>Ga0214180_1000580_pt1 | contig 12936 bp, 11 predicted proteins | sample TroBogEpilimnion_22_FD_153018 | JGI IMG/M metagenome (GOLD analysis project Ga0214180, IMG submission 153018) | Freshwater microbial communities from Trout Bog Lake, WI - 16OCT2007 epilimnion | ecosystem: Environmental > Aquatic > Freshwater > Lake > Epilimnion/Euphotic zone | place: Trout Bog... | reverse complement strand
GCCACCCACGACTTTCGCACTGGAAGTCGTGGGTGGTCCGCCTTCGCGGACCATGACGTTTTGAGTTGTGGCGGTGGCGCAAAGGGCTACGGCCGGCCGGCCGCGGGCAGGTCGAGCCACACATCCTCCATCCGCCAACCGGTGTACATACCGTTTTCCACGATCGTCAGATTCTTCACCCAAGGCTGCGTGCAGGTGCCGGAGCGGGGCAGGTAGATAATCGGACGGGCGAAATCTTCCTGCAAGCGCCGGTCGATATCGCGCACCATGTCGCGGCGCTTGGCGAAATCGGTTTCGGCGGATTGTTTGTCCACCAGGGCATCGATTTCCTTGTTGCAATAGCCAGAGAAATTGCGGCTGGCACCGCACACGTAGTTTTCGTAGAATTGAATATCCGGATCGTCGCCGCCGGAGCCGGTCAGGTTCAGTGCCAACGTGTAGTCCTTCTTGGTCAGCCGCACCGGCCAGATCGCGGTCTCGATCAGCTCCATCTCGGCATCGATGTAGATCTGTTTCAACTGATCGATCAGAATGACCGAGGGATCACGGTGCTGCGGCACGTTGCGGGCAGCGAGTTTCACCGACAAGCGCTTGTCCGGCCCATAGCCCAGGCTTTCCATGATCCGGCGGGCCTCGGCGCGATTGCCGGCGGTGTCGCCGTTGTAGCCCGGCAACGCATGCAGCATGTCCGGGGGCAGGCCCCAGACGCCCTCGGGCGGCGGCAGCAAAGCGCCGCCCTGGTCGCTTTTTCCTTCCGATAATATATCGATGAAGGTTTTCCGGTCCAAGGACAGCGCCATCGCTCGGTTTATTTCGACCTTGTCGAAGGGCGGGTTGCCACGGTTGACCAGCAGGTTGACCGACAGGTTATTGGGCAGAATTTCGCAATGCGCGGTTGGCGCCTGCGCCAAAATGTCCTTCACGACGGGAACCGGCATTTCGTAGGGAAACGTCATGTCGAACTTGCCGGCGACGAAGGACAACGCGGCGGTGGAGCGGTTGGGGACGATCGTGTATTCGATCCCATCCAGATGCGGCAGGCCGGGTTTCCAGTAGTCCTTGTTACGCTCCAGCTTGATGGTTTCGTTGCGCCGGTATTCGACGAAACGGTACGGGCCCGTGCCGATGGGGTGCACCCGCATCTGTGCGGCCGTGACGTGGCAGGGATAGACCGGCGAATAGCCGGCGGCGAGGAACGCCAGGAACGACGGTTGCGGCCGCTTGAGGCGGAACACAACCTCATCGTCGGCTTTCGCGTCGATGGCGGACAGGTTCTTGAACCAGCCCTCGCGCGGATTGATCCGCAGCTTGTCGGCGGAGATGCCCATCACCCGTTCCCAGGTGCATTTGACGTCGGCGGCGGTAAACGGTTTGCCGTCGTGCCAGCGGACGCCCTGGCGCAGCTTGAAAGTCAGTTCGGTTCGGTCCGCGCTCCAGCGCCACGCGGTCGCGAGTTCGGGGCGGATGGTGTCGAGGCTGTTTTGCGGGATGTGCTGATCGTAGAGGACCAGGTTGTTGAACACGCCCATCATGGGGGTGACGACGGAGTTGCTGGTTTCCTCGTGAATCGACATGTCGCCGGGGCTGTCGCGGTGCAGGATGCGCAGAATGCCGCCATCGTGCTGGGCTTGGGCGGGTGCGGCCAGCAGCAGCGCGGCGAGCAGGGCGAGGATGGATCGCATTGTGGGGACGCCTCCGGTTTTTTCCGGGCTTAATTCGCCGCCGCCGAACGGGCAAGGCGCGGGAGTCGCGGCGTTGACCGGAGGCTGTTATCCTCCGGGTCAAACCATCGTCGAGGAAACCCTCATGCCCCATATCTTCGCCGGCGCCGGCGCGTCGTCCTCCCCCCGCGGCATTCCGACCGTCGGTGGCCTGTTCCGCTGCGATACCGCCACCGGCACGTGGGAGGCGCTGACCAACGGTCTGCCTTCCAACCCGGAAGTGCACGCGGTCCTGGTCGATCCGGCCGATGCCAAGACGGTCTACGCCGGCACCAACGACGGCCCGTACCGCAGCCGCGACGGCGGGGATACCTGGGCGAAGCTCGACTTCCCCGAGCGGAACACGATGATTTGGACCATCGCGATCCATCCGACGCGGCCGAATGTCCTTTATGCGGGCAGCGCGCCGATCGCGCTGTATCGCAGCCTCGACGGCGGCGATACCTGGGCGCGGCTGCCCAACGCCGTGTCGCCCTGTCATTGCGAGCGTCCGGGTTTCGACAGCCGCGTGCTGCGCATCACCTTCGATCCCAACCGCCCCGACGACGTCTACGCGGCGCTGGAAGTCAGCGGCATCATCCGCTCCACCGACGGCGGGGAGACCTGGGCGGACATGTCCGGGCCGCTGATCAAACTCGCGGACCTGCCGCATCTGCGCAGCAATGTCGGCGGGCGCCACTGCGGGCATTGCGAGGGGATGCTGGACTCGCATGCCTCCGCCATCAGTCCGGCCCTGCCGGAGACGGTGTTCCTGGGGCTGCGGATGGGGCTGTTCCGGTCCGACGACCGGGGGGTGAACTGGTACGACACGGAGATCGGGCGGTTTTCGCCGATCACCTATTGCCACGACGTGATCGTGTCGGCGCACGATCCGCGGACGCTTTACATGTGCTTGTCCCCGGCGGCGGTCAGCGACGACGGGGCGCTGTTCCGCAGCACCGATCTGGCGACCACGTGGCAGCGGATCGATCGCGGGATCGCGATGGATTCAACCTTGATGGCGGTGGCCGAGGACGCGGCCGACCCGGCGCGGGTGGCGTGCGTGACGCGGAAGGGGCAGGTGGTGAGCACTCTGGACGGCGGGGCTTCGTGGCGGGAAACGCGGTTGCCGGCGGGGGTGGAGGATGTGTACGCCGTTGCCTGGGGGTGACGCGGCGAAGCGGGTAGCCGGGTTCAACCGATGGTCCAACCATCCCATGTAGCCATTTCCCCGGTTTCCCGGCATAACGCCCGCCGAGGAGACCCGACATGCCCGCACCGACCGCTTCCATCTGGACCCCTGACTCCTGGCGCGCCTGCCCCATAAGGCAGGTTCCGGCCTACCCCGACCAGTCCAAGCTGGAAACCATGGAACAGAAAATCGGCCGCTACCCGCCGCTGGTCTTCGCGGGGGAGGCGCGGCGGCTGAAGGCGCAACTGGCGCTCGCGGCCGAGGGTAAGGCCTTCGTCCTGCAAGGCGGCGACTGCGCCGAAAGCTTCTCCGAATTCACCGCCAACGCGTTCCGCGACACGTTCCGCGTGCTGTTGCAGATGGCGGTGGTGCTGACGTTCGGCGCCTCGCTCCCCGTCGTGAAGATGGGCCGCATGGCGGGGCAGTTCGCCAAACCGCGGTCGTCGGACACCGAAACCCAGGGCACCGTCACCCTGCCGTCCTATCGCGGCGACATCGTCAACGGCCCGGAATTCTCCGCCGAGGCCCGCATCCCCGACCCTGCGCGTATGGAGTTCGGCTACTTCCAGTCCGCCTCCACCCTGAACCTGCTGCGCGCCTTCGCTTCCGGCGGCTATGCCGATTTGCATGAGGTGCACCGCTGGAACCTGGAATTCGTCGAACGGTCGCCGCTGGCCGCGCAGTACCGCGACCTCGCCGCGCGCATCGATGAGACCCTGAACTTCATGGCCGCCTGCGGCATGACCAGCGCCACCACGCGCGACATGCGGGAGACGGATTTCTACATTTCTCACGAGGCGCTGCTGCTGCCTTACGAGCAGGCGTTGACGCGCATCGATTCCACGACCGGCGACTGGTACGGCTGCTCCGCCCATTTCCTGTGGATCGGCGACCGCACCCGCCAGTTGGAAGGCGCGCATGTCGAATTCCTCCGCGGCGTGAAGAACCCGCTGGGCATGAAGGTCGGCCCGACGCAGGAGCCGGACGATCTGCTGCGCATTCTCGATGTGCTGAACCCGGACAACGAAGCCGGCCGTATCACCCTGATCTCCCGCATGGGCGCGGACAAGGTGGGCGCGAAGCTGGCGCCGCTGGTCCGCGCGGTGCAGCGCGAAGGCCGCAAGGTCGTATGGCTGTCCGACCCGATGCACGGCAACACGATCTCCACCGTCAACAAGCTGAAAACCCGCAACTTCGACGCCATCCTGTCGGAAGTCCGCGGCTTCTTCGATGTGCACGCGGCGGAAGGCTCCTGGGCCGGCGGCGTGCATGTGGAAATGACCGGCCAGGACGTCACGGAATGCACCGGCGGCGCCCATAAGCTCAGCGAGGCCGATCTGTCCGAACGCTACGAAACCTTCTGCGACCCGCGTTTGAACGCCGAACAATCCCTGGAACTGTCGTTCCTGGTGGCGCGGGAGTTGAAGGAACGCCGCGTGCCCGCCATGCCTCTGGCCGTCGCGGCGCAGTAGGGCGATGGACGCGCTGAACGAAGACGTATCGGCGCGCGCCGACACGTATTTCAAGCGCACCCGGCAAATCGTCGGGCGGTTCGGGGACCGGCAGGTCACGTACGCGGTGTTCCTCCGCCGCCCCGTCATCTGCGCCCCCCGCCTGATGCTGGATTGGCTGGCCGCCGCCGCCGCCGCGCGCGATACCGTGTTCGACATCGAGCCGATGTACGCCGAAGGCGACTGGGTCGGGGCAGGGGAGCCGCTGGTCTACATCACCGGCAGCATGGCACTGCTGTCGGACCTGGAAACCGTGCTGCTGCAGAAAATCGGCCCGGCCTGCGTCGCGGCGCACAACGCCTACCAGATGTGTCTGGCGCTGCCGAGCGCGGCGTTTTTGGCGATGGATGCCAGGCACTGCGCGGGGGCGGAGATGCAGGACATGATGGCCTACGCGGCCTCCGTCGGCAGTGCGGCGGCTCGGAAAGAGGGCGCCAAGGGCTTCGTCGGCAACGCCAACGACGGCACGGCGCATTGGTTCGGCTCGCCGAAAGGCCTGGGCACGATGCCGCATTCGCTGATCGGCTACGCCGGCTCGACCGTGCGGGCAGCGGAGATGTTCCGGGAGACGTATCCGGATGAGCCGATGACGGTCCTGGTCGACTATTTCGGCCGCGAAGTCACCGACGGGCTGGCGGTCTGCGCTCGTTTCCCCGAACTGGCGGCGGCCGGGCAACTGTCCTTCCGCCTGGACACCCACGGCGGCCGCTTCCTGGAAGGCCTGGACCCCGCCGAAAGTTACGCCGTCCTGGAACGCCACGCCCCCGGCGCCATCCGCCGCTACCGCAGCGAAACGGAGCTGCGGTATCTGGTTGGTACTGGCGTCTCCGCCGCCGCGATCTGGCGCATGCGGGAGGCGTTGGACGAAGCCGGCTACGACAAGGTGAAAATCGTGGCGTCGTCCGGATTCGGGACCGAGAAATGCCGCGTGATGCAGGACGCGCACGCCCCGATCGACGTCGTGGGAACCGGCAGCTTCATTCCGGATTCGTGGTCGGAAACCTACGCGACCGCGGATATCGTTGCCTACGACGGCGTGCCGATGGTCAAAGTCGGGCGGGAGTTTCTGCTGCGGAAGAACGGTGCTCGTAAGAAGGTCGGGCTATAGTTCTTCCAGCGGTTCGACCTCGACGCCCTCGTACAGCTCCGCCATTGGGATTTCGATGCCGATTTCCGGCAGATGCAGGATCTCGCCCTCGATCATGGTTTCGCTCAGCAGGTTGTCGCCCTTGCGAACGAAGACCATCGCACCGATGGCGTTCTGTTCCAGGATGACGTAGCGCTGGATCGATGGGGTGGCTGCGTACTCCCGCAGCTTGGCGATCCTGTCCGTGCGGGAAGTGCCGTCGCTGAGTACCTCGAAGACGACGGTCGGGTCCCGAACAACGGTGTCCTTCGGCGACCTGGGTGAGCAGACGACGAAAGCGTCCGGATAGCGGATGCGCCCCATGACCTCGATTTTCATCGACGGCCCGCCGGGCCGGCAGGGCTTTCCCCGCAACCGATTGGTCAGCGCCGTGACGATGTTCGCACCGATGGTTTGGTGGGCCCATGTCCCCCCGTTCATCGCCACGGGGCGGGTGCCGTCGAATTCCCAGCGCAGTTCCTGCCGTTCTTCCCAGGCCAGGAATTCCGCCAGCGTCATCGGTTGCTTCAGGGTCGCGCTCATGCGGTCAGGCTAACACATGTGCCAGCCCGACCGCGAGGCTTTCGTTAGACCTTCACCAACGGACACCCACCGTCCGCCAACGGCCGCCACGCATCGGCCGGCGCGATGGTCGCCAACGGCTTGCAGAAATCGAACTTCGATTTCGACTCGGCCACCGGCTTTACCTGCCAAAGATGCATCTGGTGCATCACGCGGCCGTCTTCGCGCACCTTCACATCCGTGTTGTAGAAGTCGTTCACCGGCAGCGCCTTCATCTTCGCCACCACGGCCTCGGCATCCGTCGTGCCGGCCGCCTGCACCGCCTTCAGCCAATGCGTTGCGGCGCAGTAGCTGCCGGCGTGCAGCAGGCCCGGCACCCGGCCGCCCATCTTCGCACCCCAGCGGGCTGACCATGCTCGGGTTTTGTCGTCCAGATCCCAGTAGAAGCTGTCCGTGTAGACCAGCCCCTCGCATACCTTCTGCCCCAGGGAGACCACGTCGCTGATCTGCATCAGCAGCGTCGCCAGCCGCACGCCGCCGCGCGCCAGACCGAACTCCGCCGCCTGTTTGATGCAGTTCTGCAGATCGGTGCCGGCATTGGCGAAGCCGATCACCTTGGCGCCGGACGCCTGCGCCTGCACCAGATAGGACGAGAAATCCGCCGTTCCCAGAGGTGCCCGCACCGACCCGAGCACCTTGCCGCCCGCGGCTTTCACGGCGTCGGCGGAATCGCGCTCCAGCGCATAGCCGAAGGCATAGTCGGCGGTGATGAAGAACCAGCTGTCGCCGCCGGCCTTGGTCAGCGCGGTGCCGGTGCCGTGCGCCAGGGCGAACGTGTCGTAGGAGAAGTGGACCCCGAACGGGGAGCACTGCTTGCCGGTCATGTCCGACGTGGCGGGACCGGTAATCAGATAGATGCGCTTCTTCTCCCGGCACACCTGCTGCACCGCCAGACCCGAGGAACTCGCCGCGCCATCGGCCAGCACGTCCACGCCTTGGGCGTCGATCCATTCGCGCGCCAGGGACGTGGAAACGTCCGGCTTGTTCTGGTCGTCGGCCTGCAGGATTTCGATCGGGCGCCCGAGCACGGAACCGCCGAAATCGGCGACCGCGAGTTCGGTAGAGACGCGGTTGCCGGGGCCGCCGACGTCCTGGTAGGGCCCGCTCATGTCGCTCAACAGCCCGATCTTGACGGGTTTGGAGGTGCTTTGCGCCCGCACCAGGGCCGGCATGACCAAAGGTGCCAGGGTCAGGCCGCCAAGGACGGTGCGGCGATTCAGTGTCGACATGAAGGGTCTCCGGTTGGGTGTGCTTGATTCGCGGGCGGTTGCCTTGTAGCGGGGGTATGCCGCGAATAAGGGGGAGATAGACCATGCCGATGATGCCGGGAAAGACCGCACTGCTGGAGCTGTTCAAGCAAGAGGGCGTGAAGATCGTCTTCGGCAACCCAGGCACCACCGAACTGCCGCTGATGGACGCCTTCGCGGTGGAAAACCAGCTCCGCTACGTATTGGCGTTGCAGGAAGCGCCGGCCATGGGCATGGCGGACGGGTACGCCCAGGCCTCCGGCCAGTTGTCGGTGGTGAATTTGCACGCCGCACCCGGCCTCGGGAATGCCATGGGCATGCTGTACGACGCGCAGCAGGCCGGCGCCCCGGTCCTGGTGACGGCCGGGCAGCACGAACAGCGCTTCAATTTCACCGAACCGCTGCTCTGGGCCGATCTGCCGGTGATCGCGCGTCCCTTCGTGAAATGGTCGGAGGAAGTGCGCCGGTTGGAGGATCTGCCCCGCGCCATTCATCGCGCCGCCAAGACCGCGATGGCGGCACCGACCGGGCCGGTGTTCCTGTCGCTGCCGGGCGACATTCTGACCGATAGCGCCGACATCGACCTCGGCCGCCCGACGCGTGTGGCCAGCGGCATGCGCGGGGATTCCGCCGCGATCCAGCAAGCCGCCGCGATTCTGGCGAAGTCCAACAGCCCGGTCATCATCGCCGGCGATTCCGTGCCGCAAGGCAATGCGTTGTCGGAACTTGTGGCGTTGGCGGAGGCGCTGGGCGCGCCCGTGTATGACGAGGGCATGGCGACGCGGACGATGTTCCCCTCGTCCCACCCGTTGTATCGCGGCGCTTTGGTGCGGCTGCCGCCGGCCATACGCGGCATGCTGATGCAGCACGATCTGCTGCTGTCCGTCGGCGCCGACCTGTTCACCTTGTCCCTGCCGGACGAGGTGGAAGCGATGCCCGAGGGCATGCCGATCGTCCATATCGACACCGACCCCTGGGAACTCGGGAAAAATTACCCGGCCGAGGTCGCGATCCTGGGCGAACCGAAGACCACGCTGCCGGAACTGACCGCCGCGATCCTGAAAGCCCGCTCCGCCGCCGAAGCACAGCGCGCCGTCACCCGTCTGGCCCACGTCCGGACCGAGGGTATTTCCTCCCTGGCGAAACTCAACGCGATGGCCGAGGCTTTGGCCGAACGCCACCCGATCCACCCGCTGCCGCTGATGCAGGTCATTGGCCGCATGCTGCCGGCGAATGCGGTGGTCATCGATGAGACGGTGTCGTCGGGCAACGGCCTCCGCCGTTTCCTGAAAAGCGACGACCCCCAGAGCTTCTTCGGCATGCGCGGCGGCGGCATCGGCTGGGGCCTGCCGGCGGCGATCGGCGCCAAGCTGGCGTTGCCGGACCGGCCTGTGGTGGCGCTGATCGGCGATGGATCGGCGATGTACACGATCCAGGGCCTGTGGACGGCGGCGCGCGAAAACCTGCAAATGGTGTTCGTGATCGTCAATAATTATTCGTATCGGATCCTGAAGCAGCGCACCAACGCGATGAAAGGGCTGGCGGCGCAGGCCGATCTCTATGTCGGGATGGAGCTGGACCGGCCCCGCGTCGATTTCGTCAGCGTCGCGAAGGGATTGGGTTTGACGGCGCATCGGGCGACGACGTTGTCCGATGTGCAGGATTTGCTGAAAGCGGCGTTGCGGCACGACGGCCCGACGTTGATCGATGTGGAAGTGGATCGTAGCTGGAAGCCCGTTTAGTGCCACCACGTCATGGTCGGGTTTAACCCGACCAACTCAGGCCAATAGGATAACGATGGTCGGGTCAGGCCCGACCATGACGGATTTGGAAGGAACGCCAACCATGCCTCGTTTAACCGGCCGTAAAATCATCGTCACCGGCGGCGCCTCCGGCATTGGACGCGCCACCGCTCGGCTTTTCCGCCAGGAAGGCGCCGATGTCGCGATCCTGGATCGTTCCGACAACGCCGCCCAGGCCGTGGCGGACGAAATCGGCGCCATTTCCTTCGGCTGCGACGTGTCCGATCCGGCCTCGGTCTCCGCCGCCGTCGCCAAAGCGGCGGAGGCCATGGGCGGGTTGGACGGTCTCGTAAACGCCGCCGGCATCCTGTCCGAAACCGGTCTGACCGACACATCCGCCGAGGTGTTCGCGCGCACCGTCGCCGTCAACCTGACGGGCACCTTCCTGGTGATTCAGGCCGCGGCGCCGTTCATGCAAAAGGGCGGCAAGGGCACGATCGTGAACATCGCCTCCGGCGTCGGGCTGATGCCCACGGGGCCGGGCAGCATCGCCTATGTCGCATCGAAAGGCGGCGTCGTCGCGCTGACGAAATCGGCGTCGATGGAGCTGGCGCCGGCGATCCGCGTGAATTCCGTCTGTCCCGGCGCGGTGGAAACCCCGATGACCGCAGGCCATATCCGCACCGCCGACGGCGCCCCGTCGCCGTCCATCGCGGCCCGCTACGCCCTGGGCCGACACGCCCAGCCCGAGGAACTCGCGGCGGCGATCCTGTTTCTAACGAGCGATGAATCGTCGTTCGTCACGGGAATCGCATTACCGGTCGACGGAGGGCGGACGTTTCACTGAGCCGTGACGGTGCCAATCACGTGCAGCGTGAAGAAAATCCGGGTGGGGGCTTGATCTTTATCGCGAACGATGACCTTGCAGTGGGTTTGATCGTACTCCACGATCTCCGCGGTCGTGTCAGGCAGATCCGCCGTAACCTGCTGGTCGGAACTGGCAGTGAAATAGGAAGGGTAGGTCACCAGGCAGAACATGTCGTCGACCACGGTCACGCTTTGCATGTTGCTGCCACTGTACGAAACCTGTTCCGGTCCGTCATCGCTGACAATGACCGTCAAGGTAGTTTGTTCGTCGTCCGCCATCGGTTGCTCCATTTCCTCGGGGCGGCTTGCTCGTTTCGCTCGCCGCGATTCGGTCATCATAAGGTCGAAACCAAATTGCGCAAATCACGATTTCGCGGCCCTATCGATTCACGCCGCGGAGTATCCCTGTGGGAGGGAGTTCGATGATCGGCCGCCGGCCCTTGCTGACAACCGCCGCCGCCAGCCTCGCGGCCCCCTTCGTCGCGCGCGCCCAGAACCGCGACACGCTGAAAATCGTGCCGGAGGGCGATCTGCCGATCCTCGATCCCGTGTTCACCACAGCGACGATCGTGCGCAACCATGGCTACATGGTCTACGACACGCTGTACGGCATGGACGCGGACTACCGGATGCAGCCGCAAATGCTCGCCGGCCACAGCATCGAAGACGACGGCCGCCGCTGGACACTGACCCTGCGGCCCGGCTTGCTGTTCCACGACGGTACCCCGGTCCTGGCCCGCGATTGCGTCGCCTCCATCCGCCGTTATTGCGCCAAGGACTCCTTCGGTCAGGCTCTGATGGCGGTCACGGACGAATTATCGGCGCTGGACGACCGCCGCATCCAGTTCCGCCTGAGAAAACCCTTCCCGCTCCTTCCCAACGCGCTCGGCAAACCGTCCACCCCGATGCCGTGCATCATGCCGGAACGTTTGGCGTTGACCGACCCCAACAAACAGGTCACCGAAATGGTCGGCTCCGGCCCCTACCGGTTCGCCACGGCCGAACGCGTGCCGGGGTCCCGCGTCGTCTACGAACGCTTCGCCGGCTACGTGCCGCGCGAGGACGGGCCTGCTACCTTCACGGCCGGACCGAAAATCGCCCATTTCCCGCGTGTGGAGTGGCACGTGATCCCCGACGCCGCCACCGCCGTGAATGCCCTGGCGAACGGGGAGGTCGATTGGGTCCAGCAACCCGCCGCCGACCTGCTGCCGGTGATCCGCGCCAACGCCCGCCTGACCACCATCCTGTTGGAACCCGGCGGATCGCTGGCGCTCATGCGCTTCAACCATCTGTATCCGCCCTTCGACAACCCCGCGATCCGCCGAGCGTTGCTGTGGGGCATCGACCAGGCCGAGTTCGAAACCGCGTCGCTCGGCGAGGACCGGACCTTATGGAAGGACAATGTCGGTTTCTTCAGCCCCGGCACCCCGATGCCCAACACCGCGGGGATGGAGGTCCTGACGGCCCCCCGAGACCTCGACCGCGTCAGGCGGGAACTGAAAGCCGCTGGATACGACAACACGCCGGTCGTGATGCTCGGCGCCACGGATTACCCGGCGTTACAAGGTTTGGCGCTGGTCGGTGCGGATTTGCTGCGCAAGGTCGGCATGAACGTGGATTTCCAGTCGGTCGACTGGGGCACGACGGTGCAGCGCCGCAACAGCCGCAAACCGCCGGCCGAGGGCGGTTGGAACATTTTCTACTCCAGCATCACCGGCGTGAATAATTTCGATCCCGCCGGCCATCTGGGCCTGCGCGGCAACGGCGCCGCCGCCTGGCCGGGCTGGCCCACATCGCCGGAGATCGAGGCCCTGCGCGCCGCCTGGCTGGAAGCGCCTACGCAAGAGGATCGCAAACGCATCTGCGAGCAGATTCAGCTGCGCGCCTGGATCGACGTACCGTATATTCCGCTGGGTTCGCAGTACCAACCGAACGCCTATACCAAATCCATCAGTACGCCCCGCATCGGCTTCGTGCAGGGGTACGATGTGAAAAGGATTTAGCGCCATGGCCAGTTACGAGTTCGTCACTGTCGACGTTTTCACCAACCAGCGCTTCGGCGGCAACCCGCTGGCGGTGTTTCCCAACGCGACGGGGCTGTCGGCCGGCGACATGCAATCCATCGCGGCCGAGTTCAACCTGTCGGAAACCACCTTCGTCCTGCCGCCCGAAAATCCCAAGAACCACGCGCGCGTGCGTATTTTTACCCGCCGGCACGAGATGCCCTTCGCCGGCCACCCCAATGTCGGCACCGGCTTCGTGCTGGCCTGCCAGGACCCGAACCCGCCGGAACATTACACGTTCGAGGAAATCGCCGGCCTCGTGCGGGTGCATATTCTCCGCGATGCCCGCCACGCGATTACCGGCGCGCGCATTTCCGCGCCTCAGTCGCTGACGATCGGGGACGCCATCCCCACCGATGTCATCGCCGCCTGCGCCGGATTGCTGCCCGACGATATCCTGACCACTACGCACAGCCCGCTGATCGCCTCGGTCGGCACGCCGTTCGTGATCGCCGAAGTGACGAACCTACCGACTTTGGCCTGCGCCGAACCCGACACCGCCGCCTTCCGAGACGCGGCCGGAAGGTTCGAGGCTTTGGCGACCCGCTTCGGCCTTCATCTCTACGTGCGCCGCGACGGCGACGCCACGCGGCTGCGCACCCGCATGTTCGCCCCGCTCGGCGGCACCATCGAAGACCCCGCGACCGGCAGTGCCAACGCGGCGTTGTCGGCGCTGCTCACCTCCTTCGCGCCCGGCGAAAACGTGGCGCTGTACTATGAAATCGAACAGGGCGTCGAGATGGGACGCCCGAGCGTGCTGGTGGGTGGGGCAAGGAAGACGGCGGAGGGAGGCGTGACGGCGACCATCGCGGGGAACTGCGTGCCGGTGATGCGGGGTACGCTGGAGATTTAGATCGCCCCCGTTCCCCGTCATTGCGAGCGAAGCGAAGCAATCCAGGGACGTTG
>Ga0214180_1000579_pt1 | contig 12942 bp, 10 predicted proteins | sample TroBogEpilimnion_22_FD_153018 | JGI IMG/M metagenome (GOLD analysis project Ga0214180, IMG submission 153018) | Freshwater microbial communities from Trout Bog Lake, WI - 16OCT2007 epilimnion | ecosystem: Environmental > Aquatic > Freshwater > Lake > Epilimnion/Euphotic zone | place: Trout Bog... | reverse complement strand
CGTTCACAATAACACTCATAATTTTAGCTATACTCTTCATGATTGCCATCATGTTTAAAAATTATCGCAAGTAAAAGTAATGGAGCCAACTGCACAATTTGAAGCAGTGCTGATTATTGGAAAGGGGTTATTCTTAGCCTTGTTTACAGCACTTGCACTCGCAAACGGGTACCAAGATTACATCTCAAAGGATCCACGAAAGTTTCTTTTGGATTGCTTCGTTTCAGGTGGTCTCGGTGCAATGGCTTTTATCATCATCGCACTTATGCGAGGCCGTGGAGACCTTGCAGTGAGTATTGGTCTCTCCTCGTTCCTCCTCTTCTTCATCATCAATGTTCTATTTGAAATGTCTGGGTTCAATGAACTTTCGACACCAGGCGCTTCCCTTACATCAAGTGAGCAAAAGGAAAAGAACATATTTAAAAACCCAGCCGTTTTTGTCCCGGTTCTTGCTGTTTTAGCTGTGTACCTCTACTTGTTCTTCCGGGCAATGATCAAGGTCAAACAACCCTTCCCTCCAACCATGTTCAAAGAGACTGCCGTGTTTGCCGTACTTTCAGGTGTGATGGGTGCCTATGTTGCGTGGCATCATCAAGCCCCTGCAGGTATAAATGCAGCAATGACCATCGGTATGACAATTATGTGGGCAATTTTGTACGTTTTTTTGCAGCGTGGAGGCTTCATTGATCACACGCTTTTCAGAGATGTCCCTCCATGCATCAAGTAAAGAAAAACATTGTAAAATGTGTATGAGCTATGAACGTCTCTCCCATGTGGAACACATCCTTAAACGGCCAGACACTTACGTGGGATCCCTACAACCCGAGTCCTCCTCTCAGTGGACCCGAGTTGCCGAACATTTTGAACCTTCTGTACTTTCTGTATCTCCTGGGTTGGTGAAGATATTTGATGAGATTCTCGTCAATGCGATTGACCAGTACTCATTGCACCCCAAAAAGATATCAAAGATTGACATTGTCGTCAATAGTGAGTTTGTTTCCGTTAAAAACTACGGAGTACCTATTCCTATCAAAAAACATGAAACCGAAAAGGGTACTGACGGTAAACCAATCTGGATTCCTGAACTCATTTTTGGTCACCTTTTGACCAGTTCCAACTATAATGACGATGAACAGCGGGTGACAGGGGGTCGGAACGGTTACGGTGCAAAACTTGCGAATGTATTTTCGAAAAAGTTTGCTATCATCATTTGGGATGGCAAAAAGTCGTATAAGCAGATATGGACAGACAATATGAGTAAGGTGGAACCACCCGAGGTTCTCGATGGGTTTACTGGGAATTCAAAGGAAGCACACGTAGAGGTGGTATTTTACCCTGATTTTACCCGTTTCGGTGGACCTGGTGATTTTGTCAAAGTGGCAGAGAGACGTGCATGGGACGCTGCTCTTTGGTGTCCAAAAGCAAAAATCAATTTTAATTCAAAATTGATTGCCGTTCCAAGCCTTGAGGATTATGCAAAGATGCACGGGTTGACAGCCTACGGGTCTACGAAACTGGATATGATGAACATTGTGGTTGGACACTCGACCAGTGGGGGGTTCCAGCAGTGCTCATGGGTCAATGGTATCGCAACGACCAAGGGTGGGTCCCACGTGGACAAGGTGGTCAAGGCACTCGTAGATGAAATAATAAAGGACAAGAGATGTTCGACCCTTAAACCTGCCCAAATCAAGGCTTCCCTTTTTGTCTTTGTGAATGCAGTAATAATTAACCCGACGTTCAGCAGTCAGACCAAGGCGGAGTGTACTTCAAAAATTGCCGACACACCCAATTTTCCACCAAAATTCATTAAGGATGTCTTTGCCTCGGGAGTCCTGGACGACCTCATTTCCAAAGGTTTGGCTGTGGTCGACAAGGAGCTCAAAAAGACAGATGGGGCTAAAAAGGTGAAGATTTCTGGAATTCCTAAGCTCGATGATGCGAACTGGGCCGGTACGCACAGGAGTCATGAGTGTACGCTTATCATCACGGAGGGTGACTCGGCGAAAGCCTTGGCCATTGCCGGGTTGAGCGTTGTAGGCCGTGACCGCTTCGGCGTGTTTCCACTCCGGGGTAAACCTCGCAACGTTCGGGACGCATCTGTAAAGCAAGTGACTGAAAATGAAGAGTTTAACAATTTGAAGAAAATCCTTGGACTTCAACATGGAAAAGTCTACAATTCCTTGAGAGAATTACGGTACGGTCGACTCATGATTATGACTGATGCAGATTTGGACGGGAGCCACATCAAAGGTCTTGTTCTCAATATGTTCCACGTGTACTGGCCAGACCTCATCAAGCTCGGGTTTGTTGTGAGCATGGTGACACCTGTAATCAAGGCGGGAAAGACTTGGTTTTTTACTGAGGAGGAGTTTAGGAACGTCCAACCTTCAGGAACCGTAAAGTATTACAAAGGTTTAGGTACTTCCACAAGTGCAGAAGCCAAGGAATATTTCAAACAAATTGATAAGCTCACCGTGTCTTTTAATTTTGATTCAAAAATGGATGAAAGTATGAAACTTGCTTTTGCAAAGGCTCTTGCGGATGACCGAAAGACGTGGCTTACTCAACATATGAAACACCCGCCAAAGGGTATATCGTATGGAAATGTGAAACAGATTTCGGTATCCGATTTCGTCTTGAGAGACTTGGCAAACTTCAGTGCCGAAGATATTAAACGAAGCATTCCACATGTCGCAGACGGACTCAAACCTTCACAACGTAAAGTCATTTATGCAGTTCTCAAAAAGAATTTAACAAGTGACATGAAGGTGGCTCAACTTGCCGGGTATGTTGCTGAGCAAACTGCGTATCACCACGGGGAAGCCAGCCTCCAAGGCACGATAGTCAACTTGGCCCAAAACTTTGTGGGTGCTAATAACCTCAACTTACTTGAGCCGAGTGGACAGTTTGGAACTCGGCTTGAGGGTGGAAAGGATGCTGCAAGTTCTAGGTACATCTTCACACGGTTAGCACCCTACACAAAACGCATATTTGACCCACTTGACAACTCTGTCCTCGATTATGTACTTGATGATGGTCAACAGGTTGAACCCGTGTTTTATTCACCCGTTCTCCCTATGATTCTCGTAAACGGGGCTGAAGGTATTGGCACCGGCTTTAGCTGCTATGTTCCTCCTTACGATATTGAAGTTATTAAGCACAACATTCTTTGTGCGCTTGATGAACACCCAAGAGACAATTGGCTTCCTATGAAACCATATTTCAAGGGTTTCAAGGGTAAGGTGACCAAGACAAAGGACCATACCTGGGTCCTCGAAGGTCTTGTGTTCGGTGAAGGGTCTCGGTTCCACGTCACCGAGTTACCTCCGGGCAAGTGGATCCAGGACTTCAAGGAACATTTGGATAACCTAGTCGAAAAGGGCACTATTCAAAAGTATGAGAACCACTCAACCGAGACAAGTCCAGATTTCCACATATGGGGAGCTAGTTTCACAAGTGAAACTGCCCTAAAAGAACTCGGACTCACCAAGACTATTCATACATCGAATATGTATCTCATAGACGAAAAGGGTGCCGTAAAGAAATATGATAGTCCAGAAGACATTCTTCTCGATTACATAGTTATTCGAATGATAACGTACAGAAAACGCAAGTCTGAACTCATTCATCAACTTGAAAAGGAGATTGAGTGGCTCAGTGAAAAGGCTCGTTTTATCACTGGAGTTATCAACAAAAGCATCAAGGTTCTGAATGTTCCACTGATTGAAGTCCAAGCACAGTTGGACAAAGCTCAATTTAAGTATGAAGTTTGGGATAAGTTGATGGATATCAAGACATATCAATACACCAGGGAGGAGGTTGAAAAACTGATGAAACTGTGCGAAGTGAAAAAACAAGAGTGCAAAGATCTCAAAGCTACGACTGTGGTTCAGATGTGGAAGAATAATCTGCGTGAGTTGTAGGATGGCTCAAAAGCCTTTTGAAAAAATTTTAATACTTGAACGACGTGTTCAAGCAAAAACACTTGAATTTTTTGAGGAATTATACGAAAACCTTAAAGGGAAATCTGTACAAAAAGTTACATCCCTTCAACAACAACAAGCTTCTCCACAAAAAGCTCAAGAAATACCTCCGCAAGAGGCACCTCTTATATTGTCTCCAGTCGAAGTTGGAGGGTTTTACATGGTCACCGGGCCACAAGAGGCTACATTTTACTGCATGACAACTCCATCCGAACAACCCATCACAAGTGGATGGACGGCTGTTGGCATTACAGGTGTTATCGGTCAACTCCAAGTGTCTGGAACTACTTCAAATGCTGGAACTATTCAAAATCAACCATTTTTGTGGTCATTTACATTTCAATCTGATACTGATCAGACCATAGAAGGTCTTCAGTATTCTTCAAGTGCTATTTTGTACCCACCAGGTCAAATAAAGTTCATATCCAAAAAAACAAGCGCACCATTGTACGGTAAATATGAGGTTATTCAAAATGTCATAAACTTTTATTTTTCAGTCCCTCCCCCACCGGGAACAACCGAAGGGTGGATTGTTGAAAATTTACCACTTGTAAAGGTTCCTTTGCGTGTGACAGATTACAATTCGAATATAAGCACATACAATGAACAATATTTTTCAAACCCAGGTACTTTTGCAGAAATGTACAGGACTGAAAGTCTAGCCATCCTTGAACCAATTGATGGAAGCCCGGCTCCATCTATAGATGTTCCCGTTTATGTAAAAGGTTCACCTTCCACAATTCACGAGCCTTATTACTCGACAAGCTTTATACCTGGACACTTTAATACATTTACATATGACCCAAAGGCCAAGGTTATCGTGAATCAGAATATCAAAACTGGTAACAATCTTCCTATACGTGATTTAAACAGCAACATTCCATGCGAACCACCACCCGTACAGGTGTACATTGATGAAAAAGACAAGGGATTTTCACAGGGTTCGATTTTAGCACTTCAGGCAATTGGACCCCAAGAAAATTACCTTTTGAGTAATGATTTTGCAAAAAGTCAATTTTCACCTTTGTTTAGACAATATTCAAACTTTGTCATGTACCAACGGGTTGTTCCTTTTCCGCCACCCAACCCTTCCTATCAAGGAAACACACTTCAAATCGAACTTCGTCCAACTGAGTTGGGTCATCTTTTATCAAACATGTATCTTCACGTAAAGATGCCTGCTCTTAAAGGATATGTGTTTTCTGAACATATCGGTAGAGCTCTTGTAAAACAAATTGATCTTCTCGTGAATGAGACTATTATTGAAACATTGTATGATGACTGGTACATTATTCGTGATCAGCTCTTTTTAGATGCAGATGAACAAAATGGTGTGTTTTCTGCAGTGAATGCACAAGCAAATATAGCACAGCCAATCATTGGCACTGGAGGAGACACCATACAAACAATAAACTCAAATACAGTTCACACGTTTCTTACAAACAATGTATTTACTTTAAATACAGCCTCCCAGGTGAACCTCCTTGTTGTTGGTGGAGGTGGTGCTGGTGCACTCGGTTCCTATGTTTCAACACTTACAAGTAACATTTCAAATGTACTCACAGTTCCCTCATCTTTTACAGTAAACGTAAACAGTACATTAGGTGCTTACCCAGGTGCAAACGTGAGCATAGTCAGTTCAGACTTTTCATTTACACCAGTTGTGTACATTCAGTCATATTCTTCATCGAGTTTGACACTTGCGACATATGGAGGTTCTGCATGGACATCAAATTTGACACCTGCACACACAACCCTTACTATACTCAATGGAAACGGTGGAGGTGGTGGAGCTGTACTCAGTCAGTCAGTCTTTTTACTCCCAGGAACTTACACAATAACCATAGGAAACGGTGGAACTCCAAATAACCCGAATGGAAACGCTTCAAGTTTTGGAGGGTACCAAGCACTTGGTGGTTACGGTGGAGCATATGGAGGCCCCGGGCAAGGTGCATCTTACCTGTATGGTACAGGTATAGTTTATGAATCTGGTGGAGGTGCCGGAGGTTTGTACCAAGCAAACGTTACAACAGGGTCGGGAACAGTTGCCTTTACATCTGCCACAACACTAGGAAGTGGAGGAAATGGTTACTCGTACAGTAACACATCTACACTTTCACAAACCTATGTTGGAGGTGGTGGAGGTGCAGCTGCAAAAACAGGTATTGTCGGAACTTTAGCAACCCCTGGTGGTCTTGGAGGGGGTGGTGCAGGTGCAGTCAATATAAATGGAAGCCAAACTATAGCAGCGACCTCAGGGACTGTGAATACAGGTGGAGGGGGTGGTGGAACAGTGTCAGGAACTCCTGGAAGCGGCGGTTCAGGTGTCGTAGTACTGTGGTACTCTTCAACCGCAAACGTTATTCCAAGTTCAGATATTATCACTCCTCTTGAGTTTTTCTTTTGTCGCCGCCACTCGGTGAATAACCACGGCCGAGAACGCCTACGCCGGCCTTACTTTCCACTGTGTGCCATGTGGAACCAAAAGCTTTATGTAAGGTTCACATTTCAACCAAACGTGTGGTGGTGCAATGCACCTGTTGGAAGTAAAATTGATATTTATGACCCAAGCACAACAATTCTTCCAACACTCATCACTGAAGAGATTTTACTTGATGATAAAGAGCGTCTGTACTACATGAACACACCTCTTCAGTACATTGTACCTCGAGTCCAAAAAGAATCAACCTTGTCATTTTCTGGTAACAACCCACAACTTGAACTTACAGCAAGCTTTCCAGTTCAAACTGTTGCCTGGTTTTTCAGAAATAAAAATTATGAAAATGTGAGTGATGGTCGATACTCTGACTCTCGGTATGCATACGGATACACTACACAATTCATTGCAACCGGTATTCAACTCCAGTTCCCTTCTGGAAATTCAAACTTCGTGGATGTGATTAGTACTGCGAAGATTACACTCAATAATGTAGACATCTTAAGTACGTTCCAGGGGTCTCTATACTACTCATTTAAACAGCCACTTGAACATGGGCTTACTATACCATCAAAGAACATCTATACATACTCGTTTGGGCTTACTCCAAAAGAGTACAATCAGGGAGGCTACCTTAACTTTTCAAAATTAAATTCACAAACAACATATCTTTCGCTTACATTCAACCCTACATACACTACACAAATTACACAGGGATACAACTTGTATCTATTTTACTATGGGTACAATCTTCTTCAGTTTCAGGGTGGTTTCGCAACAACTCCTTTTCAGTAAGGATATACGCAATAATACCGTTAATAATACACCAGCGAATAAAATTCAGTTGAGCAACCGTAGTTGTCAAACCTACAAATTGAATACGCTCCGTTCTACAAAAGGGGTCAAAAAGTTTCTTCGAGTACCCGTCCAAGCTCGACTTGTATGCCACATGAACAGTAAACATCTTACCATTCGGGGCGGTATACGTCACCTGCTTCGCCTTTGAGTAATTTGTGACAAACCACTCGAGCTTGCGAAGAGAAATACCTTTGCGGTGCTCCAAAATATCAACAAGTTGATCACGATTCTCGGGAATTTCGAAAAATTTCTCGAGGCTCGTAAGCAAAAGAGCAGACTTGTTCATTAAGTTACTAAAGAGTCTGTGCCTTAAATAAATATCGTTTAATATAAATTCTATTTTGTTTTGGGACAAAATGCAAATCTCCTCGGTCTCCCTCTCGATCGCCTCGGCGTCAGTCTCCAAAAAAGAGCTTAAATCAGGCGGTTAATCAATTGTTAAAAATAGGACAACGTAGACCTCTCACTTTTAATGAAGCAAATGCACTTGTAAAAGCATTAAATGCACAACATAAGCTTATGAATATAGCATTCAACAAAGCACGGAGCAGATCCTTCAGGACTCCCAGGGCGCCTTGACCCGTTCAATTGGTTTTGGCGGAGGTGGAGGGGGTGCCTGGCTTTGATGAAAACCACAGTAACCGTTTTCCTTTGGATTTTTGAGACACCGTTTGTTATTCTTGAGTAAACCCTTACAAAAGGTGCACTCAACTTTAGCACTGTCCTTCATGAGTTGCTCGACGGGAATATCATACGTTTTCGACAAATACTCAAGAGCTTGAATAAGCTTCAGGCTTACTTGACGATTGACCTCGTCTTCAATTGCTTGGAGTATTTGACGCTCCATCTACTAATTGTACTTACGATACTTTTAACCCGAAACGAGCCAGGAACGCTCGCTTTGCCTCGACTTCCGCCGAACTCGATGCTTTCACCATGAACTTTTTACTAAATATGTCATCCGCCTTGACAAGCGGCTCGAGCAAGTCTTGCACAGGTTTTTTGAGTTGGTTTGTAAAGTAATAGTCGTAATCAAGGGGTATTTTGTTGTCTTTGACCCATGTCGGGTCTTCCGCCTTGTCCGACATTTTTCCAAGTCCTTTGACAATCACAAAGGAGACCCTGTCACCTTGCTGCGGCTCTGACCCTGGAGCTCGTGAACGCATCTTGTCCCTGACCATCACGTGAGCCTGTACCGCCTTGTACTCGGCTGCAAGTTGCTTTGTTAAAACCAACTTGTCCATTGGAACCTTTCCATCAAGCAAGTCTCTCGCCGCCTTTTGAGCAGCCTCTATAACCGGCCGAGGGTCACTCGATTCAAGAATCATTCCGAGCAACTGTTTCAAGGTTTCACGCACGTACGGACAACTGTCCCTTCGGACCACCTGAAGACCCTTGACGTCAATCTTTTTGAATGCAACACTCACAGTCCCATCGGGACTGGTCTTGGCTTCCCACATCTTAGCCGCATACCTCTTTTTTGAGTACAAAAAGTACGGACAATAAATCTTTTCAAGCTCAAGGTCATTGGGTGCCTTGAACAACTTTGTACACTGCTCAGAGGCTTCTTCTCCGAGTTTCCACGAGTAGTCTATCGCCTCTTGACCCTTGCGGCCCTGGACATCAAACTCGACCATCACTGAATCAGTGTCCCCGTAACGCACCTTGGCGCCCGGAAAGTGCTCCTCGACATAATTCTTCGTTTGCTCAATCATTTGTCGTCCTCGGAATGTAACAGTGGATGCGATGGCCACACAGGGAAGCATGCCCTTAGAAGCGCCAGTAAAACCATATATACTATTCATCGATACTTTATACGCAAGTTGTTGACCGTTATAAACCGCCTCCATGGGCGTCCCTTCTGTCGCAGCCATGAGCTTTTTAGCTTTTTTACGGTACGCCTTGAGCTCAGTTAAAATGACAGGCAACAAAGACGGCACATTTTGAGCAAACTTATGAGGTCCAAATGTTTCGTACTGAACTCCTGGAAGGTTGTCATACTTGGAGTCCATTACAAGCGTTGAGTAACACAGGTTTTCAGCGCACATGATACTGGGGTACAGACTTGCAAAATCAAGCGCAGTGATCGGTGCATAGTACGCACCCGTTTGCGCCTCAAGCACAGTGGCACCTTGGTATCCGTCTTCTGCGACAAGAGAGTCGTTTTGTAAGCGTTTAAAAGTTGGAATAATAAAATTGAGTTCCCGGGCTTTTTTTGCCATCTGACTAAAGACCTTGATTTGCTGACCTCGCTCGCTCAAAAAAGCCAGAGGGACCCAACACGCCTTGGCCATCTCGACAACATTTTGAATCTGACACAGCTTTTCCATAAGGGCGTGGGGAAGCTCCGTATCCTTGATACAGTAATCGGCCACCTCCCCGAGCTTCACGGGGTCACCTTCTGAAAACCGTGCAAACATCTCTTTGGGAGGCATGTCCAACTTTTGGTCTTTCAGAAAGTGTTTTGATACACTGTTCAATGAGTAACTCTCAAGCTTGTGCTCACGCTTTACATCCTGGAACAAGTCAAAAACGTACCGGCCCTTCATTGGAACCATTTTGAGCAAGTTGTTCCCGAGTGCACTTGAACTCAAGTTTTTTGTCACGAGCTCAGATATTTCACCACGGACCCGTCCCCACACCGGCCGGAGCCTACAGTGAATTGTTGCCCGTGTTAACAAGTAATCAAGGTCAAAACCGAAGATATTCCATCCAGTAATAATGTCAGGATCTATACGGTGCAAGTGCTTTTCAAAAGCTTCCAGGAGTTCACGCTCAGTATCGAACGACTGGTACCCTTCAGTTTTCTTGTAACACAAACAGGTCTTGTCAATGTATTCTTTTTTACCAAACTCTTTTGTTGTCATTGCAATCTGGAACACTGCATCTTCCGGTCTTTTCGCATCTGGGAACCCTCCAGTACTCGAGTAACACTCTATATCAAATGACATGATGCGAAGCGGTGCAAAGTCGTCACGGTTCATGGGCATGATGTAGTGCCAGTCAGGAGACCATAAATTGACTTGACACATGGTTTCAGTGTCTGGCTCACATATACCCGGGTGTATCCATCCTGTCGATGAGATTCCAGAAACATGCATAAAACGCAAAACTGGGTCCATATTTCCTTCGTAGACTTTTGCATCTCTAAGGTTTTCATGCTTTTGATTTTCAACCGCATACACACAGTTTCTCAGAGCTCTATGTGACTTGAACTCGAGACGTAAAAATCTCGAAAGTTCCCCATTTTGAAATCCCCACAAGTCTTTTCCTTCGTGCACCTTGCATGATACGAGCCCTCTCCAAAACAGAGACTTGACCGTGTCAACAGGTAAAGATGTTTTTATAAAAAAATAAGGATTGAACTTTGTTCCTAAAGAAACCGACTTTCCATCTTCAGAGCGACCAAATATACGGATAGTAAATTGGTCGTCCTGATCTTGACCGCTCCAAGCAATAGCTTGAAACGGAGGACTGCTATTCATTTTTTAATATATGTCTTGAACTTTTAAACCCCTGTTGACCCAAAACCACTTGCGCCACGATCCGTATTTAGTGCCTCAACAATGTCAACAGTTGTATAATTCTCGAGAATCAGCTGAGCAATACGGTATCCTGGGCGAATGACGAAAGGCTGGTTCATATCAAGGTTCTGAAGAACCACCTTGATTTCACCCGTGTAATCAGGATCAATAACACCTGCCAGAGTGTCCAGACCGTGCTTCACGGCCAGTCCAGAGCGAGGCGCAATACGTCCATAAGTTCCTGGCGGGAGCTGAACTGAAATACCGGTGGATACAACCACTCGGCGACCCGGGAGTACGACATAGTTGTCAGTGCTGAAAAGGTCATATCCTGCAGAACCCGGGGTTGCACGGACGGGGATTTGAGCAGTTGGAACCAGCTTAGTAACGTTGAGCGCCATTGTACCATTTATATTTACCAAGGCTTTAACTTAACGTCTTCTTGGTGGCGTGTTTGGTACAACAATTGTGTTTATGTAGTTTAATAAATTAAGTGTTTGTTTCAAACTTAAATGACCTCCGTATTGAAACCAGTCATGTGAAGTGAGTGAAGAAGCACTTTTTGAACGCAAATTATTCGTATTTGCTTCAACTATACGAAAAAGATTGCCTTCTTTTCTTACAAAGTACTTGACCATTGGTTTCAGTGACTGAAATGTACGCACATTTCCATTTTTCATATTTAGTAGTACCTCTCTCATACTATTAGTTAATGAAATATTTTGTTTTATTAAACAATGGAGGCGTACCTTGAATGGTTCAGACGTCAGTTGGCATACAGGGCTTATATACGTGCTAAAAAAGCTTTAGAGAATTAAGACGGGTACTTAGTACGATGGCAGGGTTCCACACAAAGACGTTCACGAAACACGATGATTACATGACCCCCAAGTCGGCGTGGGAGGCGATCAAACAATACATTCCTAAAAACAAGGTCATCTGGGAACCTTTTTATACCCTCAAAAACTGGGCAGACGAAGAGCACGTCCTTCAGACCTTGAACTCACAGGAGAGTGATACGTGGCTCCGTTGGTTCACTGAGAATAACCTGAGTCAGTTTGCAGTTAAAGCTATTCCTTGTTATTAAGTAAGATGGCGTACAAGTCTCTCCGTCTTGATATCGATGGCGTCTTGATTCGAGACAAGGAGCTCCTTGAGCACGTTCAACACAATTGCGTCAAGTACGTTCGGGCGAAACTTCCAGAGTGTAAAGACCCGTATGCGACCAATCACGTTTTGTATTTGGCCCACGGACACACGGCTCGTGGTCTTCAGAAAGTTTTCAAGGTGGACACTCATGATTTTAACCAAAAAGTCTATGATAAGTCTTTACTGAACCACCTTGCTGATGTCATCGATACACCCGAGTTTCAGTACGAGGCGGCTCAGATTCACGAGTTGACCCGTGAGGGCTGGAACGTGTCCCTTTTTACGAATGCGCCATGGGTCTGGGCCACAAAGGTAAGTATGGCCATTGGTGACAATATCAATATCAAGTGCCCAGGGAACCCGACCGAGAGTCCATTGAAACCCGAGGTCGAGGCCTACATCTTCCCTTTTGATGATTTGAACGTTATGGTTGATGATTCTCTCAAAAACCTCGGAACAGCAAGGTTTTTGACAAACTGGAAATGTGTCCATTTTACTGAGCGCAAGGACCCTACGTTATGGTGTCCCCAAGTTGAAACCATCTGGGAATTGTGTCTTTTGGCTCGGTCTATTAACGAGGTACATTAGCCAATCTTCCTTCACGGCGAGCTTTTTGTGCCTCTGCAACCTTTCTATTTATTTCAGCCTTTTTGTTACGGTACTCCCGAATAAATTGTTTTAAAATTTCAACTTTTGTACTTCTATTTGGTGCTGTTGTGTATGTGTGTCTTGTTCGGGCAACAAAGTGTTCAAAGTTTCTCCAAGTATGCTTGTTAATGTTTGCAGGCTGTTTATTCAATGGTCTGTACTGTCCATGTTTATTTGGTTTTCCATTTGTTGTCTTTATCACATACAGAATAGTTTTCTTGTTTTTAGGGTCTGTAAAAATTGATAAAATATTCTGGGCAGTATTCGACTGTCGAGCTTCACTAGAAATCTGCCGAGCCCGACGCATCATATTGGCATGGTATTCATTCGCACGCCGTTC
>Ga0214180_1000572_pt1 | contig 13045 bp, 4 predicted proteins | sample TroBogEpilimnion_22_FD_153018 | JGI IMG/M metagenome (GOLD analysis project Ga0214180, IMG submission 153018) | Freshwater microbial communities from Trout Bog Lake, WI - 16OCT2007 epilimnion | ecosystem: Environmental > Aquatic > Freshwater > Lake > Epilimnion/Euphotic zone | place: Trout Bog... | reverse complement strand
GCGGGGGCCGGCGCGGGCTACGGCTTCGGTGCGGGCCTGTTCGTGCAAGGCACCGACAACCTGACATTCGCGCCGGGTGCCGGCCAGACCGTGGTGTTCGCCAGCGCGATCGCCGACCAGAGCGGCTCCGACCCGACCCACAAATGGGCGTCGTCCGGCACGCTCGGCCTGACGATGAACGGCGCCGGCACGCTGGCGCTGGACGCGGCGAACAGTTTCAGCGGCGGTCTTCAGGTCGCGCAAGGCACTGTTTTGTTGGGCGCGGCGGGCGCGAGCGGGTCCGGCACGATCGGGTTCAGCGGCGCGGCCACGCTGCGGATCGCGCCCGGCGCGGTGCCGACCATCGCCATCGTCGGGCTGGCGAGCGATACTTTGGCGCTGGGGTCCGGCGCCTCGGCCGGGACGATCGCGGGCATTGGCTCGCAGTTCTCCGGCTTCGGCACGTTCGATGTCGATCCCGGGGCGGCCTGGACGCTGACCGGCGCGAATACCGTGTCGGGGGCGGCGACGATCGGGACCGGCGCGGTGCTGACGAATACCGGGACGCTGGCGGATTTCGCGCGGATCTCGGGCGGGTCGATCGTGAACGCCGGGACGATGGCGGGCGCGGTTTATGGGGTCAACCTGGGGGGCGTCGCATCGACGCTGACCAACACGGGTCTGATCGCCGGCGGGACCAATTTCGGGGTTAATCTCTACAACGGCGGTTTCGTCGCCAATAACGGCGGGACGATTACCGGATCGGTCGGTGTGCGCGGCCGCTACGGTGCCTCCACCGTCGACAACAGCGGCACGATTACCGGCACCGGCGGCACCGCGGTGCAGATGAACATCTTCCAGCACAACCGGGTGATCGCCCGAGCGGGGGCGGTGTTCAACGGGGTGGTGAACGGGGGCAACCCCGCGTCCTATAACCACGGCGCGCTCATTTCCTACGATACGTTGGAGCTCGCCGCTGGCGGTAACGGCACGCTGTCCGGGCTTGGCACGCAATTCCGGGAGTTCGGGCGCGTCGTCGTGGACGGTGGCGCCAACTGGACGCTGACCGGGGCGAACACGCTGGTGGCCGGTTACGTTCTAACCAACCAGGGCGCGCTGACCGACGCGGGCACGCTGATCAACCAGGGCGTGGTGACCGGAACACCCCTGACGCTGGCCCCAGGGGCAATACTGTCCAACACCTCGACCATTACTGTCGCCTCGGCGCAGACCTACCGTAATGCGGTCGTCGGGCTACAGGGCGGGGCCGAGACGGTGGTGAATGCCGGTTACATCGGCGGCAGCACCGTCGCGACCTATCGCGGCGTCACATCCACCTTCACCAGCGGTGTCTACCTGAAAGGCGGCGGATCGATCGTCAATTTGTCCGGCGGCACGATCGCCGGATCGGTTCAGGCGGGCCAGCAGGCAACGATCGCCAACGCCGGACTGATGGAAGGCGACGTAGCGGCCTTCGGCGACGCAAGCACCGTCACGAATGCATCCGGCGGCACGATCCTGGGGGCCGTCGGGATCGACGGGGCAAGCAGCAGTTTCGGCAACGATGGCTCCGTCGCCGGAGGCATGTTTTACACGGTCATTTTGGGTCAGGCGGGAACGATCTCCAATGGTGTTCATGGGGTCATCGCGCGGTCCGGCCACAGTTCCGGGCGGCAGCGGATCACGGCCTCCGGCATCGCCGTGGAAAATGGCGGGATCGTTGTCAACGCGGGTTCGATCGTCGGCGGCGAATATTATGGCGTTGCCGGCTATGGTGCTACCTCGCTGACCAATATGTCCGGCGGGACGATCTCGGGGACTAAGTTCGGCGTCGATTTCGGTATCGCCGACGGGAGCAACCACGCGGCATCCACCGTGACGAACGCCGGCACGATCGCGGGCGCGACGGCGTCGGTTCGGTTCCTTGCCGGCTATGCGAACAGGTTGATCGTCGATCCCGGCGCGGTTTTCTCGGGCCTCGCGGACGGCGCCACCAGCATCGGCAGCACGGTCGCGAGCACGCTGGAATTGGCGTCCGGTGCCTCCGCGGGCACGCTGGCGGGATGGAGCGGCCATTACACAGGCTTCGGACAGGTGACCGTCGACAGCGGCGCCGTCTGGACCATGGCCGCGGGCACGACGCTGGACGCGGGCATCACGGTGACCGACGCCGGCACGCTGTCCGGCGGCACCGACGCGCTGCTGTTCGCCGCCGGTCTCGCGAACCGCCTGATCGTCCAGTCCGGGGCGGCTTTCTCCGGCATTGTCGACGGCGGCAATACCGTCGGCAGCACCTCTGTCAGTACGCTGGAATTCGCCGCTGGATCGTCCGGCACGCTCGTGGGGGCCGGCGCCCGCTTCGCCGATTTCGGGCAGATCGCCTTCGACAGCGGCGCGACCTGGACCATGGTTTCGGGCGCGACGTTGGGATCGAGGGTAGCGGCGGTCAATGCCGGCACACTGAGCGGCCCTGGCTATCTGTCGCTGTCTGGCACGCTGACGAATACCGGAACCATCGCTTCGTCCGGCGCGAAGGCGATCGCCGGGCAGGCCGGTACGGCTCTGACGGTGGCGAACGCGGGGACAATCGCCGGCGGGATCGCGTTCGCCGCGGGTGTCGCCAACCGGTTGATCGTCGAGCCGGGCGCGGTGTTTACCAGCATCGTGAACGGCAGCTACAGCCTCGGCAGCGGCGTGGACAGCACGCTGGAGTTGGCTGCCGGGACGTCCGGCGACTTGACGGGATTGGCCGCGCGCTACACGAATTTCCCCCGGATCGCGATCGACGCCGGCGCGTCATGGTCGCTGGCGTCCGGCGCCACGTTGACGCGTCCAGGGATATTCAGCGGTGTCCCTGTTACCCTGGGGATGCCGCTGACCGACGCCGGGACCCTGACCAACGCCGGCACGCTGACCAAGGCAGTGACGCTGGCGCCGGGCGGGATTTTCGCGAACACGGGAACGCTCGCCCTTCCGGGTTTCGAACAGGGACCCGCCGTTTACGGCCTGGCCGGCGGCGCGGCGACCGTCGTGAATCAGGGCACGATCGCCTCCAACCCATCCGATAGCACCGGCTACGGCGTCAAGTTGCTCGGCGGCGGCACCATCGCCAACCGGTATATCCGCACCTATTCCAACTCAGGCGCGCAGACCCATATCTCATCGGGAACGATTACGGGATACAACGGCATTTATGTCGCTGGCGGCGCCGGCACCGTGGTCAACGCCGGAAGCCTCTCGGGCACCGCCGGTTTCGCGATCCAACTGAAAGCGGGCGGTTCCGTCGCCAACACGCAAACCGGCACGATCGTCAGCCAGAACGGCATTCTGATCGCCGGGGGCGCCGGCACGGTCGTCAACGATGGCGGGATTACCGGAGGCGCCACTTACGCGATCCAATTGAAGGCTGGCGGGACAGTCGCCAACCAATACCTCTATTCGCTGACACCCGGTCCCTACGGCAACCACGTCAGCACCAATACCGGCACCATCACCGGCCGTACCGGTATCGATATCGCCGGCGGCGCGGGCACCGTCGTCAACGACGGCACGATCGCCGGAACGGCCGGCTACGGTGTCCGTTTGGACGCCGGCGGTTCCGTCGTCAATCAGCGCGTCGTCACCAACTACGGGTCCTCGGTCACCCATATCGGTACCATTACGGGTGTCGATATCGCCGGCGGCATCGGCACCATCGATAACGCCGGACTGATCGCCGCCGGCACCTTGCACCACGCCGTGAACTTCGTGTCCGGCGGCGGTTCGGTCACCAACCGGTCCGGCGGCGTTATCTCGGCCAGCGGCTCCGGTTCGACCGGTGTTTCCTTCACCGGCAGCGGCACCGTCGACAACACCGGCACGATCGCGGGATCGCTCGCCGCGATCCAGTTCGCCGCCGGGCATAATAACCTTTTGATCGACGAGCACGGCGCCGTGTTCAATGGCCTGGTCCAGGGCGGCAACACGGCCGAAGGGGCAGGCGTCAGCACGCTGGTTCTGGGAGCCTCGCAAGCTTCCAGCTACGACACATTATCGGGAATCGGGTCCCAGTTCGCCGGCTTCCAGCAAATCACGGTCGTCGCCCAAGGCGCCTGGACGCTGGCCGGGACGAACATAATCGCCACCGGCACCACCGTCGCCGACTACGGCAAACTGGCCGTTGGCGGCACGCTGACGAACGCGGGCCGCATCGTGCAGGCCAGCGGCAGCGGCGGCGCGGCTCTGACCATGCTGGCCGGCGCCGGCACCCTTGCCAATTATGGCAGCATTGTCAGCGCGGTGAGGGATGCCGCCGATTTGAACAGCGGCAATTTCGTTACCAACGGCACCGCGGGCCTGATCTCCGGGCAGAACCGGGGTCTCTTTTTCTCCGGCGCCGCCACGGTCGTCAACGCCGGCACAATCCTGGGCAATGGCGGCTACGGCATAGCCATGCCGGGTTCCGGGTCCGTCACTAACCAGTCTGGCGGCACGATCGCCGGCCACATGGGCGTGTATTCGACGACCGGCACCATCGATAATGCCGGCCAAATCGCGGGGACCGGTGTCAATGCCACCGGCATCGCATTGTACGCGCACGGCGGCGCTTACCTCATCAATCGGTCCAGCGGCACGATATCCGGCTACAACGCCGTTACCCTCCGAGCCGGTGGGACTGTCGTGAATGCCGGCAGGATCGTCGGGACGCAGGATGCGGTGTTGTTTGCCGGCACCGACACGGGCCGGCTGATCGTCGATCCCGGCGCGGTGTTCGGCGGGGCCGTGGTCGGCAGCGCGCCAGCCTCCAACACGCTGGAACTCGCATCGGGCAGCGGTGCCGGCACCCTGACCGGCCTCGGCTACAAATACACCGGTTTCGGGCAGATCGCCATCGACAGCGGCGCCAACTGGACGTTGGCCGGGACCAATGCCTTGCGGAGCGGCACCACCCTGACCAACGCCGGCACGCTGACCGAGACGACAGCGGCGCTGGACGCGGGGCCCGGTTCGGTCGTCAATACCGGCAAAATCCTGGCGGCGGGAACGAGTATCGCCGGCATCCTGGCGGGAGCCGGCGGTTTCGTCGGCAACCGGTCCGGCGGCACGATCTCCGGTTACGACGGCGTGACCGCCAGCGGTGCGGCCACGGTGACCAATGCCGGCCTTATTGTCGGGACGGGTACGCCATCCACCGGCATCGGCGTGCGCTTCCAGGCTGACGGCGTCCTGAACAATCTGGTTGGCGGCACGATCACGGGCGTTCTCGGCGGCTATTTCGGCGCCGCCGGCAGCGTCGCGAACGCGGGGATTGTCGCGGGCACGCTGCAAGGCGTGGCCCTCGCGGGCGGGGGATTCGTCTTCAACGCGTCCGGCGGCACCATTACCGGCGGCAACGACGGCATCAACCTGCTCGGCGCCGCCGGTACCGCCATTAACGCGGGCTATGTCGGCGCATCGGGCACGTCCGGCATCGGCATCGACCTGCAAAACGGCGGCGCGGTCACCAATCTGTCCACCGGCACGATCGCCGGGCGTACAGCCATCGCGCTGGCCGGCGATGCCACGCTGTCCAACGCGGGCGACATCGCGGCGACGGGTACGCAGGGTTACGGCGTTGTCGTCGCGGGCGGCAACGGCACCGTCCTGACCAACCAGACCCACGCCACGATCGCCGGCAGTTACGACGGCATCGACTTCCACCTGACGGGTGGCACCGTTGTCAACGCCGGCACCATCGCCGCTTCGCACGACGCCGTGCGTTTCGCGGCCGGCCAGTTCGGGTCCCATTTCATCAACCGGCTGGTCGTCGATGCCGGCGCGGTGTTTACCGGTTCCGTCATCGGCGGCACTGCCAGCGACGCCACGCTGGAACTGGCGTCCTCCGCCAGCACCGGCACATTGTCGGGCCTCGGCACGCAATTCGCGGATTTCGGGACCGTCGCGATCGATGCCGGCGCCAAATGGGCGCTGACCGGCAGCAACACGCTGGCCGCCGGCTATGTGCTGACCAACGCCGGCACGCTGACGCTGTCGAACGCAACGCTGACCGGTGACGCCGTGGTGAACAACGGCGGCATCGTGATCGATCCGTCCTCCGTCACGATTTCCAGCCTGACCGGGGTTGGCACCGCCACCGTCGAGGCTGGCAGCACGCTGGATATCACCGGCACCGTATCGTCCGGGGAGACCATCGTCTTCGCCGACCTCAACACGGTATTGCAAATCGACCCGACGCAGTTCTCCGGCCAGATTAACGGCTTCGCGAACACCGACACGATCGTGCTGAACGGGGTGTCCAACGTCACAGGGTCGCATTTCGTCAACGGCAACACGCTGGAGATCGATCTCGCGACCGGCGGGCCACTGGATCTGACCTTCGATCCCGCGGTCGATTACACCGCTGCACCGTTAAGCGTCACCGGCAACAGCGTAACCGCGCTGTGCTTCCTGCGCGACACGCTGATCCGCACACCGCGCGGCGACATCAATGTGCAGAATCTGAAAATCGGCGACACGGTCACGACGTGGACCGGCGCGGTGCGTCCGATTACGTGGATCGGCACAGGCCGGGTGCTGATCCAGAAGGGTAAACGCTGCGACGCCACGCCGGTACTGATCCGCAAGGGCGCCATCGCCGATAACGTGCCGTTCCGCGACCTGCGGGTGACCAAGAGCCACTCGCTGTATCTGGATGGGGTGTTGATCCCGGCGGAGTTTCTGGTGAACCACCGGTCGATCCTGTGGGACGACCACGCGCATGTCGTGGAATTCTACCATATCGAACTGAAAACGCACGACGTCCTGATCGCGAACGGCGCGGCGGCGGAATCCTACCGCGACGACGGCAACCGGCATTTGTTCCAGAATGCTAATCCGGCGTGGGAGAGCGTCGTGAGCCCGTCCTTTGCCCCGGTGGAAACCGGCGGCGCCACCGTCGACGCTGTCTGGGCGCGTCTTTTGGGTCGTTCCGGCGGCCGGCCCGGCGTGCCGTTGACCGACGATGCCGATGTGCATCTGTTGGCGGATGGGCAGCGGATCGATCCGGTGCGACAGCCGAACGGGGCGCTGGGGTTCCGGTTGCGGCAGACGCCGGGGACGGTGCGGCTGGTGTCGCGGGCCGGGGTGCCGGCGGAGCTCGGGCTGTCTCGCGACACGCGGGCGCTGGGCGTAGCGGTGGCACACCTCGCGGTCTGGCGGGGTGCGCGGGTGCGGGTTTTGGAACTGGAAACGCGGGCACCGTTGGACGGGTTCCACGCGTTCGAACCGGACGACGCCATCCGCTGGACGGATGGGGATGCGTTACTGCCGGGGGATTTGTTCGACGGGCCGTGCGAGGTGGAACTCCGGCTGGGGGGACGGACGCGATATCCGGATTTGGGGGAGGGTCTTGCGCTTCCCAGCAGAGAGTCGCGTCTGGGGTAGGGGCGCGGCTTCGCGCGAAACCGTTCCGCCGCTGCCGGTCAGCTCCCGTCCTTGCCCCACATGTTCTCCCAGCACAGGTCCTTCCAGGTCTCCGGCTTGCTTTTCAACGTTCCGGCCGCGAACATGAATTCCGCGTATTTCTGGAAGCCGCGCGGGGTGGAGCCGTAGCGCAGCAGGTTATGATCGGCGATCATCTTTTCGATCCACGCCAATTCGCGCTTCTGCGGTTCGCGGGCGACGTAGATTTCCGAGGCCTCATGCGGATGGACGCGGATGAAATCGAAAGCATCCTCCAGCGCAGCGGCCGTGGCGGCGTACAGTTTCGGACTGCCGTCGTGGAATTTCGCGGTGCCGTACAGCACGCTGAGCGATGCCTTCGGGTCCATGACATCGTCGGAATTCAGCACCATATGCACTTTGCCGGACTCCACCATTTCGATCATGAACGGGGGGATCGCCGCCTGGGTGCGGACCTCGCTGACCCCGCCGAGCACCATGGCCATGCCGTCGGGGTTGGACATGGAAACCACGTTGGCATCGAGTTTGAAGCGCTGATCCCAGCCCCATTCCTTCGCCGACGCCATTTGCAGCGCGATGGCTTGGCCAGTCACTTTGATCGCGCTGACCGCGATCCGGTCGTTCGGCCCGAAATCCCGGATCGTTTTGATCTTGGGGTCGCTCGACAGCAGCCAGATGGCGTTGCCGCTGAGCGGGGTGATTACTTTGATCTTCTGCGCGCCGCGGGTCTTGTCCCACAGCACGAAGGCGGGGCCGAAGCCGCCCATCGCCATGTCGGCATCGCCGGACAGCAACAGATCGCTGCTGGCGGGCCCGCTGGCCATGTGGCGGATATCGACTTTTACCTCACCCAATCCGGCGGCCCTGGCGCGTTCCTGGATGAAGCCTTTGTCGGCCGCGACATAGACCGGCAAATAGCCGACGCCGTAGGGCATCGCGATGCGGACTTCGTTGGATTCCGCGTGCGCCAACCCAGGTAAGGCGAGCAGCAGGGCGAGCAGGAAGCGCTTCATGTGGGGGCATCCGTGTTGACGATTTTGCGGGCGATCAGGTCGTCGATGGTGGCGTCGTCCAGGCCGGCCTCGGCCAGGATCTCGCGGGTATGCTGGCCCAGGCGCGGGGCGAACTGGCCGGTGGGCGGTTTGGTTTCCGACCAGGTGCTGGGTTCGCGCATGGTGCGGATGCGGCCCTCGGACGGGTGATCCAGCCATTGAAAGAACCCGGCATCGGCGAGATGCGGGTCCTCCATCAGGGATTCCAGCGTGTGCGGGACCATGCAGGGGATGTCGTTTTCCTGCAGCAGTTGCAGCCATTCGGCGTTCGTGCGGTGGACGATTTCGGCGCCGATCATGTCGTAGAGCGCATCGATATTCGCCGTGCGGGCGCCGATATCCGCGAAGCGGGGGTCGTTCTCCAGCAGATGGCCCTTGCCGACGGCCTGGAAAAACCGCTGCCACTGGCCGTCGTTGTAGGGCAGCACGGCGATGAAGCCGTCCTTGCTGGCGTAGGGTTTGCGCGACCGAGACAAGGTGCGCTTGTAGCCGGGCGGGCTGGTCGGTGGGTCGAAGGTGGTGCCCTGCATGTGTTCCGACAGGACGAATTGGGCCATCGTCTCGAACATCGGGACTTCGATCATTTGACCGATCCCGGTGCGGGCTTTCGCCAGCAGACCGGCCAGCAGCGCGTTGGCAGCCGAACCACCGACGATGCGGTCGATGGCGGCCATGGGGATGAAGCGGGGTTCGCCGGTGGAGCGTTGCAGCAGAGTCGGGATCGCCGATGCCGCCTGGATCAGGTCGTCGTAGGCGGGGCGGCCGGCGTAGCGCCCGGCGCTGCCGTAGCCGACCATGCTCAGGTAGACGATGCCGGGGTTGAGCTTGCGGATGGAGGCGTAGTCCAGCCCCAGACGCGCCAGCGCCGCCTGCCGGATGTTGGATGCCAGCGCATCGACCTTCGGGATGAGCGCCAGGATCGCGTCGCGCGCTTCCTTCTGCTCCAGGTCGATGGCGATGGAGCGTTTGCCGCGGGCGTTGTGCTGGAACGTGCCGCTCATGCCGCGATGCCGGGGCACGCCGGTATAGCGCGACGAGTCGCCGCCGGGTGCCTCGACTTTGATCACATCGGCGCCGAAATCGGCCATGATGCGGGTGCACCATGGGCCCATTTGCACCGTGGTGAGGTCCAGCAGACGTATTCCGGCAAGCGGTCCACCGCTCATGAGCGTTTCCTTCGTTGGTTGGTGGGGGATTATCGGCGGCGGGGAGGGCGGGCACAAGTTGCGCCGGAAGCCATGTTGAGGCTCAATCGCCGCAACACAGGAGATTCCCATATGCCTCGTCTTCGCTTCGGCGCCTTCCTTGCCCCGCATCACCCGATCGGGGAGCACCCGATGCTGCAATTCCAGCGCGATATCGCGTTGGTCGAACAGCTCGACAAGCTGGGCTACGACGAATTCTGGTGCGGCGAGCACCATTCGTCGGGCTGGGAGATGATCGCCTCCCCCGAAATGTTCCTGGCCGCCGCGGCGCAGAAAACGCACCGGATCAAGCTGGCGACCGGCGTGGTGTCGCTGCCGTATCACCACCCGTTCCACGTCGCCCAGCGCATGGTGCAGTTGGATTACATGAGCGGCGGTCGTGCGATTTTCGGATCCGGTCCCGGCGCGCTGGCGTCCGATGCGCATACCTTGGGCGTCGATCCGATGCTGCTGCGCGACCGGCAGGACGAAGCGATTTCGGTGATTCGGCGGCTGTTCAAGGGCGAGCGCGTTACCTACAAATCCGACTGGTTTCAGATGAACGACGCGGCGTTGCAGCTGCTGCCGTTGCAGGACGAAATGCCGTTTGCGGTGGCGTCCCAGATCAGCCCGTCGGGCATGACGTTGGCCGGCAAGCACGGGATCGGGATTATCTCCATCGGCTCGTTGTCCGACGAGGGCCTGAACGCGCTGCCGACGCAATGGAGTTTCGCGGAAGCGTCCGCGAAGAAGCACGGCCAGACCGTGGATCGCGCCAATTGGCGGGTGCTGTTGAGCTGGCATATCGCGGAAACCCGCGAAAAGGCGCGCGAGCAGGCCCGCGACGGGCTGCTGCGGCACCACAACGAATATATCACCGCCACCCTGCAGCGCCCCGGTGCGCGGCCGTTCAAGGACGGCGACAGCGCGGTCGATGCGATGGCGTTTTCCAAGGGCGCGGCGGCGACCATCGGCACGCCGGACGATCTGGTCGCGCGGCTGAAGGAGGTAATCGACATCAGCGGCGGCTTCGGCACCGTCGTCGGCTTTGTCCATGACTGGGCGAACCCGGAAAACACCGCCCGAAGCTGGGACATGGTGGCGCGCTATGTCATTCCCGAAATCAACGGGTATATGACCGGGCTACGGAAATCCCGTGAGTTCGTCGCCAACAACCGCGAATATTTCAATCGCGCCCGCGAAGCCGTGATGGCGAAGATCAATGAAAACGAGCTGGCCTCGGCCGCGCTGGCGGTGACGAAGTCGCCGATGCTGGCGGCATCGTCCAGCAACGTGCCGGATCTGGAAGCAGCCGCGCGGGTGCGTCGTGCTGGATAAGGTCGATGTGCTGATCATCGGCGCCGGCGCAGCCGGGGCCGCGGTGGCATACAGCCTCGCGGAAACCAAGATGCGCATCGTCTGTCTGGAGCAGGGGGATTGGCCGAAATCGTCGGAATTCCCCTCCACCGGCCGCGACTGGGAAGCGCGGCAGATGGGCGATTTCGATGTCAGCCCGAACCGGCGCGGGCGGGCGCTGGATTATCCGATTTCCGAGGATAATTCGCCGATCAAGATCGCCAATTACAATGGCGTTGGCGGTGGCACGGTGCTGTACGCCGGCCATTATCCGCGGTTTCACCCGTCCGATTTTCGGGTGAAATCGCTGGATGGCGTGGGCGACGACTGGCCGATCGATTACAAGACGCTGGAGCCTTATTACGCCGAAAACGACCGTCACACCGGGGTTTCCGGTCTGGCGGGCGATCCGGCGTATCCGCCGAAGCAGCCGATGATGCCGCCTTTGCCTTTGGGCACCTCCGGCGCCGTGTTGGGGCGGGGGTTGAACAAACTGGGCTACCATTGGTGGCCGTCGGACAGCGCCATCGCCACGCAGGATTACGAGGGGCGGGCGAAATGCATCAACCTCGGTCATTGCACCTCCGGCTGCGCGCAGGGGGCTAAGGCCAGCACGGACATCACCTATTGGCCGGAGGCGATCAGGGCCGGGGTGGAACTGCGCACTTTGTGCCGCGTGCGGGAGATTACGGTCGGCCCCGACGGCATGGCATCGGGCGCGATCTACTATGACGGCCAGGGGCGCGAAGTTTTTCAGCCGGCCGAGGTCGTGATCATGGCCTGCAACGGCGTCGGCACGCCGCGGATCATGCTGAACTCCAAATCCGAACGTTTTCCGAACGGTATCGCCAATTCCTCGGGGATGGTCGGCAAGAACCTGATGTTTCACCCGTACGCCCGCATCTTCGGTTATTTCGACCAGGACATGGACGGGCATCGCGGGCCGAACGACTGCATCTGGAGCCAGGAATTCTACGAAACCGACCTGTCTCGCGGTTTCGTGCGCGGCTGGACCTATGAGTTCACCCGAGGCCAAGGCCCGGTCATGGCGGCCGTGCAGGGGGCCGGCACCGGGCGTTTGCCCTGGGGGGCCGATCACCATGCGGCGTACCGGCGGTTGTTCCCCCACCGTGCCGGCATGGTCGCGATCTGCGAGGATTTGCCGGAAGAACACAACACCGTCACGCTCGACCCGGTATTGAAGGACGCGCACGGGATTCCGGCGCCGAAGATCGACTATACCCTGAGCGAAAACAGCCGAAGGATGCTGGATTTCGCTGTCGAACGCGGCACCGAAATCCTTAAAGCCGCCGGCGCGCACGATGTCGGGTTCGAGAAACCGTTGCGCGGCGGCGGATGGCATCTGATGGGCACGGCGCGCATGGGCACCGACCCGACACGGTCCGTTGTCAACGAATGGGGCCGGTCGCACGACGTGAAAAACCTGTTCGTGGTGGATGGAAGCTTGTTCGTCACCTCGGCGGGCGTGAATCCCACCTGCACCATCCAGGCTTTGGCGCTGTATGTCGCCGACAATATCAAGAAAAGGCTGGCTACCTTGTTCGACTGATCGGGAGAGGAAACAACATGGCGCCGTATATGCGAAAGATCGAGACCGAGGCTGCTTGGACCACCGGCAGCATCGGCGGCAAGGAAGGGCTGACACACCGGTTCACGCCGGCCCAGCTCGCGGCTTTCGATACGGCGCTGGCCCGAACCCGGCATCTCCAGCCGCGCGATACCGTGGCGGCGGATTTCGGTCATCCGGAGATTGTCTCGTTGACGAACTGGATCGACCGAACCATCCGCCACGGGCGGGGGGCGGTGATTCTGTCGGGTATCACCCGCGATACGCATTCCGAAGAGGATATGGAACGCATCTACTGGGGCATCGGCTCCCGCCTCGGCTATCCGGTCGAACAAAGCTCGCTCGGCGATCGGCTCGGGCACGTGCGCCACGTCAAGGACGATCCCGTCGCGCGCGGCTATCGAAGCAACGAAGAACTGACTCCGCACACCGATTCCTATCGGATGGTCGGGCTGATGTGCCTGCAA
>Ga0214180_1000571_pt1 | contig 13046 bp, 15 predicted proteins | sample TroBogEpilimnion_22_FD_153018 | JGI IMG/M metagenome (GOLD analysis project Ga0214180, IMG submission 153018) | Freshwater microbial communities from Trout Bog Lake, WI - 16OCT2007 epilimnion | ecosystem: Environmental > Aquatic > Freshwater > Lake > Epilimnion/Euphotic zone | place: Trout Bog... | reverse complement strand
TTGGTTGGTGTGTATCAATGATGGGATTAACTAGCATTGGGAATACCAAAGGAGACCCGTGCGTCGAACCCCACTATTACTGGCTGTAACCACAGCACTTGTAGCCCTTAGCTTGCCCGTTGGAGCAACAGTCCCGAGTGGACTTCCTAACGCGGCCCGCACTCCAGGTGCACTAAATCCAGCCGTCACTCAGGCAACAATTCAGTCGACAATTTGTGTCTCTGGTTACACCCAAACCATTCGTCCACCTGAGCCTTACACCTACAACCTCAAGGTGCAGCAGTTGCACAGTGGATATGCCGTTAATGGCGACACCTATACACACGACTACGAGGAAGATCACTTGATCGCACTGGAGATTGGTGGGAACCCCTATTCAGTGAAGAATCTATGGCCCGAGCCTTGGTACGGCGCCGCATACACCAAGTGGAATGCTTCGGTTAAGGACGCACTCGAGAACCGACTCCACTCCCTAGTTTGCTCGGGCCAATTGCCACTTCGCACAGCACAAGTTGCGATGGCCACTAACTGGGAAGCGGCGTATACCCGCTACGTCGGCCCGCTCGGTTAAGAAGCGCTCTTGGCTTGACGCGCTGCGATGTATTCGGCGTGCGAGTCAGAGCAAGTCGTGCTCGATTGATCAGCGCCACAGCTTTCACAGAGCAGAATCAGTTTGCGACAAGCGAGATTGTTGCAGTTATAGAACTTTGATGTTGGGCTAGCGCATTTCTCGCATTTGCCAATTACGGCCGTGTGATCCGAGAACTCATGGTTCATTCGGTTATCAAAAATATAGAGAGAGCCCTCCCAGAGGCCATCGTCACCGAAAGTTTCACCGTAGCGGACAATGCCACCATCGAGTTGGTAAACCTCTTCGAAGCCACGTTGGATCATGAGAGAACTCAGCACCTCACAACGCACCCCTCCCGTGCAGTAGGTCACCACTGGCTTTTTCTTGAGGTGGTCGTACTTGCCACTGTCGAGTTCTTTAACAAAGTCATGGGTAGTAGCGACATCGGGAACAATCGCGCCCTTGAATCGACCGATCTCGGCCTCGTAGGAGTTGCGGCCATCGAAGAAGACAACCTCATCGCCCTTGGCCTCAACGAGCTCGTGCAGGTCCTCGGGCTTAAGGTGAACTCCACCGCCAACGACTCCGTTTTCGTCTACGCGCAAGTCTTCGGGCGCGCCGAAGGAAACAATTTCATCGCGAACTTTGACTTTGAGTCTTGGAAAATCGTTGCCGGTACCTTCGGACCACTTGAACTGGGTTTCCTTAAAGGGCAGGTACTGCTTGGTGGCTTTGATGTACTTCTTGACTGCCGCCATGTCCCCACCCAGGGTTCCATTAATTCCGTGGTGAGAGATCAAGATGCGTCCCTTTAGGCCCAGGGATTCACAAAGTGTCAATTGCCAAAGCCGTATGGCTTCGGGGTCAGCAAGTGGCGTGAAGGCGTAATAGAGAATGACCTTGGGTTCCACGGGACAATTCTATTTCGAATTAGGAAAGCACTATTTGACGGGAATCATGAAGTCGACATCAAGAATCTCGCCACCAACTGGTTCGCGGTATCGCTCGAGGTGGGGGCCGTCTCTGAGTTCACTCCCGGAATTTGGAAATTCCTCTAAGTAAGCAATCCTCACGGCATCATCAAAGGTTTCGGGTGCGCCACGGTGCGAATAGACGAGGTACTTACCGCGAGGGATAACGAATGATTCAAGACCTTCGACCTCTTCTGAATAAGGGAACCCCGCTAGGTACCAAACCTGTAGCGGGGGAACATTGTCATCAGCTGGCCGGCTTGCGCCAAAGAAGTCCCCCGATGGGCCCGAAAGCTCCTCGTGAATTCCACTGAGTTTTGACCACAGCCCGTAAATCTCAGCAGTTCCGAATTCAGCTTGGTCAGAAAAAGAGGAGGGCGTAATGGTGGAGAGACCAACTAACAGTGTCTCTTCGAGAACTTCATATCGCATGAGTCCAGCGTACTTAGCGCCAGAGGGCTGCTCCGGCGGTGGCGCACGCGGCGTCTTCGCTGGCGCTGGCGCCACTGACGCCAATACCACCGGCAACTTGATCGCCATCCCAGAGTGGCACTCCGCCACCAAAGATTACGAATCGACCTCCACCACTGCTTTGAATTCCGAAGAGCTCGCCACCAGGCTGAGCGAGCTTGCCCAACTCTTCGGTGGAGATTCGATTCGAGACCGCGGTGTAGGCCTTGTCGACCGCTAAAACGGGGCCGGCAATTTCAGCGCCGTCCATGCGAGAGAAAGCCACAAGATTTCCGCCCGCATCAACAATCGCAACCGAAACTTTAAGTGAGCGCTTTTCAGCTTCAGCGATTGCACTCTGAATCATTTGATGCGCGATGTCAAGGGTTAGTGAGGCCATGTTGGTAAGAGTACTCACCCTCCCGTGGCCAGTTGCCACGGGAGGGTGAGCTGCTCAACTTAGGACTTGTCGACGTCCGCGGAGGCCATGACAGCTCCCGCCAAAGCCATTTCCTTCGGACGGTTCTTACCGAGCCAAAGGGCTGTTGCGGAGACGCTAATGACCCACGCAACGATGATGTAGGGGAAGTACTTAAACGGAGCACTGGGGTTCTCAATGATCTGGCCAATCAAGAGTCCACCGATAAGCAGGACTCCCACGATTGGGAAAATCACGTGATACAGAACCTTGTAGGAACCTGAACGAATCATGTACCGAACTGAGGCAATGTTGGTCAAGATGTAGACCGGCAAAATGCCCAAGGTAAGTACGTAGCCCAAGTAGCCGTAGACATTGGCTCCACCAGCGGGCTGGCGTAGTCCACCCGAGACCCAGCCAACTACCAAGGTAACGACGCCAGCAAAAATGCTCTGGACGATGACGACCTGGGTTGGGGTCTTGCGACGGGGGTCAATGTGAGCAAAGTTGCTCGGCAAGAGCTTTTCACGGCCCATGGCGTGCAAGATGCGAATGATTCCGTTGTTGGAGTTAACGGTCACGGCGAACATTGACGAAACTGAAGCAATGATGATCGGCCAGTTCATCCAGCTGGCGTACTTAGCTGCCAGGTCGTTCCAAGGCGTAGCGGCACCGGTCATGTGGTTAACGACCGATACACCGAGTCCATTGACTTCAGCCCAAAGACAGAACACGTACAACAGACCAACTGCACCTACGGCGTAGAGAACGGCCTTAGGCACAATGCGACGAGGCTCACGGACCTCTTCACTCAAAGTCGTTGCCCCTTCGAATCCAACAAAGCTCAATGCTGCGAATACCGCACCAATGACCAAACCGTGGAATCCAGTGGGCGAGGCACTGGGTGAAAGTGGGTGCAGGGTGAGGCCGTTCGAACTGACTCGAGCCACGATGATGATTGCCATTACGACAATGACGCCAACTTCAGCAGCGAAGAGCACCAGTGCGGTCTTGATACTCGTGGCAATACCGTGATAGGCCAACCAGGTCATCATGACCAATGGAACAATGGCAATGAGCCACCAAGGAATGTTCACTCCATACATGCCCTGGAAGGTTGACTGCAGGTAACTACCAATCAGACCAATCTCGGCTGGTGGGAGCAGGGCGTACGCCACAAACATCAGTCCACCAGTGACAAAACCAGCTCGTGGCCCAAGGCCTCGAGTGACGTAGGTGTAAAAGGCACCGGCACTTGGCAGCCGCGCCGCCATCGAGATGATGCCACTCGCGGCGATCAAAATGGCAATGAGACACAGTAGGTACACGAATGGTGTACCAGCACCCGAGAACGGGAACGAATACTGCGGATTAAAAAATGTTGAAACCGCCGGGCCCATGATGGCGGCCGACATAATTACCGCACCTGGTAGTCCAATAGCGTTGGCGTTGAGACCGGATTTGATTACCGGTACATCATCTGTCTTTGACACAATCCCCCCAATACGTTGATTACTGCATTGGAGTGAAACTAAATGGAAAAAGCAATGCCGTCAAGTACCAGGCCTTAGTTTTTTCAAGGATTTATTCTGGTTTTAAAAATTTTCCCCAATTGATTCGGGTCAGCGGAATGAAACCGATGAGTAACAAGACTTGGATGGCAATAGCCCAGGGCGAAGTAAAGCCCGCCACCAGAATCTTGGCGAAGCTGGTGTGCTTGAGCGCGGTGGCGCCGAACACGTACCCGGAATAGCTGATGCTCCGGCCAATAACAAATGCCATGAGTAGAGGCTGCAGATTTGTCCCAGTTAGTCCTGCGGCTTCGAAGAGTTGTGCCGAAGACACGGGAGAGAGTGCAAACAAGATCAACGTCAAGTAGTTAACGGACCTCCTTGATTCGAGAAGCTGGGCAGCTGCGCGCAGGTTTTCTCGAGTACTTTCTCTCAGTCTTGGTCCCAACTTTGATGAAGCCCTGGCTAGGAAATAGCGACCAAGGACCGCACCGAGCACGCCAATGATTACTAGTCCCAGAGGATTAACGGTGGTTTGAAGTTTGAAGAAGACCAGCAAAGCCCAAGTTGGTGGAGCAAACGCAGGCAAAAGATTTGTGACGAAAACTGCAGCGAAGATGGCGAGCAGTGTCAGCACTAATTATTACCAGGGTAGATCTGCGACGGCGACCGCGGTGGCGGAACGTCCCGGCAATTGGTACTCATGGAAATTGGCGTTGAGTTCATTGACAATCACCGACGCGTCAATCGGTCCGCCATCCCAGTCAAAAGAATTGGTGGTGTGAGCATCGCTCAAGAGCGTTACGTCATATCCCCGCTCAAGCGCAGAGTGTGAAGTGTGGCGAACACAGTTATTGGTTTCGGCACCCGCAACATAGAGGTGGCCAACATTCAAGCGTTCGAGCTCGCTCTCGAGAGTTGTCGCTTCGAAGGAGCTCCGGTACAGTTTGCGGATTTTGACCTCATTCTCAAGGGGCACAAGTTCAGAGACTATTGCCCACCCATCGGAGTCAATTGGTAGCCACGGATCAGAGTGCTGCACCCAAATGACCGAGATGCCAGCTTCTCGAGCGCGGTGAAGTGCTTCACTCATATTGGCAACGCGCGCGTCCCGTTCAAATGCCGTAGCAACTACATCGTTTTGAACGTCGATGATGAGCAGGGCTGACTTGTCTCTGGAAAGTGTCGTCACTCCCAAATTCTAAGGCTTTTCACCAGTAGACCCTTTTGCCAGGGCATTTGTGAATACATTTGTGAGATGAATAAAAAGCTATTTGGCGTTTCAGCAATCATTATGTGGGCCGGCATGGCCTTTCGATTAGTGATTGACCTATTCGATCTAGCCAAGAATGCCCCAGCCGCGCACGGGCTCTTTGGTAACTACGCGTCGGGTTTCGCTGGTGCTCCAGCCCGAATTTTCGACACGCTGAGTTACTTCACTATCTGGAGCAACATTGGCATCGCTATTGTCACCACTCTGCTCTTCTTGAATCCAGACCGGGACTCAAAAATGTTCCGAGCCATGCGCAACACCACGTTGTTGATGATCGTCCTAACGGGAGTGCTCTACGCAGTCTTGATTGCCCCCGTGCAGCAGGTGTACGGACTTAATGTTCCCGCAAATATTCTTGAGCACTACGTCTCGCCAGTACTCGCTCTGGTGGTGTGGCTCGTGGCTGGCCCACGCGGTTGGATGACCTTTAAGGATTCGCTCAAGATTTACGTAATCCCAATTATTTTTCTGGCCTACACGTTTGTCCGAGGTGCAATTACCCACCGCTACCCCTATACCTTCTTCAATGTCGTGAAGTATGGCTACAGTCCGGTCCTAGTAACGGTTGGGGTAATTATCGTTGGGGCGTATCTCTTTATTGCGCCGCTCGTGTGGCTAGATAAGTACCGCAGCAACAAGTCGGCGAGGTCGTAAGAACTATGTGCAGTCAGGTGACATGCCCAATCTGTGAAAAGCCCACCTGGGCGGGATGTGGTGAACACATCGAAGAGGCGCTCGCCAATGTGTCAGTTGAGGAGCGCTGCAGCTGCGAGCGTTAGAACGAACGAGCAATAAAAAAAGGGCCCGCCTTTCGGCGGGCCCTTTTTCTGTATCTAACTAGTTGTAGAAACGGCGACGGATCTCGAACATAGCCAGCGCACCCATAGCGATGAAGCTAAAGGCAATTGCGCCGATGAGGCCAGTGTTCAGACCAGTGTGAGCCAAAGCGCCAGAGCTGATCTTCAACTTGGCAGCGAGAGCACGCACCTGACCGGCAGGGTTCTTGCCCTGGGCTTGCAAGGTGTGGATTCCAGCAGCCAGCGAGCTTGGAACACCAAAGCGCTTCGAGAACGAACCGTGTGAGTTGGTGTGGGCAATACCCAGGTGAGTTGCGGCCGAGAAGACCCAGACGTTCACGTCAGAGTTTGGCTTAAAGCCACTTCCCGAAACAGTAACGCCGGTGGTTGGTGAAACCGCAATGGTGCCGTCGGCTGAGTCAGGTGATCCGACCATGGTCATGGTCAGGCCGCCGTGGGTGACGGTTGCGTTTGAACCGCCTGAGGACAGAACTAGCGGAACGCTAGTAGTGGTGCCGTCAGACTCAATTGCTTGAGCAGAGCCAGTGGTGATTTCGTTAGTCCCACTAGTTGGAACTAATGGCAATACTGCACCAGCCGCGGTGGGGTCACCAACGGTTACACCGCCACGCTGTCCCAGAACAATTCGACCTGGAACAGTGGTGTTCAATGAGTACCGGTTGAGCGGGTTGCTACCAGCGGCTTGAGTTGAGTTCGCAGTAGCAGCAGGGTCTGCGTTGATCAGCGTGGCGACATCCTGGTTACCGAAGAACTCGGTTGAGTTGGAAATACCAGTGGTGGAGCTGTAAGAGTCCCAACCAATTCCAGCAGCTCTGAACGACTGTGCCGTGCTCGCCGTGATGTCCAAGTAATTACCCTCAGGCATCGGCGACGCCGAAACAGGCGTGGTGCAGGTGCTGTCAGAGAACAGGGCCAGCGTACGGTCGGTCGATGACTGGAGCTGACCGTAAAGACCGCTTGCCCAGCTAGGAGTAGTTGCGCCGTTAAATCCGTAGAAGCTGGTGCTCAAAGAAACACAACCAGTTGGGAAGTTGGTGACGTTACGGACGGTAACAATGTTCGAACCGTTAGTCACGCCGTTGTGCAAGTCAGTGTAAGTCGAGAAAGGGGAATATCCCTGACTGGTAATGGAGAAGTTGTCGTAGTTGAACCACGCGTCAAAGTTTCCAGAACCCTGATTGATCAAGACGAGCTGGAAGCTCGCATTGCCCTTGGTGAGGTCATTGATACTGCAGCAGGGGAGGTAGTTTTCCCATGAGGCAACAAACGCGGCCTTGCCATCAATGGTGGTGTGCGCGTACCAAAGGTGTGAAATTCCAACGGAGTGGACGAGGTCCATCGCCAATGGGAAAATTCCAGTGGTATTCGCTGAAGCGGCAATGTCGAACAAGGTGTAGTCGTAGGCCGACGTTGGCTGGTCGAAGGTCAACCCTCCGTTGGTGTTCAGCCAGCCACCCGAATAGGTGGTACCAAAGAAGTTGACATCGAATCCAAACGGAATTTTGTAGTCAGCGCTCTGCAGAGGAGTCTGGTTTGAGTTGACACAGCTGGAACCCGTGGCAACCAAATCTCCAGGAACGGCAGAGGAGAACCGGTCAGAGCAGGACGCACCGGTTGGCAAAAGGCCAACGCCATAGTCGTCAAAGTAACTTCCGTTACTGATACCGGCATCAACGAAATAGTGACGGTCGGCCATTGGCACCGTGACCCATGAGCTACCCGTTGGGGCAAATGAGTCCGAAGCAGTTGCCTGCGCCGGGGTGTTGATGATCGCAAAGGGCGCGACTACGAGGGCCAGCGCTGCGAGGCGAGTGAATAAGGATTTCCTTTAAAACTCCTGTTGTTGGGACGGAATAAGTATAGAACTGTTTGTATACCTTTAGTTGTTAAGGGTGAATGATGTTTGAGCCGGTAAAGTTGCCTCAATGACCAAAGCGCCCATGATTCCAAGGCAGAAGAAGTACGCCGCAGAATTCTTAGGTAGTTTCCTCCTCACAACGGTGGTCATCGGCTCTGGAATCGCCGCCCAGCAACTCTCCCCTGATCAGATTGGTCTGCAACTCCTAGAAAACGCAATCGTGACCGGCGCTGGGCTCTTCGCCCTCATTTCCCTGTTCTCCTCGACCTCCGGGTCGCATTTCAATCCGATCGTCACGCTCTCGGCCGCCGTACTAGGTGCCACGCCCTGGCGCGAGGTTCCGGGGTACCTGTTGAGCCAAGTCATTGGTTGTGTTTCTGGCGCGGTTGTTGCCAACTACATGTTTGGGCTGCCGCTAATTACGTGGTCCCAACATCACCGTATTAATGGGCCTCATTTTTCTTCGGAGATTCTCGCCACGGCCATTTTGGTTCTCTTGATTTTTGGGCTGATTCGATCGGGTGAGACGGCAATCGTTCCGGCGGGAGTTGCGTCATACATTACGGCGGCGTACTTCTTCACTTCATCAACGAGTTTCGCCAACCCGGCCATCACCGTGGGGCGCATGTTCACTAATTCATTTACGGGAATTGCACCCTCTTCCGCCCCTGGATTCATCGTCGCCCAGTTAGTCGGTGCAGGTATTGGCGTGTTGTTAATTCTCTACCTCTTCTCAAATGAAGTTGGCGAAGAGCGACTGTAAACAGTGTCAACGTAGGACGGTAAGTTCGTAACCATGAGCAATACCACTGACTATGACGTTGTCGTCGTGGGGGCTGGTTTGGCCGGTCTGCGTTGTGCGCAGATACTCGGCAATGCTGGTAAAAGTGTGCTGCTCGTCGACCAAAATTCACACCTGGGCGGTCGGCTCCACTCCTTCGCGATTGATGGCTACGTCATTGACCAAGGCTTTCAACTCATAAACCCTTCCTACCCCGAACTCCGAAAGTCTGGAGTATTAAAGGGTTTTGACTTGCGGCAGTTCGATCCCTCGATTCAATTTGTGGGCAACGAGAGGTCATTCGTCTTGGCTGATCCGAGGAAGCACCCTCTTCAGTCACTCGTAGGTCTAGGCAGGGGTTCCCTGAAGCTTCGTGACGCACTAGCGCTCGCGAATGTTTTGGCACGCTCCAGAGTCTTGCCAGCCCACAAATTCATCGCACCAGAGGATTGCTCGACTCGTGAAGGTTTGCTCGCCGCGGGAGTCTCGCCCCAAGCAGTCGACCAAGTCATCCAACCCTTTCTTCGTGGAACATTTCTCGATGACAATTTGGACACCTCTTGGAACTACGCCCGTCTGGTCCTCAAAAGTTTTGTGAAGGGGAGTCCGGGCACTCACCCCAAGGGAATCGAGGAGTTAGCAAAAGCATTTGTCGTCAACTCCACAGGAGTGGATGTCAAGTTGGAGACGGAAGTACTAGGTGTCGAGAAGAACCGAATGACTTCCTCGCAAGGAAAGTTCAGCGCAGCTCACGTAGTTTTTGCGGGTGACGCGAATTCAGCAACACACATATTGGGTACGCCGGAAATTTCCTGGCGACCACAAACAACCTGGTGGTGGTCGCTTCCCAAACTAGAAAAGTCACAAGCATTGAGAATTGACTTGGATGATCAACTTCTTTCGAGTGCCCTCGACCTCAGTTCTCGTGCTCCCGAGAGAAGTCAAGCTCACCGATCTTTAGTCGCTACACCTATGAATGGCGAGGATCCAACTTCGACTTTCGAGCAGCAAGCCCGAGCGAGCGTGGCGAAATTGTATGGAGTGTCGGTGAGTGACGTGGATTTGGTCACGACCACTTTGGTCACACAAGCTCTACCCACTACGAATGCACCGCTACGACTTCGTTCGGGCATTCAAGTGAACGGGATTATTTGCGCGGGCGACTATCTAGAGACGCCGTCAATTCAAGGAGCCCTCGCCAGTGGGGCTAAGGCCGCCCATCAAATTCTGCGCACACACTGAGTAATCTGAGGTTATGAAGCTTCACCAAGTCGCTCAATTTGCTTCGGATTTAGACCGAGTCGAGAGTTTTTACGCCACTCATTTCGAAGCTCGCACACTCGGAAAGTTTGACCCACCAGGGTTACTTTTCATGCAGGTAGGGGAAACCCGTGTTCTGTTTGAGAAGAATACCAATTCAGCGTTGCTCTACTTCAGAGTCCTCGACATCCACGCCGAGGTAGAGAGACTCCGTGTGAGCAATGTGGTGATTGAGACTGAGCCGCACGTGATTTTCACTGACGTTGAAGGGGCTTTTGGGAATGCCAACGAAGACGAATGGATGGCCTTTTTTCGCGATAGCGAGAACAACTTGGTTGGACTCGCTAGTCGCAAACCGACGCCCTAGGCGCTGAAGGACTCGGCGGGTAGATCTTTTTCGCCGGATTCAAGCGCCTGCAGAATTCGATTCGCGACAACTTCGGGAGATAAACCCACTGGCATTTTTGGTGCTTCGCCGTAGAGTGCGCGGTTCACGAGACCGGTCTCGGTGTGTGGTGCACGAATATCGAGCACGGTGATCTTCTTGGACCGAAGTTCACGAGCGGCTATTGACATTGCTTTCTTGGCGGCCGCTTTGGAAGCGCAATATGCACTCATGCCGAGTACGTCGACGTCAGCCACGACTCCAGTGAGCGATGCCACAAAGCCACCTTCTTTAATAACGGAAGAAGCGAGGGAGAGGGTGTTCACGGTACCTTGCGCATTGGTGGCAAACAGTTGCGCTACAACTTCCGCGGGCACTTCGGCCAGTGAGCCGAACGCTACGACACCCGCGGCGTTAATGACCCCGTCAAATGTTTCGCCGAGTTCTTCGAAGGCCTTAGCCAATGAGTCACGGTTTGAAATATCTGCGGTAGCGGTCTTCAGGTTTGAAAACTCTGGAGCAATGTTGGTCGCATTGCGAACAATGGTCCGAACCTCAGCGCCCTGGTTTAGGAGTATCCGTGTCAGCTCGCTGCCGAGAACGCCGCTCGCGCCAATAACAACTACAGATTTATCTTGGAAGTAGGTCACTAAATCACCCTATGGGGGAACTCGCGGAGGTGCTTCTCTTTGAAAAGACTGTCTTAGTGGGTGTGCCTGGAATGCGTGTCAGATTTGAGCCCGTAACCAAAGAAGCGCCCACCTCCAACGTCAATGGCCAGGGTTAACCAGTAGTTGTTGGATAAACGAGCCCTGGAATTTCACAGTGCATGGACGTGAACTTATGGGCAACCAGCTTTGGTATCAAAGTTTGCAGGTAGCTCTGGTGACACGGCGGCCACCCAAGTTCGGCCTGAATCATGCGCCATTTGCCATTCTTTTCTACGTAGAGGGCATCGCTTCCACCATCTTGCATCGAGACCTGAGATCTAAATGAGGTGTGCGGTACCAAGAAGAATTCGGCGAAAACATAGACCCTCTTATTGAATTGCTCACCGATATATAACTCGAGACCAGGTTTACTGTTTTTGTAGAACGAAGCAAAGGTGCTCCTGGAAAGAACAAGGGTGGCACTGTCCGTTTTGTTGAATTCGTGGTGCTGTCGTTTGAAAGTGTTGAAGAGTCCAGTTATTGTCTGAACAGAAGCCTCGCTCAAGACAGCTTTGCGTGGATGATTACTGATTCCTTGTGCTTCGCCAGCGGTCATACCTACAACCGTGAGCGCGGCAATGAAGGTAAGGAACGATTTCGTCATCTCACTCCAAACTTATCGTTGGCGCAGCACCGCCGCAGGAATCTGGCTCAACGCTTTGACGTAGGCACTATCGGGCGAGTTGTGCTCGACGAGTCCGCGATCAAGTGGTCCGGCGGGGTCGCAATTCACAAACATCTGATCAGTGATGCCAATGCGCGAAAAGCACTCTGAAAGCAGGGGGCGCAGGTGGTCGTGCTTAGTGTTGTCGCCGTCGGAGTAGTAGCCACCACTAGCGATGATGAACGTCACCGGTAACCCGGCCAATTCTTCGGCATTTTGGTAGAAGGTCTTGACGTTAATTACACGGTCAATCCAAGCTTTCAGTGAGCTTGGTGGCCCCCAGTTGTACATGGGCGTGGCGACTACTAAAGCGCTGGCGCCCTGAAGTTCTCTGGTGAGTTCATCAGCGAGGGCGAAAGCTGCCTTGTCCGCATCAGTGTGCTCAGCAATGGGTGTGCGGCCGGCCTTTTGCTCTTCGAATGTCAGGTGAGGGATGTCGCCAGTAAAGCGGCGGCGAATCTCCACCCCTTGGTGTTGGGCGAGAAATTGTGCCTCGAACTCTTCGAGAAGCCGGTTTGACCAAGAAGCTTCGCCTCGAGTTGATGTTTGGACGCTTAGTAGGTAACTCATAGTGGTGAGGTTAGCCGGACTCGGTTTATATCGAATCTAGAATCAGCGGGTGATTCAGAACTGGCCACGTTCTCTTGGATACTTCACCGACTTGCAGGTGAGGCTATCGGAAGGCTCCATTGTTGAGAGACGCGAAAGCTATTGGAAAATTGAAACACCCCAGAATCCAACCTTCTATTGGGGTAATTTTCTGCTCTTTGACGAGATGGCCGAAGATCAAAGCGCAAAAGAACTTCTCGACACCTTTCGCAGTGAACTGCCCACTGCCCAACATGTTGCGATTGGGTTCGACGAACCGAACTCGGAAGTTTCTCGCTTCAATTCGCTGGTCTCAAAGATAGGTGTTGAACTTGACTGTTCGGCAATCCTTACCTCATCTCCGTCGGAACCGAGTCGACTTGATGTGTCAAGTGCCGAGGTTCGACAGATAGAGACACCGCAAGACTGGGAACAATACGTTGAAGTGGGAATGAGTGTCCGCGATATCCGTTTTGACGAAGCGCCTTATCGCGTTTATCTAAAGGACGGGAACTCTTACAAACGGCGCGCGCAAGAGTCAGGTAAAGCAGCTTGGCTAGGAGTCTTCAGTGACCAAGTATTGGTATCAGCCCTAGGGATTTATGACTGTGGAAGCGGAATCGCGCGATACCAAAAAATTGAGACAACCCCAGGTCATCAGCGAAAGGGCTTCGCTTCTTTGTTAATCAGGGAGGCCGCTCGCTACGCAGAAACGAATTTCAACACGGAACTATTAGTAATCGCTGCTGACCCCGATGACCATCCAATAAACCTCTACCGAAAACTGG
>Ga0214180_1000570_pt1 | contig 13063 bp, 7 predicted proteins | sample TroBogEpilimnion_22_FD_153018 | JGI IMG/M metagenome (GOLD analysis project Ga0214180, IMG submission 153018) | Freshwater microbial communities from Trout Bog Lake, WI - 16OCT2007 epilimnion | ecosystem: Environmental > Aquatic > Freshwater > Lake > Epilimnion/Euphotic zone | place: Trout Bog... | reverse complement strand
GGGAGGACGAGCTCCACCGGCCGGTGGCTGCACGCCGCCCGTCGGGGGATGGGCACCGCCAGCCGGCGGCTGGGCGCCACCCGTGGGCGGACGGGCCCCGCCAGTTGGCGGCTGCGCCCCACCCGTCGGAGGATGTGCCCCGCCAGCCGGCGGTTGCGCCCCGCCGGTTGGCGGCCGAGCGCCCCCACCAGCGGGGGGCGTCGTGGTGGTAGTGGTGGTGCTGGTGCTTGCTGGTTGGGCGGGCCGGCCGATCGTGCTGGCATCGGCCGCGGCGGCGGTCGCGGGCGACAGGCTCGGCGTGAACCATTGCGAAAGGATTTGGTCCTTGAACAATGCCATCGCCTGATTTTCTTTGTCGGCGTTGGCCTGATCATTGGTCAGATTGACGACCTCGATTTTGATCGCGCCGTCCTGACGCAGTTTTTCGAACGTCGCGTCGATGCCGGCCGACACATAATAGGCCTTCGCCGTCAACCCGACGCTGAAACTGTCGTAGCAGCGTTTCAGATCGGCCGTGATCTTCACATCCAACGCGGGCCGCACACCGGTGAATTTCAGATCGTAAATGACGCCCACTGGCGCCATGCCGTCCTCGAACGCGGCTTTGAGGATGCTGGCGCCTTCCTCGCTCAACGTCAGAGAAAACAATGCGTCGTTGTTGCCGAACAGCTCCGGTGAGGTCGCACCGCTGATCTTCTCCACGGCTTCGAACGTGCCGGGCGCCGCTGTATTGGTCGTGCCGCCGCCGCCCTGCAAGTCCAGCGCGACGACGCGGACCGTTCCCTCATCGAACGGGACGGGCGCCAAATGCGGATTGGTGGCGGTGGGGAACACCGATTGCAGTTGTCCCAGGATTTTGTCGTGCGTCTGATCGCTGATTTTCAGGCATGTGGTGACATTGAGAAAACCCACGCCCTTCACCCCGGACGACGCGACGTCGGGGGCATATTCGATCAACAGGAACTGCGGCTCATCGCTGTCCGGCATTTTTTCCAGATCGACCGGTGCCGGCAGATACCAGAATTGGTTCGGATCGGCATGATCCGGGAACACGGTCGCACCGTCGACGGTGATCGAGTCCGATGACAAAAGCAGCATTGGAGGAACTCCCTATCGCGGTGTCAGGAAAGCTGACTGAGCCCGAGCGTGATGGTGTCGCCGGTGGCCGGAGTCCAATCGATGGACTTGGTTTGGCCGTTGTCCAGTTGGATATCGGCGCGGTATTCGGCGCTGACCGACGCATCCAAATAGTCGTACGAGAAGTGTTGTACGTCGGACATCCGAACGAATTTGAAGGATTTTTCGATGTCCACTTTGTTGGCGGCATCGACGTAGCGCACGTGCACATCGGCTTCGGTGACATGGACCGAGGCGAAATCCACCTGCTCGGGTTTGATGGTCAGGACTTGATGGCCTTTCATCCCGGACTGGATGGTCAGGAAGGCGTCGGTTGTGACCGAAGGCGGAATAGACCAGATCGTGCCGTTCAGTGCGATGATCCTGGCCTCGTAGGAAATGCTCACCTGCGTTGGGTCTTGCCGGTCGGCGGTAAAGGTCTGAGCCCCCGCGTTATTTTTGTTGAAAATATAATTCTGCCGGGTGGTGGGGTTATCGGCATCGGGATAAGACACCGTCACCAGCACCTGATCGGTCTTGGTCCAATCGACGGCCGGCACGATAAGCAAAGTGGATTTGGACGGGAACGGATCGACGACATCGATCTTACCCGCGTCCGTGCTCTGCCAAGCGCCAGTGACGACCTCTCCGGAGACCTGGGTGTAGGTCAACTGATACGAGAAGGTCCGCTTCGACGGATCGCGAATGAACAGCGGCCAGTAGAATTCCGGCGTTTGGCTATTCAACAGAATGCTGTTACGGATGTGGATATTGTTTGCGTCGTCATCGTACCGATACGCCACCTCCACCAACGAGTACCGGTCCCATCGAAACGAATCCGCTCGGATCGGAACGATCGACGAGGAATACAGGGTGGCCCGGGGCTGGATGCTGAGCACGTCGCCGGTTTCGGTCATCTGGTCGCTGGTCATCTGCGCCGGACGTTGCGCGGTGTCCACACCGGTGAAATTGACCGTGAATGTATATGTCACCGGGCGCACCATTTTGCCCCCGGATAGAGTGCTCGACCAATCCACCGAGGCTGTCGGCGCGGCCTTGGTCAAAGATACCGATTTGATCCCGCCGTTGTATGCCATATTCACGTCGATCGAACCGATGCCGTCGGCGTCGAAATCGGCGAAGCTGGTCACCTTCAGCGTGCGGCGCTGAAACCACGGATTGTCGAGGTCCACCCTTTGGATGAACCGGTCGAGCGACACGCCCTGTTCCAATGTCCCCAACAAGCCGGCAAGATGCGCCTGCGGATAGATCGTTCGCTGCACCGCCGTCCGCTCGGATATGTTCACGTCCAGCACCTTGTTATCGGTGCGGGACAGATCCACATGCTTGTAGGAGAAGCAGGCCATTCCCGCGGCGCCGCCTGTCATAGCCAACGCGCTAACCGACTGCGCCACCGCGTTCGCCTGGTCCAGGGTGCTGGGCTTGCTCGGGTCCGGTGGTGCCAGACTGGATTGAAAGAAGGTGTTCTTGATCATTTCGTAGACCTCGGCCACCGCCTTGTCGCGGTCGCCGGCGATGTCCTTGCCGCCATCGTTGTCGGTGACGAAGGTATCGACGGTCAACGAAATGACCTGATCTTCGATCAGCTTGTCCACCACCTTTTCGATGTCGCTGGAAAAGAACAGGAATCCGGCGTGGAAGCTGTCGTCCATATGGGTCTGCACGCGCGTCCAATCGACATGCAGATGCACGCGGAATGCCGGCCGTAATGCCACGAATTCGAGGGCGTAAATCACCGCGACCGGCTCGATCTGGCCTTTTAGGGCCTGAGCCATGACGGTCGCGCCGTACTGGTCCAGTTGCACGGAAAAGCTGGCCTGATTGTCGCCGTACAACGACGGTTTGGTAGCGCCTTCGATGCCGACGACGAAGCGAGGACCGGTTGCCGCCGCGGTCGGTGCCGGCGTAGCCGGGGCAGGTGCCGGGGTAGGCGGTTTCGCGGTCGGATCGGGGCTTTGTGCGCCCAAAATGGTCAGGCGCACGCTGCCATCGATAAAGGTGACGGGCGACAGGCGAGGGTCCCCATCGAGGTTCGCCTGTCGTTTGAGTTTCTGCGTCACCGTCGCCAACGCATCGGGTTCGATGCCGAGGTTGACGTCGAAATCGATGAACCCGCCCGTGCCGGCAGCCCCAGCATATTCGATCAGCTGGATCGACGGCACGTCCACCCCACTGGCCACATCTTTGGTCTTGGTCAGATGCGGCATCATCGGCAGGTAGTAGAACTGCAGAGGATCGGCGTGGTCGGGGAAAATCGACACGCCATCGATGAGGAAGTAGGGCGGGTTCAGGTACAGCATGGTTCGTTCTCCTTCAGCTCGGCATCATCAGCACCAGATCGGTGTCGCTTGCCTTGGTCGCGGGCCCCTTCACCACCTGCGGCGGGTTAGTGCCCATATAGAACGTCGCGGAGTAGGTGTAAGTCGTCAGGTTCGGATCGCGGGCATAGAACGTCCAGGCCGGCGGGGTCGCACCCTGTTTGACGACCACTTCCTGCTTGATGTCGATCTGATGCGCGGGATCGGCGTATTCGAAGTCCAGCTTGATCAGTTTCACCTTGGTGAAATCGATCAGCGTGGGATCCGCCTGCACCGAGATCGCCACCTGATCCGGCGGTCCGAACGTAATCAGATCGGACGTCGTCGTGGTTTCCGGCATGTTTTCGGTCGTGTGGTTCTTGTAGCTGACGACACCGGAATAGGTGATCTTGCCCTTGGAGTGCGCCACGACGGGAATCTGCCAGTCCTTCTGCCGGTTTTGCGCGGTGAAGGTGAAGTCGGACTCCTGCTGCAGGTTGTTCGCCGGATCGTCGTAACGCATCTTCAGGAAGATGTTGTCGATATTGCCGGTGAAATCGCCCTCCGCGAGGAAGCTGTAGGTAGCCATCGTAAACGGGCTGTTGATGGTCAGCCGTGGCAGTTGAACGTCGGCCCACTCCGTCACCATCTGGGTGCTGTCGGCCATGATGTAGGTCGTCTGGAACTGCGCGGTTTGATCGACCGGTTTTAACAGCACGACCAGCATTTGGTCGGACTTCTTGTCCTTGTCGAAGGTGAACTGCTGGTTGATCGGCGAGCCGTTGGCGTCGTTGTCGGGGTACTTGATCGACACCTGAACCTGCGGGGTCTTCGCGAAATCGATATTGCCCATCGCGATTTCGACGAACAGCACACCGAGATCGTTGGCACTGATCGTTACCTGCCCCTTGTCGGTGGGGATCAGCGGCGACTGATACGCCTGATTGGCGTCTTTGTAGTTGACCGAGTACGAGTACGCCCAGTGCATGTCGCCGTTGGCCGTATCGGAGTCGAACTTACCGAGGTCGTCCGGCTTCGAGAAATGGAAGTCCTTGATGGCGGCGGGGGTGACCTTGGTATTCTCGCAATGCACGTCGACGCTGGTGATGCCGTAGCGCGCGAAATCGGCATTCACGTTGACGTTCGCCTGGATGGTCGCGAAGAACGGGTCGTTCGCATCGATCTCGACGACGAAATCCTCGAACTTGAAGCCCATGTCGGCGAGGTTCGGCATCGTGCCGCCTTGCGTGGTTTCGAACGACAGACCCATCCGTTCGTCGATGTGACGCCAAACGTTGGCTTGCTCCGTGGTCACCTGGGTCTTGGTCAGTTGATCCTTGTCGGTATCGCCGACGGGGTCCGTCGGTTTGATGTCCGGCAGAATGGCATTCTTCATAGCCTGATCGAGCTGGCTATAGCCCCAATTGGTGATGTCGTCCTGCACCTTCTTGGCGATGTCGGGATCCAGGAAGCCTAAATTCCCGAATTCGAAATGCACATCGCCCGCGCTGGAATTCCGGAAGGACTCCCGCAAGGTATCGGTTTCGGTCTTCGGGGTGCCCCACGAGACGAGCCCCAGAAAATCGTGCATTCCGGTGCCGCTTTTTTGGATCGATTGGTAGAACGAATGTGCCTTGACCGCGTTATACCAAACGTAGCCGGTGATCGGCGGGAAGGTCGCGGGGAAATGCAGATCGTACGATACCTGCGCAACGCCGCCGGATCCTTTCAGGGCCGCCTCGACCACGGTGGCCCCTTCAGGGGTCAACTCCGCCGTGAACGGGCAGATCATCGCGCTGAACAGCGACGGTTTGCCGGGGCTGTCGACCTTGCTGACCAGTACGCCCGAGGAGTCGAGCAATGTCAGGCTGGCCGTGCCCGCGGTGAAGGGAATGTGATCGATTTGTGCCTTCAGCGGCTGATCCTGGGCGTCCTTGTAGCCTTTCGACTGCATCTGGCCATCGAGCGCTTCTTGGATTTTTTTCAGCTTGGCGTCCGGCACGATGAATTCGCTGTCGAACACAACGAAGCCGCCGCCTTTCTTGCCGTCGGGCCGGTCGACCGGCAGCTTGTATTTGATGAACTTGAAGACCGGCTTTTTGGTGTCGGGGTCGACACGGAAGCGCGGCATCTCCGGCAGGACGTAGAATCGATTGACGACCCCGTCATCGCCGAAAACGCTCAGCCCTTCGATCAGTTGTTGATTGCCAAGGTCCACGGTCATGGTGCTTCTCCTGTTGGGTTAGACTGTTGCACTATCCGACCGCACGAATGTGCGATTGGCCGTCGTTCGCCGGAAACCAACCCGCGACATCGCAGCGTTTGGTGACCGGCGTATCGGAATCTCCGGGTTGGATGGTGTATTCGACGAATAGGTTCCCCTGTTCGCCGGTGACCCCGAGGATCGCGCGTCCCGTTTGCGTCGGGGTCAGTTGGAACGAAAACACAGCGGCGAATGGCGGAAACGCCGAGGTTTTCGACGATCCGAGTTCGCTCGTCGCGCCGGTTTCGTCGGACAGCAGGACCGCTGCTTTCAACACCCGCAACGGCGCGGGCTGCAGCCGAACGTTGGCGAGCGATGGATTGGCGGCGGCGATCTTCGCCAGCAGCGCGGCCTCCCCGTCCGGCGGCAGCGCGAAATGCGCACCCAGTTGCAGCATGCCCATCTGAGGCATTTTCGTCAGACCGAGCGTTGGATTTCCGGCCGCCGTCAACTCGGGGACCGGTGCTGCCGGTATGTAGTACAGCGTCGCTGGATCGGTGGGATGCGGGAAGATATGCACGCCGTCGATATCGAACGGTGCCAGGGATGGCGTCGGCGTGGCGGGCATGTCGGCCGGCGGATCCAAAACCGGATCGGGCATCGTGTCCGGCGGCATATCGGGATCGGGAAGGGTGGCGGAATCATCCTGCATGGGAACCATCCGGTTTGAGCATGAGGGGTTGGTTCGGCGCCAGAATCGCGGACCAGACGCCACCCTGCTTGCGGTAGCGATACCCGGTGCGAAACGGCGATCCGCAGACGTAACCCCAACTGTCGGACGGGGACGCCGGCAGCAACGTCACAAGCCCCTGGCGCTGATTGTCCTCGGTGGCGAGTTCGATGACCAGCGGCGGTTCGTTGCCGGCGAAGGTGCAGCTAATCGCGACGCGATGCGGCCCGTATCCGGGAAAAGATGGCAAATCGAGCCGGATGACCCCCGGTGGCATCGGACCGATGCTGACTTTGGTGCCATCTGCGGCGGTGGCGGTCAGCACGATATTGGCGGCTTCCGCCGCGGCCGGAACCGGCATCGCGATATCCGCCGCACCCGATTTCAGCGTTATCGGCTGCGTCACCGGTTTGCCGTCCAGCGTGTAGGATAATACGCCCGTAACCGTGGCGAGCCTCAGCAGCCGGTCGCTCGCGGTCAAATGCGCGAAACCGATCGGCAGATCGTCGGCCTCCAGGTGCAGCCACGCGCCGTTGGCGTCCCGGGGCGTGCCTTGCAACTGGTGCACGGCGCCGCCGGCGGAAACGATCGCGAAGGCGGTCACGGTGTAATCGAAGGCCTCATCCACGCCGATTTGCAGCGGCACGCGGGTCTGATCGGTGGGCGGCGCCAGGGGCGCGGATTTGTTGATCGCCTGCGGCCGGTCTGGCGGCGCGGGCGGCATGTCGATCCGCGCGCCGATGACCGGCACGCCGACACGGTTCGCAGGCAAATTGGCGCTCACCACGATTTCACGGAACCCGAGGTCGAGCGGCGGAACCGCGATTTCGTGCACCAGGCTGGCGGGGTCCTGGACCGCCTTCAACGCCGTCAGCAGGTCCGCCTGCAACAGGAATGCGCGCGACACCACCGCGACGGTGTTCAAATCCCAGCTCACGGCATCGGTCGAGGCTTGCGCCGCGAAGCTGAAGCAAGGCGGATCGACCGGACGGGCGGCGGGGACGAATGCACCGAAGGCCGAACAAAGGCGATCGGTCAGGACCTGCGCCAGAATGTCGGTCGGCGCGGAACCCGTCAGGGTCAATCGTCCGGGGGGCGTCAGCAGCCGCTTCTGCAAATCCGGCACCGCGATCGCGCGGCCGGGGCAATCGGCGACCAGCGCGTCCAGCAAATCGAACGGCACGAAATCCGCCCGTACCGGCACCCGCGGGGCAACCCCGAGCACGGTGTATTCCAGGCGAGCCGAGAACACCCCCGTGCCGCCCAGCAGAGCCCCCTTGATAAGCTCTCCCGTCTCTAGGTCCATCCGCTGTGCCCAACGCGGGCCGCCGGTGGGCGAGGCGCCGCATGGTACCGGCGTCGTCATGTCCGCCGGCAGGGCCACACTGCCGCCGCCAGGCACCAGACGCGCGAACCCCAGATCGAATGCGGCCGGAACCACCGTCGCGTCGGGTCGTGTCGCTCGGGCCTGTGTCAAAGCATCGTCCAGCGGCACGTCGTCGGTCAGCTGCACCTCCAACGCCGCGTAGTTGCCGGCCGGATCGGTCCGGGTCGGTCCGCGAACCATATTCAACGCGAACACGGGCCGACCGTTCGCGACTGCCAGCGCGACACCGACCGGCAGCACCGTGCAGGGGCCGTCGCCGAACGGCGCGAACCCGTGCACCGTGCCCTCGCCGAACGGTGCGCCGAAATCCGGAAGGGAGCCGATCGGTTCCATGTCAGCTCGGCAGAACGATATAAAGGGTGTCGGCGTTATCGCTGGTCCAGGTACCTTGCTTGATCCCGGCGCCGGTCACGATGTCCACCCGATATTTGTAGGTGTTCGACGACGCGGTGCCGAGGATGAAGGCGTCGATCGGCATGCTCATCGTGACGGTCTGGTTGAGGTTTCCGCCGTCGTCGGGTTTCAAACTGCCATCGAAATTGGCCGTCTTGCCGTCCTCGAACACGACTTGCACCGCGGTTACGGCGGCATTGGGGGCGACAGACGGTGCACCGGCCGCCGCTGGCGGGGTCAACTGGGCCGCCAGGAACTTCAGCGACACATCCCGCGATACCGACCCGATACTCTGGTTGCGCCGGATGGCGTTGAAAAACGCCGTACGGTCCGGAGGCAACGTGGCCTTGCTGAGGTCCAGGTTGGGAGAGCAGGTGTTGTCCAACTGGCCGGCGGACAGACTGCTGGCAAGGGTGTTCAGAGCATCTCCGCCGACATTACGTCCACCGCCGAGCAGGCCGCCGATCAGTCCGCCGATCGCCTGGGCCACGGAACTGCCGGTCGTCGGTGCCAGGGTGACGGTCAGGGTGCCGCCGGTACCGCCGGGGCTGGCGGCGGCGGGACCGATATCCGCCGGCAGTGCGGGATCGGTCCCGGTGACGGACGAATCCATCGGCTGTCCGTTATGCATGATCGTTCCGGAGATCGCATCCAGATGCACCGGCGTTTCAATCGTGTTGCGTAGCGTCACCTTCAGCGTGTTGGTCGCGCTGTCGACCGCCGATTCGATATCGAGCGCGTCGTCCGGGGTATCATCGATACGAATGTCGAACGGGATCGTCGCATTATCGGTCGCGACGGCGACCCGCACCTCGCCCTTCATGATCGGGCTGAGCCGGTCGAATATCGCGGCATAGACCGGTGCGAATTGCGCGAGGGTCATCGTGACCGAGCCCTGAATACCGGCGGTCAGGTCGATGATCGCCCCCTTTTGTTCCACCAGCGTGTTGCCGGCGGCGGGATCGGCGCTGGGCAGGGTCAGGAACAGGCTGGTTTGCGTGGCCTGGAACAGCGCCATGGTGGGCGGCGCGGTCAAACCCAGCGTGGTTTGCAGGTTGCCGGCGGCGTCGTCGATGCGATCCTGGTCCCATTTCGGCGCAGCGGAGTACGACAGGGTCACCGCGACGTGCGCCATATCCGCGCCGCTGGACGTGATGGTCATGGTCGGCCGGCGCGGCGGATCGGTCTCGCGGACGACATTGAAGCCATCCGGCAGAAAATAGACCAGCGAAGGCTGGTTGGACGCCTGATAGTACGAGTGGCGGCTGCCGCCCCAATCCACTGCTTCGATACGCCAGGTCGGCGGTGCGCTGGATTGACCGGTCAGATTGGCGAAAATGGCGGGATTGAGGTCTTTATTGAATGTGAACGGAATGGCGGAATCCACCGCCACGCTGCTTCGCACGAACGACAAGGGTTGCCCCGGCTGGGTGACCGCCGGCCAAGCCGCGTCGAACCCGCGGCGGATAATCAGTTTCGTCTGCGACGATGCATCGGTCATCGCGGTATAAAGCTGGTCCCGACCGGTAAAATCGGGAATCGCGAGCGTGAGCGTCAGTACGACGCCCGTTGGCGAGGTTGCCGGTGTCAGGTCCCAGGTGACCGCTCGGCCCTGCAACGATGCCGCGATAAGATAGCGTGTCGCGACGTTCTGTTGCAGGGGCGTGGCGCCTTGCGATAGTTGCGGGGGCGTTGTCTCCACCAAATGAACGGTCAGTTGATAGCCCGAACCGGACGGCTCGAACTGGACCCATGGTGTGTGGCCGTCGGCGCCGGGCGACGGCGCGATGCCGTAATGCGATAAATAGAAGCGCTGGGAGGGATCCTTCGGCGCCTGGAACACGGAATCGTCGGTCATGGCGCCGCTGTCGGCGATCACCGTCGGCAGATCGAACGCGGTGCGCGGCACCGGCGGCGGGGGAAACGGCCGGATTTGCGGGTTCTGTAGGTGAATGATGGCCGGATTCACGGTGGCGACGGTGGGTGTCTTGGGAATAACCACCTGAACGGGGACTGGGGGACGCGGCGGAGGCGGCGGCACGACGATCGCGCCAGGACGCGGCGGCATCAGGACCGGCGGCGCCGGATGCACCTGAAACGGGGGATGCGCCAGAATGCCTGGACGGAGCATATTCACGGCGGGCGGTGGCAACGGCATGTTTCATCCCTCTCGTTGACGTGCGAGAACCTAACGCGCTTTTTCATTGCCATTCTGTGATCTAGATCACAAGGGCACCTTTTGGATGCGAAAATCACGGTGCGACCCGAAATTTTAATATTCCCGTTGGCACATTTTTTCGCTACCGCGCGAGCCTATCATTACCGGGTTTTAGCGCCGGTAACATCTGCGCGAGCAGGACGACGACGGTACTATCGCCGCCGAATTCGCGATGGACGGGACACACGCCGCGGTTATCGCATCTCGGCGGCGCGATCGATCAGGGTCAGCCATCGCGGCAAACAGATGCTCCGCAGATCGAAGCGTTCCTTCACCGTCCGGCGCGCGGCTTGGCGGAGCGCGGCGAAGCGCGCCGGTTCGGCCAGTGCCTCGATCGCGGCTTCGGCGATACCCGCCACATCGAAGAAATCACGCAGCACGCCGTTGCGGCCGTCTTCGATGACTTCCTCCACCGGCCCGGTGCGGGAGCCGACGATCAGCGCGCCCGCGCTCATGGCCTCGAGCATCGACCACGACAGCACGAACGGGTAAGTCAGATATATATGTACGGCGGAGACCTGCATCAGCGATACGAACCGCGCATGGGGCACCCGCCCGACGAAATGCACCCGGCTCATGTCCAGCTGGCCGTTCAGTTCTTTCAGCAAATGCTGGCGCCACGTTGTGCCCGGCGGCGGATGCGCGCCATAGGACACGCCGTCCCCGCCGACGATCACCGCCCGTGCCTTGGGCCGAGCGGCCAGGATCGCCGGGAGCGCGCGCATGAAGATGTGGAAGCCGCGGTAGTGTTCCAGGTTGCGCGCCACGTAAGTCACGACCTCATCCCCCGGGCGTAGCGTAACGTCGTCCCGGCGCAGCGCCACCGAGGCATCCGGGTTCGGCGTGACAGCAGCGGTGTCCACGCCTTCATGCACGATATCGAGCTTGAACTGCAGCCAGTGCGGGAACGTGTCCGCCTGCCAGCGCGTCGGCGCCACACCCAATGAGGCATCCGTCAGCGCCTGCAGCATGACAACCGAGCGTGCGCGGGCCATGCGTGCGTCGCGGGAGGTGTCGGGGCTGGCGGTTTCCGGGTCGAAGCCGACATCGAACCCGTGGCCGCGATAGAAGAATTCCGCATGCAGCAGGATCGGCACGTCCGGCCACACATCGCGCACGAACAACGTTTCCCCCCAGCCGCCGTGGCCAACGACCAGATCGGGTGTGTAGCCCTGTTTCTTCAGGTCCAGCAGCGCGTCGGCGACGGCGGCACCGCGCGCGGTGCAATCCGCGTAGTGGCCGGCCAGACCGGGGGAGCGGGTGGATTTCCAGTTGTAACGGTGGATCGGCACGATCGGCGGCCGCTGGTTGTCGTCGGGCACCAGCGCCAGCAGCGCGTGGGATCCGGCGGCTTGCAGCGCCATGGCGACGTGTTGGAACTGGGCGGGGAAGTTTTGGTGGAGGAAGAGGATGTTCATGCCGGGATACGGTGGGAGCGTTGCTTGGGTGGGGTCATAGAGGAAGGAGGGCGGGAGGGGTAGGTGGGTTGTGCGGACTGGGGGCTGTAACTTGTGGAACGATCCCCCTCACGCCTCATGTGGAGCCGCCCTCGCTTCGGCCGAATATGGAGTGCGGGTCACAGTGTTGATTGCACGGGCGACAGTCCACGAATCAATGAAAGTATAAAAAAATAGAACGGCTCTTCTCCTCTAGCGAGACGGTTTCGTTCTAGCGACGTTGGTGGACGTTATTTTTTTGTCGCGGAGGTCGAGGATGGGGTTGACAGAGGTGCGTAGCATTGAGACGCTCAGGCCAACGATAAGGGGTGGACAACATGGCAATGCAGACCCGCACCAGAGGGCTCTCGGCAAGTTTTTCTGCGGTTAACGCGAGACATAATGGAATGGGTATAGTCCTCCAGGAGTTGTCGATTCGCTGCTCCGTGTTATTTCTGTGGCGATGATTGCGGCGCCAATGTTCTCGTGGATGACGTCGATTGTGGGTCGTCGCGCGACAGCTAAAGTGCTTGTTCGCCGAGGTTACGGCGCGGGTGAGCGCCGCCTGATCGAGGCCGACGTAGGCGCCTTGGGCGTGGTAGAAGAACGCCGTGTACCGCAGGATTGGCGCTTACGGCCAGATATCGCCCACGAAAAACGTTCCGCCCTTGCTGTTGCCGTTGACCACAAGGTTGCGCATGTAATCCTCAGTCATCAGATGGAGCAACGCGTCTGCATCGGCGGTGCTGTATGTGGCAAAGCTGGCGGCCAGGGTAGGCAGGGTTTGCACTTCGGTCAGATAGGCCGGTTTGTGCTGTCGCGTAAACGGAGGTGGCACGAAATCATGAAGGTTTTGGCCTCTTATTATCACCCGTTGGCTGCGCGTAGTGCGATCTGGTTTGGCGTTCGAGACGGCGACCCAGCGTGCCGAGCTCAATTTTCTGCGGTTCGGCAAATGCGACTGGTGACTAATTCGATCCAAGATTTGGGGTGCCGAAGATCGGCAAGACCATTATCATTGAGCGCCAAATATGGTGACCGCAACCATTCTGGGGGTAGCCGGTCGTTGATCCTCAGATTATGGCCGCTGTTTTCGGCGCTGTGTGTTGTTGTCCTTTTATTGTCAGAGGGGGGGTGTGGTTTGGAAGAACGGAAAAATTTTTCTAAGTGTCTGTCCGGGAACATCTCTCGCTGAAATCAGGATCCGGGTCTTGCCTGACGGGACACATTTGTGACTCTATGCGAAGCACCGATTCGCGAGG
>Ga0214180_1000566_pt1 | contig 13117 bp, 15 predicted proteins | sample TroBogEpilimnion_22_FD_153018 | JGI IMG/M metagenome (GOLD analysis project Ga0214180, IMG submission 153018) | Freshwater microbial communities from Trout Bog Lake, WI - 16OCT2007 epilimnion | ecosystem: Environmental > Aquatic > Freshwater > Lake > Epilimnion/Euphotic zone | place: Trout Bog... | reverse complement strand
CGCCATGGATGCGGCGTGGGCCGATACGGGGACATATTGGTCCAGCGCGATTCGACGGTCCCGCAGCGCCTCGAACGCCATATAAAGTGTCATCAGCTTCGTCAGGCTCGCCGGATGCCGCGGCGTGTCGGGCGCGGCCGATTCCAATACCTGACCGCTCGCGGCCTCCACGACGATCGAGCTGTAGCGGGCGGACCCCACCTGGGCGCTGGCTGGGACGAACCAGAGGCCAGCAACGGCCGCGCCGACCGCAAGCAACAGCGGTTTCAGGCTGCGGCCCGACAAAAAACTGCGGCGTTGGCACCCTTCGGTTGCCATTTCTGTCCCTCATGCGGCGATTGAGGCCGAGTCTAGAGTCCCCCGCCCCGGCCTGTCCAGACCGAAATCGCCGAAAACCGAAAAAACTGAACAGCTTATCGCACACGCCTCATACGGCGCCTTCGGTCCGGGCCACCCAAAGAAATTTTGTGCACCGCAGCATTTTGCTCTTGATCCCCGATCGGGCGGCGCCTATATCCGCCTCGTGTTGCAGTGCAGCATAAGAATGATCAACCGGGCACACCCACTCCGACAGCGGTCGCTGCCCGGTTTGCCCATCGGAGAGACTGACATGGCGTCAAAACCGAAAGCGGCCGCCGTCGCCGCACCGCCTCCGCCAGCCGAACCGCCCGCCGAAGCGGTGGTCGCGGCAACCGCCGAACCTATCGTGCCGGAAGCAATCGCTGCCGAGGCCGAACCCACCGTCCCCCCCACCAAAGCCAAACAAGGCATGGAGAAAGTTATGAAAACCGCTGAAGAATTCGTTGCGTTCGGTCAAGGCAATGTCGAAGCCATCGTGAAGTCCAGCCAAATCTGGGTTGCCGGCGTGCAGGACCTGTCGAAGCAGGCTGCTGTCACCGCGCAGGCGCAGCTCGACGAAACCATGTCGGTCTTCAAGGCGATGACCGGTGTGAAGTCCCTGAAGGATCTGTTCGACCTGCAGAGCAGCTTCGCACGCGCCGCCCTGGAAAAGACCGTCACCGAATCCAGCAAGCTGACCGACGCGTCGCTGAAGCTGACGGAACAGGCGTTGGCCCCGATCACTGCCCGCGTGACCACAGCGGTCGAGACGTTCGGCAAAGCCGCCTGATTTTTCGGGCAGCGCACGAGGTCCGGATCGGGCCGCAAGGTTCCTCCCCCAGACGCGGACCGATCCGTTCGACGAAGGCCCGGGCACACTGCCCGGGCCTTTTTCGTGCGTACGTCCCTGGGTGGCAGGTAGCTATTTCCCACCAGCCAAAGCTTCCGATATGCTCTTTTTCGACACCGCCGGTATTGGCCAGAACCGGGCAGGTGTGCCTAAGATCGCGGCGAATGGATGCGGATAACCGATGAGCGATAACGACAGACGCGGTGGAGGCAACTCCGACGGCCCCAACGTCGGCGTAGTGGTCAGGGCGAAGCCCAAGACCCGCAAACCCGCCATGTACAAAGTTCTGATGCTGAACGACGACTACACGCCGATGGAATTCGTCGTCCACGTGCTGGAACGCTTCTTCCAAAAAAACCGGGAGGAAGCCACCCAGATCATGCTGCACGTACACCGTCGCGGCGTCGGCGTGTGTGGCGTCTTCACCTACGAGGTCGCCGAGACCAAAGTCACCCAGGTGATGGATCTGGCTCGGCAGAATCAACACCCACTGCAATGTACGATTGAAAAAGAATGACCGTACTGCCCCAAAACCGGGCCGTCGGAGATTAGGAGCAGCGAGACATGCTTTCACGGAACCTTGAACAGACGCTGCACCGTTCGCTGGGGCTGGCGAGCAAGCGGCGCCACGAATACGCCACCCTGGAACATCTGCTGCTCGGGTTACTCGAAGACACCGACGCCCTGGCGGTCTTGAAGGCCTGCGGAATCGACCTCGAAAAGCTGAAAAGCGATCTGGGCGAATTTTTGGAACGCGACCTCGCCGGCCTGCAGACCGAACGGCCGGGCGATCCCAAGCCCACCGCCGGATTCCAGCGTGTCGTGCAGCGCGCGGCCATCCATGTGCAGTCCTCCGGCCGCGACGAGGTCACCGGCGCCAACGTGCTGGTGGCGCTGTTCAGCGAGCGAGAGAGCCACGCGGTCTATTACCTGCAATTGCAGGATATGACCCGGCTCGACGCCGTGAACTTCATCAGCCACGGAATCGCCAAGGCCCCGGGTCGGTCCGCCCAGCGCCCCGTCGCCGGCAACCAGCACCCCGACAACGAGAGGGACCCTGACCGCGATGAGCGCCAATCCGGCGGCAACCGCGCCGCCAAGGGCCAGGAAGCGTTGACCAACTACTGCGTGAACCTGAACAAGAAGGCGCAGGCCGGCAAGATCGATCCGTTGATCGGCCGCGATCTGGAGATCGAGCGCACGATTCAGATCCTCTGCCGCCGCACCAAAAACAACCCGCTGTACGTGGGCGATCCCGGCGTCGGCAAAACCGCCATCGCCGAAGGTCTCGCCAAACGCATCGTCGAGGGCGACGTGCCGGAGGTGCTGCTGAAGTCCACCATCTTCGCACTCGACATGGGATCGCTCCTGGCCGGCACCCGCTACCGCGGCGATTTCGAGGAACGGCTGAAAGCGGTGGTGAACGAGCTGGAAAACCTGCCGGGCGCGATCCTGTTCATCGACGAAATCCACACCGTTATCGGTGCCGGTGCGACATCCGGCGGCGCGATGGATGCGTCCAACCTGCTGAAGCCCGCTTTGGCCTCCGGCAGCCTGCGCTGCGTCGGCAGCACCACCTACAAGGAATTCCGCAATTATTTCGAGAAGGACCGCGCATTGGTCCGGCGGTTCCAAAAGATCGACGTAAACGAACCGTCGATCGAGGACACCGTGAAAATCCTACGTGGGCTCAAGCTGAATTACGAGAAGCACCACAAAGTCGAATACACGGAAGAAGCGATACGCGCGGCGGTGGAACTGTCCGCCAAATATATTCACGATCGCAAGCTGCCGGATAAAGCCATCGACGTGATCGACGAAGTGGGCGCGTCGCGCATGCTGGTCGCGGAACATCTGCGCCGCAAAATCGTGACTTTGCGCGACGTGGAGGAAATCGTCGCCAAGATCGCCCGCATCCCTCCAAAGAGTGTGTCCGCCGACGACAAGGAAACATTGCGCAATCTGGAACGCGATCTCAAAGCCATGGTCTACGGCCAGGACAAGGCGATCGAGGCGCTGGCCGCCGCGATCAAGCTGGCCCGCGCCGGCCTGCGCGAACCGGAAAAGCCCATCGGCAACTACCTGTTCTCCGGCCCCACCGGCGTCGGCAAGACCGAGGTCGCGCGCCAGTTGGCATCGATCATGGGGATCGAACTGATCCGCTTCGACATGTCGGAGTATATGGAACGCCACTCGATCTCTCGCCTGATTGGCGCGCCGCCGGGTTATGTCGGGTTCGATCAGGGCGGTATGCTGACCGACGCCATCGATCAGCACCCGCACGCGGTGCTGCTGCTGGATGAGATCGAGAAGGCCCACCCGGACCTGTATAACATCCTGTTGCAGGTCATGGACCATGGGAAGCTGACCGATCACAACGGCAAGGTCGTGGATTTCCGCAACATCGTGCTGATTATGACCACCAACGCCGGTGCGTCCGACCTCGCGAAGGAAGCCATCGGCTTCGGCCGCGAAAGCCGGGAGGGAGAGGACGGCGACGCGATCAAACGTCTGTTCACCCCGGAGTTCCGCAACCGCTTGGACGCGACGATCCCCTTCGCCGCCCTGACGCCGGAGATCGTCGGCCGCGTGGTGGAGAAGTTCGTAATGCAGCTGGAAGCCCAGCTCGCGGACCGCAACGTCACCATCGAGTTGTCGTCCGCCGCCAAGGAATGGCTCGCCGAACGCGGCTACGACCGTCTCTATGGCGCGCGCCCGCTCGGCCGCGTGATCCAGGAGCACATCAAAAAGCCGCTGGCCGAGGAGCTGCTGTTCGGCAAGCTGGTCAAGGGCGGGTCGGTGAAGGTCACGCTGAAGGACGGCAAGCTGGAATTCGAAACGCTGGAAGCCGCCCCGCCGGCGTTGCCCAGCCCCGAGGGCGAAGCGGAATCCGATCGCGAAGAACGGGAAGCGGTGGAATAGTTTCCTTCGTTATTTAAACTCCCACGGGCGAAAAATCGCCGTCGGCTCATATGCCGGCGGCGATTTTTATATGAGCGCTTTAAACCCCGTACCACCATTGGTCGGTTGACATGAAACTTTTCTTGAGGAAATTTATTGTATTTGACACCCGACGCGTTCTTGCGAAAGCACATTCCCGCATGTAACCTTCTACGGGTTGGTAACGGAACACCCTGCCAACAGATCGCAACCTTGGGAGTGGAGACGCTTGAGTCAGCCATTTGTAGGACAGGTCATCGCTGTTGGCTTCAATTTCGCGCCGCAAGGTTGGCTTCTGTGCCAGGGCCAGCTGGTTCCGATCTCGCAGTACGAAGTCCTGTACACCCTGATCGGCACCACGTACGGCGGGAATGGGACAACGAACTTCCAGTTGCCGGACCTGCGGGGGCGGACCGTGATGGGCATGGGCCAAGGCCCTTCGCTATCGAATTACGTCCTCGGGCAGCAGGCCGGCAGCGAATTCGTAACCCTGACACAAGCGACGATGCCGCCGCACACCCATACGCCGATCGCTTCGACAGCCGCGACGACGGCGACCCCGAGCAACACCGTCGTCTTGGCCGCTGCAAACGGCACCACTGCCTCCAACCAGTACGCTACCCCGACCCCAGCGCCGTCGGACGTGGTGCTGTTGAACGCGGCCACGATCTCCTCGTACCCCGGTGGCGGCCAAGGGCATGAGAACCGCCAGAACTTCCAGACCATCAACTACATCATCGCGGCGTTCGGCATTTTCCCGTCGCAGACCTGATTGTCCGGGCCGATCCACCGGCCGCCATACACACCCAGGCGTCAGACGCCTTATAAGTAGATCCTCGATGTCGGAACCCTTCCTCGGTCAAATCACGGCCTTCGGCTTCAACTTCGCGCCCTATCAGTGGATGCAGTGCAACGGTCAGATTCTGCCCATCTCGCAATATGCCGCACTGTTTTCCCTGCTCGGCACACAGTTCGGCGGCAACGGTACGTCCACGTTCGGCTTGCCGAACCTGAACGGCGTTGTGCCGATCGGTCAGGGCCAAGGCCCGGGCCTACAGAATTACGTCATGGGAGAGACGGGGGGCACCCCACAGGTGACGTTGCTGGCTACGCAAGTCCCCGCTCACACGCATTCGTTCCAGGCCGTCTCCGGATTAGGCACGACCCCCACCCCGGCGACCGGACAGACACTCGGCCGCGGGCGCACCACCCCGACCACTACCCCTCCGAACCTAACGGTCGATGCCTATGCGCCCCCAACAGCCGGTACCGCTGCGACATTGGCGCAGACGGCGCTTGGCGCGGCGGTCGGCGGCAACCAGCCGCACGCCAACCAACAGCCTAGCCTGACGATCAATTGGTGCATTGCCATGGCCGGCGTCTTCCCGACACGTTCGTGACGCAGGGCCTGCAAAGCACCATTCACCGACGATCACTATAAGGATTCACCGCTATGTCGAGCCCATATCTCGGTCAGATCGAGGCCTTCGCATTTGGATTCGCGCCCAAGAACTGGGCGCTGTGCCAAGGGCAGCTGATGTCGATCGCCCAAAACCAAGCGCTGTTTGCGCTGCTCGGGACCCAATTCGGAGGCAACGGCGTTCAAACCTTCGCACTTCCCGATCTGCGGAGTCGTATTGCCATCGGCACGGGAAGTACCCCGATGGGCACACAGCAGGGGTACCGAGACAGTCACACTGACAACGAACCAAACCCCGAGCCACACCCATACCGTCAATGCCCGCAATAACGGCACGACGGGCGCGGCTACCCCGCAGACACCCAACAACAACATGCTGGGCAGTCCGTACACAGCCCAGGCCGCCGGCCCGGTGCAAATCTATGGCACGAACACCACCGGCGCGACGAGCTTGCTCGCGACTACGAGCAGCGGCGGCGGCAATACGCCGCACTCGAACGTCATGCCCTACACGACGCTGAACTATTGCATCGCGCTGAGCGGGCTTTTCCCTTCGCGCGCCTGATCGCCACGACCGGGATGCCAAGCTGGCTTCACCCGAAAACGGCTTGGTACTCCTGGTGCGTCGGCTGCGGCGTGTGGATCGGCATGATGTAAAATTCGAGTTCGGTGCCGCCCTCCACATCGAATCGATACATGCCTTCCGGCAGGACATCGTCGCGCGGACCGCGAAAAATAACCAGGAATTGTCGGGGGCGGGTTACGACTTCATCCAACGTTAGCGATCCGTGCCACCCACGCGGCTGGAATTTCTTGCCTGCGAGCGACTGAAATATTTCGGCGGTCGGCAAGTCGCTCATGGGACGGATGGCTCCTGACAACGGTGTGGACATCGATGCGCCATCATGTGCAAATCCTCCAATCATGTCCAGAACGCCCATCCCGTTTGCCGCCGGATCGCTGTCCCTACGGCCTGAAGCCTCCGACGGATCGGACGAGCCTTTTCTGTTCGCGCTGTTCGCAAGCTTCAAGCTGCCGGAGATGGCGGCCATGCCAATGGACGCGCCCATGAAGGGACAGTTGGTGCGCATGCAATTCCGGTCCATGAGCGTAAGCTATCGCAGTCAATTTCCCAACGCCCGGTTCGATATTCTGGAGTTGGACGGCGAGCCGATCGGACGCCTGATCACCGATGTCCAGACAGACCGAATCTATTATCCGGACATCGCGGTGCTGCCTCAAACCCAACGCAGCGGCATCGCGACCGCGCTTATGCGCGCCGCCTTGGAAGAGGCTCGCGAGCTCGGCGTCCGCGCCACCGTCAAAGTACTGACCGGCAATACCGCGTCGTTACGTCTGTGCGAAAAGCTTGGCTTTGCCGTGGCCAGCCACGATCCCCCGTTCGTCGATTTGGAATGGCACCCGCCCGCCGTCTGACACGCGCCGCTACCAGGCGATGTCCTTGCCCTGATAATCCAGGAAAGCATGCTTCCGGCTGCCCGCCGCGCCGATCATGACGTCGACCAGCCCGCGCGCGCTTTCCTCCACCCGCACCGGCGCGCCGGAACCGCCCATGTCGGTGCGCACCCAGCCGGGATGCAGCGTCAGCAGAGTCAGGTTCCGCCCGCGCATTTCCGAGAACAGGCCGCGGCTGAGGGAATTCAGTGCCGCCTTACTGGCGCGGTACAGCTCATGCCCGCCGGCGTTCAGCGCCACGCTGCCCATGACGGAACTGGTGTAACCCAGCACGCCCGTTCCGGATTTCAGGTTCTTCAGTAGCAGGCGCCCGAGCCGGATGGGACCGATGGCGTTGACGAACATAAGGGTGCCGGTTTCCTCCACGGTCGCGGCATTGGCGCTGCGGTGGGACGGGCCGGCGACACCGGCGTTCACCAGCACCGCGTCGAACGTGCGACCGGACAGGGACGCGGCGAAGCTGTCGATTCCCGTGCCGTCGGCCATATCCAGCGCTTGGATTTCCACCCGGTCCGGGTTGCGCGCCGCCAGCGCCTGTAGATCCGCGGCGGCGGCGGGCGCGCGGGCGGTCGCGACGACATCCCAGCCTTTCGCCAGGAACTCCCGCACCACGCCCAAGCCGATGCCGCGGTTGGCGCCGACGATCAGCGCGATTGGGTTTTCAGCCATGTCCGAGTCCTTCTTCGTTCAACGGGCGCATTCAACGACGACGGTGCCGGTCTTGCCACCCTGCTCGACCGACAGATGCGCCGCGGCGGTTTCGTAAAGGGGAAATGTGCCATCCACCGACAGGATGCGGCCGGGCGCGGCGATCCAGCGGGCGATGTCGGACTGTGCCCGCTTCCGCTGGGCATGCCGGCTGGTGGGCAGCACGAACCCATGCACTGCTAGGTTCTTCGCCATCAGCGTCCGCAACGGGACCTGAGGATTGAGCGCCCCATTGGACGCGTAATAGGCAATGCTCCCGCTGTCGCGGACCGAGGCCAGGACGGCGGCGAGATTGCCGCCAAAATCGACATCGACGACGTGGTCCACACCCTCTCCGCCGGTGATGTCCTTGACGCGAGCCGCCACATCTTCCGTGCGATAGTTGATGGTGTAAGCAGCGCCGCCGGCACGAGCGCGATGGGCCTTATGGTCTGAGCTGACGGTCGCGATCACCGTCGCGCCGGCCCAGGCCGCGAGTTGCACTGCGTAGTGCCCCACGGCCCCGGCCCCACCGGTCACCAGCACGATGCGGCCCTGGACGGGACCGGCGACGAAGACGCAGCCGTGCGCGGTCATGCCGGGAACACCCAAGGTGGCGCCTTCCGCGAAGGACACGTGGTCCGGCAGCGGTGCGACCAGATCGGCGTTGAGGCAGATATATTCCGCGGCCGTGCCCATCCAGCGGCCATTGCGCTGGCCGTTGTACAGCCACACCCGCTTGCCGACCCATTTCGGCGACACGTCGGTGCCGACTTTGTCCACCACCCCGGCCCCGTCGCTGTTCGGGATCACGCGCGGATACTCCGCCGGCACCGAACCCCGGCGGCGATAGGTGTCGGACGGGTTCACGCCGGATGCCTCCAGCTTCACGCGAACCTCGCCCAATCCGGGTTCGGGTGTCGGCAGTTCGCCTTGGACGATGACGTCGTTCGCCGGGCCCTGTTTGTCGTACCAAACCGCGCGCATTTACGCCTCCTCCATCGTATGGTTGCCAGCATAGCGCGGCGGCGTCGCGAGGGCACGTGCCCGTCCCGTGCGGCCGACCAGCGAGCCGCCCGACACATGTTCTTTTCAAGTAAGCGGGAATTTGCCTGCGATTGAGCGTTTACATCGTATAAGGACGATGCCATCCTACTTCGATCCGAAATGGGACGGATACGTTGCATCAACTGACAATCCCGGCTGTCCCAGGCCGGCGGGAGTACGTCGAAATGGCCGGCTCGAAAACCATCTTTAACAATTCCAGCGTCGCCATATCGGTCACCGTCACACAGCGGCTGGGCGAGCCGGGCAACGACGGCGCGTCGGTGTCGGGCAATATCGACCCGCAGACTTCGGTGACGTTACAATACGGCGACAACGACAATCCTTACATGAACGCGCTGGCGGTCACCGAGTCGTTCAACGGTTCCTATAACAGCGCGACATTCGTCACGTCCGCCCGGGGCGGTCCGGGCACGCTGGACAATCTGTTCAATACCAACAGCACGATCGTCGTGGCCTACAACACCGCCAACTACGGCTTTTCGATCACGGCGCACAACTGACCGGTCACTCGTCCATAAGCTTCGCACGAGCAGCGGCCAAGGCCGCGGTTTCGTCCGCTGTTAAGTCCCTCGGTCGCAGGTCCAGCCGGTCCAGCGCATCGACGATCGCGCATACAACGACCAGCCGCGTGAACCACTTGTTATCGGATGGCACCACGTACCAGGGGGCGTGCGGCGCGGCGGTGGCGGCGATCGCCTTTTCGTAGACATGCTGGTAGTCGTCCCAATAGGCGCGTTCCCGCAGATCGGCGGTGCTGAACTTCCAGTTCTTGGCCTTGTCGTCCAACCGCTCCAGGAAGCGGCGCTTCTGCTCGTCTTTAGAGATGTGTAGGAAGAATTTCAGAATCACGGTGCCCTGATCGGCCAGAAACCGCTCGAATCCGGCGATGGCCCCAAGCCGCCGATCCCAGATCTTCTTGCCGTTCACTTCTGGCGGCAAATGCTGCTTTTCCAGCAGTTCGGGGTGTACGCGGACGACCAGCGTCTCCTCGTAATGGCTGCGATTGAAGATGCCGATTCGGCCGCGTTCCGGTAGCGCCCTTGCCGCGCGCCACAGAAAATCGTGCTTCAACTCCTCCGGGCTGGGCGCTTTGAAGCTGGTGACCGTCACACCCTGCGGGTTCACGCCCGACAGCACGTGCTTGATCGTCCCGTCCTTGCCGGCGGCATCCATGGCCTGGAACACGCACAACACCGACCATCGGTCTTGCGCGTAGAGCTTTTCCTGCAAAGCCGACAGATGCTCCACGCCGCCGTTCAACAGGGCGGTGGCGTGGGCTTTGTCGATCAGGTGGCCCGCCGTATCGTCCGGGTCCCAATTCTTCAGTCTGAAACCCTTGCCGTCCGTCACGCGGTAGCGATCCAGCAGCTTGCGGAGCTCCTTGCCGGACAGGTGTTTGATGGGGTTCTTTGCGTCCGATGTGCTCACGCGGGGACCTTCCGGTTGGTTTGGCATCGCAGTATGGCGCAGCCCCAGGTTGAAATGACACCGAAAATCATCCCAGCGCATTCGGTGCTTGCTCCGGACGGGGCAGGCAGACGACAATCGGGTCATGATGCAACGCAGCGCCCTGGCGGAGAATGAATCCGCTGTCGAACGGGACGATCAGGTGCGCCGGTTCTCCGGCAGCGCCTTCGCCGCGCTCGATCTTGGCACGAACAACTGCCGGCTGCTGGTGGGCACGCCGTCCGCCGATGGATTCCGGGTGATCGACAGCTTTTCCCGCATCGTACGGCTGGGCGAAGGGTTGCACCACACCGGTCGCCTCTCGGAAGAAGCGATGGACCGGGCGATGCTGGCTTTGCAGGCCTGCGCCGACCGGCTGTCGCGCCGCCCGGTGCGCAAACTGCGTGCCATCGCGACCGAGGCCTGCCGCCGCGCCACCAACGGGCGGGAATTTCTGGCTCGCGTCAAATCCGAAACCGGCCTGGACGTCGGCGTCATCTCCAGCCGCGAAGAAGCGGAACTCGCGCTCGAATCCTGCTCCGCTTTGCTCTGCGGCGAGGGCAGCCGAGCGCTGTTGTTCGATATAGGCGGGGGTTCGACGGAGCTGGCTTGGGTGCGTCTGACCAAAGGCGAACCGCAGCTGATCGGCTACGAGTCGCTGCCGATCGGCGTGGTAACCCTGTCCGAACGCTGGGGCCACGCCGGCTTCACCGAAGACGGGTTCGAGGCTATGGTCGACGATGTCGTCTCCATGCTCCTGAAGTTCGAGCAAGTGCACTGCATCGGGCATGAAATCCGCAACGGCGGGGTGCGGCTACTGGGCACCAGCGGCACCGTCACCACTTTGGCCGGCGTGGTACTGAAGCTGGAAAAATATCGGCGCCCGGCCGTGGACGGGCTGGCATTGTCGGCGCAGGACGCGGCCGGCGCGCTGGATTTTCTGCGCGGTTTGGGGCGGGAGGGGCTGTTGCAGCACCCCTGCGTCGGGCCCGAGCGCATCGATTTCGTGCTGCCGGGTTGCGCGGTCTTCGCCGCCATCACCCGGGTCTGGCCAGCCCCTAAAATCGTCGTCGCCGATCGCGGCCTGCGGGAGGGCATGCTGCTGCGCATGATCCGCGCCGACCGGGAACGGCCCCGTAAGGCGTTCGCAACCCGCTCATGACCAAAACCCCCGGCCTGACGAACGCTCGGAAGCTGTCCGTGCGCGTGAAGAAAACCAAAAACCGCACTCCGGCGTCGCGGGCTTGGTTGGAGCGGCAGCTGAACGACCCCTACGTCGCGGCGGCGCAGGCGCAGGGCTACCGGTCGCGCGCGGCGTTCAAGCTGATCGAACTGGACGAGAAGTTCCATCTTCTGAAGAAGGGCGCTCGGATCGTCGATCTGGGGGCGGCGCCCGGCGGCTGGACTCAGGTCGCGGTGCAGCGCGGTGCCCGTTCGGTGCTGGGGTTGGATTTGCTGCCGATCGATCCCATCCATGGCGCTGTGCTGTTGCAAGGCGATTTCAACGACCCGGAGATGCCGGCGCGGCTGATCGAGGCGCTGGGCGGCAAGGCCGATATCGTCCTGTCGGACATGGCGCCGAACACGACCGGGCATACGGCGACGGACCATCTGCGCATCGTGGGACTGGCGGAGCTGGCGCTGGATTTCGCGCTGACGGTGCTGAACGACGGCGGGACGTTCGTGGCGAAACTGTTCCAGGGCGGGTCGGAGGGGACAATGCTAACGCTGCTGAAGCGGCATTTCGTGAATGTACGTCACGCGAAGCCGCCGGCGAGCCGGAAGGGGTCGAGCGAGCTGTATGTGGTGGCGATGGGGTTTCGGGGCGGGGATGGGAAAGCGGCAGCTTAGCCGAACGTCCCCGGACGGCAATTGCGTCCCAACAAGGCAGTTATTCTTTCTCGTCAGACCACAGTTACCGCATTGCTCAGCTATAGCTTCGTCGAGCGAACGCCCGCCCAAACCGCCTTAACCCCGCCCACTGCTGCTGCCAATAAGACCCCGTCGCCAGAGCCTCCTCCCCGCTCGGATCCCCAGTCGCTACGTATTCCCGCCCGAAATCCGCCGTGCGGAACAGCATGTCCCACCAAGGCAGCACGGAACCGTAATTGCAGCTACGGTCCCCCGCCGCCTTGATCCCATGATGCGCACGGTGGAACCGAGGAGAGATCAGCAGCCTGTCGCCCAGCCAGCCGAAAGACAGGCGGACATTGGCGTGCGACAGGCTTTCCACGAACCGCAGCACCAGCACCAGCAATGGGAATTGCAGCGGCGGCACGCCAATGGCCAGCGCGATCGCCCCGAACCAGACGAAGGCAATAAGATCGTCCAGCAAATGGTTGCGGTCGTCCGACCAGAAGGTCATTTGCCGCTGCGCGTGATGCAAGGAGTGCAGCGCCCACCACCAGCGGAACTGGTGCGACAGCCAATGGCGCCAGTAATCCGCGAAATCCAGGATCGCGGCGTAGACAAGGAACGTCAGCACCCCCTGCCCCATCAGGAACGGAAACAGCCGCTCCAGCGTCGGGGGAACCCAGCCGTGATCGGCCAGGGCGCCGTTCACGGCCACCTGCGCGCGGTAGAACAGCACGAACGTCACCAGCGGCAGCACGCCAACCCGAGAAATAACGGTGTAAAACGCGTCTACCCAGACGGCGCTGCTGTCCTTCCAGCGCTCGACCGGGCGCCAGCGTTCCAACGGCAGGCACACGGCAAAGGTGATCGCCACTTGGCAGGCGCCGTAGACCGCGAACAGCGCCCAGTTGAAGGCGATGTCCTCCCAGCTCATCAACCCCAGCTGGTACAGCAGAGGAATCAGCAGGTTTTCCTGCACCCAGCCGGCGGCGATGCCGAACGGGTCGTCCATCATTTCACCGGGGCGGGCGCCCGGG
>Ga0214180_1000564_pt1 | contig 13169 bp, 11 predicted proteins | sample TroBogEpilimnion_22_FD_153018 | JGI IMG/M metagenome (GOLD analysis project Ga0214180, IMG submission 153018) | Freshwater microbial communities from Trout Bog Lake, WI - 16OCT2007 epilimnion | ecosystem: Environmental > Aquatic > Freshwater > Lake > Epilimnion/Euphotic zone | place: Trout Bog... | reverse complement strand
CCGCCAAAGGGCTTCGGACGCGATTGATCCGAAACGGACAAGCGACGAACGAGCACAAAACGCAATTCGCGGTTGACCCGAAAGACGGGAGATGACGAACCAGGTGCATGACGGCGGTCAAGGGCTCCCCCCGTCTTCTCCCCTCTGGCCAACCGCCCCAATCCCCCACACTATAGCGTTCGGGTGACACCACCCCGCACGCTATAGGGAACCCCATGATCACCGGCGAACTCCGCGGACAAATCGACCGTATCTGGGACAGTTTCTGGACCGGCGGCATATCCAACCCGCTCGAAGTCATCGAACAGATTACTTATCTGCTGTTCATCCGCCGCCTCGACGACCTCCATACGCTGGAAGAACGCAAAGCCGCCCGGCTGAAACGCCCGATGGAGCGGCGCCTGTTCCCGGAATGCGCCGATCCGCGCGGCCGAGCGTACGACGACCTCCGCTGGTCCCGCTTCCGTAACTTCGCGGCGCCGGACATGTTTGTCGTGGTGGGGGAACATGTCTTCCCCTTCCTGCGCACCTTGGGCGGCGACGGATCGACCTACGCGCACCACATGAAGGACGCCCGCTTCACCATTCCGACTCCGGCGCTTCTGTCCCGCGTCGTGGACATGCTGGAAGCGGTGCCGATGGAGGACACCGACACCAAGGGCGACATCTACGAGTACATGCTCGGCAAGATCGCCACCGCCGGGCAGAACGGGCAGTTCCGCACGCCGCGACACATCATTCGCCTGATGGTGGAGATGATGGCGCCCGGCCCGCGCGACATCATCGTCGACCCGGCCAGCGGCACCTGCGGCTTTCTGGTCGCCGCCGGGGATTATGTGCAGCAGCACCATGCCGATGCGCTGTACGACGACACGGCGCGGGCGCATTTCCATCATGGGATGTTCCACGGCTTCGACTTCGACGCCACCATGCTGCGCATCGGCAGCATGAACATGCTGCTGCACGGGGTGGAAAACCCCGACGTGCGCTACCGCGACAGCCTGGCGCAGGATCATTCCGACGATGCCGACCGCTACACGCTGGTCTTGGCCAATCCGCCCTTCGCGGGGAGTTTGGATGCTGAGACGGTGGCGAAGGATCTGACCGCGATCGTCAAGACGCGCAAAACCGAACTGCTGTTTCTGGCGCTGTTTTTGCGGCTGTTGAAGCCGGGCGGGCGGGCGGCGGTGATCGTGCCGGACGGGGTGCTGTTCGGATCGTCCAAGGCGCACAAGGAACTGCGGCGGATGCTGGTCGAGGATCACAAGTTGGACGGCGTGGTCAGCCTGCCCGCCGGGGTGTTCCGCCCCTATGCCGGCGTGTCCTGCGCCATTCTGTTGTTTACCCGCACCGACAGCGGCGGCACGGACGGCGTGTGGTTCTACGACATGCAGGCGGATGGCTGGAGCCTGGACGACAAGCGGACGCCTTTGTTGCCCGAGGCGAAGCTCGGCGCCGTGCCGCAGGAGGTTTTGACGGAAGCGGAGCAGGCGAAGAACGATCTGCCGGATGTGCTGGCGCGGTGGCGGCAGCGCGACACGACGGAGCGGGATCGGTCCCGCTCGGCGCGGAGTTTCGTGGTGCCGAAGGCCGAGATCGCGGCGACGGGATGGGATTTGTCGCTGAACCGATACAAGGAGGTGGTGCGGGAGGATGTGGTGCATCGCTCGCCGCGGGAGATTTTGGCGACGTTGCGGGCGTTGGAGGTGGAGATTCAGGAAGGGATGGCGAAGTTGGAGGGGATGCTGGGATGAACAATATCCCGCTCGTCAGGTTAGGCGATATCTGCTGGCCAAAACAGCATCCTACGCTTCCTGTGTCGGCATTCAAGGAGACGGGCTTTCCGGTCTTTGGTGCCAATGGGCCAGTTGGGTTTTACGACGCGTTTACCCATGCCGAGGAAACCATCGCAATAACTTGCCGTGGCGCGACTTGTGGGACTGTTAATATAACACCTGCTCGTTGTTACATCACAGGCAATGCTATGGCCCTGGACAATTTGGACAAAGCTCGGGTTGATCTGCATTTTCTGGCACGTGCACTACGATTTCGCGGTATGTCCGACGTCATCAGTGGCTCTGCGCAACCTCAAATCACACGCGGCCCGCTTCTTGAAATTAAAATCTCACTACCACCCTTGAATGAGCAGCGCCGCATCGCCGCCATCCTCGATGAGGCCGACGCGCTGCGGGCGAAGCGGCGGGCGGCGCTGGCGCAACTCGACGAGATGGCGCAGGCGATCTTCGTGGACATGTTTGGCGATCCGATAAAGAATTCATCTACTCTACCAGTTCGACAGTTATCAGAGGTCATTGATCACAATCGCCCCATCACGTACGGGATTCTGATGCCGGGACCTGACGTAGCCGATGGCGTGCCCTACGTTCGGGTCGTTGACATGGTAAATGGAAGCATCAACCTCCAGTCGATTCGACGAACGACGAGAGAGATCGCAAATGAATACCGCCGATCAACAATTCGGGGCGGCGATCTTTTAATTTCAATACGCGGTCATGTCGGGCGTGTGTCGATTGCACCGATGGAGCTAGATGGGGCCAACATTACCCAGGATACCGCGCGTCTCGCCGTGACAGGTGTTGAAGCGTACTTTCTACAAGGTGTTCTGGAAAGCCGTCCAGTAAGAGACTGGCTTGATCGGCGAACGAAAGGTGCTGCGGTTCAAGGTATCAATTTGGGCGATCTGCGTCAGTTGCCGGTGATTATACCGGAGCGAGCTCGGCAGTTAGCCTACACCGAGAAGGTCAAGTTGGTTCGCTCGGCCGTTCAAAGGGGGCGTAGTCAGCAAAGTGGTTTAGACTCCCTCTTCGCCTCCCTCCAACACCGCGCCTTCCGCGGGGAACTCTGACCATGTCCCAATTCGGCTTCCTCCAACAAGAATGGCCGAACCTGCACACCGCAGCTATGCGCGCCGAGATGGCCGCCCGCGCCGACCCGGGCGCCAGCGGCTTCCACGCCCGCCGCTTTCTGGAAACCGCCGTCGCCTGGCTCTACAAAGCCGATGCGCGGCTGAAACCGCCGTATCAGGACAATCTCGCCGCGCTGATCCATGAGCCGAGTTTCCGAACGACCGTCGGCGACACGATCTACTACAAAGCGGTCTACATCAAAGACACCGGCAACCGCGCCGTTCACAGTTCGAAACCGTTCGCGGAAGCCGATGCCCGGCTGATGCTGCGGGAGTTGTTCCAATTCGCCTTCTGGCTAGTCCGCACCTACGCCAAGGGGCCGAAACCGCCGGACAGCCTGTCCTTCGACCCCGACAAGCTCCCCCCGCCCGCCGCCGCCGTCGCTCGGCAAAGCCAAGCACAACTGCAAAAGCTTCAAGCCGAGCTGGAAGAAAAAGACGCGGCGCTGAAAGCGGCGGAGGCCAGGAACGCCAGCCTCGATGCCGAGCTGCAAGCAGCAACCGCGCAAATCGTCGCCGCCAACAAAGCCGTGCCCGACACGCACGATTACGGGGAAGCGGAAACCCGCGACCTGTTCATCGACAAGCTGCTGCGCGAAGCCGGCTGGGACCCGAACGCCCCAGGGGTGGCCGAGGTCAAGGTAACCGGCATGCCGAACGCCTCGGGCATCGGCTTCTGCGACTATGTCCTCTGGGCCGCCGACGGCAAGCCGCTGGCGGTGATAGAGGCCAAAGCCACCCGCCACAGCGCCGCCAAGGGCCAGCAACAAGCCAAACTCTACGCCGATTGTCTGGAACGCGAACACGGCCAGCGCCCGGCGATTTTCACCACCAACGGCTACGAACACAGTCTCTGGGACGATACGCAATATCCGCCCCGCGCGGTGCAGGGCTTCTACCGCCGCGATGAGCTGGAGCTGCTGATCCAGCGCCGCACCACCCGCCGCACCCTGACGGATGCGTCGATCGACGGCGCGATCGTGGAGCGTTACTACCAAACCCGAGCGATCCGCCGGATTGGGGAAACGTTCGAACAGGATCGTCAGCGCAAGGCTTTGGTGGTGATGGCGACGGGCGCGGGGAAGACTCGCACCGTGATCGCGCTGACCGACCTGCTGATGCGCTGCAACTGGGCGAAACGCATTCTGTTCCTGGCCGATCGCACGGCGCTGGTGAAGCAGGCGGTGAACGCGTTCAAGCAGCATCTGCCGGCGGCCGCGCCGGTCAATCTGGTAACGGACCGCGGCAGCGTGGGGCGCGTTTATGTCTCCACCTATCCCACGATGATGGGCTTGATCGAGGAAATGGGCCCGGACGGCCGCCGTTTCGGCCCCGGCCATTTCGACCTGATCGTGGTGGATGAGGCTCACCGCTCCATCTACCGCCGCTATCGCGCGATTTTCGACTATTTCGACAGTTTGCTGGTCGGGCTGACGGCGACGCCGAAGGACGAGATCGACAAGAACACCTATTCGCTGTTCGACCTGCAAACCGGCGTGCCGACGGATGCGTATCCGTTGGAGGACGCGGTGCGCGACGCGTTCCTGGTCCCGATGCGGGCGGTGTCCGTGCCGCTGAAGTTTCAGCGGGAGGGTATCCATTACGACCAACTCTCCGACGAAGAAAAGGAGGAATGGGACGAAGCCGAATGGGACGACGAACACGGCGCCCCCGACCGGGTGGAGGCCGAGGCTCTGAACAAATGGCTGTTCAACGCCGATACCGTCGACAAAGTCCTGGAACATCTGATGACCCACGGCCAGAAGGTCGAGGGCGGGGACCGCTTGGCCAAGACCATTATTTTCGCGAAGAACCACGACCACGCGGCGTTCATTCAGAAGCGGTTCGATGCCAATTACCCCAAGCTGGCGGGCCATTTCGCGCGGGTGATCGATTTCCAGATCGATAATGCCCAAACGCTGATCGAGTCGTTCAAGGTCCCCGACAAGACGCCGCACATCGCCATCAGCGTGGACATGATGGATACCGGGATCGACGTGCCGGAAGTCGCCAATCTGGTGTTCTTCAAGCTGGTACGGTCGAAAACCAAATTCTGGCAGATGATCGGCCGCGGCACCCGGCTGCGGCCGGATTTGTTCGGGCCGGGGCAGGACAAGCAGTTCTTCTATGTGTTCGATTTCTGCCAGAACCTGGAATTCTTCAGCCAGAACCCTCCCACGGTCGAAGGCAACACCGCCGAAAGCCTCTCCGCCCGCTTGTTCCGCGCAAGGCTGGCGGTGATCGCCGGTCTGGACGGGCGCCTGAAAGCCGGCACCGCCGGGGACGAGGAAGCGACGTTGCGGCATGAGGTCGCCGGCCTGCTGCGGACGGAAGTCGCGGCGATGAACGTGGACAATTTCATCGTCCGGCCGCACCGCCGTCTGGTCGAGGAATACGCTCGGCCGGAAGCGTGGGAGACGCTGCCTCAGATGGCGCTGGACGATCTGTCGGCGGCGCTGGCCGGGCTGCCGGCGGAACTCGATCCCGAGAAAGTGGAGGCCAAGCAGTTCGATCTGCTGATGCTGAACCTGCAACTTTGCGTGCTGACGGCACGGCCGGGGTTCGACGGGTTGAAGGACCGGACGATGGAACTCGCGGCCGCCTTGACCGAGAACAAGGCCGTGCCGGCGATCGCGGCGGAGCTGGAACTGATCCTGGAAATCCAGACCGAGGCCTGGTGGCAGGATGTGACTCCGCCGGAACTGGAACGGGTCCGCCGGCGGCTGCGCGGCCTGATGCACCTGATCGAACGGGGCAAGCGCACCATCCTGTATACCAACTTCACCGATGAGATCGGTACAGGGGAGGAAATCGTGTTCGAGCGGTTCGCGTCCGCCGATACGTTCGCGAAGTTCAAGGAAAAGGCGCGGCATTTCCTGAAAGCGCATGAGGATCATATCGCGATCCGCAAACTGCGCACCAATCTGGCGCTGACGCCGACCGATCTGGCGGAGCTGGAGCGAATGATGGTGGAAAGCGGGACCGGCACGGCGGACGAGATCGAGAAGGCAAAAACCGAGAGCGCCGGTCTGGGCCTGTTCGTGCGCGGGCTGGTGGGACTGGATCGTGCCGCCGCCCAGCAGGCGTTCGGGGCGTTCCTGGCCGGCAGGACGCACTCGGCCAATCAGATCGAGTTCATCCAGAAGATCGTCGAAAACCTGACGCAGACCGGCGTGGTCGATCCCGGGCGCCTTTATGAACCGCCTTTCACCGGGTTCAGCAGCAAGGGCGTGGACGGGGTGTTCCCCGAGGCCGAGGTCGTGCAACTGATCGCGGTGTTGGACGAGGTGCGTCAGCGCGCCGTGGCGTGAAGGATTGGCGCGGCAAAGTCGTGGGTGGCGGGCCTGCGCCCGCCATGACGGTATCGGGCAGTTTCTGCCTCACGTAAGGCCGTGCTTCGCGTTCGAACGCAAACCCTTGCCCCACCACCCCAATCCAGGCAGCATCGCTCCCAAAATCAGGAGTGAGACCCAAGTGCCCCAAACAGCCCGGCTCCCGAACCCGGTTCTGATCCTCGTTGGCGCGTCGGTGATGATGAGCCTTGCTATGGGCATGCGCCAATGCCTCGGCCTGTTTCTGCCGCCCGTCACCCATGACCTCGGGCTGACGGCGTCGGACTACACCTTCGCCATCGCCATCCAGAATATCGCTTGGGGACTCGCCCAAGCCCCGCTCGGCGCCGTGGCCGACCGGGTCGGGTTGAAGCCGGTCCTGATGTCGGGTGCGGCGCTCTATGTCTGCGCGATGCTGGTCATGATCATGGCGCACGGGGTGCCCATGCTGGTCCTGGCCGGTGCGATGATCGGCGTTTCCGTGGCCTGCACCGGATCGTCGCTGGCCATGACCGCCACCGCTCGCGCGGTGACCCCCGAGCGGAGGAGTGTGATGCTGGGCGTGGTGGGGGCGTTTTCGTCGGTGGGGACGCTGGTGATCGCGCCGGGGTTGCAATTCATGCTGGCGCGCTGGGATTGGCGTATCGGCGTGGCGCTGTTTGTCATCCTGGCGGCGGCGATGATCCCGGCCGCGTTCATGGCCGGATCGGTGGACCGCATCCCGCAACCCATCCAAAAACGCGCGAGCATGCGGGAAGTCGTTGGCATCGCCTTGGGCAACCGGCGTTTCGTGGTGCTCTGCTGCACTTACTTCGTCTGCGGGCTGCAACTGATCTTCATCAACACGCATCTCCCGAATTATCTGGCGTTGTGCGGTCAGGACCCGATGCTCAGCGCCGAGGCCCTGGCGATCATCGGCGGCGTCAACATCGTCGGCTCCTGGACCGCCGGTTGGCTCGGCAGCAAATTTCCGAAGTATTTCCTACTGGGGCTGACCTATCTCGGCCGTTCGACAGTGCTGACCTGCTACTTCATGTTCCCGCCGACGCCGACCAGCACGCTGATTTTCGCCGGGGCCATGGGCATGCTGTGGCTAGGCGTGATCCCGCTGGTGTCCGGCTACGTGGCGGAGCTGTTCGGCACGCGGTACATGGCCACGATCCTGGGCCTGTCGTTCGTGATCCATCAGGCCGGATCGGTCATCGGCGCCTGGGGCGGCGGGATGATCTTCGACGCGTTCGGGTCCTACGATCTGGCGTGGCGGATCGGAGTCGTCATCGGCGTGACGGCCGGCATCGTGCAAATCATGTTCGGCGGCCCCCCGAGGGCGAAGCGCAACGCGGGGCCGGCGATGGCGACAGGCTAAGCCGCCCGGTGGGTCGGACGCACCCACTCCTTCAGATGCGGATATAGCTCATGGTCCGGGACCTTGGTCAGATCCTTCGCCAAAGACCCAACCAGCGTCGCGGCGGTTAGCCCATTCAGGCCGCCTTTAAGCGCCTGCAAAACATGCGCGGGCGCGACCAGGGTCAGCTCGTTGAATTCGTGCGCCTCGAACGCCTCGCAGACCTTACCGGCCACGAAATGTTCGAACTTCGTCTTCTCCATCTCATGCGGATCGTGCTTCGGCGCGATGGCATGGCGGGTCGGGCCCGAACTCTCGAAGCTCCGCCCCGGACGGTCGGTGCCGAGGTCGTGGGATTTGTCGTGCACATGCGAGGAATCGAAATGGTGCCGCGTGTGCAGCGCGTTATCGTCCGCGGGATAGACGAAACGGGCGTGACCGCCATCGGCGATAACGAAGCAGGGAACGCGCTGTTGAACCATGGGAACCTCCGGGGTGTGAGGCACCATGCCGGATCGCGCGAGGTTCCGCGTTGATGTCGGTCAACGCGGCCGGATTCATTTACGCCACGAATTCGATGGCACACCCGAATGCTTGGTCCGCCGGCACCACGATCCGCCCGGCCTCCCGCCGCACCCCCGGCACTTCCCCCAGCGCCAAAGCTGCCGCCGCGAGGTCCAAAGACCGGGTGCGGAATGTCAAGGCAGCCATGAACTCATCGCGCCCATCCCCATCCGGTGCCGCGTCGCCGAATTGTTCCGCCAAAACCTCCGGCGTCACCAGATCGAAGCGCGACAGCCCCACCGCCAGCGAACATCCGCCTGGGATGGCCCGAACCGCGTCATGCCCGAACATACGCGCGAACACCGCGCCCGAGGCACCCGGCGTCCGCGACGCGATCACCGCCCGCGCCACCGCGACAGTGCCGTTCGCGTGATGCCGCCACTCATCGCGCCAGACCAGATGGCGGGTGAAATGGTGGCAGAAGTAGATCCGCCCGGCCGGGATGGTGCCGGGAGTCAGCGTCACGGTGCGGAATGTCGCGTCCCCGCTGGAACCATCGTCCAGCGTCACCGGCCGCGAGAACTCCAACAGCGGACCGCTCGGCACCCCGGCCTCCGCCAACGCGGCGTGCACCGACGCCGAATCCTCTGTCCCGAACACCAGCCCGTTCAGCCCGAACGGCGTGCCCAACACATCCGGCCGGCGCGTATCGCCGGGAGGCGCCGCGATCAGTTCCAAATAATCTGTCCCGAACATCGCCAGATGGTTCATCGACCCCAGCGTGTGATAGCCGCGCGGCGTCAGCGTGAACCCGAGGCGCCGATACGCTTCGGCCCCCGCGTCGATCTGGTCGCGCACATTCACGACGACGTGATCCAGTGTCGGTACCGGAAGGGTCATAACTCGATCTCCTGACGAAAAATGGCGGTGCCGAGGGAGGGCACCGCCAAGTTCGGGGGGAAACGTCTGTGGCGCTGTGCACCACCGTGACTCAGATTGTGCGTCGCGGCCGGATTTCAAGCGGCGGCGGCGATCGAGTCCCCTACAATTTGCACGATCCGGTCGAGCGTCGCCTCCGGCGTCATCAACGGCGGCGCGATACACAGCGTATCGCCGCTCGGCGGCGGCCCATCGCCACCGCCACGCTGGCGCAGGATCAGGCCGCGCTTGCCGGCCTCCGCCACAACGCGAGCACCGAGTCCCAACGCGGGCTTGCGGGTGCCTTGGTCTTCGACCAGTTCGACACCGCCCAGCATGCCGATGCCGCGGACATCGCCGACGGCCGGATGCGCGCGCAGGGTTTGCAGGCCGGCTTGTAAGCGAGCGCCCATGACGGCGGCGCGTTCGACCAGGCCTTCCTTCTCGATGATGTCGATGTTCGCCAGCCCCACGGCGCAGCAGGCCGGGTGGCCGGAGTAGGTCGCCGCGTGCATGAATTTCTCATCCATGGGCGCGTCCTCGATGGCCGCGTGGATGCGTTTGGATATCAGCACGCCGCCGAGCGGCAAGTAGCCGGAGGTGACGCCCTTGGCGAAGGACATGAGGTCGGGTTGCACGCCCCAGTGATCCAAAGCGAACCATTTGCCGGTGCGGCCGAAACCGGTGATGACCTCATCGGCGATCAGCAGCACGCCGTGCTTGTCGCAGATTTCGCGCAGACGGGGGAAATAGGTCGGGGGAGGCACGATCACGCCGCCGGCGCCCATCACCGGCTCGCAGATGATTGCCGCGACCGTGTCGGCGCCGAGGGCCAGAATGGCTTCCTCGGCCGCGTCCGCCGCGCCGATGCCGGCATCGCCGTTGCCCGGCCAGCGATAGGGGTAGGGCGGGACAACCTGATGGAAATTCGGCACCATCGGCCCGAACATCTTCTGGTAACCCGGCAGGCTGGTGGCGCTCATCGCCGCCATGGTGACGCCGTGGTAGCCGTAGGAGCGGGAGATAATTTTGACCTTCTCCGGCTTGCCCATGCGCTTCCAATAGTAGCGCGCGAACTTGAAGGCGCTTTCGTTGGATTCAGCGCCGCCCGTGGTGAAGTAGGCCGCCGCCATGTTGCTGTAGGCCAGCCCGACGATCCGTTCGGCCAGCCGGATGGCGGGCTCGTTGGAGAAACCGGCATAGGCCGACGCATAGGCCAGCTTTTCCATCTGCGCCGCCGCGGCCTGGGCGAGCTCCTTCCGTCCGTGCCCGACGTTCACGTTCCACAGGCACGACAGCCCGTCGATGTATTCCGTCCCGTCCTCGGTCTTCAGCATGGCGCCGGAACCGCTGGCGAAGATTTTCGCCGAGGCGTGGTCCTTGGGGTGGTGCAGCGGATGGATCAGATGCCGCATATCGGCATCGCGCAGAGAGATCGGGGATACGTCGTTCATGGATGACCGCCTCGGGTTGCTCGTCGCGCACGGTAACGTCTGTCGCGCCCCACGGGAAGACGATTGCGCGAGGTTCCGCTCGGCGGTAGGGTGGCGCCGCCGCGGGTGTAGCTCAATGGTAGAGTCCCAGCCTTCCAAGCTGGCTGTGCGGGTTCGATTCCCGTCACCCGCTCCAAGGATTTCCCGTCATGGCCGATACCGAATTTCAGCGTGGATGGGATGCGGCGCTCGCCGCTGCCAAGAACTGGCACGAATCCAAGGCCAAGCAGGCGCTGGTGCTGTCCCGCCGCTCCCGCTTTCCGAAAAACCTGGAACGGGAAGCTGAGGTCCACACAGCCTCCGCCCAGCTGATTCAAACCCTCAGCCCCGACGACGTCTGACCGCAAAGGATCCGCCATGAACCCCGATACCGTCGCCGCCCTGAAACGCCCCGCCGGCCTGCCCTTCCGCATCGGCAAGATCGGCCATGTCGCCGTTTACGCCAAAGACCTGGAGCGTTCGGCTCGGTTCTATACGGAAGTGCTGGGCTTCCAAGTGACCGACGTCATCCCGCCGGAGGACAAGGGCCTGCCGGGCGGGGCGGTGTTCCTGCGCTGCAACACCGATCACCACGCGATCGCCTTGTTCCCCGCCACCACGGAAAACAAACCCGGCGGCAGCCTGCATCATATCGCAATGGAGGTGCACACGCTGGAGGAACTGACCCGCGTGCGCGAACACCTGCGGCAGCATCAGGTGCCGATCGATCTGGACGGACGGCGCGGCGCCGGGTCCCAACTGGTGGTGGAGTTCCGCGACCCCGACAATCACCGGCTGGAAATCTACTGGGACATCGATCAGGTCGGATCGGAGGGTATCGCTCGCCCCGCATCCCAGTGGAAAGCCGTCAACAGCCTGGAAGCGGCCATCGCCGACCCCGTTGTCGGCCAGGACACCACCTTGCGCGACCGTTCGGCTTTGGACCGGTAAGATCACCAACCGTCATGGTCGGGCTTGACCCGACCATCTCAGGCCAAAGAGGCACCGACTCACAACCTGCCGTTCATGTTTTGCTCCCACATCGGGGCGTGGTAGAGGCGCCCATGGGCTATTGGGGTAAGATCATTGGCGGCGCGGCGGGCTTTGCCCTCGGCGGTCCGCCCGGACTTCTGTTCGGCGCCGCGCTTGGGCACGCGGCCGATTCCCGCGGGATGAAGATGCCGCGCCTGCCGTTCGGGCCCGACCCGGCGCTCAGCCCCGCGCGCGTTGCCGCGATGTTCGGCCGGAAGGATCAGCTGTTCGCGATCAACGTCGTGGTGCTGGCCGCCAAGCTGGCGCGCTGCGACGGACCCGTGAAACGGGCGGAGATCGACGCCTTCAAACAGCAATTCCGCATCCCTCCGGACTCCGCCCGCGACGTCGGCCGGCTGTTCGATCAGGCCCGCGACAAGCCGGACCAGTATGTCGTCTATGCCGAACAACTCGGCGCGGCCTTCGCCGATAACCGAGCGATGCTGGAATCCGCGCTGCACGGGTTCTTCGCCATTGCCAGAGCCGATGGCGCGCTGAACAGAGCGGAAGAGGCGTTTTTGGTGGGGGTGCATCGGGCGTTCGGGCTGGACGGGGTCGCGTGGGATCGGGCACGCGGCGCTTCGCCTCAGACCAATCCGTCCGAACCCGACCCATACACAATCCTGGGCGTGTCGCCCGACGCGGACGACAAGGAGCTGCGGGACACCTGGCGGCAGCTGATGCGGGAGAACCATCCGGACTCCCTTGCCGCGCGCGGCAAATCCGACGCCTTCATCGCCAGTGCCAGCGACAAGGTCGCGCGCATCAACGCCGCCTGGGATCGCATCAAGCGGGAGCGCGGACTGTGATCCTCGACCGTCCCAGCCCCAACCACGACGAACGTGGCGTCCCAGTGGACATGCTGATCCTGCATTACACCGGCATGCGCTCCGCCCAGGACGCGATCGACCGGCTGCGCGATCCGGAAGCCCAGGTGTCCGCCCATTACGTGGTGGACGAAGACGGCGCGATCTTCCGGCTGGTGCCCGAGGACCGGCGCGCCTGGCATGCGGGTGTTTCTTACTGGCGGGGCCACACCGCGCTGAACGCGCGATCGATCGGGATCGAGATCGTCAATCCCGGCCACGAATGGGGCTACCGGGATTTCCCGGTGCTGCAAATGGCCGCGGTGTGCGACCTGTCGCTGGGCATCCTGGCGCGGCATGCCATTCCCGCCCGCAACGTAATCGGCCACAGCGATGTGGCGCCCGACCGCAAGCAGGACCCGGGCGAGAAGTTCGGGTGGGAGGATCTGGCCCGCAACGGCGTCGGGTTGTGGCCGGAGGGGATCCCCGACCTGGGCACCGGCGCGGCCGTACGCGATGCCGCCAGCCTGCGGGATGTACGGCTGGCATTGACCGAGATCGGATACGATGTGGCGCCGGAAGGTGCCCTCGATCCCGCATTGTCGTTGGTATTGCGGGCGTTTCAACGGCACTGGCGGCCTGAGGCTGTGACCGGTCAGGCGGATGCCGGCACTTTGGCCCGGTTATTGGGCGTGCGACGGTTGATTATAGGGGGATCGCCTGAGGCGGCGCCTGCACCATGGTTGCGGGGATAGGATTTGAACCTATGACCTTCAGGTTATGAGCCTGACGAGCTACCGGGCTGCTCCACCCCGCGTCGGTGGTGGGTATCGG
>Ga0214180_1000562_pt1 | contig 13176 bp, 12 predicted proteins | sample TroBogEpilimnion_22_FD_153018 | JGI IMG/M metagenome (GOLD analysis project Ga0214180, IMG submission 153018) | Freshwater microbial communities from Trout Bog Lake, WI - 16OCT2007 epilimnion | ecosystem: Environmental > Aquatic > Freshwater > Lake > Epilimnion/Euphotic zone | place: Trout Bog... | reverse complement strand
GCGACAGCGCCGACGGTACGCCTTGGGAGCCGCTAGCCACCGACTCGGGAGCGTTTGCCGCTGCTGGCCAGGACAATGGGCATTCGGTCTGATGGTTTGTACGATGCTGTTTTCCTTGGAGGGGTAGTCACCGTCGCCGAAAAATCGGATTTGGGTCGGTGGCGGCCCATGGACGGCAATCGTCGGCGGATTGGCGATCACGTAGACCGAGGCACTGGTCTCATCGTTCTCGCCTTAATGGACGCAATAAATTTTCTCCGAATTTCCTCGAACAAGGCATACGGCAGTGATCCGTAGGCGGTACTGTCGGGCATGTCGGGTCCAAGGGGGCGCAAATCGGGTCCGGGCCACACGAACCGATTGGCCTCCGTCAGCACGACCCAGGACCGGGCGTCGTCCAGGCGTAGGCGGCGTTTGACCGAGTGCGGTATCTCGACCGCCAGTGCGGGGTCGGAGGGCGGCGAATGGGTGATGGGGAGCACGGTCACCAGCGGGTCGCCGGTCGGGCCGGTCACGGTCAAAACTACCGCGCAGGGCCGGTCTTTGAGGCCTTCCTCCTGGCCGCGCCGGTGTTCGGCGGCCCAGAGGTAGCTATAGCGAATCACCAAGCCCGGTGTTGGGGTGGGAAACGGCATGCGCCTATTCGTTCAACTCGCGATCGAATGCTTTTGTTTCTTCCGGCGCCCGAGCGGCTTCCAGGTCGGCGATGTCGTGTTCGGTGAAATCCTCCAGTCGCAGCACCTGACGATCGCGGCGCTTCAGGCGATGGAATTCGTCGATGGAGATCAACACGGTACGCTCCCGCCCGTTGCGCGTTACGGCGACCGGCTGGGTCAGCGCGAGGTCCTGATAGCGGCCGATGTTCCGTTGGAATTCGGCGGCGGAGACCTTCAGGAGCGTTTGTGTTTCCATGAGTTACATATATTGCACAAAATGCATGGAGAATCAAACCCTCTTGCCCTCGGTCGCGCCACCTGAGAAACCCTCCCACCGAGAGGACCCACACATGACCCTGGATATCGACCACCTTCGCTCCTGGATCGGCAAGCAGGAAACGCTGACCGATCGCGCCACGCTGGTGCCGGTCGCGGCGCTGTCGGCGACGTTGGACCGGGACGATCCCGCGCCGAAACCCGGCGATCCGCTGCCGCCGCTGTGGCACTGGCTCTATTTCCTGCCGTTGGCACGCCAGTCCGACATCGGGCCGGACGGGCATCCCAAACGCGGCGGGTTTTTGCCGCCCGTGCCGCTGCCGCGCCGCATGTGGGCCGGGGGGCGGTTCGAATTTCTGAAGCCCATCGGGTTGGAGGAGAAGATCACCCGGGTGTCCACCGTCGCCGATGTGACGGTGAAGCAGGGCAGGGCAGGGTCCTTGTGCTTCGTGCTGGTGCGGCACGAGGTGCATGGGGAGAACGGGTTGGCGCTGACCGAGGAGCACGACATTGTCTACCGCGACGCCCCCGCCGCCGGTGAACCGCCGCCCGCCGCCAAGCCAGCACCGGAAGGCGCCGTCTGGCGCCGCGACATGGTACCGGACGACGTTCTGCTGTTCCGCTACTCGGCGCTGACGTTCAACGGCCACCGCATCCATTACGACCGGCGCTACGTGACCGGGGAGGAAGGGTATCCCGGCCTGATCGTGCATGGGCCGCTGATCGCGACGCTGCTGGTCGATCTGCTGCGACGGAATACCGATAAGACGTTGAAGTCTTTCAAATTCCGCGCGGTCAGCCCGTTATTCGACATCGCGCCGTTCGCGGTGTGCGGGAAGCCGGGGGCGGATGGGCAGGTTTCGCTGTGGGCACAGAACGCGCAGGGCGGGTTGGCGATGGAGGCGGATGCGGTTGTTGGTTAGCCGACCGGTTCGCTGTAGCGGATTTTTTCACCACTAAGGCACTAAGGCACTAAGGAAGATATCGAATTCTCCTTAGTGTCTTAGTGCCTTAGTGGTGAAATCCCGCACGCGAAAAAATTTGCGGCCTATCCGAAGAGGCACGCTAAACCTTCCAACCCACCCAGTCGCAATAGGCTCGGCCCATGACGAGATCGAGGTCCTCCCCTTTCAGCCAGGGGAGTTCCTCGGTGAACAGCGTCACGCACTGCTTCCACGTGCAGTGCATCCGCGTGATGTCGGTGCCCCAGAACATGCGCTTCGGCCCGAACGCATCGAACACGCGATGCAACGGCTCATGCAGGCCGGGAAACGGATAGGGTTCCCACGCGTAACCCGCTTGGCCGGTGGCCTTCACCGCGATGTTGGGATGTTTCGCCAGTGCGAGCAGTTGCGGCAGGTTGCGGTAGGACTCCGGCCCCTTGGACGCACGGGGCACGCCCATGTGATCGACGATCAGGCGCAGCCCGGGGAAACGGTCCGCGAGTTCTCCGACATAAGGCAGGAATTCCGAGGCTTGCAGCGACACCGGAATTCCCAGCCGCTCGCACGCCGGCCAGAGCCATTCCATCGTGCCGTCCATCGGCCACGACTTCTGGTGCGGTTCGTTGAAATAGAAACGGAACCCCTTCATCCCCGGCCGTTGCGTCCAGGTATCCACCAGCGACCGGCTTTCCGGCCTGTCCAGATGTAGCCAGCCCATGATCGCGAAACGATCCGGGTGCGCGATTGCGGCCTCGACGGACAGTTCGTTGGAGTCCGGGTCCCACATCGGCGGATGCAGGATGGCCTTGTCCACCCCGGCCTCATCCATCGCCGCCAGCGCCTGTTCCATGGAAAACGGCGCCTGCCGGTGATGGGCCGATGGCGTGCCCTTGCCCCAGATATGGATCTGCGCGTCGACGACCATGGTCTCAGCCCCTGAATTTCACCAGTTTCCCCACCGGCTGGCCTTGGATCTCATCGTCGCGCATGACGATGTTGCCGCGCACGATCGTCGCCACCGGCCACCCCGTGATCGGCATGCCCGCGAAGGGCGTCCAGCCGGACGGCGAGACGATCCAGGATTCCTCGATGGTCCGCTGCTTGCCCATGTCCACGACGGTGAAGTCCGCGTCGAACCCCGCCGCCAGCCGCCCCTTGTTCACCGCGCCGTAAACGCGCGCCGGGCCGGATGCCATGATGTCGACCATGCGCTGCAAAGACAGCCGGCCGGCGTTCACATGGTTCAGCATGATCGGCACCAGCGTCTGCACACCCGTCAGGCCTGACGCGCAGTTCGGCCAGGGCAGCATCTTCTTCTCGCGCGAGTGCGGTGCGTGGTCCGATCCGATGGTGTCCACCATCCCATCGTTCACCGCTTTCCACGCCGCGTCCATGTGGCGCTGCCCACGGATCGGTGGGTTCATGACCGCGAAACCGCCCAGGCGTTCGTAGCAATCCGGCGCTACCTGGGTCAGGTGGTTCACCAAGACCTCGCAGGTCACGAGGTCGCGGTAGTCGCGCAAATAGCCGAATTCCTGCTCCGTCGAGACATGCAGGATATGCGCGGGCCGGCCGGTCTTGCGGGCAAGCGCCATCAGGCGGCGGGTGCCGAGGAAGGCGGCTTCCTCGTCCCGCCATTCCATGTGGCTTGCATAGGGATCGCCGACCTTGAACATGCCCTTGCGGGCTTGCAGGCGGTATTCGTCCTCGGAGTGGAACGCGATGCGGCGGCGGCCGGAGCGCATGACTTTTTCCAGGTTCTCATCGTCCTCGACCATGAGATTGCCGGTAGAGGAGCCGGCGAAAATCTTGATCCCGCAGCAGCCGCAGGTCAGTTCCAGGTCTTTCAACTCGGGGATGTTGGTCTTGGTGCCGCCGACATAGAGGCCCATGTCGCACCAAGCCACTTTCTCCACATAGTCGCGCTTCCAGGCCATGCCGGCGGCATCGACCATGGACGGATCGGTGTTGGGCATGTCGAACACCGCGGTCAGCCCGCCGAGGATGGCACCTTGCGAGCCTGTCGGGATCGACTCGACCGTGGCATCGCCGGGATCGCGGAAATGCACGTGCGGGTCGATCAGGCCGGGGAGGATGTGCAGGCCCTTGGCATCGTACACCGTGTCGGCGGTGGCGTTGGCGGGTAGCCCGATTTCATGAATGCGGCCGTTGCGCACGCCGATATCGGCCGCGGCGATACCCCAGGGCAAGACGCACTGGCCGTTGCGGAGAATGAGGTCGTAATGGTTGGACATGGCGGTGGTCCTGGTAAGGGCTGGTAGGTAGAGGGGTAGCACCGGACGGTTGGCGCGTCACGCGGGGCGTACAAGATCGCGTGAATGGAGACAGGGTTGAGCCGGCTCAGCATATCTTGTGAAAGAAAATTGGTACGAGTACCGCCAACGGACCGGTTCGGGCACGATTCGAGGCTGGTCGATCTATTCGTATGTAAGCACTTGCCCCAATCTTGTGACCTCTTGCCAATACACGTATACCATGACAGCATGAATACATAGTCCGCTCTGGAGGCGCATGATGCATAAAGTATTCGCTGCGACGTTGCTGCTGGTGCTCGGGTCGGTGGCCTGCCCGAGTGATGCTGCCGACCTATGGCGCGTGCCGGCTGAGGGAGGGTCTCTTACCGCTGAATCCCTTCTGGCGTTGCAGGGTAAAACGTGTTGGGGCGCGTTCGATAAGGGCAATAATGTTGAGACTGCGCGGGGCGCATTGTTTTTCCGGTTCGAACGTACCGCGCCCATAGCCGATTTTTGGCGTAAATGGGGCAAGGAGGCGCAGTTAGGAGCACGTCGCGATACTCCAGAGGGATACGAATACCGTGGCAAAACCACGATAGCGCAATTAACGCCGGCTGGTACCGAGATAACATTCAGCCAGCGCGGCGTGAGCAGTGCCTTCGATTGGTTTATTCGACCAATAGGCGGTGGGAGTTACAAACTACGGGCAGTCGGAAATCCCGATTCCAGTCGCGGCACGGTAGGTGAACTGTACTGCGCGTGAGCGTCCCCCCATATTGAGTGCTATCCCCCAACCAGAGAACACCCCAACGACCCCGGCGGCGGGAATGCCTCCGGTGAGGGCACCGTCGCCAGCCGCTGGAACAGATCGAATTTATACTTGCTTTCCGACGGCGGCTTCACTTGCCACAGATGCATCGCATGCGGCACGCAGCCGTTCGCCTGCAACACGACGTCCTTGTTGTAGAAATCGTACAAAGGCGTTTTCCGCATCTGCGCCGCCACCGCGTCGGCATCGACGGTGCCCACGGCCTTCACCGCTTTCAGCCAATGCGAGACAGCCGCATACATCCCGGCATTATACTCGTTCGGCGGTGCGCCCATTTTCGCTATATAACGCTCGGCCCAGGCCTTGGTTTCCGGTGACAAATCCCAATAGAAGGAATTGGTCAGCACCAACCCCTGACACACATCCTGCCCCAGCGACAACACGTCGCCGACGATCATCAGCAGCGTCGCCAGCCGTTGCCCGCCCTTGGTAATCCCGAATTCCGCGGCCTGCTTGATGCAGTTCTGCAAATCGGTGCCGGCATTCGCCAGTCCGATCACTTTCGCGCCCGAGGCCTTCGCCTGTAGCAGATAGCTGGAGAAATCCGCGGTCCCCAGTGGCGCCCGCGTCGAGCCCAGCACCTTGCCGCCCGCCGCTTTCACGAATTCTTCCGTGTTCGCCTGCAACGACGTGCCGAAATCGTAATCGGCGGTGATGAAGAACCATGTATCGCCGCCTGCTTTCGACAGGGCGCTGCCGACTCCTTTCGCCAGCGCGTAGGTATCGGCCGCGAACTGGAACCCGTAAGGCGAGCATTGCTTGCCGATCAGCGCCGTGGAGGTCGGCGTGCTCATCAGGAAGATGCGCTTCTTCTCCAGCGCCACCTGTTGGATCGCCAGCGCGGCCGAAGTCGCGGCGCCGTCCGCCAGCACCGTCACGCCTTTGTCGTCCACCCACTCGCGCGCCAGGGCGCCGCCGACATCGGCTTTGTTCTGGTCGTCGCCTTGCATGACATCGATGGGCCGCCCGAGGACCGATCCGCCGAAATCCGCAACCGCCATTTCCGCCGTCAGCCGGCTGCCCGGCCCGCCGACATGGCGGTACGGCCCAGCTACATCGCTGAGCAGGCCGATGCGGATCGGAGCCGAGGTGCTCTGCGCCCGCAGCAGCGCGGGGCGAGCCAGGGGGGCGGCGGCGATCGCGCCGAGCGCGGCACGGCGGGTCAATACGGACATGGACGTTTCCTTTTTATGATTAAGCCGCGAGAACTTCGGCGGTTCCCGCGATCGTCGTCCGGTGCATCACGCGGCGTTCCGTTGGATCGTGTGGCGTGACGTGATGCATGGTGCACCGATTGTCCCACTGCACGATGTCGTGCGTTTCCCACTGGTGCTTGTAGACAAACCGCGATTCCGCGGACAGCTCGGTCAGCTCAGCGATGATCTGCCGAGCCTCGGTTTGCGCGATGCCTTCGATCTCATCGTTGTAGATCGGGCTGATATACAGGGATTTGCGGCCGGTGACCGGATGGATGCGCACCAGCGGCTGCCACACGGGCGGCATCGCGGCCTTTTCTTCCTCGGTCTGCGGCTTCAGTTCGGCCAGTTTGTGCAAGTGGCCGAAATCGTGCAGCGCGCGTTTGCCCTCGATCCGGTGCTTCAACGTCTCGGGCAGGGCATCGTACACTGCGTACATATTGGTGAAATGCGTTTCCCCGCCGGTGCGGCTGACCTCCACGCCGTGCAGCAACGATCCCGTGCAGGGCATGCGGCGGAAACTGCTGTCGGTGTGCCAGAACTGCGCCAGATGCACCTGCTTCACGGTGGGATGCGACGGCGGCATCAACTCGTTGTCGTCGTTGACGTTCGACACCCGGAAGATCTCCGGCATGAAGCGCGAGCGGATGATTTTCTGGTGATGCACTTCCAGGTCGCCGTACAGGCAGGTGAAGGCGACGTGCTGCTCATCGGTAATGTTCTGGCCGGGGAATACCAGCACCAGATGTTCCATCCAGATATCGTGCAACTGCTGGAACGTTGCCGCGTCGGGCACCGTGCACAGATCGACGCCGCGCACTTCCGCGCCCAGCATCGGGTGGAGTTTTCGTACTGTCAGTTCAGCCATTTCACCCTCCAGGTTGTTCGGCGAATTCGAAGCCCATGGCGCGCGCGTGGTAGAAAATTCCGCCGTCCTGAATGATCAGGAACAGCGCCATTTCGTTGCCGCCATTGTGATGGGAATGCACGGACACCGGCGGCGTGATCGTCGTCGCCCAGGGCGCCCAGTCCTTGCGCTTGCCGTCGATGATGGAGAAGCAACGCTCCCCCTTGATCACCAGGGACACGGCAACGGAGTTGTGCCGATGCGGCCGCTGCACGACACCGCCGGGCAGAGAATTCATCGCCGCCGTCAGCGTCGGCAGAATGTTGCGCGTGGCTTCCTGGCGTTCGGCGGAGAAGATCAGCGCCGATCCGGCGATCTGTTCGGTACGGCCGACTTGGTACAGCAGATCGATTTGCCGGGCGATTTCGGCGGCGGTGTAGTGGACCACATCGGTCGGGGCGTGGCCGGGCGCTGGGGCGCGCAGGCTCTCGAACGCGAGCTGGGGTTCGTTCGTGACCACCCACAGCACCGCGTCGGCTGCGCCAGCCGTGTGCGTCGCGGGTTCGCCGCCGGGCAGGATGAACAGGTCGCCGGTGTTCCAGGCGATGGTTTCCCCGGCGCAGCGCGTGGTGCCGGCGCCCGCGATGACATAGGCGATCACGCCGCTGGCGTTGAAGTCGGTGTCCAGCGTCTCACCCGCTCGGATGCGGGCGTATTGCGCCAACACCAACGGCGTTGTCGCCGGAAACCCGCAGGCCAGCTGGTCGGAGATGTCGCAGGCGATCAGGCCGGTGGGGGTCGCCGGGTCCAGCGCCCGCGCCGGTTCGGCGGTGAACAGATGGTCCGGCACCACCGGCAGCTGCATGTTGAAGGCATTGCCGGTGTTGAAGAACCGGCCGCGCGCCTGGGCCTCGGTGGCGGGGGATGCGGCGCGTTCGGCGGGCATCTCCGCGATGGTCATGGGGCGGATGTCGTCGGGCATGGGCGGCACTCCCTGGAGCGGCGTGGCCTGTCGCGGCCCGCGTCGAGGGTAGGATTCCCCGTCGGGGCAGGGCTGTCAAGCGAAACCGAATAAAATTCGGATTACAGCTGACGGATCGGCGCGGGGAAAATGCGGTGCGCGAGGAATGCCTGTGTACTCGGGTATGCCGCGTTAACTATTCGTTTACGCATAGGCCCTCAACAACTGTGGCCGGCGGCAATCAAGCCGCCGGCCAATCGCTTGAACGAGATCGGGCCGTATGCGGCAGCGTAGGGCGTATCGACGATGAGGCCAGTGAGGCTATCTGCGATCACGCTGTTTCTCACGAAGCGCACATAAGAAAGATTAATCCACGAAGATCGGTAAGATCGCACGCTCCGGCTCGACCGAACACCCTTGGCGCTCTTCGTGGCGTCGTCTTTCTTGTGTGCGCTTCGTGAGAAACAGCGATATCGCCGGAGGACATGGCTGCGTCAGGGACGCGGCGGGATCGCAAGCTCATTCAAGCGATTGCCCTTCACGAGAAGGCGATAGGGCGGGGGCCGGTCCGGAAACGGGCCGGGGCCGACCCCAGGCACCGTTAAACCGCTCTGGCGGTGCGGGCTGTCAACGTCTAAGCTGCCTCGCACGTCCAGAGAACAAGGTCCCAAACGACCACGAAAAGGGAGGTTTCATCATGCGGCTACCGAAATGCTTGGCGGCCGTCGCGCTATGCGCGGCGATGCTGCTGCCGTTCCAGCCCGCCAAAGCGGCGGACGACACAATCAAGATCGGCTTCATCGGCCCGTTCTCCGGCGCCTTCGCGCCGCAGGGAGACGCGTTCCTGAAGCAGCTCCAATTCTCCCTCGACGCCGTCAACGCCAAGGGCGGCGCGCTGGGCAAGAAGTTCGAGATCGTCACCTTCGACGACAAGATCCAACCGGCCGAGGCGCTGATCGCACTGAAAGCCGCGACCGACCAGAATATTCCGTTCATCCTGCAATGCATCGGTTCCAACGTCGCCGCGGCGATGGAGGATGGGGTCGCCAAATACAACGCCCGCAACCCCGACCGCCGTGTGCTGTACATGAACTGTGCCGCCCTGTCGGACGAACTGACCAATGAGAACTGCGACTTTTGGCACTTCCGCTTCGTCGGCAACGTGTCGATGCGCGTGGAAACCATGGTGCGGTCGCTGCCGAAGGACCTGAAGACGGTCTATCTGATCAATCAGGACTACCTTTACGGCCAATCCATCGAGGCCAATCTGCGCCGCTTCCTCGCCCAGCTACGCCCGGACATCAAAATAGTCGGCTCCGACCTCGTGCCGCTCGGCAAGGTCAAGGATTTTTCGCCGTACATCACCAAGGTGAAGGCCTCGGGCGCGGAAGCGCTGCTGACCTCCAACTGGGGCGTGGACTTCAACCAGTTGATGAAAGGCGGCGTCGATAGCGGGCTGGCCATCGGCTACTACACGTTCTCCGCCCATCTCAACGGCGGTCCGACATCGATGGGCGAAGCCGGGGTCGGCCGCGTGCACGCCGTGGTCGATTGGCACGAGAACATCCCCGCCGAACGCGGCGATAAGGAAGGCGATGCCTGGATGGCGGCGTTCCGGACACGGACGGTCGATTTCGACTACGTCTGGGGCAACTACCGCACCATGTTCGAAATGCTGCGCGACGCCGTGAACAAGGCCGGCAGCACGGACGCGCTGAAAGTGGCCCTGGCGCTGGAGGGGCTGCAGGTGACCGACCTCGCCGGTCAGGTGAATACCATGCGCAAGATCGATCACCAGATGCTGGTGCCGTTCTTCCAGGCCCAGTTCAGCAAGGGCGTGAAATATGACTCGGAGAAGACCGGCTTCGGCTGGAAGACCGAGAACATGGTGCCGGCCAAGGACCTCGATCAGCCAACCACCTGCAAGATGAAGCGCCCGTCAGGGGCGTAAGGAGACTCCCATGCGGCATTTCGGCGTTCTGATCCCCTCCACCAACACGACGGTGGAGATCGAATACAGCCGGCTGCTGCCGGACAGTCTCCAGGCGCATTACGGCCGGTTGGGGAAGGGCGGTAAAACGCCCTTCTCCCCCAGTCTCGATGCCGACGTCGCGTATCAATCCAAAATGCTCGGCGATGCGCGGGTCGAGACATTGGCGTTGGCGCAAACCTCCGCCAGCCTATTCGACGACGACTACTGCGCCAAGGCGACGGGGATGATGACGGCCGGCGCGGGCGTGCCCTCGGTCACCTCCGCCCAGGCCATCGGCATGGCGATCCAATCGCTGGGCAAGAAGAAGATCGCTCTGGCCACGCCCTATTCCCCGGACGCGATCGGGCGCGCCAAGCGCTACTACGAAACCAAGTGCGGCCTGGAAGTCGTGGCGATGGAGCCGTTCGACGCCAATGACTCCTATGCCATCGGCCTGATGGGACCGGAAAACGCCCGCGACGCCTTCCGCCGCATCGACCGGCCGGAGATCGAGGTCCTGGTCGTCCCCGGCGGCAATTTCCCCACCATGCCCTCGATCGCGGCGTGGGAGCAGGAGTTCGGCAAGCCCGTCGTCACCACCAATCAGGCGGCGCTGTGGGCGATGCTGCGGATCATGAAGATCGACGAGAAAATCCCCGGTATGGGGCGTCTACTGGCCGGCTAGCGCCAGGGTAATCGCGCCGGGCGTGCGCGCCGCCAATTGCTCGTGCGACGAGGGGCGGCTGGCGCGCACGAAACCGAGCACGGGGTAGGCGGTGACGCCCATTTGGCTTGAGGGCGGCCACCAGACGCGCACCTCGCTCCAGTCCCCGCGTGGGGAGATGTCGATGACGGGTTGATCCTCTGTCACGCGGTGGTGCACCCAGTTGGCCTGGGTCACCAGGATTTCCCGGCTGTTCAGCACTTTCGACACCACGGCCGCATGCCCGTCGCGCAGGCGGTCGGTGCGGGAGAACACCAGAACGCTGCCGACTTCCGGGGTGTAGGAGCGGGCGTAGCGGCCTTGTGCCTTGTACCACCAGTCGCCGGCCGCGCCGTACAACTGCACGCCGCTCAGGGCGCGGGCGAAGGGCGCGCATTCCAGGGGCACGGTCCCGCCGACATAGCCGCCCACCCGCGGCTGCGTGTCGGACGACGATCCGCAGGCGGCGAGAAGAAGCAGCAGAAACAGGACCGAAAGCTGGCGCATGGCGGCAGTTTATCCACCAATGTGGCAGGATTTTGCAAGAACTTGTTGATATCGTGGGTGCGATGACACGATGTTGGCGGAGTTTGATCCGGATTAGCCATGTCGATCGATGCTTCCCGGGCGGGCATCTGCCAATAGGTTATCAACGACAATGCATCCCGATGGGGCATGGGGCGGGGCTCTCATCAAGGTTCGGACGGCGGGGGGCGCGCAAACCCATTGGGGAGATCGCGGCGTCCACGACTGTGTCGGGCGTTTCGTTCGGTTTGGATCCGACCGCGGACCTCGGAATATACGTGCGTATTTGTACTTATGATACGAAACCGAAAAATTATTGACAGAGCATCCTGTTGCGAGGATTTATTGCAAGGGGAAATATTCCCCGGAGCGTCGCAACATGATCAACCGTAATTCTACTGGCCGAGGCATGCGGGCTGTACTGCTCGCAGCCGCGTCGACACTTGTTTTGTCGGCCGTGCCACGTGTCGCTTTCGCACAATATACGGCTGGGAGCGGTGCGGCGACCGGCTCCGGCAGCATCGCCGTCGGCGGTACTGGTGCCTTCGTCGCGACCGTTACCAATAGCCCTTACTCGATCGCGATCGGGACAAATTCCGCTGCCTCCGGCGCGGGCGGGGGCGCGACCGCGGTGGGCAACTACGCGAACGCCACCAACACCAACGCCGCGGCGGTGGGGTACAACGCCATCGCCAGCGGCAGTTCCTCGGTCGCGATCGGCGACACGTCTCTGGCCTCCGGTTTCCATGCGGTCGCCAACGGCGCCAATGCTACCGCGGCTGGCAACAACAGCTTTGCTGGCGGCACCAATGCCAGTGCGGCGCAATCCAATAACGTGGCGGTCGGCAACGGCGCCAAGGCGCTGACCGGAGCCAGCGCGACGGCGCTCGGCACATCCGCGAACGCCAACGGCGCTTCGTCGGTCGCGTTGGGCGATTCCGCGACTGCCGCTGGCACCAACAGTTTCGCGGGCGGTGCGAACGCCACGGCCGCCGGGTTCCATGCATCGGCCGTTGGTGCCTCGGCGTCAGCCACGGGCAATAACAGCTTCGCGGGTGGCACCAATGCCAGCGCGGCGCAGTCCAATAACGTCGCGGTCGGCAACGGCGCGCAGGCAATAACCGGAACCAGCGCAACGGCGCTCGGCACATCCGCGAACGCCAATGGCGCCTCCTCGGTCGCGGTGGGCGATTCGTCGAACGCCGCGGGTGCGAACAGCTTTGCGGGTGGAGCCAATGCAAGCGCAGCCGGCGCCAACAGCTTCGCCGGTGGCCTGAATGCCAGCGCGGCGCAATCCAATAACGTGGCGATCGGTAACAGCGCGCATGCAACTGTCAACACCAACGCGACCGCGGTCGGCACATCGTCCACCGCCAGCGGCGCCTCGTCGGTCGCACTTGGCGCCGGCACCACCGCCAGCGGCACCAACAGTGTCGCCACCGGATTGAACGCCTCGGCGGCCGGCTTCGGCGGCGTTGCCGCTGGCTACAACACCTCAGCCGGGGGCAACAACAGCTTTGCCGGCGCCACCAGCGCCAACGCCTCCGGCACGTCGGCGGTCTCGATCGGCGAAAACTCCACCGCCTCCGGTACTGCCAGCTACGCGGGCGGCTCCAACGCGACCGCGTCGGGCAATTACTCGATCGCCATTGGCCAAACCGCCACGGCGACCCAGCAGAGCGCGACGGCGATCGGTAACGCTGCCCAGGCCACCGGGGTCAATGCAATCGCGATTGGCACCGGCGCACGAGCGACCGGATCGGTCGCGGTCGGTGCCGGCAGTTTTGCCGCTGTCGGGTCGTCGGCGTTTGGCGACAATTCGTCCGCTTCCGCCCCGGCCGGGACCATCCCGACCCAGTCGGCGACCGCCCTCGGCAACTCGGCCGTCGCGTCGGCGGTGAGTTCCACCGCGGTCGGCGCCAACGCGCAGGCGACGGGGGCCAACAGCAGCGCCTTCGGCCAAGGCGCGATCGCCACGGGGGCCAATTCCGTGGCACTTGGGTCTGGATCGG
>Ga0214180_1000560_pt1 | contig 13181 bp, 15 predicted proteins | sample TroBogEpilimnion_22_FD_153018 | JGI IMG/M metagenome (GOLD analysis project Ga0214180, IMG submission 153018) | Freshwater microbial communities from Trout Bog Lake, WI - 16OCT2007 epilimnion | ecosystem: Environmental > Aquatic > Freshwater > Lake > Epilimnion/Euphotic zone | place: Trout Bog... | reverse complement strand
GGGGCACAGCCGGCCAGCGGTGGCGCTGGGCAATGCCGATCGCACGCCGAACTTCCGGGCCTCGTAGCTCGCGGCACACACAACGCCACGCTGGGTGGGCGGCGCGCCGACGATCACCGGCTGGCCGCGCAGCTTCGGATCGTCGCGCTGCTCCACGGACGCAAAAAATGCGTCCATGTCCATGTGCATGATCACTCGAAACATCGCGTCGTTAAATTATCATGCCCGTTTGAAAGTTGGATTGTTTTTGTGCGACCGGAGTCAGTCTGGGCTTGCCCGCCCGCAGCACCCGCAGCGAGTTCGGGGCCTGCTGGATGCCCGCGCCCAACCGCGTGAAGGCCCGCGCCTGCTCGTAAATCCGCACGTCGATCCCGACCCGGCGCAGGCACGCCGCCGCCGTCAGTCCGCCGATCCCAGCCCCGATAATCGCCACCCGCAGCATCCGCGTCTCCCGCTCCATACCCGCAACTTGCGGCGGCCCGGCCCGCGGAGCAAGCTTCCAGCCAAAGGAGGACCCAGCCATGCCCAAGCTCTTGTCCCGCCCGCCGGAACGCCTGCACCACCACGCCTACGTGGTGAAGGATCAGGAACTCAACCGCCAGTTCTTCGAGGACATCCTCGGCATCCCCCTCGCCGCCACGTGGTGCGAGAGCCACCACAGCCCCTGGGTCGGGCGGGAAGTCGCGTTCTGCCACACCTTCTACACCATGGGCGACGGCGGGGCTTTGGCGTTCTTCTCCTTCGCCGACGAGGAAGTCTACCGGAAGACCCAGGACGAGAAGCCCCGGGAAATCGGCAGTTTCGACCACATCTCCTTCAAGGTGGACGAAGCCACGTTCCAGGAACTGATCGCCCGCCTGAACGCTGCCGACAAGCCCGTCCGCGTCACCGACCACGGCTACTGCAAGTCCATGTATTGCACCTCCCCCGACGGGCTGATCATGGAGTTCACCGTCGACCCGCCCGACGCCACCCGCATCGATGCCATCCGCCGAGCGGACGCGCACGCGGAGCTGAAGCGCTGGATGGCGGGGGATCACAGGGTCAATAACGACCTGCGGCACCACGGTGCGTAGCGCGTCACAAGACCGTCGTTGAACTGTAACCGACCCGCCATTGTTCCGTCTTGGCATGAGCGGTATCCACTTCGGATGCGCGAATCCACACAGCATATCGGCCATTTGGCCAGCCGCCCGCGCTTTCTCCATCGTCAGGATGGGGCAAGCGGTGGACCCATGGACATGTCCCGTCCGCTCAGCCCGCCATCGGTGACCAGCCGCTTGCGTGCGATACGGCGACTCGGGTCGATACTTCTGTGGACGTTGCCGAGCCTGTTGGTGCAGACGGTGTGCGTGTTGCTGCCGGGCAAGGCGAAGGTCGGGTTTGCCAAGTTGTATTGGGCGGTCTTCGCGCGGCTGCTGGGCCTGCATGTGCGGGTGATCGGGCAACTCGCGACCGGCACGTCGGACCGGCCGGTGATCTTCGTTTCCAATCACAGCTCCTGGGTGGACATCCCCGTCGTCGGCGGTGTGCTGCCCGGCTGCTTTGTCGCCAAAGGCGACGTCGCCGGCTGGCCCATCATTGGCACCATCGCGCGACTCGGCAGGTCGGTCTTCGTGACCCGCCAGCGCGGCTCCACGGTGCGAGAGCGCGATACGATGCGCGACATGCTCGCGGGCGGCGACAATTTGATCCTGTTCCCCGAAGGCACCAGCTCCGACGGGTCGCGCGTTTTGCCGTTCCGCTCCTCCTTCTTCTCGATCGCCGAGGGCGATGCGCGCCCCATCATCCAGCCGGTCTCCGTCGTCTACGACCGGCTCGGCGGGTTGCCGGCCGGGCGGGCGAACCGACCGGTGTTCGCTTGGTACGGCGATATGGATATTGCCACGCACTCCTGGCGGCTGGCGCGGCAGAGCGGTTTGCGGGTGACGGTGCTGCTGCATGCGCCGTTGGACCCGGCCCGGTTTCGCGACCGGAAGGCGCTGTCGCAGGCCGTGTGGCGCACGGTCGCCGACGGGGCCGCGACACTGCGGCAGAATCGTCCCGCGCGGCCGTTGGAGGTCGAGGACGCGCCGGACGGCGATTTGGTTGTCGGCGGGGACGCGGCGTTCGCGTAAGCCATTGCCGTCTCGACAGCATCGGTCCGGCGCCGGGCGATATCGAGCTTCTGCCAGACCTGATGCCGAAACCCAGGACAAATTCGCTGCCTCGTAGACCCTGAGCGACCGCGATCTCGCGATGCGCGCCCTCGCGCGTCTGGCCGGCGAGCTGGATATCGACCGGTATACTCCATGGACGGGCCTTTGCCGCCCAGCCACGCCGCCAAGGTGCGTCAGACGACGATGATCGGGTTGGCTCGGCGGGAGTACCGGTCGATCCGGGAACGCGGGCAGCGGTTCATTTTCAGCCTGGGGCATTGGGTCTACGTTGGTACACTTTCGCGTCTGGCCGATCCGCTGGCGTTCGTGATGGACAAGCCGCTTCCGGGGCGCCAGCGGCGCGGCGTGTTCCGGACAGCGTTTGAAGGCGTTACCTTGCGCGAAAATCTCGAACCGCGGCGCCCGGAGAACCGGTATGTGCGTCGCCAGAAGGAAGCGAGCCGATGACTCAATCCGAACCATTCCGTGTCGAAGAGGCGACCATCGACGATTTGCATCAGGCGATCCGCGACGGGCGCACGACCTGCGCCGATGTCGTGCGGCAATATATCGCGCGCGTCCGGGCATTTAACGGTGTGTGCAGCATGCTGGTGACCGAAGATGGCGCCGAGGTGCCCGAAGTGCCCGGGACGGTGCGCGGGCAGGCGCCCTTGCGCTTTCCCACCGCGACCATGAAGGCCTCGGAAATTCTGCCGGACCTGGATAAATACAAAGGACCGCCATTGGAATTCGGGCGGATGGAGCCGACCGCGTCCGATCCGTCGGTTTACCAGCAGTTCGGCATGATCGCCGGCATTCCCAACGCCGGTCAGGTCAATGCGCTGGGCACGTTGAATATCCGCGGCGAGCGGTCGGTGACATGCCGAGGCGATTTCGACCGCCATCCATCGCTGGGCGCTCTGCCGCCGGGCGCACCGCCGGTTTGCGAAATGTTCCGTCATTGGCCGGATGCACTGGAACGCGCGATGGAGTTGGACGCACAGTACGGCGCGAACCCCGACCTGAAAGCGATGCCGATGTACGGGGTCGTTTTCTCGTTCAAAGACCCGTTCGATACGAAGGACATGCGTTCCACCGGCGGCGGCGACGCGGCGTACGACATCGATTTCCCGGCGCGCGATCACATCCTGGTCGATCAGTTGCGGTCCAAGGGTGCCATCATTTTCGCCAAAGCGGTGAACACCGAATATAATGGCCGGGCCGGCGATCCCGGCGGACGGCATACGCCGGAGAAAATTCTGCCTTCGACCCTCGGCTACCAACGCAGCACCTGGGCCGGCAATCCTTCCAATCCCTATGACACCACACGCTCCGCCTCGCTCGGGTCCAGTTCCGGGTCGGCGCTGTCGGTCAGTACGAATATGGTCATGATCAGCCTGGGCGAGGAAACGCGCGCGTCCTGCCGCGGGCCGTCGAACCATAATTCGGTGGCGCTGATCCTGCCGCATAAATCGATGATCAGTTTCGATGGCGGCGCGATCGGGGCAGATATCTATTGCGACCGCAGCGGCATCCATGCGCGCCGCATCGGCGACGCGGCGAAGGTGCTGGATGCGCTGAAGGACCCGGTGAACGCCTATTACGATCCGCGCGATCCGTTCACGACGGTCGCCCGATCGACGGTGTTGCCGACACCGTACGCGTCGCACACGGGGGCGGGCGATCTGAAGGGGGTCCGTCTCGGCGTTATCCGGGAGTCGATGCTGAGCGCCGGACAGAAACATGCCGAACCGATCGCCTTGGCGGCGGCCGCGGAAATCAAGACGATCCTTGGCGGCCGGCTGGGCGCGGTATTGGTGGAATCCGCCGACCCGCTGTGGACACCCGATCCGGCTATAGAACAAATGACGACCGGCTTCCGCACCGCTCTGGCACGTCTGGTGCCGGTGTTCATGCCGGAGCTGCTGTTCCGTTTGGGGACCGACGGACAGCCCGTCTTCAAGGATTTCGCCGCCGCGATCCAGCCGATGGAATTCATGGCCGGCAAGTTCTTCGGCAGCGGAACGATGACCCCGATCGACTATATGGTCGAACTCGCCGAAGGCCGCATCGAACCGCCATCCAATCTGGATATCGCGACGATCCAGAACCAGGAACTGGCGATGTCGTTTCGGTTCCACATCCCGCAATATCTGACCCGCCGCGCCGCCGACTGGAAAAAACGCGGCTTTACCGAAACTCTGACCGGCTTTCCGGCTTTGAACGCAAGGTCGAAATTCTGGGGCGACGACCAGCGCGCCGCGTTCCGCAATTGGGAGGAAATCGCCGACCCGCGCAACGCGCTCGGCGGCCGTCAGGGTGTCGATGAGCGTATTATGCTGCGGGAGCTGTTGCGCCGGGTGGATATGATGGTGATGCTGGAAAATCGTCTGGATGCCTTGGTGCGGCTGCACACGCCGCTACCGCCGGGCAAGATCGGCGGCGCCATCGAACCCGGCACCGCGCAGAACCTGCGTCTGGAATCCCTCTACGGCCCGAACGCCGGACTGACCGAAATTCTGATCCCCGCGGGCTATGTGAAAACGGTCTACGATCCGGTGTTCAAGCTGCGTGGGGACGGGATGCGTTATGTGCCCGTGCTGTCGGATATACCGACGCCGGTGCCCGATCCCGGCATGCCATTTTCGTTGGTCTTCCGAGCGGAACCGGGCCGGGAGGATGCTTTGTTGCGGATAGCGTCGGCCTACGAGGCCGCGTCCATGCGGCGCGTTCCGCCGCCGTCGTTCGCGGGGGCGCCGCTATAACCGTCGGCCGCCGCGACCGTGGCGCCAAGCGGCCCGGTCGCAATGCAACGGTTCCGGGCATCGGCGGTGCCCTGCCGACATGCGGCGATTTCATCGACCGGATGGACAAGTTCGGGCGCCATATTCCGCCGTTGACAATCTCCCGCGTGGCGGTTGCCGGACCTTGAGCGGGTGGAAATACCCCCGATCATTTAGACTTGACCGCGGAATTCGCCCGCTGGCGACCACGGATCGACGGGACGCCATGCGCCGCTATGATAGCGGTGCGGCTCCCATCGGCATTGGCGAGGTCGCGTTGGGTCAATTCACCGAAAGGGCTGGAAACAAACATGGCGCCACATCCTCAGCGTCTCACCGTGACGCGCCGGTCCTGGCCGCTTGCGCGGCCGATAACGACGGCCGACGGCGTCCGGACCACGGCTGAGACGGTTATCGCCGAGATCGCCGATGGTGACTCACGTGGGCGTGGCGAATGCGTGCCGCTGGAACGGTTCGGCGAAACGGCCGATAGCGTGACCGCCGCGTTGAATGCGATGAAAGACGCGATCTTCTCGGGTCTGAACCGGGAAACGGTCCAACGCGCGATGCCGCCGGGCGCGGCGCGCAATGCCCTCGATTGCGCATTTTGGGACATCGATGCCAACCGCGCTTTTTGCTCGGTCGCGGATTTGGCCGGGTTGGCCGCCACGCCGCCCGTTACGACCGCTTTCACGATCGCGCTGGATACGCCCGAAAAAATGGCCGAACAGGCGGCAGCCAACCGCACACGACCGCTACTGAAATTGCTGCTGGGCGGCGATGGCGACGTCGAGCGGGTGCAAGCGGTGCGGCAGGCGGTGCCGGCGGCGCGCCTGATCGTCGATGCGAACGAGAACTGGACCGCGGCTCAGTTAAAGACCTTCATGCCGGCGCTGGCCGACTGCCGGATCGAACTGATCGAACAACCGCTGCCGGCTGGCGCCGACGATGCCTTGGCGGGGTGGGAGCATACCATCCCGCTCTGCGCCGACGAATCGTGCCGTTCCCTGGCCGATCTGGACGCCCTGACTGGTCGCTACAACGCCGTGAACATCAAGCTGGATCAGGTGGGTGGCCTGACCGAGGCATTGGCGCTGGTCGCCGCCGCCAAACGGCTGGGGTTGCGAATCATGGCCGGCGGCACGCTCGGCACCTCCCTGGGGATCGCGCCAGCATTACTGATCGCGCAGCAGGCCGAGATTGTGCATCTGGATGGGCCGTTGCATCTGGCGGCGGACCGGCATCCGGGGCTGCGGTACGAGGGGAGCACGATCCATCCGCCTGTGGGGACGTTCTGGGGGCAGCCGGGGTAGCGGTGAGGTTCGGCCGCCTGAAATCGGGATTGATGCCCTTTCCAGTTGAAACTGCTATAAGCGCTCACCCTTGCCACTCTGGAGCATTTGGACGGTCTTGAGGGTTTGTTCCTCTCGGAGCAGCGGTTATTGGAAATCCGCACCGGACAGACGCAGACCGTGCCGCTGGAAGATGCGATGCGGTGTTATGGCATGGAAGGTTGAGCTTTCCCCCGCGGCGGTGCGGGAACCGGACAAGATCGATCCACCCGTGGCACGGCGGATACTCTCGTTCCTGCACGAGAGGGTTGCCAAGCTCGACGATCCCCGAAGTGTCGGAGAGGGTCCAGGCTCTGCGTATTCTGGTCTTGCGTATTAGTCATCGGGGGGCGAGCAATCTCCTGGCAATTGCGGTATGATCCACTAAGAGGAGAGGCTATGCCGGACACACATCACCTGATCCAGACCGAAGCCGCCATCCGCTCCCTGGCCGAGCGGTACGAGGTTGGATACGCACGGACGGCATCGGACATCCTGGGGCACCAAATCACGCTACTGGCCGGCGATACGGTCGCATTGGACGAACCGGCGCTGCTGTTGCTCGCGCTTGAACGGGCCGGGCATCTCACGAGCACCGAAGCGGCTCGTCTTCATGGCGAATATCTGCGAGCAAAGTATGAATGACCTTCGATCCTTTCAACGATTTTGAAAGTCGGGGTTATCTGCGGAACTATGCCGCGCTGCGCGACCCCGTTGCCGTCAAGGAATTCGAGCATCGCGCGTTTCTCGCGAAACTGGAGCAAGCTTTCCGGAATCTCGGGCGGATCGGCCGACTGACTTATCGCGACGTGCTCGCCACGCACAAAACGCTGTTCGAGGCTGTCTATCCCTGGGCGGGGCAGGACCGGAGGAAGACAGCGCCGGATATCGCCGTCAGCAAAGGCGAGGTTCTTTTCGCTCATCCCAAGGACGCTCGGTCCGCCGTCGAATACGGCCTGAGGCTCGGTCAGGATAAGGAGATCATGCGCGACAGCCCCGGTGAAGTCATGGGCTATTTGGCGTACGGTCACCCTTTCCTCGATGGCAATGGCCGCACGATCCTGGTGGTGCATAGCGAACTCGCGCAACGCGCGGGATTTGCCATCGATTGGGGGGCGACGGACAAGACCGCGTGGCTGGCGGCGCTCACCCGCGAACTTGACAGCCCAGGGAAGGGGCATCTCGACGATTTCCTCAAGCCGCACATTCGCCCGGGCATAGGGCATGAAAATCTCGTCGGTCACATCGTCCGGACACGCGGATTGGATGGAGGTCTCGATCAACCGGATGGTTCGAATGAGGTTCTGGGCCGGTTTAGCGAACCGGCTCTGCAAGCTCGCTACCGGCAACAGCAGCAGCAACGGCGGCAGGGTTTGGCTCCAGCGCCCCCGGCGTATATCACCGCCACCATAGTGTAACGGCCCTCGCGGACATGACGGGTAATGTTTCGCGCAAATCAATAATTTTGCGGTGACCGCCGAACCCATTGGACGGTTAGTGCTTCATGAACCTTGCCATCGTCCCAGCTCATGGTGACCCAATTTGTCGAATTGGGGTACGAAATTACAATCCGTCCCGGGCGATATTTAGCATTGCGTAAGCCAGGGTACTTGTTGAAATCAGGAGATCCTAGCATCAGCACAAAGCGCAACCCAAGAATACTAACTGCCAAAGCTTCGATGTCATCGCATTCGTTGGTAAACGGCTGGAACTGAAAGCGCGGCGCATTTTCGGTCACATCGCCCGTATTCATGGTGCAATACAACCCCGCGCTCTCCGGCCAATGGTACGGCGCATCGAGCATGTCGAGTATCGCTTCGTCTCTTGAGAACGCACCGGATAGCGGTCTCCTTCCACGCGCCAGATTTTTTGAAACCGCCGCAGCTTTTGCCGTTTTCAATAGCCAACGTTCGAGATCGTGCCCCGAGATTAGCGCGTGCCGAGAACCCGCATCCTGTTCGAGATACGATTTGAGCGACGTGAAGAAATATTGTGCGGCTGCATCGAGAGGACTCAGGGCGCTGTTGTGTTTTCTACAAAGGCATTTCGATTGTATCGGAGGGATGATTTTCACTTCGCCTGCCTCAAGCCAGGGAACGCCGGAGATCGAGAAATCGCCGTCCCCCATCAAGACCTGACAAACTGAGTCCGAAATTATGTGCTCACCCGATATAGGCGGAACGCAGGAACCCAGCTCCTTCATGTAGCACTTTTCGACACGTTGTGCCGCGGGTAGGGCTTTGAGCCCAAGGAGGGTAGCGGGTTTGTGCCAGTCGCGTCCGTTAAAGCAGCAAAGGTGCGCGCCCATCCTTGAGCCGCATGGACAGGGGCCGTTCGAAACAGCTTCCCGTTTTCGCTTCGCTTCACCCATGAGTGCTTACCGCCAATCGAAATCTTGGGACCGTATCAGCCATTAATATGGCGTACGCCTTCGACATCCATCGCCTTGGGGTGCCATTCGCCGGAAAACACCGTATCATGTCCTCATCGCACAACAAAAGGAAACAGCCATGGGACGTCTACAAGGCAAAATCGCCGCCATAACCGGCGGTGCATCCGGCATCGGCGAAGCCACGGTCCGCCGCTTCGTCGCCGAGGGCGCGACGGTCGCATTCCTCGACCGCGACGCCGAACGCGGCCACCGCCTGGAAGCCGAACTGACAGCGGCCGGCGCCAAAGTCGCCTTCACCCACGCCGATGTCGGGACCGAGGCCGCGTGCCTGGCCTTCGTCAACGGCGCCGCGGAGAAATTCGGCCGCCTCGACATCCTGATCAACAACGCCGGCATCCGCAAATACGAGAAGATCGACGAAGCCAGCGCCGCCAGTTGGAACGAAATCCTCGGCGTCAATCTCATGAGCTACGCGTTCTGCGCCAAAGCGGCGGTGCCGTTGATGCGCCGAAACAAGGCCGGGGCCATCGTCAACGTCGCCTCCGTCCGCTCCGTCATTTCCGGCGGCGGCAATCTGCAGTACGACACCGCCAAGGCCGCGGTCGCGGGGCTGACGCGGGGGCTCGCCGCCGATCATTCGGCCGAGGGCATTCGCGTCAACGCCGTCGGCCCCGGCCCGATTTTCACCCCGTTCCACCAGAACCGCATCGCCGCCGCCGGCCAGAGCATCGAGCAATACAACGCCCGCGCCGCCCAAGGCACGATGATGCAGCGCCCGGGCCGAGCGGAGGAAGTCGCATCGGCGATCCTGTTCCTGGCGTCCGAGGACGCGTCCTACGTCACCGGCGCGCTGCTGTTCGTGGATGGCGGCATGACGGCGCTGTGAAGCGGGCACGATTGTCCGCCGCACGACGCTCTGGTAGCCATGGCGGGACACCGACCCGGGCCCGAACGCCGCGATGCCGAACGAAACGCCTGCCCTGACCGCCGGCCCACGGGACGTCGCCGACGTCCTGTGGGACCGTGTCCGGCGGGAAGCACAAGAGGCGGCGCGGGCTTCGCCGAGGCTCGTCAGATTGTTTCAGGAAACAATCGCCGACCAACCCGACCTGCCGCATGCGATTTTCCATCGCGTTGCGACCCGTTTGAAGGACGATATTCTCCCGCTCGCCGAGATCGTCGCGGCATTCGGTCAAGCCGCCGCCGCCGATCCCTCGATCCCGGATGCGATGTGCGCCGATATCGAGGCCGTGCTGACCCGCGATCCCGCCACGCACAGGGCGCTGGAACCTTTGTTGTATTTCAAGGGGTTTCACGCGATCCAGACCCACCGGCTCAGTCACTGGCTTTGGACAACGGGCCAGCGCGATTTCGCGCTGTATCTGCAAAGCCGGTCCTCGGAAGTGTTCCAAACCGACATTCACCCGGGCGCTCGGATCGGGGCGAGTATTTTCCTGGATCATGCCACCGGGCTGGTCGTCGGGGAAACGGCGGTGATCGGCGACGATGTCTCGATCCTGCACGCGGTGACGTTGGGCGGGTCCGGGAAAGAGGGCGGGGACCGGCATCCGAAGATCGGATCGGGCGTGATGATCGGGGCTGGGGCCAAGGTTTTGGGCAATATCGTCGTGGGCGATAACGCCCGTATCGCAGCCGGGTCGGTCGTGCTGCGGGCGGTTCCCCCGCACACCACCGTCGCGGGGGTGCCCGCCAAGGTGATGCACACGCAGACACCGATGCACCCGTCCGCCACGATGGAGCAGAGCCTCGTCGAGCTGGACCCGACGTATTTCAATCCGACGATCTGATCCTTACCGCCCGACCCATTTCGGCGCCCGCTTCTCCACGAACGCTCGGGGCCCTTCCTTGAAATCCTCGGTCGCATAAACCCGCCGCATTGCCTGACCGGTCAGGTCCCACAATTCCGGTTCGGTCAAATCCTGCGCCTGACGCGCAATCCCCAAAGCCTCCCGCATCGCAATTGGCGCATTCACCGTTGCCCGCCGAGCCAACGCCAGCGCCGCGGCCACGACCTCGTTCGCCGGTACCACCGCGTTCACCAGCCCGAAATGCTCAGCGCGTGCAGCGGAAATCGGATCGCCGGTCGCGATCATTTCCAGGGCGATGGCCTTGGGGATCGACCGAGGCAACCGAAACACGCCGCCCGCCGCCGCGATCAGGCTGCGCTTGACCTCCGGCAACCCGAGCGTCGCGGTATCGGCGGCGACCGCCAAATCGCAGGTCAGCAGCAGCTCCAACCCGCCCGCCAGCGCGTGACCGGCCGCCGCCGCGACCCATAATTTCGTTCGCGGCGCCCGCACGAATCCGCCGAACCCGCCCTTGGCCGTCGACAGGGCAGCGCCCTTCCCGGCAGAGACTTCCTTCAAATCCGCGCCCGCGCAGAACGCCAGCGTGCCGGAACCGGTCAGCACAGCGGCCCAGAGGTCGGGATCGGCCTCCACCCGCTCGACCGCCGCTTCCAAACCGGCAGCGACAGCGCCGTTGACGGCGTTGCGTGCCTCCGGCCGGTTGATGGTGACCAAGGCGATGTGCGGTTCGGCGATTTCGAACCGGACGGCGGCGTTCAAATCGGTCATCAAAATACCCCCCCTTACAGCCGCGAATACGTCGCCCGCGGATTATCGATCATGATCTTTCGCACCGTTTCCCGCGACAGGCCCGGCGGCAGAACATCCTCGCCCTCGAACTGCCAATGCGGATAATCGGTGGAGAACAACAGCAACTCATCCGAATCCATATGTTCCATCAGCGTTTGGAACATTTCCTCGGTCGGCGGCGAATCGCAGGGCTGGATCGTCAGGCGGACGTTGTTGCGCACGATCTCGGCGGGGGCGCGATCAACCCACGGGATTTCCATCCGCAGCCCGCGCCAGAATTTTGTTAATCGCCACAGATGCGCCGGCAGCCACGTAAATCCGGATTCCAGAAGCACGACCTTCAAATCCGGATATTTGACGAACACGCCCTCGCAGATCAGTGAGGTCAGCGCCTGCTGGAAGGCGGCGGCCTGAGCGGCATAATCCTCGGTGTAGTACGACGGCCACCCGAGCGGGGTGACGGGATGGCGGTATGCGCTGCCGGCGTGGATGCCGATGGGCAGGCCGTGTTTTTCCGCCGCCGCGTAAATCGGCCAGTAGTGGCGCTTGCCCAGCGGCATGTCGCCCATCACCAGCATCAGCACCTGCACGAACCGCTTATCGCCGGCGCAGCGGTTAATCTCGTCCACCGCCATTTCCGGGTTCTGCGCCGGGACGACGATGGAGGCGTGCAACCGCGGCTCCTTGTTCAGCCACTCCCCCACGATCCAGTCGTTCACCGCTCGGGCGAACCCGGCGCCCATGTCCTCGCTGAACAACAGCTGGACCCCATACAGGCAGTTCAGAATGCCCACCGAAGTCTGGAACGGGTTCAGCGCCTGCTGGCGCAGCAGATCGAGGTCCGATCCCGCCGGCTTGCCGGGTATCCGCTAGTCCGGCCGCGACGACAGCGGGGAATTGGCGGGATAGGAAATGGAATTCAGCTCATGCATCCCGCGCTGCACGATGATGTCGCGCCAGTGGTCCGACAAATACGGGTGCAGCGCCTTCAAATTGGGCACGGCGGGATGGATATCGCAGTCGATGCCGCCGGTTACGATGACGCTCATGGATACTCCACCGCTTGTCGAGACGGCGGTTCTGGCATGGAATGGGCCGAACTTCCAGGGCGCCGGACATGCCGGAAAACCTCAACTATCTGCTCGGCATCAGCCTGCTGCGGGAAAGCGTGGAGTCGATGAACGCCTATCCGTTCACCATCCCCGCCATCGCCGGCCTGACGCATCTGCGCTTCGACTGTCCGGTGACGTTCCTGGTGGGCGAGAACGGCGCCGGTAAATCCACGCTGCTGGAGGCCATCGCTGTCCAATGGGGCCTGAACCCCGAGGGCGGCAGCCTGAATTTCAACTTTGCCACACGGGAATCCCATTCCGGGCTGGCCGGCGCGTTGCGGTTGCAGCGCGGTATGCGCCGCCCCGGCGACAGTTTCTTCCTGCGCGCGGAAAGCTATTTCAACGTTGCGACCGAGATCGAGGCCTTGGACCAGGACGCGCGCTTCGGCCGGAGAATCATCGAGTCCTTCGGCGGCAAGTCGCTGCACGAACAGTCGCACGGGGAATCGTTCTTCGCCCTGTTCATGCACCGCCTGCGCGGCGACGGATTTTACCTGTTCGACGAACCGGAAGCCGCGCTGTCCCCGCAGCGGCAACTGGCGTTTCTGTCCCGGCTGCATGAGCTGGTGTCGGACGGCTCGCAGTTTATCATCGCCACGCATTCGCCCATTCTGCTGGCCTACCCCAACGCGGCGATTTTCCAACTGGACAACGGGCCTCCGCGGCAGGTCGAGTATCGGGACACCGAACACTACACGGTGACGCGGAATTTCCTGATCCGGACCGAGCAGATGCTGGACATTCTGCTGGACCGGCCGAAACCGGCGTGAATGCGCGATACCTCCCCGCCCCCCACCGTCATGGCCG
>Ga0214180_1000557_pt1 | contig 13220 bp, 18 predicted proteins | sample TroBogEpilimnion_22_FD_153018 | JGI IMG/M metagenome (GOLD analysis project Ga0214180, IMG submission 153018) | Freshwater microbial communities from Trout Bog Lake, WI - 16OCT2007 epilimnion | ecosystem: Environmental > Aquatic > Freshwater > Lake > Epilimnion/Euphotic zone | place: Trout Bog... | reverse complement strand
CTAGCGATTGGAAGTCATTATTGCCAACTCCAATTACTCTTATGTCAACCGATACTATTGGTCATTTTAATTTTGAAAACATACAAACTCCAGTCCCTGTTTCACAAACATCTTTCCAATTAAGAAGTGGAATTTGGCAAATTAATTCTACAAATGGAACCATACCATCTGGTGGCGCATCTGGAAACATGATGTCAGCGAACGTTTCAGGCATGTCTAATTCTGATATGGTTATTCCATACGTTAATCCATATGGGATGAGCACGCCAATTTGTTCTTTGCCATCATCTGTTGTTGATCAAGTTGGAATGAGAGTTTCTGCAGCAGCTAGAGTATATTTGCCTTTAACTTGTGATGGTACATATACTATTAATTTATATGCATATTTTAATGATGGCACTAAACAATTAGTTGCTTCAAATTCTCAAATTTTAACATGTTTTAGCTGGCATGATTTGCAAGTAGCATGGTCTATACCAGCTTATTCAAATAATTTATTTATAACAGGATTACAATCTGAAATATTGCAAACGGATACCTATGTTTCTGAAATAATGTATATAACTATGTTATCAGCATTTTATCACCCAATCAGCTGGTCTTGGACAAACGATCAAATTAATTTTCAACAAATTACTACAACTGTAAATAACCAAGATGGCTATGTAACAGTTAATAATCCTAATGCAAACAATCTTAATAATAATTTAAATTCATTTAGGGTTAGAATGAAAGCTCACGAAGCTGGAGCATACTTAAATTCAATATTAATCAACCCTGAATATACTTTTGACCCATATACTCCATCTGCATCTATTGATTATTTCCCACACCCAACCAATAATGAAAATTTTAACGCTGTAGCTGCCCAGGATCAACCTATGTTCACGCTTTCTAGTGATTTTTTCCCACAACCATTTTCATTAAACCAAATTTCCTTGATAACAAACCCTTTGAAATAAAACATTTTGTTGCCAAGTTGATTATTTAGCGCTATACTGGGCTTCGTGAATACAGAAACACGAATTATCTACGTAGAAGAAAGCAATGCGCTTAATGGCGTTTTGCGGTTTTCGTCTACTCATAACGACTTCGAATTACTTCGGCCATTTTTAGACAAGTACAACTCACTTGTTAATAACGATAAAATTGGTTTTTTTAATAGTGCCGTTAAAGTTTTAGGATTTAATTTTGAATTTGTTGAAAATTCAGAATATCGTTATAACCTTTTGCTTAATTCTGTCAACAATCAATTTATTGTAGATAGCCCATTTTTAGAGGAACATAATCTTTTTCCTTTCCAAAACGTTGGTTTAAACGTTATCTGGGGAGCTTTGAAACAACCTCAACCTCGTGTATTAGTTCAATGGGATACAGGAGCTGGAAAAACTCTTTGTAGCTGTCTTACGGCGCAAAAACTTATTTCGGAAGACAAGATTGATATGGTCCTAGTTTTTTGCAAACGTGGGCCTAAGCGTATTGACTGGAAGAACGAATTTGAGCGAATGACGCATCTTTCAGTTGAAGCGATTGGCGATTGGACTCGTAAACAGCGTCATAAGTTCTACGAAGATTTTGATTCCCAGGTTCTTATTCTTAATTACGAAAAGATCCGCAACGCAACCATGAAGTCAAATGGGCGTGGAAAGCCTAAGACTGAAGACTGGAGCCGTACTGACCTTCAGCAAATCCTGGACATGATTGATGGCAAACGAGTACTTGTTGTTATTGACGAAGCACAAAAGATCAACACCGATACTAATTTGCTCTCTAGTGGCTTCTCAATCCTCTTAGAGCGTGATGAAACTACTATGTGCCTTGGATTGACCGCCACGCCTTATAAAACCTCTCCGCTCAATATTCGGAACATTTTTAATGTGCTTGTGCCGGATCTTAATGGCATTTCTGACATGACTCCAAACGAATTCAAGTATGAATATGGAAAGACTTTTGAAGTATTCAAAAATCGTTGGGTAGAAAATGTTTATGTCAAGGAATGGAACCAAGCAAAACTTCCTATCCTTGGAAAGCGCCATGAGAAATGGACGCATATCGCCATGAAATCTGACCCAGATATCGCAAAGCAGTTCCCAGAATCAATGGCTAAAAAAATCCCATTTGAACTTTCTGGACCTGAACTTGAAATTTACCAACGTGCTGAAGAAATTGTTCGCAATTCATATAACCCAAGTATGGGTGGAGCAGCATGGAGTATGGTGGACTTTCTTAGAGTTCTTTGTAATACCCCTGAGGCCATGTATAACTCTCAAAGCTTTATTGCTAAGGAATTGTTACAACAATTTGGTCATGATTTTAAAACTGAAGATTCTGCCAAGTATCAACTTATCGAAGCTTCTATTGATACTCTTATCGAAGCCGATGAGAAGGTGGTATTATTTAGCTACTGGACAAATAATACTCTTTTTCCCTATCTGAAGGCACTTAAGGCAAAATACAACGGCAATATGCCAATTAACGCCATCTGGGGGGTCGGTATGAGTGATGACGAGCAACAAGATGCTATCAAGTCATTTAATGAACAAAAAGGAGCTGCAATTTTGCTTTCCTCAGATGCTGGCCAAGAGGGTCTTAATCTTTATGCTCCATACCTTTGGCATATTGAAGTACCTCGTTCATATTCTGAATACAAACAACGTAAAGATAGGATCAACCGAGGAGATTCAGTATCTAAAGGGATCACTCACACATGGATTTATCGACCAGTAGCAATTGGAACTATTGAGGAGCGTACTGACCAAAAAGTTTTACTTCGTCGTTCTGAAGCTGAAGCAATCCGTGGAGTTGTAGATGAAAACGTTTCCCTGGAAGAAGAGATTACTGTTGAAGGTCTTCTCTTTGGCTAAAACTGCAATTATATATAATTAATATATATTATTTATATTTTCATCTTTTATTCGTAACATTCTGGTAATATATATAATTGCAGTTTTTGAACAACCTTGTCAAGGTTCTTCAGTCATTTTTTATAAAATTTTTAAAAGTTTACCTAAAATTTACTTAATTCTAAATAAATTGTAAAATAGCCTTAAAATCGATCTATAATATATACCATAAGATTTTTTTATCGGAGGGATGCGATGGACTAACACAATGTTTTATTGGACTAGTGTTAGGAGAGAACACTGAGACGTGTTTTTGCTAAGGTAACTATTTCAGTAGCATTTGCGGTAACCAGCTTATTAGGGCTCGCAACTATTGGATTAGCCAACAACCCAAAACAGAATGTCAAAAGTCATTCTTATTCCCAAGTAATTTTGGAGCACAAAAAATTATTAAAAGTTGCTCCAACAGTAATTGTTTCAACAACTACGACAACCATTGAACCTTATCTTGGTGTCACTCAATCAGATATTGAAGCTTGGTCTAAAGTTTCTATGTGTGAAGAGGGTGGCAACTGGAATATTCAGGGACCTGTTTATTCAGGAGGGCTTGGTATGTTGAATTCTACGTGGATTGCTTATGGAGGACTTGCATATGCACCCAATGCTGGGCTAGCATCTATGGTACAGCAAATTGCTGTGGCTAAACGTATTCAAGCTAACCCTCCTGATCAATATGGTTGTTCAGGAGCATGGTAAGGAGTAAAAGTGAAAACAGAAAAAAAGATTTTTAATTACATTAAATCAAACCAAGAACATACAACTTTGGTTGGCAAAATGATTACAGTAGATCATAGTGACAATGAAGATGATGATGCAAAAATTATGGAGTTTGCTGAGTGGATGACAGATTTTGTAAAAAAAGCAGATAATTTTGCAAAAAATAAAGTTTCTGAGAAAAAGTAGTCAATAACAAGCTATAATGTTCTCATTAGGGAGATGTGTCCACGGCATCTGCCCCAAAAACAACCTGCCGACCTCAGGTTGTTGGAAAGACGGTTGGGTTGAGCTATCCTCCAGCTCCCCAGCCGTTTTTCCATTTTTTTAAAAAAATTGACACAAATCGTAAAAAGGGTGCTATAGTGAAGTCATCGGGTAGTCCGATAGTGGAATTAGTAGAAAAGGTCAAACAAATGAGTAGCATCAAGATGGAAATTGAAATCCAGGACAACGAGCTTGCAGAAGCAGTTTATGAAAACATTTTTGGATCAAATAGCAGTTGGTGTTTTGAATTTTCTTGGGACAGTGAGAACCCAACTGAAGACGTTCCTGTTAAGTATGAGAACCCAATTGAAGATGGTGTAGGAAATTCAACTGTGACCATTGAAATGCTCACTAATGCACTTCAGACTCTTATTGAAGCAAAGCAAACTTGTTGGGGAATCCCTGTCACTGTTGATTTTGAGCAGTGGGATGCTGACATGGCTGACATGGTTTTCCAGCAAGCTATCTTTGGAAAAGTGGTGTACGGTTGATGTTTATTGTTCCATACCTTTTAATCATTGTCGTTATTCAACTTTTTGCCATCATTTATTTATTGGTAGATCGACAACAAGAGTTGCCAACTCCCTCAAAACAAAAAAAGGTCAAACGAGAAACCTTTCATGGTTTTTACATTGACGATTAATTAATATGGGAATGTAGCTCAGTTGGAAGAGCAGGGGACTTTTAATCCCAAGGTCGTGGGTTCGAGCCCCACCGTTCCCACTAGGGAACCATCGTCTAACGGCTAGGACACAAGGTTTTCATTCTTAAAATCGGAGTTCGATTCTCCGTGGTTCTACGAAATAAAATGTGTTAAAATATCGGTTAGAAATTTAAAAAACATTTTATTGTCATTCGGAGATGGTGTAATTGGCAACACAACGGACTTTGAATCCGTTATTCTAGGTTCGAACCCTAGTCTCCGAGCTTTGCGAACGTAGCGTATAGTAAAAGGAAAAAAGTATGCATTTTTTAGTAATGGCATCAAGTTGGATTGGTGAGCAACCAGCAAGCTCAAATTATTTGCATAAAGCAGTAGGTTTGATTACTGACCCAGCTCATGCAACAGCTGAAATCTTTTATAGCACAATTGAAAACGTAATTATTCTTACTGTTGGTTTTTTGCTTGGTAAGAGTGCTTTTAAGAAGCAACATGATACACTTGATGCTGAGCATGGAATTTCGCACAACGAGGATGGTAGCGTAACTCGTAATTGAAATTTGGCCCAGTGGCGGAATGGCATACGCAGAGGACTTAAAATTCTCCGATCATAAGATCTTGTGGGTTCGAATCCCACCTGGGCTACTATGGAAAATAACCCATTATCAACATTTGGAGAATGCCCACTTTGTGGCACAGAATTAATTGAAGAACATGCACATTATAAATGCACAAATAGACTAGTATGTCTTGCACAAATAGACTGCTGCGATTAATATTAAGCCTCTGTGGTGAAATTGGTAGACACGCTAGCCTTAGGAGCTAGTGTCGGAAGACGTAAGGGTTCGAATCCCTTCGGAGGCACTTATGAGTAAAAATTCATATATTGGGCAATCCCAAATTAATAACCAATTAAATTATGATAATATTAAACCAGGAGATTTGGTCATTATGGCCAACCCTTTAAAAAGAACAATCCCTCATGTATATAAAATGTTGAGAAAAAAAGAAAAAGGCGCTTGGGAAGTTTTAATTGAGCCTTATGATGAGGGTAAGACATGGATAATGCAACCTAGCTGGGTAAGGCCAGCTAATTTGGAGGATTTATGAGTTTCAGTGAACGCACAGGCGATATGTTTGCAGCTGATGACCTTGATGCCCTTGCTCACGGAGTAAATACCGTTGGAGTGATGGGAGGCATTGCTGGCAAATTTGAAAACGAATACCCAGAAATGGCAGAACACTATAAAGGTCTTTGCAATAGAGGAGAGTTTAAAGCAGGTCAAGTTTTTCCATGGCAAGAAAAAGGAAAACCAATGGTTTATAATTTAGCTACTCAAGAAAAACCTGGTGCCGATGCTCAATATAAATATGTAAAAAAAACTATGAAAAACATGCTTGGCCACGCTAATTCTATTGGTATTAAAAAAATTGGTATTCCACAAATTGGATGTGGAATTGGCGGTTTGGAATGGGATAAAACAAAAAACATTATTCAAAATGTGGCTAAAAGTTCGCCAGTTGAAGTAGTTGCTTTTAGTTATGAACCACCAAAGCCTTCTTTCAAGTCTTATGCTTTTTATGATCAAGATAATGATTGGTGGAGCGACAATGATTCTGATTGGTATAATAAATAATGAGTACTCCAACAGAATCTGAAGTAAAGTGGGCAGCAAAAACAATTCTTTCTTTATCAAATACTCCAGCAACACAAAAGGAAATTAATGTGTTTTGGGAAAATCCAAATGGAAATTCTCGTTGGATAAAGGCTATTGTTGCTAAAGCTCAACCACAAACAGGAAATGGTAATAGTGACGCTTATATAAAAGCTTTAGATATTCTTACCGCTTATGGTGTAGACTGTTATCGACAACCCAGATAGAGTTTGCCCCAGTAGCTCAGCGGATTAGAGCAAGTGGTTTCTACCCACTAGGTCGGGAGTTCAAATCTCTCCTGGGGTGCTATAGTAAAAGTAAACAGTATAGATAGGAGTAATAATGCAAACGTTTTTACCATATGAATCATATCAAAAGTCAGCAAAAGTTTTGGATCGACAGCGTTTAGGAAAACAACGAGTAGAAACGTTGCAAATTCTTAACGCTCTTACTGATCCAAATTATGGATGGCAAAATCACCCTGCTGTAAATATGTGGCGTGGTTATGAATTTGAACTTGTTGTTTATGGGATTGCTATTTGTAAAGAATGGATTTTTCGTGGATACAAAGATACTTGTTTAGAAAAAATTACTAAAATTGCAGATAAAAATCCAAGCATTAGCATTGAGGTTCCAGATTGGCTTGGTAATGAAGAATTGCACCAAAGTCATCGCAGCAATTTGCTTAGAAAAGATCCAAATTTTTATTGTAATCTGTTTGAAAAAAATCTTCCAAATAATCTAGAATATGTTTGGCCTACAAAAGTAGCCATTAGCTAATCAGCATAACGATTTAGGCCATGTAGCTCAGTTGGTTAGAGCGCTACCCTGTCACGGTAGATGTCGTCGGTTCAAGTCCGATCATGGTCGCTTAGGGCGCATAGCTCAGTTGGCTAGAGCGCCTGCTTTACACGCAGGATGTCGGGGGTTCAAGTCCCTCTGTGCCCACCAAAACCCTTGAAAAATAAGGGGTTTCAAAATATTTTAAAAAATATTGCAAAAAAGGTCACAAAGCACTCAATACCTGCTACATTGGTATCAGTAAGTAATTCACCTAGTAAGGAGAAAAAAATGAGTAACGTGGAAAACCTAAACATCAATGTTCCTTCTCTTGACGAGCTTAGAAAAACACTTATTGAAAGTGGCGTTGAGTGGGCACAAGAGTTGAAGCCACAAAATAATAATGCAAGTCGTGTTGAGACTAAGCGTGGTTGGATGGTTGATGGTCGTGAGGCTACTGACGAAGAGATTGACCTTTTTCAAGAAATGCCTTTTATTCTTGGATCTTCAGTTTCCTTTGTTGAGCCTCGTGAGCTCTCTCAGTCAGAAGTAGATGACATTGCTTACGAGCTCACTTCTGTCAACAAGACAAAGGATATGCTTGAAGGCCGTGTTGCAAAGATTCGTTCCACTGTTTTTGAAGCATTTAATTTTATGTCAGAACAAGATGGTCTTGCTGATGCAGAATATATTCCAAACGTTTTTGTTTCTGAAAAGTATGGTGTCAAACTTTGTCGTGAAATTTCTGGTGGCAAGCCTTTTGTTGATATGGATCTTGCTCGTGAAGTTCTTGGTGACCGTTTTGACAAGGTTGTTAATCGTCTTGAGTCAGTAAAGATTGTTTATGGTCCTGATGGTGCCGTTGTTTCCGAAGAGACAAATATTGATTACGAAATTAATGAAAAAGCTCTTGAAACCCAAGTTGCACTTGGCAACATTGCTTTGGAAGAGCTTGCTAAAGCAACTTCTATTACCAAAAAGATTGCTAAGTTCATTACACGTAAGATCTGATGATTGTTACTGAGTTAGAACCACAATTTACACAGTCTATGGCTGCTGCATTTTTTGATCTTAGCTCTACTGCTTTTAGATTTAAAGAGAATCAAGGATACTTTATCAATATAGAAAATGAAGATGTAACTCCAAAAAGGGGTTATACAGATAATGGTAACAAGAAAAATCGTAAATATTCTCTTCAAGATCTTAGAAAAATTGCACATGCTCTTAGGTCTAATGGCAAATTAACTAATCGACAATTAAAAATTGTAATTATGAGGATCGATGCATTTTCAGAACCACTTTTAACAAAAAGTAGGAAAAGAATGCATAAAGCTCAGAGGATTTGATATGTCAGCTAAAAATATAGCTTTTGTAGGGTCTTTGCATACAGGCAAAAGCACTTTACAAAATAAAACAATTGAGTTGCTTGGAGAAGAGATAAAAGTCAAAGTAAACCAAAATGTATCTTCACAAGTAATTGGAGAGATCAATGATAAATATGTTGATTATTTTTCGACAAGCATTGAATTAGATTTAAGTTCTGCTTTGAAAAGGCGCATAGAAGTTCTTTCTATTGATCCAGATAATTATATTGTTTCTGATGAATGGGTTTTGCTAGAACTTGCTAAAATGATGGTTAAGATGAGTAGGCTACAAGAAAAAATTAATCGTAACTCACAGCTACTTGGCCCAAACGGTAAGCCTGTAATGACAGCAGATGAAGGAGATTTAATTATTATTCAAGCAGCTTTTCAAATTTTGATTAATCAGGTGGCAATGGAAAAAGAATTTTGGGATTTTTTATATTATGTACCTATTCAAGATTTAAATGATGATATACTAGATGAGAGTGGAATTAAACCAAAAGATCGATTGAATCAAAAAGAATTAGATTTAGCGATTCGATCATTAATTCAACAGTTACAATTAAATGTGGTATTGTTACCAGTAGGAAAAGAAGAGTCCTTCAGGTTCTTGGAGGGCGAGAAAGGAAAGTGGACAGGACAATGCAAAATGAATTGATGACAAATAAAATCCTTCGTGACCAAGAGCTTTACAGGGCTAAAGAAATTGTTAAAGTTGCAGAGCGTGATGAAAAGAACGTTGGAAAGACTTTGCGTGATTACGGAGTTGCTTCAACTATTATTGATGAACTCGGAATTGAATTGGTAAAGCATACGCCTAAAGTAAAGCAAAGCTCAGCTCAGGAAAAGATTGAACAATGGGCTAAAGAAAATGTTGGTAGAACTATTAATGGTGGAAAACAAATTGCTGAAGAGCTCGGCATTTCTTACCCAACTGCAAATAGTTTTGTCCAAACTCGTCGTGATTACTTTAGTAAAGTAAAGAAAGGCGAATATATTGTAAAGGACGCAGAAGCTGATCGCTTAGCTTCTAAAAACTCATGAAAACATACACTAAAGAGTTCCAAAACTTTGTAGTTCCTACTTCTACGCATACAATTTATGCAAAAGGAGAGCATTGCACAAATGCAGAACCTGGCGATTTAATCCTTGTAAAGCATAAAGGCACTATGCCAGCAATTATAAGATTTGGTCAACGTCTTTATTATTGGCGAAAGCGTTTAATGGGGCATGCAGAATATAAAAAAGAATATTGTAATTTTAACCATGCAGCTGTAGTTGTTAGAGGAGGCAAAGATGCTGCCATTGTAGAAATGGAAGCCCATGGAGGCCATAAAACTACTTTGTCTAGCTACCAAGCAGAAGACTACGCAATTATTAAATTGCAAGCTTCTGTTTCTCAAAAAGAAGCAGCTGTTGGATTTGCTAATTATTGTTTAAATATTGAATATGGATTTTTTGCTATTGCAGCAATTTCTATGAATATTCTAATTGGTATGTCAATTTTGATTGTTTCCAGAAGCCTTATTTGTTCAACAGCTACAAGTCTTTCAGCTCGTTGCATGGGTTTAATTCCAGATGTTCCAGACACAACAGTAATGCCAGCTGACCACGCACGTTATTTCCAGGTAATTTTAAATGGATAACGAATATCCTGAAATGTTTAATGAATACTATGATGGTAATTTGGGTCCAATCATAAATGAAAAAAAGAATAGAAGTTCTATAGAAATTGATTTTTCTGGAGAAGAACTTGTTACCATGGGAAATCATTGTATTAAAGAAAATTTGACTTTTTCTGAATTTATAGATTTAGCCATAAAAAATTATATTTCTGATTATAAGAAGTTGTAAAATGCAAAAAATGAATGATGATTTAGAAAAAATTAAATCAAGGTTTGCAGAAGAATATCAATCTTTTATTGATGTTGGTAAAGGTTGGCACCAAATTATTATTAATCTTGATAAAGCTTTATCAAAATTAGACCCTAATTATAAAATTTATCAAATTAAAGAAAAGTTTGGTGGATTACGATATTATTGTTCATCTGATAATAATAAACTTGCAAGAGAAATTATTAGTGAAGCAGAAAAAGTTGCTGATAAAACATGCGAAAATTGTGGTAAATCAGGTAAATTGGTAACCAACAATGGTTGGTATTATACGTGTTGTGTTGACTGCTCTTCCCCAGAATCAAAACTTGCTGGAGGAATTGGTTTTAGATCGGATGATAATTAATGCCTAAAGTTACAGTATTTACTCCTTCTCATGATACAAAATGGTTAGATGAATGTTATGAATCTTTAAATAATCAAACATTTAATGATTGGGAATGGGTAGTTCTTCTTAACAATGGAGCTAGTTGGTCACCGCCAAATGACAATAGAGTAAAATTATATTCAACTGATTCTTTAGGAATTGGTAAATTAAAAAATGAAGCTGTTTCTTTTGCCAGTGGAGATTATTTAGTTGAACTTGATCATGATGACAAATTGGCATCTAATGCTTTAGAAAAAATAATAGAAGCATTTAAAAATAATTCTAATGTTTCTTTTGTTTATAGCCATTTTGCTCAAATAAACGAAGATGGTTCAAGAAATGATAACACTTTTAACCCAACTTTTGGTTGGACATATCAAGATATTGATGTTGATGGGGTAACGTATTTGCAATGCAATTCAATGCATCATTACCCTAGTGCAATGAGTTATATTTGGTATGCTCCTAATCACGTTAGAGCTTTTAGAAAATCTACTTATGATGCTATAGGTGGTTACAATCCAAATATGGAAATCCTTGATGATCTTGATATTATGTGTCGTATGTACCAAGAATCAGATTTTTATTTAATTGACGAATGTTTGTATTTGCAACGAGTACACCCAGGAAACTCGCAAGTTAGGCCAGAGCTCAATGAACGTATTCAAGTTGAAACGGTAGAAATTTATGAAAATCAAGTGCAAGCTAACGCACTTGCTTGGGCAAAAAGAAATAATTTAAGATGTTTAGATTTAGGTGGCGCTTATAATTCTCCACCAGAATATGAAAGCGTAGATTTGTTGCCAAACGCAGATTTAGTAGGGGATGTTTTTGATGTTTTGGCAAGTTTAGATAATAATTCTGTTGGTGTTATTAGAGCTGTAGATTTTTTAGAACATATTCCAGATAAAATAACTTTGTTTAATGAAATGTATCGTGTTCTTGCTCATGGAGGCATGTTACTTTCTTTAACTCCAAGTAGTGATGGCAGAGCTGCGTTTCAAGATCCTACACATGTTTCTTTTTATAATGAAAATTCTTTTTGGTATTATACAAATAAACAATTTGCACAATATGTGCCAGAAATTAAATGTAGGTTTCAAAATAGTTTAATTAAAACTTTATATTTTAATGAATGGTATGTACAAAATAGAATGCCATATGTTTGTGCCAATCTAGTCGCTATAAAGGATGGGCCACGCATTGCAGGCCCCTTAGATATCTAATTATGAAAGCACTAGAATATGAACAAAAAAATGGAGACTCTACTTATATTTGATGGCCACAACGTAGCTCTTCGTGCCTATCATGCTTTAAGCAAACAATCATATCTTTTAACAAATAAAAATGGCCAAGGAACCTGGGGTATATACGGTTTTTTTACTACTTTGATGCATTTTGTAAATAGATATAACCCAGATAAAGTTGCTATTACTTTTGACTGGGGGCAAAGCGAAAAAAGACTAGCAATTTTTCCAGAATATAAAGCTAATAGAAAATTTAATGATCCAAATGAAGTTTTTAAACGTCAAGAATCAAGAAAACAAGTAGAAATATTAATTCGTCTGTTAGAAATTTTTAACATTCCTGTATTACGTGAGCCTAATGTAGAAGCTGATGACATTATAGCAAAATTGCTTTCTTTGCACGATGGAAAAGCTATTGTTGTTAGTGGGGATCATGATCTTAGACAACTTGTTACAGATAAAATAACTATTGTAAAACCATCTATTGGAATTAAATGGCCAGAAGATGTTTTTGATTATCAAAAAGTTATAGAAACATATGGTGTTGAACCAAATCGTTTAGCAGAAGTATGGGCTCTTACTGGCGACATTTCCGATAATGTACCAGGAGTTCCTGGTATTGGAGAAAAAACTGCAGTAGACCTTTTAAAAAAATACGGATCTTTAAAACAAATTTTATTAAGTGATGAAAAAAAACTTGAAGGATACCATGCTATAATAGACATAGCATATCGTCTTATTCATTTAGATGGTTCATATTGCAATATTACAATTCCTGATTTAAATTTTAAACCTGTTGAGCCAGGACAAAATAATGCAGATATGGTTTTAGAATTTTTAGATTTGTTAGATTTTAATAGTATAAAAAATAAATGGATTGTTGGACAACTTTGGTTTGGCAATGAGTTAAGCGTAGGAAAGCCGTTCAAAAAGAATGCAATCAAATGAAATTTCAGACACAATTGTATTGGTAAAAAATTTCATAGAGAAAAACGATAATACACAACAATCGTTTGATCAAATAGCTTTAAAACTTTATAATCTTCATTTTTATAATAACAAAAAATATAAACATATATGCAATGTTGATTTGCCAAAAAGTTGGGAAGAACTGCCATTATTAAATTCAAATATTTTAAACCAAAATTTTGAAGAATATCTTGGCATTCAAATGCCTACAGAAATGCCATTCCCTGGCATAAAACTTGTCAGCAAAGATGCAAAATTGGTTCACTATATTAGGGATACAGAGCTTTACAAAAAAGCTATAGCTAAATCTTTTCAATTGAATGTTTTAAAAGAAATGAGTTGGGTCCCATGGATAAATTTTCAAAGTGTTGGCAATTGGTTGCAAGATAATTTAACATCT
>Ga0214180_1000556_pt1 | contig 13220 bp, 10 predicted proteins | sample TroBogEpilimnion_22_FD_153018 | JGI IMG/M metagenome (GOLD analysis project Ga0214180, IMG submission 153018) | Freshwater microbial communities from Trout Bog Lake, WI - 16OCT2007 epilimnion | ecosystem: Environmental > Aquatic > Freshwater > Lake > Epilimnion/Euphotic zone | place: Trout Bog... | reverse complement strand
CAGCAAATACTGAAATTACGTAGACCGCGGTGATTCGGCGATCAGTCATCTTCTACCTCTTCATGTAATTCTCGAGCCAATTCTTCCACGAGAGCTCGTTGCTTCTTGTTTAGTTTCTTGGGTAGCTCTACACCAACAGTGACGAGTAAGTCGCCAACTGGGTGTTTGCCGGCGGCCGGTACACCACGACCCTTGACGCGCATAACGGTTCCAGGTTGTGTTCCGGCGGGGACCTTCAGCGTTACTGATTCATCCAATGTTGGAACGTCGACAGTTGTGCCAAGAATCGCAGCGCTCATCTTCACTGAAACAGTCGTTGTGAGGTTGCGGCCCTTCATGGCAAAGCGGGTGTCGGGGAGCACATGTACGTCAATGTAGAGATCACCGGCAGGTCCACCGTTCGCTCCAGGGAAGCCTTTGCCTTTGAGGCGAATTCGTTGCTTGTCGACAACGCCAGCAGGAATGCGAACGTTCACGGTGCGAGGCGCACCGTTACCTGATAATTGAATCGAGGTGGTTTGTCCCATGACAGCGTCTCGGAACGCAATCTTTAACTGTGCTTCGATGTCGCCACCGCGCTGTTGCCGTTGACGTCGTGGTCCTCCAAAGAGTCCACCAAAGATGTCCCCGAGATCATTCACATCTCCAAAGTCACCGAAGTCGACGTTCGAGTACTGCTGACCACCACGGGGTCCGCCACCAAAGCCCCCACCTACTGGACCCATCTTGCGAACTTGGTCGTACTCTTTGCGCTTCTCGGGGTCACCTAAAACGTCGTAGGCGGCCGAGACATCCTTGAACTGTTCTTCCTTGCCCGGGTTGGTGTCAGGGTGCAGCTCTTTAGCGAGCTTGCGGTAGGCACGGGTGATTTCTTTGTCGGTTGCTGATTCGCCAACCCCGAGGACCTTATAAAAGTCCTTCTCAAACCAATCGCGCTCAGCCGCCATTTAGCCCTGCACTTCAACCATGGCCGGGCGAAGTACTGCGCCCTTCCAGATATATCCAGCACGCAAGATGGTCTTAATGACCTGCTCGCCCGGGGTTTCCCCAGGTACGTGCATGACCGCGTCGTGAATGGTGGGGTCAAAGGCCGCACCGGTTTCATCGATGCGAGTTAGTCCCTCCTTATTCAAGGTGTCGAGCAAGAGTCCGCGGGACTGAATCAGCGCCTTGGCCTCATCGGTCTCGGTCTCCGAAAAGTGCGTGAGCGCGAGGTCAAAGGCGTCGAGGACTGGCAGCAACTTGTTGATCAAGTTGCCCGCCGCACGGTCGCCCGCCTCTTCTGAGGACCGCACGACGCGCTTTTTGTAGTTCTCAAAGTCCGCTTGCAGTTGCTGCAGCGCCTTTAAGTACTCCTCTTCTTGGCTAACCGGGGTTTCTTCGACCACCTCAGATGACGCAGCCTCAGCTAAGGCTGCGTCATCTTCGTTGTTCCACGTTTCGTCGGTCACTGTTATTCAACAATCTCCGCGTCGACGATCTCTTCGTCATTGGTCTGCGTGGTCGAAGCCTCAGGGTTCTCCTGGTTCTTCTTCGCAGCCTCTTCATAGAGTCGCTGACCTAGGGCCTGGGACACGGTGGCGAGCTTCTCGGTGGCTGACTTGATGGCGTCAAAGTCAGTTCCCGCAATCTTCTCTTTCAGTTCAGCGAGAGCAGCTTCAACGTCAGCCTTCTCGGTGCCCTGGAAGTTCTCGGCCTGGTCCTTCAGCATCTTTTCGGTCTGGTAGACGAGGTTGTCGGCGTTGTTCTTCACTTCAGCCTCGGCGCGACGAGCCTTGTCCTCTTCGGCGTGAGCCTCCGCGTCTCGGACCATGCGGTCGATCTCATCCTTCGAGAGCGAGGATCCACCGGTGATGGTCATGGACTGAGTGGCACCCGTTGCCTGGTCCTTCGCCGAGACGTGGACGATGCCGTTTGCGTCGATGTCAAAGGTGACCTCGATTTGGGGCATGCCACGTGGGGCTGGTGGGATACCAACGAGGGTGAACTTACCCAGCGTCTGGTTGTAGCTCGCCATTTCACGCTCACCTTGGAGAACGTGGACCTCAACGCTGGACTGGTTGTCTTCAGCGGTGGTGAAGGTCTGGCTCTTCTTGGTGGGAATAGTGGTGTTTCGCTCGATGATCTTGGTCATGACTCCACCCATGGTCTCGATACCGAGGCTCAGTGGGGTGACGTCGAGGAGCAAGATGTCCTTCACGTCGCCCTTCAAAACACCGGCCTGAACAGCAGCACCAACGGCTACTACTTCGTCAGGGTTAACGGTCTTGTTGGGCTCCTTGCCTGTTACCTTGGCCACGAGTTCTTGAACAGCGGGGATACGAGTCGATCCACCAACCATGATGACGTGGTCGATCTTGTCGAGAGTCAGTCCAGCGTCCTTGATGGCCTGGTCGAATGGCTTGCGCAAACGATCTACGAGCTCAGCGGTGAGCTCATTGAACTTGGCCCGAGTCAACTTGATGTCCAAGTGCTTTGGACCAGAGTCCGTTGCGGTGATGAATGGCAGGTTGACGGTCGTCTCTTGAACGGTCGACAATTCAATCTTGGCTTTTTCCGCAGCTTCAGTGAGTCGCTGGAAGGCCATCTTGTCGGTCGAGAGGTCTACACCCTCGGTGTCCTTGAAAGTCTTGATGAGGTAATCACGAACAGCGTTGTCCCAGTCGTCACCACCAAGGTGAGTGTCACCGTGGGTGGACTTCACTTCGAAGACGCCATCGGCGATCTCGAGTACGGATACGTCGAAGGTTCCTCCACCAAGGTCGAAGACCAAAACGGTCTGCTCTTGGCCACCCTTGTCGAGACCGTAGGCCAAGGCCGCAGCCGTTGGCTCGTTCACGATGCGCAGAACCTTAAGACCAGCGATGGTGCCGGCCTCTTGGGTCGCGGTGCGCTGGGCGTCGTTGAAGTACGCCGGTACGGTGATGACCGCTTCGGTGACGGTGTCACCTAAGTAGGCCTCCGCGTCGCGCTTGAGCTTTTGTAAAATGCGCGCCGAGATCTCCTGGGCGGTGTACTTGACTCCGTCGATGTCGACGGTCCAGTTCTCGCCCATGTGGCGCTTGACCGAGCGAATGGTGCGCTCAGGGTTAGTAATGGCCTGACGCTTGGCGACTTCGCCGACTAGAACCTCACCGGTCTTTGAGAAACCGACAATGGAAGGGGTCGTGCGGCCACCTTCAGCGTTAGGAATAACAATTGGCTCGCCCGCTTCGAGGACGCTCACCACTGAGTTTGTGGTACCCAGGTCAATTCCGACTGCCTTTGGCATGAAATACTCCTTATTTCCGTCTGGTTCTACGGACCTTCCGGAGAGCCAGATTGCAATGAGTCCAGTATACAAAGTTGAGTGTCTTCTTGTCAAGAAAAGTTAGTGGCCCTGTGTATGGCCCAATTTTGCCCAATTTTCCAGTGAGAACTACTCTGTGGCCATGCCAGATTTAATCCTCCTGCGTCACGGACGCTCCGACTGGAACGACCGCAACCTCTTTACTGGATGGCATGACGTCGATCTCGCCCCCCAGGGAATTGACGAAGCCGTTGCCGCTGGCCACCTGCTCGCCGCGGAAAAGGACTTGGACCTACGAATCCTGCACACCTCAGTACTGACCCGCGCCATCCGCACCGCCGACTTGGCTTTGCACGCGGCCGGTCGCAGCTGGCTGCCCGTGCGTCGCAGTTGGCGTCTGAATGAGCGCCACTACGGTGACTTGACCGGCAAGGACAAGAAGGAAACAGCCGAGAAGTTTGGCATGGACCAGCTAAAGCTCTGGCGTCGTAGTTATGACGTACCGCCACCCCCACTCGAAGATGGCAGCGAATATCTAAGCGAACTCGACCCCCGCTACCGTGACGTGCCACGGGAGTTGCTCCCCCGCACCGAATGTCTGAAGGACGTCGTTGCGCGCATGACCCCCTATTTTCGAGACTCTATTGCTGAAGACTTACGTCTCGAAGGTCCGCGCGGTGGTGCAGTCATTGTTGTCGCGCACGGCAACTCACTGCGTGCACTTCGCATGCTGCTCGAAAACATTTCGGAAGAAGAGATTGCGGAATTAGAAATCCCTACCGGCATTCCCTACCGTATGAGGCTTGATGATCACCTCGACTTCCTCGATGGTGAATACCTCGGTGACCCGGAAGCGGCGAAGAAGGCCGCCGAGTCGGTTGCCCGACAGGCTGGTTAGTTCGCCTTAAGAGTTAGGCGTTCTCGCGATTGAGCGAGAGCTCAATAACTTGTGAGATGTCCATGACGGTCACCTCTTCGCCTTGAGTCTTTACCGCGTCATCCAACATGATGATGCAGTAAGGACAAGCGGTAGCGACCACATTGGCGCCGGTCGCAATGGCTTCATTGGCTCGGTTCAGGTTCACTCGCGTGCCGATGTTCTCCTCCATCCACATGCGCGCGCCACCCGCACCACAGCAGAAGCTCTTTTCCTTGCTGCGCTCCATCTCAGTGACCTCGAGCCCAGAAATGCCCGAAATTGCACTGCGGGGCTCTTCGAATACTCGGTTGTGGCGACCCAAATAACAGGGGTCGTGGTAGGTGACCTTGCCCGAGAGATTGTCACCGGTAACGAGTTTTCCGCTGCTTACGAGGTGCGACAAGAGTTCGGAGTGGTGGATCATTTCGAAGTTCCCACCTAAGTCGGGGTACTCATTCTTCATCGTGTTAAAGCAGTGAGCACAGGAGGCGATGATCTTCTTCGCTCCCACTTCATTCAAAGTCGCAATGGTGTTCTTCGCTAGTTCCTGGAAGAGGTACTCGTTACCCATGCGACGAGCGGGGTCACCGGTGCATGATTCGCGTTTACCCAACATCGCAAACTTCACCCCCGCACGGTGTAGCAGTCGGGCCGTGGAGATGGCCTGGCCCTTGCCGCGCTCGTCGAGCGATCCCGCACAACCAATCCAGTAGAGGTACTCAACATCTTCGGGGATTGATCCCTCAACCAGCGGTACTTCAAAGTCCAGTGCGCTCATCCACTCTTCACGCTTGGTTGAACCCAGTCCCCACGGATCGCCCTGGTTCTCTAAGTTGCGCAAGAGCAACTGTGCTTCACTCGGGAAGCGAGACTCCATCAGAACTTCGTAGCGACGCATGTCGATAATCGCGTCTACGTGTTCAATGTCAACCGGACACTCCTCCACGCACGCACCACAGGTCGTGCAACTCCACAAGACGTCGGGGTCAACCGTTGTTGGCACGAGTGTTGGGCTATCGGTCTTCTCGCCACTTAAGAGTCGGTCGGCCGAGGCGAACATGTTCTCGCGAAGGCCCATGATGAGAAGCTTCGGGCTCAGGGGCTTGCCGGTATTCCACGCGGGACACACCGACTGACAACGACCACATTCGGTACAGGTCGAAAAGTCCAGCATCTGTTTCCAGGTGAAGTCCTCCATGTGACCAACACCAAAGACGGTGTCTTCGGTGACCTGCTCCATGTCCATCGAGGGGGTTTTGTCCAGTCCACCGAGGGCGCGGGGTCGGCGAGAGGTGCCGATATTGATGGGGGCCAAGAAGATGTGCTGGTGCTTGGAGTAGGCCAAAAAGACCATGAATCCAGCGATAACGGCCACGTTGGCGAGCAAGAAGACCGCTTCAAGAACAGAGTTCACGCCCGTTCCCAATGGGGCGAGCAAGGAGGCAACGAACTTGGTCGCGAAGGCCCACGATGAGTGGTGGAAGGGGAAGTGACCGGTGTTGTACTGCGCTGCGCGGTACACGAGGAGGGTGACGATAACCAACTTGATCATCACCAGCACCGCCCAGGCGGCGCCTAGGTGTGAGCCGTAGAACCGAGAGTTGCGGTCTTTCCTCGATGGGGCGTTCTTGATTCGGATAGCCCCAAAGACCACCAGTGAAATCAAAACGGCGACGGAGAAGAAGTCTTCGACGAAGGCGAGCCAGTTGCTCTGGCCAATCAGTGGGATGTGGAAGTCACGTGCGAAGAGTGCGCCGTAGGCCTCGATGATTGTTGTGAGTAGAACGGTAAAGCCCCACATGGTGAAGAAGTGCGCGACACCCGGCACCGTCCACTTAAGAAGCTTGGCCTGACCGGCGACTTCGACAACTTCAACTTCGCTGACCTTGCGCAATCCCTGCCAACGGCGAGGGGCGGGTTGACCAGAGCGAATGAGTTTCGCGGTCCAAATAAAGCGACGAGTAGCGATGACCCCACACAGCAGTGTGATGAATAATCCAACAAGAATGCGAGTGAGCATGCTGCCTTATTTTTTAAAGTTCTCCGAGTAGCGACTCGGGGTGGGGCCACGTTGCCCCCGGTACTTCGAACCAAGTCCACTGGCCCCGTAGGGACGATCGGCTTCGGTAGTCATCTGAAAGAAACTGATTTGACCGATCTTCATGCCGGTGTAAAGAGTGATGGGCAGGTTCGCCATGTTCGACAACTCCAAGGTGATGTGCCCATCCCAGCCAGCGTCAATGAATCCGGCGGTCGAGTGAATCACGAGTCCCAAGCGTCCCAACGAACTCTTGCCGTCAAGGCGGCCAACGAGGTCATTGCCAATAGCGACGCGCTCGAGGGTCGATCCGAGCATGAATTCGCCGGGGTGCAAGATCATCGGCTTGTCCAGTCCCACGTCGATGAGTTCAGTCAGGTCCTCTTGGGCCTCTTTGACGTCGATGACTCGCTCGGAGTGGTTTCGGAAAACACGGTAAAACTGGTCAATGTGCAGGTCCACCGAGCTCGGTTGGATGCAATCTTCACCTAGCGGGTCGATTTCTATCCGGCCTGAGGCCAGAGCTTCTTTGATTGAACGATCGGAGAGCACCATTGAAAAGAGAACAATACTCCCAATCTGCACCCACTTCCCTAAAAGCGCAAAAACTAATTTAGAAAGATGGACGCTGGTCTTAGATTCGTCCAAAAAATAGGGTTTTTAAGAGCCATTTCATTTGTTTTGTGGGCAAGACCGTATTATTCTATGGACATCGTCAGAAACTGGCGTTTTTATCTTTCGGGTAAGTGCTCGAAAGAAAGGGGAATCATGAACAAGAAACACTTTGGCCTTCGTGCCGGGTTCAGCTTGCTCATGGGTATGTCGATCCTTGGCTTGGCCGTGCCAGCAGCAACCGCTGGTGCGACCACTAAGCCAAAGACCGCATTCTCATGGACAGTTAATGAGAGTAATTGTGGCGTTTGTGGCGCAACACCTACTTTCATTTACCCGTACATGGACGGCGCGGACTTCACCAGTACCAACGGCGGATTACAGTACGCAATGTATAAGCCACTTTATTGGTTTGGTACCGCTGCTGGCGTCGTAGCGCCGAACTACCCAGAGTCATTGGCCAAGGCGCCAGTCATGTCAAATGGGGGCCTAACCGCAACTATTACGTTGAACAACTACAACTGGAGCGATGGCGCCCCAGTGCAGGCTAAGGACGTAATTGAGTGGCTAAATATTATGGCCGCGTTCCCAAGCCAATGGGGTAACTACGGTGCACCTGTTAACGGCGCAAATGTGTCTGTTCCTGACATCATCAAGTCAATCAATGTAATTTCACCTAAGAAGTTTGTTCTCAACCTGAACACCAAAGTGAACGCTACGTGGCTTGTGATGAACCCGCTTTCGAACATCACTCCGTTGCCACAGGCTTGGGACATCATTCCTAGCAATTACGACCCCACCACGACTCCTGGCCAAGTAACCTTGCCCATTACCAACACTGCGGCTGGCTGCTGGTCAGACACCTTCATTGGTAACGGCAACCTTCACGGACCAACCGCTGCTTACGTTGACACCAACGGCTACGACACTGTTGCAAATGCGGCTGCTATCTCCAGCAACCAAGCCAACAAGTGTCAAGAAGTTTGGTTTACCATGGCTGCTTACGCAACAGACACCGCGAACTGGGCTGATACCAGCACCACTACTGGCCAGCTGTGGGCCCACACCGATGGTGCTTTCAAGCTCGCAACCTTTGATGAGGCTGCCGGCAACTACTCGTTGGTCCGTTCGGCTACTTACGGTGGTCCTCGCAACGCGAAGTCGCCAACTAAGCTCAACTTCATTGACTGTCACGATGTGACTGGCGACTGCCAGACCCTGTTGCAGACCGGACAGGTTGATATCGGTGGTATTCCTTCATCAGCTATGGCCAAGATCACTCGTCTTTCTCAAGCTCCAACCGCGCACGTCAACATCACGTTGCCCGCTGGATATAAGAAGACGGTGGCTTACTCATGGGCTGTTGGTTACTCTTGGATGAACGAGACTTCAGTAAACACTGGTGCTCACGACGATTCGGGACTTGCTCCAAATGACACGACTACTCGTGGAGCACTTTTCGCTCAAAACTACATCCGTGTTGTGCTCAACGATACATATCCAGCGCAGCAGATATCGAACCAGCAGTATCGTGGTTACGCATACCCAACCTTCGGGCCTATTCCCCCATACCCCGCTAACACCTATACTTCGGTTACCAAGGACCCCTACACCGCCTCAGCAATTGCTGGGATTATGAAGGCCCACGGTTGGAAGCTGCAGAACTTCATCTGGACTTGCGTCAAAGGTGGTGCGGGAACGGGTCACTGTGGATTGCACATTGCCGCTGGCGCTAAGATGGTCTTTAAAGTCGATGGTACTGGAGCTGGTTCATCCATCGCGACTTCTGCTGACTTGACTTGGAAGGGCTCTGCTGCTGCTAACGGCGTTGACCTCCAGATCACTGAGGCTGGCTTCGGCGCTGTTGTCCACAACGACAACCCCCACCACACCGGATGGGACATGTACACAGGTTCAGGCTGGATTTACGCCCCTGGTTTCGAGCCAACTGGAGAGCCCTTGTTCCTCACTGGTGCATCCTCCAACGCTGGTACTTACTCAGTTCCACTGATTGACAAGGACATCGTTGGAACGATTCAGGGAACTGTGACGCTCGACAAGTACGAGCGCGACTATCTAGCTAACCCACCAGCGGTTGGCAACGTTTGGACAGTCGGCGTTGTTGCTTACAGCCCTCACCTGGGTGGTTACGTGCCTCAAGCCTCAGGAATGGGTACGCCAGAACTCTGGCACTACGTCTCCTAAGTTTCACTGAGCAATACAGAAGAAAGGCTCCGGCTCTTGCCGGAGCCTTTCTTCGTCTTTTGCTAGCCTCTTCTCATGCTGTTATATCTGACTAAGCGGTCACTCCAAGGCATCATCGTGCTTGTTTTGGTCATCTTGTTTACCTTCTTGCTCGAACACATGGTGCCTGGTGGGCCGGCGGTAGTTGCCCTAGGAAATCGTGCCAACGCTAGGACGATCTATATCTATAACAAGACCCACGGACTGTTGGCCCCGATTCTTGTCCAGTTCTTCAATTACCTGAAGCATGTCCTGACTTTTCATTTAGGGACTTCAATTGTTTATCACGCTCCAGTCTGGACTCTAATCCGTAGTGCTCTCAGTCACACAATAGTTTTGGTTACGGTCGCGCTCGTTCTTCAGTTCATCCTGGCCATTCCCTTGGGTGCCCTTCAAGCCCAGCGCCGGAACACTCGCTTTGACTACATCGCTACGGGGATCACCTTTGTTCTTTACGCAATTCCGGTCTTCCTCATCGGTGAATTTATGGTGACGCTTTTCGCTATTCAGTTGCATTGGTTACCAGGCTTAGTATCACAAACGGCTGGGCCTTGGGCGGTGTTCACCTCCCCACTACAATTCATCATGCCAATCTTCACACTGACATTCCTCGGCATCGGTGGCTTGAGCCGTTTCCAACGATCCTCAATGGTGGAAGTGCTTGCACAGGACTATATCCGTACTGCCCGGGCCAAAGGACTTTCTGAGAAATTGGTTATGCGGCGTCACGCTTTCCGGAATGCTGTGCTGCCGATTATCACGATTATCGGATTAAGCTTGCCCGCCCTGGTGGGTGGTGCATTGATTACCGAATACATTTTTGACATCCCCGGCATGGGCTCCCTGACCCTCCAGGCAGCTAATACCCAGGACATGCCCGTGGTGGTGGGCACGACCATTGCGGCCACTGCTTTTACGATTGTTGGTTCAATTCTGGCGGACCTGTTATACGCCGTGGCCGACCCTCGCATTAGGACACAGAGCCGCTAAGGAGAAACCATGGCTGATACAACAACCCCTTCCGTAGCCCCAATTGGAGGATCTGACGCCGGTGAGACTACCCAAGAAGGTAGCGTTTACGCGTTGGTATGGCGAACCTTTAGGGAAAACCGTCCTGCGGTAATAAGCCTCTGCGTCTTCGTCTTCTTTCTGATCTTTAGCTACGTAGGTCCCTACCTCTACGTGACCAACCAAACCAACGGGTTCATTGCAGGATCGGCGACAATAAATGGAGTATCGACAGTTGACTACCCCTGGTTCCACTCCTGGCACATGATCTTGGGTGGTGACAACTCAGGCTTTGATATCATTGGACGCCTAATGATTGGTGGGCGCACAGCGCTTACCGTTGGAATTCTTTCAGGTCTCATTTCGACCTTCGTTGGTGCCGCCTGGGGTGCAATTGCTGGCTACCGCGGGAAGTCCCTCGACTCACTCATGATGCGTGTGGTGGACATTGGACTCTCTGTCCCGGGAATTTTCCTGCTCATCGTTATCGTGGTGCTCTTCCACAGCTCATCGACGACAATTACCCTAACCTTGGGCTTGACTTCGTGGTTTGGCTCCGCTCGTCTTATTCGTGGTGAGACCCTGAGTCTCAAGTCACGTGAGTTTGTTTCGGCCGTGCGCGTGCTTGGGGGAACCGATCGTCGCATCATCTTCCGCCACATTCTGCCGAACACCGTGGGAACGATGGTTGTTATCGGCACCTTCGCGGTGGCTGACTCCATCTTGGCGCTCGCGGGACTCGGATTTATCGGACTTGGTATTCCTCTTCCCAACACCGACTGGGGCTCAATGCTCCAAAACGCCGTTCAATACGCTCCGGACGGCTACTGGTGGGACATCGTTCCCGCCGCCGTTTGCATAATTCTCGTGGTGATGTCACTCAACTACATGGGTGACGCGTTACGCGATGGCTTCGAAGTTCGCCTGCAAAAGAGGTAATTACACCAAGGGTTCCCATGAACCTCTTCGCCTCTAAGCGCGGATGCTGACTGGTTGACGCAGTGGGAAATGACAGGCTGCACGGTGGCCGACGCCGTAGTCCTGCATCTCCGGCTCTTCGGTTGTGCACACTTCCTGAGCTTTCGGGCAACGGGTACGAAAACGACATCCCGACGGCGGGTCCATTGGCGAAGGTAACTCCCCGCTTATCACTGCACGGCCGCTCCGCTCCTCACCCGGCACCGCATCAAGCAGGCCGCGTGTGTAGGGGTGAACGGGATTCTTGTAGATCTCACTTGACGGCCCAACTTCAACCAACTTGCCCAGATACATAACCCCAACGTTGTCGGCCATGTACCGGATTACACCGAGGTCGTGGCTAATCATGATCAGTGACAAGTTCAAATCTTCCTGCAGGTCCTTGATCAAGTTAAGAATCTGAGCCTGAATCGAAACGTCGAGTGCGCTAACTGGCTCATCGGCGATCAAGAGTTTAGGCTTTAGGGCTAAAGCACGAGCGAGACCGATGCGCTGGCGTTGCCCGCCCGAAAACTCGTGAGGGTAGCGCAAACTCGCTGATGGCGAAATACCAACTTGCTCCAGCAGCGCGGCAACTTTGGCCTTACGTTCCGCGGAGGTTCCTTCACCTTGAATCTTGAAGGGTTCAGTCAAGATCGAGCCAACCGTCTGACGGGGGTCGAGACTTGAGTACGGATCTTGGAACATCATCTGGATGTTGCGACGAGCCTTGCGACGTTCTGCCCCCTTCAAGGTGAAAATCTCCTGACCTTCATACTTTAAGGAACCGCTGGTGGGGGTCTCGAGTCCAGTAATCATCTTTCCGGTCGTGGTCTTCCCACAACCAGACTCACCCACTAGACCAAAGGACTCACCCTCGGCAATGGTGAAGGAAATCTGGCTAACCGCATTGACTTTATTAACTACACGGCGCCCTAAACCGTTCGAACGAACTGGGTACAACATTTCAAGCTTGTCAACCTCGAGCAGCACTTTGGCTGAACCAAGATCACGCTTCTTGTTCTCGATTCGTACCGTGGTGGCCTGGCCACGACCTTGAACAGGGAAGAAGCAGGCAAACTCATGCCCATCTTGAGCTTCAGTATTGATCGTCGGCTCTTCAGCCCGGCACTTGTCTTGAACCGATTGGCACCGACTGGCGAAGCGGCACCCCTGGATTTCTTTGGAAAGGTCTGGCGGCAGACCCAAGATTGACTTCAGGCGGTAGCCCGCTTCGTCCATCTTGGGTACGGCATTCAATAGCGCCTGCGTATACGGGTGACGCATCTCCTCAAAGATGGTCTTGGTCTTGGCCGACTCGGCCTTCTTACCGGCGTACATGACCACAACTCGGTCAGTGCGTCCAGCGATAACGCCCATGTCGTGGGTGATGAGCAGGACCGCCATTCTGAGTTCTTTGCGCAATCGGTCGATCAGGTCCAAGATTTGGGCTTGGATTGTGACGTCAAGGGCGGTCGTTGGTTCGTCGGCGATCAAAACCTTTGGTTCACACACCAAAGCCATTGCGATGATGACCCGCTGGCGCAACCCACCAGACAATTCATGAGGGTACTGTTTGATTCGCTCTTCGGGTCGTGGCATCTCGACTAGCTTGAGCATTTCGACCGCACGACGCATACCCTCTTCTTTCGAAACACCTTTGTGCAGAACGTATCCTTCTGCAATTTGACGTCCAATGGTCATCGTAGGGTTTAACGAGGTCATAGGGTCCTGAGGAATGAAAGCAATGCGGTTTCCTCGGACCTTTTGCATCTCTTCTTCAGGCAGCGAAGCCAGGTCCTCCCCCTCAAGTTCAACACTGCCACCAATAATGTGACCCGTGTTGGGAAGTAGGCGCATGATCGATGTGCCAATGGTGGTCTTACCGCAACCGGACTCTCCCACCAGGCCGACGCACTCTCCGGCGGCGATATCGAAACTCACACCGTCGACGGCGACCACATTCGCGGTCCGCATACGGAATTCAGTACGTAAATTCTTGACTGACAAGACAGTAGACATAGGGAAAATCCTACTACCCCTTCAGGTTTCGACTGTCCTTAGGAAAAATCAGGGTTCTGGCCCGATGGTTCAGGTCTAGCGGGCTCGGCGACGGGCGCGTGAAACCTCACCCATCAAGAACAGGCCCGAGG
>Ga0214180_1000549_pt1 | contig 13349 bp, 10 predicted proteins | sample TroBogEpilimnion_22_FD_153018 | JGI IMG/M metagenome (GOLD analysis project Ga0214180, IMG submission 153018) | Freshwater microbial communities from Trout Bog Lake, WI - 16OCT2007 epilimnion | ecosystem: Environmental > Aquatic > Freshwater > Lake > Epilimnion/Euphotic zone | place: Trout Bog... | reverse complement strand
TCAGCTTCATGGCTGTTGCCTTCCTCAGATTCGCGTCGATCCGGCTAATGGTCAGGAAGCTGTGCAATCCGCAATGAAACTTTTCGGACGGACTCTAAGCTTCAAGTCGTAGGCGGCGGGCCTGCACCCTCCGTGGCGTAGTAGGGAGGGCGCGGCGTCTAAACCCGCCCCGGCACGACCATCCCCGCCGCCACGATCTCCCGCAGCTTCGGATGCATATACGGGTTCGCCGCCACGATTGCCTGGGTTTCCCGCGGATCCCCATCCTCGACATCGGTCGCGTAACCACCGGCTTCCTTCACCATCAGCATCCCCGCGGCGATGTCCCAGTGCTTGATGCCGAGTTCCCAGTAACCCTCGTACCGCCCCGCCGCGACCCAGGCCAAGTCCAAAGCCGCCGATCCGAACCGGCGGATACCCGCGACCTGTGGCATGATGGCAGCCAAAGTCCGGCTGAACGCCTGCCGCCGCGGCACCGACACCGCACCGAACGGAATACCCGTGGCGAACACGGATTCAGACATTTCCCGCCGAGCGGAGACTCGCATGCGGCGCTCGTTCACGAAGGCGCCGGCGCCTTTTTCGGCCCAGAACATTTCGTCCGTTGTGGGGGCGTAGATCAGGCCGGCATTGATTTCCGACGTGCCATCGGGCAGCCGCCGTTCCAGCGCGATGCTGATGCACCAATGCGGAATGCCGTGCAGAAAATTGGTCGTCCCATCCAGCGGGTCCACCACCCAGCGCCAAGCCCAGTTGGGGGAGCCGGATTCGCCGGATTCCTCCATCAGGAACGCGTAGCCAGGCCGCGCCTTGTTCAGCTCCTCCCGCAGCGTCTGTTCCGCTCGGATATCGGCCTGGGAGACGAAGTCGGAGGGGCCTTTGATGCTGACCTGCAACTGCTCGACCTCCGCGAAGTCGCGCAGCAGGCGCTTGGACGCTTTTTGCGCGGCGTTGGCCATGACGGTCAGATGCGGGGACAGGCGGAACGCCATGATGGGGTCCTAATGCTGCTAATCGTCATGGTCGGGCCTGACCCGACCACCTCAGGCCAATTGGAAACAGGTGGTCGGGTCAAGCCCGACCATGACGCGCGGGTGCGAGGGCGATCAGCCCTTCGCCCGTTCCACGTAGCTGCCGTCCTCGGTGCGGACGACAATCCGCTCACCGGCTTCGATGAACGGCGGCACCAGGGTCTTCACCCCGTTCGACAGCTTGGCGGGCTTGTAGGACGACGACGCCGTCTGGCCCTTCACCACCGGATCGGCTTCCACCACTTCCAGCACCACGCTCGGCGGCAGATGGATCGCCACGGCCTCGCCCTCAACGAGATCGAGTTCCAGCGTCATCTGGTCCTGCAGAAACGGCGCCGCGTCGCCCATCAGGTCGGCGGCGACATGCAGTTCCTCGAACGTCTCGGGGTCCATCAGCACGAGGTTGGTGCCGTCGGAGTAGGAGTACGTGTACTCCTTGTTGTCGGTCTGCAGCCGCTCCACCGTGTCGGCGGTGCGCCAGCGTTCGTTGGTCTTGTTGCCGGTGCGCAGATTGCGCATCTCGACCTGGATGAACGCGCCGCCCTTGCCGGGGGTGATGATCTGCTGCTTCAGCACCGTCCAACGGTTGCCGTCATGCTCGATCACCTGACCGGCTCGGATCAAATTGGCCTGTTGCTTCATGGGAAACGCTCGTCTCGCGATGGGGAAAGGTGCGGGCTTCTAGACCGAGGCGCCCGCGAAGTCCATCCGCTCGCTACGCTGCCGCGTCCAGCAGGGGATACAGCGTTGTCTCGCCCACCAGGACCTCCAGCCGGCACGGGCCGGTGTGGCCGGCGAACAGCGCGCGCGGCACCGGCGCGGCGCCGTCGGTCCAGCGGAAATCGTTGTCTTTCTCGTAGCTGTGGAACCCCTCCGCCATCGCCGGGTCCGACGCGGACATCAGCGTCATTGCCGCGCCACGGGTGACGCGCAGTTGCCGCACAGCGACGCCGAGCACGCGGGGATCGCGCGCCAGCCCGGTCTCGGCCGGGGCGCCGGCGCGGGAGACCAGCCGGATGTCGCCCGTCGTCGCGGACAGCGCGAATTCGAATATGCCGCCAGGGTAGCGGCACCCGTTCATCCGGACGCCGTCCACCAGGAGATGCAGATCGGGCTCGTCCGTCAGCGGCAGGCCCGGCCGTGGGCCGGCGCGATCCAGCAGCCGGCGCCACGCGGCATCCACCAGCGGACCCCCGGTCAGCACCGGCGCGCAGGGTTCTCGCGGCGGCAGACCCCAGCCGGAGTTGCCGTTCTGGAACAGCCAGCGGTTGCCGTCGTCGCGGTAGGATTCGGCGGGGGCGCCGTTGGCCAGCAGGATGTCGTGGGTTTCCAGCTCCAGGTGGTAGATCGTCGTTTCCTTGGTGCGATCGTCCCACAGGATAGACCGGTGGTTGACCAGGAACTCGACCGGAATCAGAATATTATCTAAAAGGAACGAATGGCCTTTCGTCACTCGCAGATCGCGGTTCGGCACGTTATCGGCCAGGGCGCCTTTACGCAGGATCACCGGCGTGGCGGCGCTGCGCCGGCCGGGCGCGACCATGACTTGGCCGGTGCCGATCCAGATCAGCGGCCGGATGGCGCCGGACGCGGTGCGCACCAGGTCTCCCGGCCGCAGGTCCTGCACCTGCTTTTCCCCGTCCGGGGTGGCGATGCGGGTACCGGCGCAGAAACACAACGCCGCCGACGTGACCAACGCCCCACCGTGGCCATCCGATATCGAGTTGACCGCCCCGGCGCCCGCCGCCGCGATGGTGCCGGTGCCGCCGGCGGTCAAAGAAAATGTGAATTCGCCTCCGCCGGTCGAGGAATAAGTGACCGACCCCGGCGTGACGCCCGCGAGATCGAGCTGATCCGCCGACCCGAACCCCACGATCGTACCCGCATCCAGGCTTGGCGCGTCGATCGAGAGCAGGCCGGTGGTGCCAGCGAACTGGAGTGTCGTACCGCTGGCGATCGTGCCGGTGCCGGTCAGCGACCAGAACGCGCCATCGTCGAGGACGATGTTACTGAAATTGAGGAAATTCGTGCCGACGCCGCTCAAGGTCCCGGCGGACGCGCCGGATGCCAGTTCCAATGTGCTGGCGATGGTGCTGCCGATGGTATTGCCGCCTGACACCTTGCCGGAGAAGACCGCGCTGTAGGTGTCGATCAGGCGGTTGGCAAAACCGGCGGCAAGACCGACCGCGAGGCCGGTGGAGCCGATAATTGTACCGGCGTTCTCGACCGTGCCGGCGGCAAAGCCGATTTGGACGCCCGTCCGCCCGGAGATGGTGCCGCCTGCGCTTTGGTGACAAAACCGCCATGCTTCAGCGTGATGCCGTTGCCGAGGCCGGCGGTAATCGTCCCGCCGTTCGCCACGGAGCCCCCTCCGGCTATCACGATACCGGCGCTGACGCCCGTGATGGTGCCGGTGGCGTTGGCGACCGAACCGCCGGCACCTAACAGCACGCCGTAATTATGCCCACCGCCGATACTGCCGTCGTTCGTTACCGTGCCGGCGGCCCCGGATATGACGATCCCGTACCCCCCGACAATGATGCCGCCGGACCCGTTGGTCACCGAACCGCCATGGGACAGGTCTATGGCGAAGCTTTGACTGACCGTTGTGTTGCCGCCGATTCTGCCGTCGTTCACCACCGCGACGGTGCCGCTGGTACCGGAGAAGATGGCGTAGGTTCCAGCGATGGTGCCGCCGGACCGGTTGACTATCGAGCCGCCAGCGCTCAGCGCTATGCCGTTGCTACCGAAGGCGGTCGAATTTCCGATGATTGCGCCGTCATTCGTCACCGTGCCGACGGCGCTGTTCGTGAAATAGACGCCTGAGTATCCGGTCAGGGTGCCGCTGGAGGTGTTGGTGACCGTGCCGTTTGTTCTCGACAAGACGCCAGCGCCGTGGAGGGAATTGAAATTGCCTCCGATTCGGCCGCTGTTCACCACCGCGACGGTGCCGCTGGGCCCGGCATAGACGCCTCGGTATGCGTTGATCGTACCGCCGGAGACGTTGGTAACCGAACCGCCTTGTGCAAACGAGACCCCGACGCCGCTGCTGCTGGCGGTATTGCCGCCGAGGCTGCCGTAGTTCGCCACCGTGCCATTGGTACCGCTGAATTTAAGGGCGTCGGTCGTGCTTTGCACGGTGCCGAGGTTCGTGACGCCGTAGCTGTTCGCACTGAACGTATAGCCCGAACCGATCGAACCAGTGATGGTCTTATTGGTCAACGCGATAGCCCCCGGTTGCCTGACGGTTCGGCAGCAGCCGATCCTCCCTGTTCGCGATTACCGAATTAACCAACCAACGACAACCCCACCTTGCGCTGCGGCACTCGGCCGCCGCGAATTGCGCGAAACGCATGCGAATCGCTGGACCGAGGCGTGCGCTTCGGCGAGCATGGCAGGGCAACAGGGGGATTCGGCATGGCGAACAGTATCGGAATCATCGGCTTGGGCATCATGGGCGGCGCGATGGCGCGCAACCTGATCGCGGCCGGCTGGCAGGTCTTCGGGTTCGACACCGACGCCGCGCGGCTGACGATTCCGGGGCTGACGGCGTGTTCGGATGCGGCCGATGTCGCGGGGCGGACAACGCTGCTGCTCACCAGTCTCCCGTCCGTCAAAGCCGTGATGGCGACGGCGGAGGCGATCGCTGCCTCCGGCCTGTCGCCTCGCACCGTGATCGAGGCCAGCACGTTGGCGCTGGAGGACAAGCTCCGATTTCACGACATTTTGAACGCTGCGGGCCATGTGCCGCTGGACTGCCCGATCTCCGGCACCGGATCGCAGGCGATAACGAAGGATCTGGTCATCTACGCCAGCGGCAATGCGCAGGCCATCGAGGCGACGCGGCCGGCCTTCGCGGCGTTCACCCGAGCGGTGCACGATGTCGGGGTGTTCGGGAACGGGACGCGGATGAAGCTGGTGGCGAATCTGCTGGTGGCGATCCACAACGTGGCCTCGGCCGAGGCGATGGTGCTGGGCATGAAAGCCGGACTGGACCCGAAACAAGTGGCCGATCTGGTGATGGCCGGTGCAGGGACGTCCCGCGTGTTCGAGCTGCGGGCGCCGATGATGGTGACGCAGGAATATCTGCCGGCGACGATGAAGGTGGATATCTGGCAGAAGGACATGGATATCATCGGTCATTTCGCCACCGCTCTGGGCGTGCCAACGCCGACCTTCAGCGCCACGCTGCCGATCTACGCGGCTGCCCAGGCGCAGGGGCACGGGTCGGACGATACGGCGGCGGTGTGTGCGGTGCTGGAGGGGATGGCGGCGGTGCGGCGGTAATTTCCCCACGTCATGGTCGGGCTTGACCCGACCAACTTTTTCCAGGAGGCCTGAGTTGGTCGGGTCAAGCCCGACCATGAGGGGAAATTAACGAACTATCCCTTCCGCTCCCAGCAAAAACCGCCGGTTGATAAAACTCCGCGGCTTCAGCGTCAGCCGCTCATGCGCCAAGGACACCGCGACATCGCTGATACCGCCGCGCACCGCGGCCTCGGTCAACGTCCAGTCGAACAAATCCCGCTGCGCATGACTGCCGCCGATGCGGAACAGATCGAACCGAGCGGGCAACATATGCTCCAGCGCTTCGGCGTAACGGCCGCGATGGAAGGCGATCAGGCCCTCGGCATAGGGCACGCCGGCTTCGCGGTAGACGGGGGCGCCCTCGTCGCTGCCGGCGGCGCTGTCGCGCATCGTGGCCAGCCGGCGTTCGGCGGCGGCTTCCTGGCCCGACCGTAACTCCGCCATCACCGCATGCAGATCGGCGAACGCGAGGGTCTTCCCATCCGCATGCCCCTGCCAGCGTTCCAGCAGCGCCTTCCACCGCTCCGCCACATCGACGCCGAGCGTATCCAGCCGCCACAGCAGCGCCGAGGCATGCGTCAGGCTGTTCGCCAGTTGTTTCTCGGCCGACAGAAACGGCCCATCGTAAATCGCCAACGCCGCGTCGAATTGCCCGAGGTCCAGATGATACAACGCCTTATGCCACCAGATATGGTCCCGGTTGGCGTTTTGCGTGCCGGACCACAGAGGTTCCCGCGCCGCCATCCAGCCGATGCCGTCCTCCGGCCGCCCGGTCATTTCCATGACATGGGTGACGGTGTGGTGGGCGAAATAGCTGTGCGGTTCCCGTTCGGCGACTTCCCGGCCCTCATCCTCGGCCTGCGCGTAGCCGCCGTTTTCCTCCAGCCCGAAGGCGTGGAACCCCAGCAGCGGGGCGTATCCCGGCCGGTCCTTCGACCATTGCGGCAAAGCCCGCGCCACCCGGTCCCGCATCCAGCGGGACCGCCCGAGCGCGAGGTCGGACAAAAGGGCGATCTGGTGGGCGAGGATGTCGAAGGGGAAGCGCATCAACAACCGGTCCAGCGCGCCCACGGCGCTGACCCGGCGGCGGGAGGTCGCGAGGTCCAGTGCGTTGTAATGCGCCCGTTCCCGCTCATTCATCGGCAGATCGGTCGCCGTCAGCATCGTCTCCCGTCCGCGATCGATCATGACGGGATCGCGGGACATGAAGAACAGCCAGGCTTTCGCCAGCCGCGCCATGGCGAAGTCCGGTGCCGCGGCGATAGCGGCATCGAAACCGCCCATCGGGTTGCCGTAAGCGAGGTTGAAGGCGCGCAGCGCCTGATCGAACAGCGCCACCGCCTCGGCGGTTGCGCCCGTGACAGCGTTGCCCTGCGCGTCCTTCACCATCGGTTTACTCCCCAGACGCGGCCCGCCGCGCGGCGGCTTCCTCGGCTGAGGCTACGCCGCCATGCGCGGCCGACCAGGCCACCGGATTTTCCAGGAATTTGCGCACTTCCGACAGCGCGCTGTCGGAGAAATACGGCTTGTCCTTGCAGGCCTCCAGCACATCCCACCACGTGCAGAGGCTGTGGAGGGAAATGTCCATCTCCGCCAACGTCTCGAACGCGCCGGGGAAGACGCCGTAGAAGAATACGACGAATGTGTGGTTGCAGATCGCGCCGGCATTGCGCAGCGCGTTGGCGAATTTGATCTTCGATCCGCCGTCGGTGGTCAGGTCCTCCACCAGCAGCGTGCGCTTGCCGATGGGGACATCGCCTTCGATCAGCGCGTTGGCGCCGAAGCCCTTGGGCTTCTTGCGGACATAGGCCATCGGCGCGCCCATGCGGTCGGCGATCCAGGCGGCGAAGGGGATGCCGGCGGTCTCGCCGCCCGCCACGGCCTCGATATTCTCGTAGCCGACGTGCCGGTCGATCTTCTCCACCGCCAGATCGCAGATTTTGGCGCGCGCGCGGGGGAAATAGATGATGCGGCGGCAGTCGATGTAGACGGGGGATTTCCAGCCGGCGGTGAAGGTGTACGGCTCCTCCGGGCGGAAATTGACCGCTTTGATTTCCAGCAGAATGCGAGCGGCGGTCAAAGCGGCGTCGCGGTCCCATTCGGTGGTGGGCGATGCGGCGCGGGCGGGTTTAGCCATGGGGAGGGGTCCTTGTGGGCGTGGATCGGTGCGGCGTGCTTAGCAGGAATTGGGGAGGGAGACAGCCCGCGATGGGACGGATCAGGTCTCGATCTGCAGGCCATAGCGATCGCCGTGGGAGCCCGCGAACCCCGCGATGCGACGATCGTAGGTAATCAGCGGGCAGGCGCGTTCGATGGCAGTGGCAACCAGCAGCAGATCGGCGGGGTCGCGGTGCGAAAAATCGTGCAGCCGGTAGGCTCGGGCGGCAGCACGATGCGTCAGCGGCACGGCCTCGATACCCGGGCGATCGATCAGGCGTTCGAACCAGACATCGGGTGCGACATCCAGATGGATGCGTCCGACACTGACGAGTTGCGCGATTTCCCAGGCGGTGATCGCGCTGACCAGGACGGTACCGCCATTTTGCCAGCAGGTATCGATCGTATGCCGGGTCGAAGGCCGCAGCCGTTCGTCGCGGCTATCCAGCCACAGCGCGATATGCGTATCGAGGAGAATGTGCCGGCTCACCGGTCGATTTCAGCGCCCGTTTCGGCCTCGGTCGGTTCGTAAGGCAACGGTTCCGTCAGGTCCACGCCCTCGGCCACGCGAACCGAACCTGGATGCATGCCAAACAAAGACCCCGTCCGCACGGGCGCGTCCCCCAAGCGGCGAAGCGCGAGGGCCACGGCTTCTGTCCTGTCCCCCGCCGTGAAGCGGTCGGCCATGGTCGCGATCAGGGCGACGACGTCGGGGCGGTCGATGGTGACGATATCTGCCATGGGGGCATCCTCCAGCCGTCCCATCGATAATCCCAGGCCGGGGAATGGGCAAGAAATTCCCGACGGATCACCCCCGGATCAACTCCAGCAACTCATCCTCGCTCAGCCGAGCCGCCGTCTCCGTCCCGTCCAGCAACTCAGAAGCCAAATCCCGCTTATCCCGGTGCAGCCGCAAAATCCGTTCCTCGATACTGTCCTGCATAATCAACCGGTAAATCGTCACCGGCCTCTCCTGCCCAATCCGATGCGCTCGGTCGGACGCCTGATCTTCCACCGCCGGGTTCCACCAGGGATCGAGGTGCACGACGTAATCCGCCGCCGTCAGGTTCAGCCCCGTCCCGCCGGCACGCAAACTGATCAGGAACAGATCGGCACTGCCCGCCTGAAAAGCCGCCACGCTCCGCTGCCGTTCGGCGGACGGCGTGCTGCCATCCAGGTATTCGTATTTGATCCCACGAGCATCCAAAGCGGCGCGAACCAGTTCCAGGTGGCCGACGAACTGGCTGAACACCAACGCCTTATGCCGGTTGCGGATCAAATCCTCCACCAGTTCCATGAACGTCGCCAACTTGCCGCTGCTGACGCCCGCGGCGGCATCGATCAGCGCCGGGTTGCAGCAGGCGCGGCGCAGGCGGGTGATCTCCGCCAGGATTTGGATTTTCCGCCGCCCCGCCGGCTCGTTCAGCGCTGCGATGCGTTCCAGGGACCGTTGCCGCAGCGCCTCGTAAAACGCCCGTTCCGGCTCCGCCATTTCCACGGTCAGTGTTTGTTCGGTGCGCGGCGGCAATTCGCTCAGCACCGCCGCTTTCGTCCGGCGCAGCAGGAACGGCCGGATCAGCGACCGCAACGCCTGCCGCGCATGCGGGTCCTTGTCGCGCTCGATCGGGCGGGCGAAGCGCTTTTGAAAACCTTCCCGAGACCCCAGCACGCCGGGATTGACGAAATTGAACAGGCTCCAGAGTTCGTCGAGGTAATTCTCCACCGGCGTCCCCGTCAGCGCCAGCCTGAAGCCCGCCTTCAGCCCTTGCACGGCCTGAGCGCGCTTGGTGTCGGCGTTCTTGATCGCCTGCGCCTCGTCCAGCACCGCCATTTGCCAATCGACGGCGCCCAGAGCCTCGATGGTCTGATGCAATAACCCATAACTGCACACCAGCACATCCCGCGGTCCCAGCCCGGCGATCACGGCGGTGCGGTCGCCTGTTACCGGCAGCCGGTGCGTCGTCAGCGTCGGGGCGAACCGCGCAATCTCGGCCTCCCAGTTCGGGCAGACGGATGTCGGCGCCACGACCAGACAAGGCCCGTCCGCCGCCCGGTCCAACATTACAGCGATGGCCTGCACCGTTTTCCCCAACCCCATGTCGTCGGCGAGGCAAGCACCCGCGCCCCAGCGCGCCAGACGGGACAACCAGACGAACCCCTCAACCTGATAATCCCGCAACTCCGCCTGCAAGCCGGAGGGCAGGGCAGGGGTCCACCCCTCGGCCGAGCGAATGGCGGCGACGTGCTTCTTCCAGGCAGCGTCGGATTTCACCCCGCCCGCGTCCTCCAGCACCGCGTCCAGCGCCGGAGCGCCCAGCTTGTGCACGCGCCGGCCGGCCTTGTTGGGTTCGGACACCGCGGCGAGGCGCTGCAACTGCGCCTGCAACTGCCGCGTGAGCGCGACGAAGCGCCCATCGCCCAGCGGCACGAACCGGCCTTGGATCTGGTCCAGCCGGTCCAGCAGGAAGCGCATTTCCAGCACTTGCTCGTCGTCCAGCGCGACCGTGCCATCGACGCTGAACCAGTCGCGGTCCTGCGCGACGCGGAGCTTCATGGCCCCCGCCGTCACCGGACTGACCCGCATCGTACGCCCTTCCGGCCACTCGACCGTCAACGGGCCGGTGTAGGCGCGCAGTTCCAGCAGCAGCTCCAGACTGCCGTCCAGGTCGTCCATGACCAACTCATGCATGTCCGGTCCGCCGCGATCGCGCAGCGTCGGGCAGGCCTCGATCAACGCAAAGCGTTCGGCCAGTTCCCGAGGCAAATCCCGCGTCGCGCGCAGTTGTTGCCCGCCGACCGTTGCCAGCACCGACCGCCCCCCGAGGCCCGCGACATAGGCCGGCCCCTGGGCGCCGAACGGGCGCACCACCAGCGACAGTTTCAGCCCGCTGTCGAACGGCAGCAGCTGGATCACCGGTCCTGCCTGCCCCTCGATCCCTGGCGCCGCCACTTCGGCGATTTCCGCGCGTATCGGCAAAGCCGGGCTGTCGCGCTGGATCAGCGCGATCAGCCGGTCGCGCGCGGCGGCGGGCACTGTCATCCCGCGGGTGCCGAGGATTTCCTGCACCGCCAGCAGCTTCTTGGGGAAGTCGATGACGCGGTAGCGGCCGGGCGCCTCGGCTTCCAGGAAGGTCGTGGTGTCGTGGGCGGCATGCGACAGCGCGACGCGGTAGCCGCCGCCTTCCTCCGTCACCAGCAATTCGACCGGATAGGACACCAGCTCCAATTGCCGGGACCGCTGGCTGGCGTCGTAGATATTGGGATGGCCGATCAGCGCGAGCAGCGTCTTCGGATGATCGAACTCGTAATCGACCTGATCGTACCAGCCGGACGTATCCTTGCGGATGGTGCGCAGCGCCGTCCGGTCCTGCGGCGTCAGGTAATCCAGCTTCGGGTCCTGCTCGTAAAGCCGCTTCATCGCCACCGCGCGCCCGTCGGTCCAGCCGTCGGCCCCCTTGGCGGATTGTTCGGCGACGGCGATTTCTTCGGTGTCGGTGTTCAGGAACCAGACCAGCCGCTTGGCCGGACGCGCGGTTTTGGCCTCGGCGGCCTCGGTCTTGCCACCGCCGAGGAAGATATCCAGGCTTTCCAGCGCCCGTTCCCAGGGCGGCAGTGTCTGGACGATTTGGGTGAACGCCAGTCCGGTAAACGGCCGTAGCCACACCTTGTACGGGCCGGGATGGGGCGCGATTTCCGCCAGGATTTCCGCGAAGATGCGCGCGACCAGCGGCATGGAATCCTTCACGGCTTCGAACCGAGCGGCGGTATCGTCGCGGTTGCCGCGGGCGAGGTCGGGATCGACCGTGTATTCGGCCAAAGCGACACACGCGGCGGCGAAGGGCCGCTGCGGGATCGTTGCCCGCAGGCGCACCGCCAAACCGCGCGCCTTCGCGTCGAACCCCTGCACCAGCCACAGCATCGCCAACATCGCCACCAACTCGGACGCGAACGCCGCCGTCTCGGTTTCGGACATCGCGGCATCCATGCCGTTCTCGATTTCCTTATGCAACGATGCATCGTTGGCCCGCAGCAGCGCCATGGCAAATAAGACGCGGTGCTCGTCTTCCAGAAAAATTTTGCGCTTCCCGATCCGCTTCCGGCGGAGTTTCAGCGCCTCCCGGTAAAGAACCAGCGCGTCGCCATTCCGTCCCTCCAGAAACGCCACCGCCCCCTCCGCCGCTCGGCGTTGATCGAGGTGCGTGGCGGGAATGGCCAGCAAGTCCGTCCGCAAATCGTCCAGCCGCCCGGCCAGCAGATCGTAGCGCATCAGCGATGTCCGCAGACCACCGAAGCCCTCCTGAAACAGGCGGGTCCGGCACTGCGCGATCAACTCCGGATCGACCCGACCGGTCGCGATCGCGCGATCCAGTTGCGCCTCCAGCAGCGCCACCTGCATCGGCGGTTTTCGTCCCATGATCCAGTCGGTGGAGAGGCCGGCATCGCCGAACAGGATGGCCGTTGCACCGGCCGGATTAAGCCCGATGAACCTTTGGGCGACGACGCCGAGCTGGGCGAACGCGGCGGCGTCGTTGGTGTAAACGGCCAGACGCAGCAGGCGATAGACCGAGTCACGGTCGATTTGGAGCTGACGATAGTAGTAGGGGCTCGGTTTTTCCGCCGGCAACGTCTTCCGGATAGCGGCGGAGAGCGCGGGGGCGTCATCGGAGGCGCCGGCATCGCAAGCAATGAGATGCACCAAAGCAGGCAGGCAGGCATCGTCCGCGGTCATCAAGCCTTGGCGGCGTAATTCCGCGCACCAGGTGTTGACCGTCGGAGGCTGCCAGGCCTTGCCGTCCGGGGTGCGACCGCCGGTGGCCTGCATGCAGGCGACGAATTCGGTCTTGGTGACCGGGGCGGATACCAAAGCTTTCATGCGCAGCAACCGCTTCACATCGGCCTGCAACGCGGTGTAGCGGTCCCACAGCGGGTTGGTCGGGGATATGGCGTTCATGGCGCCATTCTGCGGCAAAACCGGCGAGTCGGGTAACCGCCGGGCAACCACCCTTGGCCAACCGGCCCCCATCCTCTATCCCAACGTCCGAGATCACCGTCCAAGGAACCCGCCCATGAGCCGCAAACATCGCATCGCCGTCCTGCCGGGCGACGGCATCGGCAAGGAAACCGTGCCCGAAAGCCTGAAAGTGCTGGACGCCGCCGCGCGCCGCTTCGGCTTCGGACTGGAGCTGACGCATTACGATTGGTCCTGCGAGACCTACAAGGAAACCGGCGAATTCATGCCCAAGGACGGCATGGACCAACTGGCGAAATCCGATTCGATCCTGCTGGGCGCGGTCGGCTGGCCGGGCGTGCCGGATCATGTGTCGTTGTGGGGCCTGCTGATCCCGATCCGCCGCGGCTTCGACCAGTATGCCAACATCCGGCCCTGCAAGCTGATGCCGGGCGTCTACACCCCGCTGGCCAACCGCACCGAAAAGGACATCGACTTCTACGTCGTGCGCGAAAACACCGAAGGCGAATATTCCTCGGTCGGCGGCCGCATGTTCGAGGGGACCGATCGCGAATTCGCCTCCCAGCAGGCGATCTTCACCCGCAAGGGCACCGACCGGATCCTGAAATACGCGTTCGAACTGGCGATGACGCGGCCGAAGAAGCATGTGACGTCGGCGACAAAGTCGAACGGCATCATCTACAGCATGCCGTACTGGGACGAACGCTTCGCCGAGATGGCCAAGCACTATCCGGAAATCCGGACCGATCAGTACCACATCGACATTCTGTGCGCGCATTTCGTGCAGCACCCGGATTGGTTCGATGTCGTCGTCGGCTCCAACCTGTTCGGCGACATTTTGTCCGACCTCGGGCCGGCTCTGGCGGGTTCGATCGGCATCGCCT
>Ga0214180_1000548_pt1 | contig 13355 bp, 11 predicted proteins | sample TroBogEpilimnion_22_FD_153018 | JGI IMG/M metagenome (GOLD analysis project Ga0214180, IMG submission 153018) | Freshwater microbial communities from Trout Bog Lake, WI - 16OCT2007 epilimnion | ecosystem: Environmental > Aquatic > Freshwater > Lake > Epilimnion/Euphotic zone | place: Trout Bog... | reverse complement strand
CGCCGGTCAGCCTCCTTGTTCCTGAGCAATACCGGCCGAAGGCCGGGACACGAGCTTAAATTACGAACCCGGGTGTATCAAAGTCGTTGACACGTTCCGGTTGCCCCACGCAATGGAGTGGTCGCATCAACCGCGGCTTCACGCATCGCAATAAGCGACGCGCTTAGCGCTGCTGCCTCGCGCTGCAACACGACGATCCGTTCGGCATTCTCGCGAGCAGTATCCGCCAGGGCACGCGCCGCTGAAACGAGCCCCTCCGCAGACTCGGCGCCTCCCTGACGTAAGAAGGCACCCGCCTCTTTACCGCCCTCCCGCAAAGCGCCGGCCGCCGTCGCCACAGCTTCGTTGAGGGTTTCCGCGCCACTGCGACTAGAACCTGCAACTGCCTCACCCGCTGCCCGCATACTCCCGCCGAGTTCGTCCGCAAGCCGGCCAAACTGCTCCTTCATCTCTTCCATCGCCTGGGTCAGTCGCGATGCTGCTTCGCCCGCGCCGCCTTGAAGAACATCCGCAACCTTGGCGGAACTGGCTTCAAAGGCTGTTGCCGCATCGGCCAAACGCTGCGCCAATGTCTGCAACGCGGTATCGCCGGTCTTACGGCTGTCTTCAGAGAGAGCCCGCAGCGCATCGGTGGCCTTTGTGAGCTCAGCCGCCATCGTTTTGGCAGCCGTTTCGGCCTCGCTTCCCATGCGACGAGCCATTTCTCCCATCGCGTTGTCGAGCCCCTTGGCGATGTCAGCGGATGCGCGTGTAAACCCCTCGCTCGCCGCTGCTATCTGCTTCGCAACCTGTGTGATCGCCTCGGTTCCGCTATCACGGGACTGTTCGGCCAAACTTCTCAGTTCAGCAACCAAGCCTTCCATTTGTTGGGTCATCCGCGCCATCGTCTCGTCAGCCTGACGAGACATCTGGTTGGCTATATCATCGGCTGCTTTTGCCATGCGACCTGCCGCATCCGCGAGACCAGCCCTAACCTCCTGCATCGACCCAGCGAGGTCCTTGAGCGTCTCTGCGACCGTTTGCATCGCCTGACCACTGCCACCGCGAAGCTGCTCGAGAAAGCTTTCAAGCATCGCCTTCATCGTATCCTGGCTTTGGGTATTAATGCCCGCAGCCAGGGTTTCTATGGCCGTGCGCAGAGGGCCAATATGTTCGCCGAGACGGTTGTCCAATGCTTCGTCGAGCTTGCCGGCAATACTGACTGCGAGTTGGTTGGAGAACATCTGCTGCGCATCGGCAGATTCTCGAAGCAGGACGTTCGCTTCCGCCTGCAAAGCCGCGGCGGTCACCAATGGGATGCGTTCTTCGAGGGCTGCGAGAAAAGCCGTTAGCGCTTGCTCAGCCTTCTTCATCAACGAATGGCGCCACAGCGTATACAAGATTGAGCATAACAGCCCGATCAGAGAAAATGTAAATTTTGCCGAGGCGGTCCCGAGGAGGTCCCTCAGTCCAATCTCACGCATGGCCTTGTCGGCGCCGACGATCCCGCCAGCGGCAGACAGAGCCAGTGCGAGGCCCAAAAACGTCAGCATCAACCCAACGCCAACGAGTAGGTTCGGCATCGCGGCATGGAGGCGGGGATTAACACCGCAATTGTCCAACAACTCGATCGATAGATACTCGGCAGGCCGAACGGTAGAACGCACCGGCAGGTTGGGGGCCGTCGGAGTGATCAATGTGGCGTCCCAATCGCGCCAAACCGGGCCAATGATAGGGTCTTCCCCGATGTCAGTCTTGATTTTCTCGTATGAGCTAGCAAAGGCGTGTGCAGCAGCTGGCGTCTGTTTGAGCTGCGCAAGAGCTGATAAAAATGCTCTACTGAATCGTCCGACCCCATCAGAAAGCCTGCGACCGGCGATCACTGCCCAAATGATTAGAACGATCGACAGCCCAATGATCGTCAGCCAGTTGCCAAATAGCTTGGGGAAATCTCCAGCAATGAGGGCAGCCCCCCATCCATCGGCGGCGTTAGCAATCCAGTCGAGCAATGCGGTTACATCCCTATTACGGCCGGAAGAGAGGTTACGACGATCGTCAAGATAAGCAAGGCAGCAGAGGTGGTCTGATTGGCTCGGACACCGTTTCGGTTTCTATAAGTGAATCGCCCCGCTGGTGACCATCTCTTCATGTATGCCCGCTGTCTGGGGGATGGCCCAGGCAAAGCCGTAGGCGAGCCTGGGCCATCCCCCAGACAGCGGGCGGCCCCGTCATGCCGCCACCTGCACCGGCGGCAGGCCCGCGAACCAGGCTTGGTCCAGCGTCCGACCGCCATGCTGCGAATGCGGCCACCGGCTGTTGTAGAAGTCCAGATACCGGCCGATCGACACCCGGGCCTCCGGCACGCTGTCATAGGCCCGCAGATAGACCTCCTCGTATTTCACCGACCGCCGCAGCCGCTCGACAAACACGTTGTCCCGCCAGGCGCCCTTGCCGTCCATACTGACCGCGATCCCGTTCCTCAGCAGCAAGCCGGTGAACGCCTCGCCGGTGAACTGACTTCCCTGATCGGTATTGAAGATATCCGGCTTGCCGTGGCGTGCCATCGCCTCCTCCACGGCCTCAATGCAGAAGTCGGCTTCCATCGTGATCGACACCCGCCAGGACAGCGCGCGACGGCTGAACCAGTCCAGCACGACAACGAGGTAAACGAACCCCTTTGCCATTGGAATGTAGGTGATATCGGCTACCCAGACCTGGTTCGGCCGGGTCACAATCACGTCCCGCAGCAGATACGGATAGACCCTGTGCCCCGCTCCCGGCTTGCTGGTCCGCGGTCGCGGGTACAGGGCTTCAATACCCATCCGGCGCATCAGTGTCCGCACGTGCGTCCGGTCGATGGCAATGCCCTCGTTCACCAGCATCGAACGCAACATCCAACTGCCCGCGAACGGATGGTCCAGATGCAGCTCGTCGATACGACGCATCACCGCCAGGTCCGAGGCAGGGACCGAGGGCGCTTCGCGGTACACCGTCGAACGAGCGACCCCCAGCAACCGTGCCTGGGTGGTGAGCGCCAGTTCATGGCTCCGGTCGATCATCGCTTTGCGCTCAGCAATCCGGCCTTGCTGAGCGCACCGGACAAAAAATCGTTCTGCAAGGTCAGCTCGCCGATCTTGGCGTGCAGGTCCTTCAGGTCCACCGCCGGCTCGGTGTTGCCACGCTCGCTGCCGAAGACGGTCGCCGCGCCGTCCTGCAACTGCACCTTCCAGGCCGTGACCTGGTTTGGATGGACGTCGAACTGCTTCGCCAGTTCGGCCAGCGTCTTCTCACCCTTGATTGCCGCGAACGCCACCTTGGCCTTGAACGAAGGTGAGTGCGTCCGCCGTGTTCGTCTCGTCATGATACCCGCTCCTCTCGGCGGCCATCAGGCCGCGGTGACGCGGGGAAATCCACTTATCGCACTGTCCGATTTTTCCAGACCACCTCTGCCGTCAACAAGCTGACCCGCACTTTCGCGATGCAAATGGAGGCCCTGAAAAGATACCGGACAGTCGGGGAGCAAAAGGTCGCGGTTCAGCACGTCACCGTAAACGACGCTGGGCAGGCCATCGTTGGGGCAGTATCAGCACCACCCGGAAGGGGGGGGACGGATGAAAAAAGCCGAGGACAACCCTGCACACCGGCTACCGGACTGGCGGGTCAGCCTGCCGCTGGTGCAAGTCTACCCCGATGTGGTGCCAGCACCCGAATCGGTGCTGCATGCTGATCGCCAGCGATGCCCAACGGGCGTTGCCGGATGCACGGCGGCAAAAGCATCGGCCCCTGTAGCACTGAGTGGCTGGAACGCATGCGGCACACCAAAACGCGGCGGAGCTTATTCACTAAGGACACCCCCGAGCTGATGCGCACGATCCGAGAACTTGACGCTATGGCAAGGCGGGCATTGGCGGGTCTGTAACCGGCCGACGAAGCCTAAATACCGGTCCACCCGGATCAGCCTTGGGGGTAGGAATGGGGGTATAAATCAACACGCCGCCACAATCCGAGGTAATATCAATAGATTAAAGGGGGTTGTTGGCGGAGAGACAGGGATTCGAACCCTGGGTACGTTTGCACGTACACACGCTTTCCAAGCGTGCGCCTTAAGCCGCTCGGCCATCTCTCCGGCGCGCGGGAGGCGCTCTGTAGCAGCCTCCCGCGAACGCCTCAAGCGTCCATCTTCAAGGCAGCCAAAAAGGCCGACTGCGGAATTTCCACCTTGCCGAACTGGCGCATCCGCTTCTTGCCCTCTTTCTGCTTCTCCAGCAGCTTGCGCTTGCGGCTGATGTCGCCGCCGTAGCACTTCGCGGTCACATCCTTCGACAGCGCCCCGATCGTCTCGCGCGCGATCACGCGCGACCCGATGGCCGCCTGAATCGCGATCTTGAACAACTGCTTGGGGATCAGGTCCTTCAAGCGGGCGCAAATGGAACGGCCTCGGCCTTCCGCGACGGATTTGTGGGCGATGAAGGACAAAGCATCCACCGGATCGGCATTGACCAGGATGGAGATGCGGACCAGATCGCTCTCCTCGTATCCGTCCATCGCGTAATCGAAGCTCGCATAGCCGCGGGAGACGGATTTCAGCCGGTCGTAGAAGTCGAACACGACTTCGTTCAGCGGGATCCGATAAACCGCCATGGCGCGCGTCCCGACATAGGTCAGGTCCACCTGCACGCCCCGGCGTTCGTTGCACAGCGCCAGGACGTTGCCCAGATACTCGTCCGGCACCATGATAGTAGCCTTAATCCAAGGCTCTTCCATCTTCGCGATGACCGATCCGTCCGGCATGTCCACGGGGTTGTGCAGGTCGCTGACCTCCCCATTCGTCCGGTGCACCTTATAAACGACCGAGGGCGCCGTCGCGATCAATTCCAGATTGAACTCGCGGGTCAAGCGCTCCTGAATGATCTCCAGATGCAGCAGCCCGAGGAAGCCGCAGCGGAAGCCGAAGCCCAGCGCGGCCGAAGTCTCGGCCTCGAAATGGAAACTGGAATCGTTCAGCCGCAGCTTGCCCAGGCTTTCCCGCAGCTTTTCGAAATCGTCGGCATCGATCGGATACAGACCGCACCACACCACAGGAATCGAGGGCTTGAAGCCCGCCAGAGCCTCGCTCGCCGGCACCCGATCATCGGTAATCGTGTCGCCGACGTTGCAATCCGCCACGGTTTTGATCGCCGCGGTGATGAACCCCATCTCCCCCGGCCCGAGGTCGTCGGTCGGCACCATCTTGGGGGTGAACACGCCCACCTGCTCCAACTGATACGCCGCGCCCGTGGACATCATGCGAATGCGCTGCCCGCGCTTCAGCCGCCCGTCACGCACCCGCACCAGAATCACCACGCCCAGGTACTGATCGTACCAGCTATCCACCAACAACGCGGTCAACGGCTTGTTCGCATCGCCCTTGGGCGGCGGCAAACGATGGACCAATGCCTCCAGCACACCCTCGATGTTCAGGCCGGTCTTGGCGCTGATCTCCACCGCGTCCGACGCATCGATCCCGATCACGTCCTCGATCTGCTGCTTCACCCGCTCCGGCTCCGCCGCCGGCAGGTCGATCTTGTTCAGGATCGGCACGATCTCATGGTTGTTGTCCATCGCCTGATAGACGTTCGCCAGAGTCTGCGCCTCAACCCCCTGGCTGGCATCCACCACCAGCAGAGACCCCTCGCACGCCGCCAAAGACCGGCTGACCTCGTACGCGAAGTCCACATGGCCCGGCGTGTCCATGAGGTTCAGTTCGTACGTCTCCCCGTTCTTCGCCTTGTAAGACAGCCGAACAGTCTGCGCCTTGATGGTAATCCCGCGCTCCCGCTCCAGATCCATGCTGTCCAGGATCTGGTTGGTCATCTCCCGCGCCGCCACCGCACCGGTGAACTGGATCAGCCGGTCGGCCAAGGTCGATTTGCCATGGTCGATGTGCGCGATAATCGCGAAATTGCGGATATGGTCTAAGGGCGTGTCGGTCATTCTGAATCTCATGGCACCGGAAGCGGAGCCGTCGGCGTTCCCATAGTGAAAAACCGGCGGCGTGTCAGCCAGGGAGTTCGGGATAGATGGGGCTCCGCCCCAAACCCCGCCAGGAGGCTCTGCCTCCTGAACCTCCGCCAAGGAGCGACGCTCCTTGGAACCTATGAATTGGGTGGGTTTCCCGGTGGGGGGCCATCCGCGACGGTTGCAACGTCCGTGATGGCCCCCCACCGGGAAACCCACCAACCCTGGATTCCAAAGGGCGTCGCCCTTTGGTGGGGATCCAAGGGGCAAAGCCCCTTGGCGGGGTTCGGGGCAGCGCCCCGCCTACACCGGACTGCCCGGCGGAAACACCGGCCGGCGTTTTTCCCTATGAGATGCGACGCCTTCCTGGGCTTCGGGGCCGCTGAAGCCCATGAATTCCAGGGCGAGCGACGCGTCGAAGGATGGGCCGGCCATGCGGAGCCAGTTGTTCAGGGCGTATTTAGTCCAGCGGATCGCGCTTTGGGCGCCTTCGGCCAGTCGGATGGCGACTTCCTCGGCTTTGGCATCCAGTTCGTGGTCTTCCACGGCCAGGGAGATCAGGCCGATTCGTTCGGCCTCGGCGCCGGAGACGGTTTCGCACAGCAGCAGATAGTATTTGGCTTTCGCCAGACCGCAGAGCAGCGGCCAGACGATCACCGCGTGATCGCCGGCCGCGACGCCGAGGCGGGTATGGCCGTCGATGATGCGGGCGTCTTTGGTGGCGATGGACACGTCGGCCAACAGCCCGGCGACCAGACCGGCGCCGACGGCCGGGCCGCGCATGGCGGAGACGACGGGCTTGGAGCAGTTGATGATGTTGTAAACCAGATCGCGGGCTTCCTTCCACACGCGGGCGCGGGCGTTGAAGTCGGCCATGATCTCCTCGATCATCGCGAAGTCTCCGCCGGCGGAGAAGGCTTTCGGCCCGCCGGTCAGGATGACGCTGTTGACATCCGGGTCGGCGTCGATGTCGCGCCAGATGTCGCCGAGTTCGCGGTGCATGGTGGCGTCCACCGGGTTCAGCCGGCCGCCGGAGCCGCCCATGGTGATACGGAGAACCTTGGGATGCGGGCGGTCGAAGGTGAAGCGGGTATAGGCCGCGTAGCGGTCGGTCATGCGGTGACTCCCTGGAGGAAGCGAGGTTTGAAGCGCGCGGTCAGTTTGCCGAATCGGGCGACGCCGAGCAGGCGGCGGTCGACGAACGCCAGCGTGTCGGCGTCGTCCTCGCTGGTGTCGCGCAGCCAGTACAGCAGAGTAGCGGCGTAGACGCCGGTCAGGATCGCGCGCTTGGTGTACCAGGAGAAATCGGCCGAACGGTCGCCGGCGGCATACCAGACGGAATCGACGGTACGAGCGGTGCAGCCGGCGGCGGTGCGGCCGTTGCCGGGCAGCGCGAACACGCCGAGCGCGCGCCGGACGGCTTCCTTGTGCGGTTGCAGGGCGGCGAAGCGGAGGGCGATGACGGCTTTCACCCGCTTGCTCAGGCGGGTTTCCGTCAGCGCCTCCGCCGCCGCTTCCATGCGACGGTCGGTCAGATCGCAGAAGGTCGCGACCATGTCGGCGGCGCCCAGAGGGAAGAGAAGATCGGCGTCGTCCTCGGGTTGGCCGATATCGGCCAGCCCCATCGCCAATGCTTTGCGGGTCCAGCCATCGAACGGCACATGCGCCAGCATGGCGTCGATGGCCGCATCCCGTTCGGCGCTGCGTTCCGGGTGTGCCATCAGAGTTTCCCTTCGGCGGCGCGGGTCAGTTCCTCATTGAACCCGAACAGGCTGAAATCGGTCAGGCGCATAGTGTACAGGACGCCATCCAGATGATCGTATTCGTGCTGCACCACGCGGGCATGAAAGCCCGAGACCTCCCGCGCGACGACATTCCCATCGCAATCGACGCCCTTGTACCGCACCCGCGTCGCCCGAGGCACGGCGGCGCGCATGCCGGGGATCGACAGGCAGCCTTCCCACCCCAGCACGCGCTCGTCGCCAATCAGCTCCAGCTCCGGGTTGATCAGCACGGTGTTGCCGATCGGCGTGTCGCCGGGGTCGTTGGCCGAACGGTCGCCGGGCACGCGGAAGACGAACAGGCGCAACGGCTGGAACACCTGCGGGGCGGCGAGGCCGACGCCCGGCGCGTCTTCCATCGTTTCCATCATATCGGCGACCAGACGACGGATCTCCGGCGCACCGGGGTCGGGAACCGGTTCGCATTCCCGGAGAAGCACCGGGTGACCCATGCGGGCGATTTTCAAGATGGCCATGGCGGACTCGCGAAACAGGGTTGGTATGCGGGATCGGGCGTGTTATAGCGCCTGCCTTCGCCCCTGGGGACCCCATTGTCGCCCGGGCGGCTTTTTGCACGTGCCCGATTGTCGGGTTCGGCAAAAGATAGGAGTACGCGGCCAAGTGCAAGTTCTCGTGCGTGACAACAACGTCGATCAGGCGCTCAAGGCGCTCAAGAAGAAGATGCAGCGCGAAGGCATTTTCCGTGAAATGAAGCTCCGGCGGCACTATGAAAAGCCGTCCGAACGCCGCGCCCGTGAGGCAGCCGAAGCGGTACGCCGCGCGCGGAAGATGGAGCGCAAGCGGGTGGAACGCGAAGGCTTCTAGCCGAGAGCTAAGCCCCCCGAACATGCGGGGTTGAGGATATCGCCGCGGCCTGGGCAGAGTGCTCAGTGGCCGCGGCTTGCGCATGTACGGTCCGATCGGTCCGTTAAGCTGGAATCGTCCAATCCAATGGGGCGCCGCTGGATCGCTTCGCCGTCATGCCTCTCCATCGTCATGGCGGGCGCAGGCCCGCCATGACGAAATTGGGCAACGACGCCCCAACGGTCGCTGTAATCGGAGGGCGTCTTATGCGATCCGAACCACCCCCTACCCTACTCCCCCCATGATCGCTCGGCACGCCGCCGGCAGTGCCGGCCGTGGCTTCGGTTTGGCGGGCGGCCCCTCCGGCTTCGCCGGCGCATCCAACTGGTCGAACCACCATTGCAAAGTCGCGTCGCACCCGTCACCGGGGGGCGGAGGCGCCATCGGCACGCATTCCGCCTGACCGGCGGGACAGCGAAACGCGATATGCATATGCGCCCGATGCCCGTACCAAGGCCGGATCAGGCGAAGCCAGGACCGGTCGCCCGTTACCTCCTGACACAACTGCCGCTTGATGGCCGGGTTGACCAGAATACGATCGACCTCCGGCAATCCGGCGGCCAGACGCAGCAGCGCGGTCACGGCCGGCGACCAGCGCGCGGGATCGACACCGCGCTGATCGGCCCGCACCACGCTCACAACCTCCACCGCTTCCCGTTCGGCCGGCGACATCGCCGGTTTCGGGCGGGGATCGAGGCCGATATCGGCATCCAACCCCACCTGATGCGCCGCATGCCCGCCCGCCATCGGCCCGCCGCGCGGGTTGGACAAATCCTCCACATAGAAATCGGCCAGACCGGCGGCTCGCACGGCAACCCCCAGGCGCTGCACGCGCTCGATCACGGAGGCCGCCCCCCAGAAGCTGCTGTGACCGAGGTGAATGGTCTGAAACCCCGGCCCAGCCGGCGGCAAACGTTCGGCACCCGCGATGCAGCCGCCCGTACCGTCCCCGCCGACAATCCGCAGCGGCCCCGGCGCGGGCGTGGAGATAGGGCCGGCGGCGGTCAAAAACAAAGCTGCCAAAACAGGGATAAAACGCCGCAAATTCAGAACCGCCGCTCGAAAATGGTGATGACATCGCCGGGTTGAACGAAGGCCTGCCGCATGGCCTTGCCTTCCTCCGCCCCTCCGTCGCGAGTCCGGACCACGGCAGCATAGTCCTGCACCGCTCGGTATGTGAACCCGCCCGCGACAGCGGCGGCCGTGACGACGGTCATGCCGGGCTGGTAGGGATATTGGCCCGGCTTGTTCACCTCCCCCAGCACGAAGATCGGGCGATACGCGGTGATCTCCGCCACGACCGAGGGGTTGCGCAGCAGATCGGCCTTTTTCAGCGCCGCCGTCACCGCGGCCTCCAACTGATGCGTCGTCAGACCCGCCGCACGCACGGTGCCGATCAGCGGCACAGCGATGGAGCCGCTGTCGTTCACGTGGAACTCGCCGGTCAAAGCGTCCTCCCCGAAGGTAATCAGACGCACGCCATCGCCGGGACCGAGCCGATAACCGTCGGTGGTGGCTGTCAGCAGCGGCGGCAAGCCGCGTCCTGGCGCACAAGCGGCCAGCAGAACGACAAGCAAAAGGGGCAGACGCATGATGGCCTCGGCAACGCGGGTGATCCACGCCACCGGTTATAAGCCCGCATGGGTTAACAATTCGTTAACGGCCGGCGGAAAAATCGACGCGACGCGATCCCGCACACGCGGTCTTGCCGTTTCCCCGGCTGGATATATCAATCCCGCCCATGACTTCCGCGAATGACCTATTCTTTCGGGCGATCGAGCGGCTCGACGCCGGCGATATGGACGCCGGCTGGCCGCTGTACGAAGCCCGGATCGACCATCCCGACTGGGTGCCATGGGCGCTTCGGGACGGGGTCGCCCAAAATCGCGAACGCATGCTTCGACCCGGCGAGCCGGTCGCCGGCCGCGACATCGTGGTCTTCACCGAACAGGGCCTCGGCGACAACATCATGTTCGCCCGCTATTTGCCCCTGCTCGCTCGGCGCGGTGCCCGCGTGACACTAGCTTGCCCCCCGGCACTCCAACCGATCTTCGAGCGGATCGACGGGGTGGCGACCGTCCTCTCGCCGCCCGACAACCACCCGGATGGAAAGCTCAATCTGTCGGCGCTGCGGTTCGACGCGTTCGTGCCGCTGCTGAGCCTTCCCTATGTCTTCGGCACCACGGCGCAGAACATGCCCGCGCGCACGCCGTACCTGCGCATCGACCCTGCCCGCGTCGCCGCTTGGCGGGACCGTTACGTTGCCCAAGGCCGCCCCGGCCGGCGGCGTGTCGGTCTGGTGTTCCATTCCGAGAACACCACCGCCTCCGCCGCGGCGCGCTCCCTGGCATTGGAGGACGCGATCGCGCTGGCGGGCGCCAGCGACATCGACTTCGTGAACCTGCAACCGGGCCCCGCCGGACGCGCGTTCATGGCCGCCGTCCCCAACGCCATCGACGCGACCGCCGAACCACTGGGGCTGGACGAATACGCGGCCGCCATCGCCGCGACGGACCTGCTGATCTGCGTCGACACCATGGCGGCGCATTGTGCCGGCGCGATGGGGCATCCCGTCTGGGTCCTGTTGCCGCGGCGCGGCGATTGGCGCTGGGGCCGCGGCCCGACCCGAACCCCGTGGTATCCGTCGGCGGAACTCTTGCGCCAGAACGACGACGGATGGCGGCCGGTCGTCGAACAGGTGCGCCAGCGTCTCCACACTCCCGCCGACCGCACGGCACTGGCCGCCGCCGCTATCGAGCGCGGCATCCGGCAGCATCGCCAACAGGACCTGGAAGCCGCGATCGAAAGCTACCGTTCGGCGCTCGGGCACGATCCGCGTTCGGCGCAAGCGCTGTGCAATCTCGGCCTCGCCTGCGCTGGCCTGCTGCGCCACGACGAAGCGATGGCGGCGTTCGAGTCCGCCGAACGCATCGCGCCGGACGCGCCGCTGGTGCGGCTCAACAAGGCGCAACTCCTGTTGATGCTGGGCCGCTGGCAGGAGGGCTGGGACGAATACGAATGGCGCTGGAAGCTGCCGCGCCGGCAACGCACGCCGCTGGCGCCGGCCTGGGACGGTTCGCCGGTCGGAACCCGGACGCTGCTGCTGTTCTCCGAACTCGGTCTCGGCGACACGATCCAGATGCTGCGATACCTCCCGCTGGTCGTCCGCACCAAAGCCCCAGGCGGCCGCGTGCTGCTGACCTGCCAACCGCCCCTGCGCCGGTTGTTGTCCGCCATCCCCGGGATCGAAATCGTCCTGGAGTCCGACCCGGTGCCGCCGATCGACGCCGAGCTGCCGTTGTGCTCCTTGCCGCGCCTGTTCGCGACGCGGCCGGATACGGTCCCGCCGCAACCGCCGGACCTGTTCATCCCCGCCGACAGTGCCGCCGCCCAGCGGGTGCGCGCCGAGCCGAGGCCGAGGATCGGGATCGTTTGGGCGGGCAACCCCGGCATGCTGAACGACGATGTCCGATCGATGCCGCTGGCAGCCCTCGCACCATTGCTCCGCCTTCCGAACCTCACGCTGTTCAGCCTGCAAAAAGGCGAGGCAGCCGAAGCCCAATTGGCGACAGCGGGTTTCGGCAACCGCATAATCCCGTTGGGGCCGTTGCTGCACGACATGGCCGATACCGCCGCGGCGATCCGGGAGATGGACCTCGTGATCGCCGTCTGCACCTCGGTCGCGCATCTAGCCGCCAGCCTGAACAAGCCGACCTGGCTGATGCTCTCCTACCCCTCCGAGTGGCGCTGGATGCTCGGGCGCGACGATACGCCCTGGTATCCGTCCATGCGCATCTTCCGTCAGGACCGCCGCGGCGACTGGGACGGCGTGGTCTCCCGGATCGTCAAGGCGTTGACAGCAACTCCGCCAGCGACGCCGGAGCACCCCGCCGGATCAGCCGGTTGATCTGATCCCCCGCGAAACCGACGACCATCGGGCTGCGCAGGTTCGGGATCTCGACGATATCGTACAGCTCCCGCACCACGCCCCCCAGTTCGATCCAATGTTCGGCGACGCCCCATTGAGGATCGATCGCCTGGATCACGCAGCGCGGTTCCTGCCCGGCCTGTTTCAACCGCTCGTCCAGCGGCAGGCCGGAAAAGTCGCGATGCTGGCGCGGCAAGGACAGCCCGACCAGCAGATGGCCGCCAACGAACGCCAGCCCGCGCGCGAAACCCGGACAGGCGGCAATCGGGTTGAAGCGGCCCGAGGCCAACTCGATCTCCCCGATCTCCCCGGTACCGGCGTTGCAAACATACAGCCTGCCGTCGTGGAGCCGGGGGGAGTGCGGCATGGTCAGACCGGTCGCCACGACCTCCCCACTGGCGATATCGATCACGGAACCGCTGCCGACCCGCCTGTCGCGCCAGCCGCGTTCGGTGTCGGTCTGCGCCGCGACGGTGACATAGCGCGGGATGCCGTCCTGCATAGCCAGCCCATTCAGGTGGCAGCGATCCTCGGGCCGCAAGGCGCTGATAAAGCGCGGCTGCCAGACCGGACGGAAGCTGTTCTGCTCGTCCACGGTCGCGAGGCAGGAGAACAGGGTATTGATAAACAGCGGCCGTCCGTTGGGCAGCGCGCCCATATCGTGCGCGAACACATCGCCCGTGTACCAGGCGGCCTGCGGCACATAGACGGCGTCATGACCCTCCAGCGTCTGGCCGGGCGGGACCACATTCTCGAACCGCAAAATGTTGTTGACGCCGGCCAAATAAAGGCTCGTCCCGACCGCC
>Ga0214180_1000547_pt1 | contig 13381 bp, 13 predicted proteins | sample TroBogEpilimnion_22_FD_153018 | JGI IMG/M metagenome (GOLD analysis project Ga0214180, IMG submission 153018) | Freshwater microbial communities from Trout Bog Lake, WI - 16OCT2007 epilimnion | ecosystem: Environmental > Aquatic > Freshwater > Lake > Epilimnion/Euphotic zone | place: Trout Bog... | reverse complement strand
CCCCCCGGCCCCCTCCCGCGAGGGGAGGGGGAGGTGGTCGCAAACCGCACCAACCCCCAAGCCGCCCCCGGCGTATCCGCGATCGCCACCCGCGCCGTCACCCCGTACGCGGCAAACCGAGCAACCAGATCGCGCAGCAATCCGGCCTCCCCGCCATGCAGGTGCGTGCTGCCGGTCGCATCGATCCAAATTCCATCCGGCGGATCGGCCGACGCCAGCGGCGCGTACCGCAAACACCAGCCCGCGAGCCGCCGCAGCCCTTCGGCATCGGCCTCCGGTGCGGCGGGACAGATCGCCAAGCCTGGCACCAATGCCTGTGCCTGCGCCAGCGGCATCCCCGCCCGCAGCCCCAACCCCGCGGCCGCCGCATCCACCGAGGCCACGACCTGCCGTCGCCCGTCGTGCGCGGCCGTCGCCAACGGCACGCCTTCAGGCGCGCAGCCGCCGGTCTTCCGCAACCTGTCCGTCGGCCAGGTCGGCAACCAGACTGAGACAACCCGTCGCATCGCATGCCTCCGTCATCCAAGACCCCGTTTCTCCGCCTCGGCAGCGCAGCAGCGTCAGCCGCCAGCGCGCCCGTCCCACACCGGGCACCCCCGGAATCACGGGCGGCGAGGGCACGGCGGCCACCACCCATCGGGTCGCCGCCGCCGTCGGTTCCCGCAACGCCGGATCGTCGAATTTCTGGCTGCGGCGCAGGGCCACGGCCAAAATCCCGGTCTGTTCGGCCGCCAGTTGCAACCGGCGGGAGGCGACCAGACTGAACCGCCCGCCGATTTCCCCCACCACGGCGGCGAGGCCGGCGTGGCGCAGGCCTTCCTCCATGCTCGCCAGCACCTCTTTGCCGGCTTCCGCGAACACCACGCGGTCCGGGTGCAGCCCCACGCCCGCGAGGCCGGGGGCGAACAGATCGGCGTGTTCCATTACCCACAGCACTGGGCCGGTCATGCGCGCCAAGATGCCGGCGGTCAGCAGCGCGGCGGCGGCGCCGTGTTCGGTATCTGGCCCAGCGCCCGCGATTTCGTGCAGCGCCCCCAGCGCCAGACCGCCGTTCGGCAGTTTTTCATCCACCGCCGGCACCCCGAACGGCACGGTTTTCCCCGGCGCGCCGACGTGCCCGCGCTCAATACGAGCAATCTGGTCCCGCAATTCGCGCAGCCGGGGGGGTGGGCTGGAAGTGAACATAATAGGAACATATACCGCCCACCCATGGGAGTCGAGTCGGAAATCGTGTACTGGCAACCCCATGCGCACGCACGATCCCGCGACCTTGGCTTCAGTCGGCGTCCTCGCCGCGACCCTCGCCGCTGTCTGGCATGAGGCGGTGGGGCACGGCCTGGGCTGCATGATCGACCACGGTGAGATCACCCTGCTGACGTCGATCTTCTTCCGCTGCCGGGGGGCGACGGCGCTGACCGACGCGACGGGGCCGTTCGCCAGCCTGATCGCGGGAGTCGCGGGTTTCGCTATACGGCCCGGTTCCCGCACGGGGCGGCTGTTTTGGGGGATGTTCGGCGGGATCGGGCTGCTCTGGTTCTCCGGCCAGCTGGTGGCGCATGCCGCGACCAACGGGGACGACTGGTTCTTCATCGCCCACGCGATGGGCTGGTCCCCGGTTTGGCGGCCCATCGCGGTGTTGGTGGGTGTCTGCGCCTACGCGGCCGCGGTGAAAGCGATCCGAACGGCTGTGTCAGGCCCGATCCGCTTGGCCTACGCGGCGTCCGTTCTGTCCGCCGTCGTCGCCGGCCTGATGTGGCACCCCGCGCCCATCCGAAGCGCGGTCGAGGGATTCCTCACCATCGGCATCCTCCCGCTCGGCCTGTTGTTCGCCGAGCGCGAAACCGATCCGGCGCCCGTCGTTCGGTCCTGGCGCTGGATCGCCGCCGCTGCGCTGGTCTACGCCGCTTTCCTCCTGACGCAGGGTAGGGGCCTGGGATCGGCCGCCGACACCGTTCCCTGGTAGCAAACCCCTGCTATGCTGCCGCGCAACGGATAGGGAACCCCAGAATGCTGCCGCAAATCGCCGATTTCCAGGCCGAGGCCGATGCCTTGCGCGCCCTGCTGCTGCCGGTGCCCGACGCCGATTGGGCGCGCCCGACCCTGTTCAAGGCTTGGACCATCAACGACATACTGCAGCATCTGCATGACGGCGATTTGCTCGCCGCGGCCTCCGCCTCCGGCGGCGATCCCTTCGCGCAGCGGCGCGCGCGGCCGGCCGGGCTGACCCGCGTGGAGGACACGCGCCAGCGCCTGGGCAACCCCACCGGCCGAGTGCTGCTGGACCTCTGGCACGCCAAGGCCACCGAACTCTGTTCGATCCTGGCGGGCCTGTCCCCGGACGCGCGGCTGAAATGGGCCGGCCCCGATATGGGCGTGCGCATGTTCACCACCGCTCGGCAAATGGAAACCTGGGCGCACGGCCAAGCCATCTACGATCTGCTGGGCGTCAAGCGCGCACCGACAAACCGCCTGCGCAACATCGCCGAGATCGGCGTGCGCACCTACGGATGGACCTTCGTCAATCGCAAACAGGAACTCCCCGGCCCCGCGCCGTATGTGCGCCTGACCGGGCCGTCCGGCGATGTGTGGGAATGGAACGACCCATCCCCCGACAACAGCGTGACCGGCGACGCGCTGGCATTCTGTCAGGTCGTCACCCAAACCCGCAACGTCGCCGACACCGCTCTGGTCGTCACCGGCGCCCCCGCCACGACATGGATGCGCATCGCCCAATGCTTTGCCGGCCCGCCGGAAGAGCCGCCGCCCCCCGGTGCTCGGTTGGCATAGATCAACGCAATCCGCGCGGCGGCATGCCATTCTCCGGTACAGGGAGAAATCCATGCAGCCCCGCACCCGTCTTTCCGGCCTGACCCAAGCCGACGCTCAGGCGCGCCTGAAAGCCGAAGGATACAACGAACTCCCCCGCCAAGAACGCCGCACGCCTTTGCGGATCGTGGGGGAAGTCCTGCGCGAACCCATGCTCGCGCTGCTGCTGATCGGCGGGCTGGTCTACCTCGTGCTGGGCAACCTGAAAGAGGCCATCGTCCTGCTGGCCTTCGCGATCCTATCCGTCGCGATTACCGTCGTGCAGGAAACCCGCACCGAACGCGTGCTGGAGGCGTTGCGCGACCTGACCAGCCCCCGCGCTTTGGTCATCCGCGACGGCGTGCAAAAGCGCATTGCGGGGCGGGAGGTCGTCCGTGGCGACCTTGTGCTGATCAATGAGGGTGATCGTGTGCCGGCCGACGCCGTGCTGGTGCAATGCCACGATCTGCAAACCGATGAATCGCTGCTGACCGGTGAGTCCGTGCCAGTGCGCAAAACCGCCGGTGCCCCATCGCCGGAGCACGCCCGCCCCGGCGGCGACGATCTGCCGTATGTGTTCTCCGGTTCCCTGGTCGTGCGCGGCACCGGCACCGCCGAGGTCTTCGCGACCGGCGCCCGCAGCGAAATCGGCCGGATCGGCCAGTCCCTGAGCACGCTGGAAACCGAACCGCCGCGCTTGCAGACCGAGACCAACCGCCTCGTGCGCCAGTGCGCCATCGGCGGCGGCGTGCTGTGCGTGCTGACCGTGGTGCTGTACGGCACCATGCACGGCGGCTGGCTGGATGCCATTCTGGCCGGCATAGCGCTGGGCATGGCGATGCTGCCGGAGGAATTTCCCGTCGTCCTGACGGTGTTCATGGCGATGGGCGCATGGCGCATTTCGCAGGCACGCGTGCTGACCCGGCGGGCGGCGGCGATCGAGACGCTGGGGTCGGCGACGGTGCTGTGTACGGACAAGACCGGCACCTTGACCGAAAACCGCATGTCCATCGCCGCCATGCGCTTGCCGCATGGCGCGACCGTCCCGCTGACGAACAATTCCGTGCCTCCGGAATTCCGCGATCTGGTGGACTATGGCGTGCTGGCCAGCGCCCGCGAACCCATCGACCCCATGGAGAAAGCCTTCCACGCGATCGGCAATGCCCCCGCTGCCGGCTGGACGATGCGGCACGCCTACGGGTTGCGCCCCGATCTGCTGGCCATGTCGCAAGTCTGGCAACACGGCGACCGTTCCGTTGTTGCCGCCAAAGGCGCGCCCGAGGCCATCGCGCGTTTATGCCACCTGAGCACCGAAGACCGAGCCGCGACGATGGCCGCCGTCGATGCCATGGCGGCCGAGGGCTTGCGGGTGCTCGGCGTCGCCAAGGCGCACTGTACCGGGGAGGCGTGGCCGGAAACGCAACAAGGTTTTGCGTATGAATTTCTGGGGCTGGTGGGCCTCGCCGATCCGTTACGTCCGAGCGTGGTGAATGCGGTGAAGGAGTGCCGGACAGCGGGGATTCGGGTGGCGATGATCACCGGCGATTACCCCGCGACCGCGCGTGCCATCGCCTCCCAGGCCGGGCTGGATGCCACGCATATTCTGACGGGCGCGGAACTCGCGGACATGGACGACGCTCGGCTGGGCGAAGCGGTGCGAACGGTCACGGTGTTCGCGCGCATCATGCCCGAGCAGAAATTGCGGATCGTGGATGCTTTGAAGCGGGATGGGGAGGTCGTTGCCATGACGGGCGACGGCGTCAATGACGCGCCATCGCTGAAAGCCGCGCATATCGGCATCGCCATGGGCGGCCGCGGCACCGATGTCGCGCGGGAGGCTTCGTCGATCGTTCTGCTGGATGACGATTTCGGATCGGTGGTGCGCGCGGTCCGGCTCGGCCGCCGCATTTACGATAATTTGCGCAAAGCGATGGGATTTATTTTCGCGGTGCATGTGCCGATCGCCGGCCTCACTTTGTTGCCCCTCTTATTCCACTACCCCGTTCTGCTCGGGCCCATGCACATCGCGTTTCTGGAAATGGTGATCGACCCGGTTTGTTCGCTGGTGTTCGAGGCCGAAACGGATGAGGGCGACGTCATGCGCCGTCCGCCGCGCGCCCAGACCGCCCCGTTGTTTTCCGGCCGGTTGATCGGCTGGGGCCTGCTGCAGGGATGCGTCGCCTTGGCCCTGGTTTTCGCCATCTTCGCCGTCGCATCGCAACGCGGCATGCCGGAGGATGAGGTACGGGCGCTGACGTTCTTCTCGTTGGTGCTGACGATCGTCGCGCTGATTTTCGTGAACCGGTCGTTCAGCGCGTCCCCTTGGGCGGCGCTGCGCCGGGGCAACGCCGCGCTGGGATGGGTGCTGCTGGGCGTAACGGCGATGCTGGCAACGACGCTGCTGTGGCCGGTCGCACGGGATCTGTTCCGCTTCGGGCCGCTGCACACCGACGATCTGGCGCTGACGTTCGGTGCGGGGGTGTTGGTTATGGCGGTGCTGGAGGCCGCGAAAGCCGGGTGGCACACGCTCGGCGGCCACCCCTGAGGGGATTATTCCACCCCGCACGCCGGACAATAGCGTGACCGGCGGCGCGCTGGAATTCTGTCAGGTCGTCACCCAAACCCGCAACGTCGCCGATACCGCTCTGGTCGTCATCGGCGCCCCCGCCACGACTTGGATGCGCATCGCCCAATGCTTCGCCGGTCCGCCGGAGGAGCCGTCGCCGCCGGGCCTGCGGCGTTAGGGGCCACTCACCCGCCTTCGCCACCGCGACGTGCGGACCGCGCCGCTTATATATATGGACGTGTGCATCCGCCGGCCCCATTGGCGGACGCTGGTCAAGCGCCCTATCCCGCGCGTAGCCTGCGCCTCGATGCACGCATTCATGGGGAGGCAAGGCCATGCCGGGACTGACTCGCCGCCGCACCGTCGGTGCCATGGTCGCCGCCGGAATCGTGTCGCGCACCGCGCGCGCGGATATGGGCGCGCTGGAGGACGCGGCGAATCGCGAAGGCACGCTGACCTGGTACATCGCGCAGATGTCGTCGGAGGTCGCGGAACTCATGGCGCGCCGGTTCACCGCCCGCTACCCCGGGGTGAAGGTGGTCGCCATCCGCACTACCGGCCAAGTGGCGCATGAGCGGCTGCAGCAGGAACTGAAAAACAACGCGCCGCAATGCGACGTGTTCAGCTCGACCGACATCGCCCACTACCCGGCGCTGCGCAAGCGCGGCGCGTTGGCGCATTACGTGCCAATGAACGTGGGGGAACTCGCCCCGGCGTTCCGGGGCCTGGGGGACGATGGGTACTACTACCCGACCAGTGCATCGCTCCAGATGATGATCTACCAGAAGGACAAGGTCGCCGGCGCCGACATCCCGCGCCGCTTCACCGACATGCTGGACCCCAAGTGGAAAGGCCGGATCGCCACCGGGCATCCGGCGTTCAGCGGCTATTTCGGCCAGTTGGCACTCGTCCTGCGCCGGCAGTACGGCTGGGACTTCTTCGAGAAGCTCGCCAAAAACAACCCCCGAATCGGGCGGTCGGGCGGCGACCCGCTGACCATGCTGAACGCGGGGGAATGCCTGATCGGCACCAGCGCGATGAGCATCGCCCTGCAATCCGCCGACCACGGCAACCCGATCGGCGTGGTGTTCCCCGAGGACGGATCGCTGCTGTGCGTCGGCCCCTCCGCCATTCTGGCCGCCGCCCCTCACCCCGCCGCGGCACGCCTGTTTCAGGAATGGCTGCTCGGCCCCGATTACAGCCAAGCCTGCGTGGATAACTTCATGATGCCCGTGCGGTCGGACGCACCCGCCTTGAAAGGGGGCAAGACCCTGACGGAAACGCCGATCTGGACGATGACGACGGCGGAAATCGCGAAGGGCATCCCGGAGGTGATCGAACAGTGGCGGGACACGTTCGGGTCCTGATCGCGGGTAGCGGGGAGACATGGCCGCACGATGTCGCTGGCCGAAGTCGGCCGTGGTGGATAACGTTTGTGTGAGGTATGGGCCGATCGGAGGAAAAATGGCTAAAATCGACCGGTCGCGCATTTTTTGGCCCTCGGGCACCTTGACAGGAAATGAGAAAAAGTATTAAAAATACAACGTGGCAGGCTGGTTGCGGCATTTGGGGTAAGAGAGTTCGATGAATTGCCCGGTCGCGGTCCAGCGGATGCTTGAACAAGGCACGATTCGCGTAACAGGCGCTATCCAAGCGTCCCGGATCGACCAAACGATAGAATGGGGTAATAAGATGTTCGACCATATCAAAAGCGTTCTCTCTTTCGTATCCGATCGTCGTGGCGTTACAGCGCTTGAATTTGCCATGATCGCAGGGATCGTCGTGGCCGTGATCGCGGTTGGCTTCGGCGCGTTCGCGACCAGCCTGACCGGCCAGTTCAGCACCCTGGGCGGTAGTTTGTAACTGTCGTCTCTGTTACCGGAGATCCAACCCGGGTCGTCGTACCCGGGTTGGCCCGCGGTCCCTTCATTGGACCGGCGGCGCGCCTGAACCCTGGCCAATACGATGCGAGACTTTCATACTCGCGGCCGGTGATACATGTCAGGAAACGCGCCCATGCTGCCCACACCCAGCTTCCATCATCTGCACCTGAACGCCGTCGATCCCGATGCCGCGATCGGGTTCTACACGCGCCAGTTCCCCAGCACGGCCGCCGGCACCTGGGGTGGGCATAAGGCGCTGTTATCGCCCAATAATGTTATGCTGCTGTTCAACCGGGTGGACACGCCACCGGCGATGTCGCCGCCCAGCGCGATCTGGCATTTCGGCTGGCATGTCACCGACGTCCGCGCCAACATCGCCGCTTATAAGGCTCGGCCAGAGGTTGTATTGCGTCCGCTTTATACCACCGATGAGGGCGAATTCGTCCTGATCAACTCCGACACATGGCCAGCGCCCAAGGGCGCGGCGCCGGGTCTGACCCGCGCGCAGATCGCCGAAGCCAAGGCTGCTAACGTCCAACCCGTAGGCGGCGGCGGGTTCGCCTACATGGATGGGCCGGAGGGTGCGCTGGTCGAGTATGTCGGCGACTTCCCCAAGGAACACTTCGACCACGTGCACCTCTGGCAGGAGGACCCGTTCGCCGCGCTGGACTGGTACCAGACCCACCTGAATGCCCCGGTGCGCGCCGGGTTCGTGCCGCCGACGCCGGAACAGCGCGCCGCCGGTCGCGGCACCGAACGGTCCTGGCCGTCGCTGACGGTGGACGGGATGTTCCGGGAGCCTCGCGCCGGGGTGGTGTTCGGCGATGTGGTGCTGACGTGGTACGCCAACCAGTGGGACACGCCGCTGGTGCCGTCGCGGGGGCAGTTGCAGGATCACATCGGCTTCAGCGTCCCCGATCTGGACGCCTGGATCGCGAAGCTGCGGAGCGAAGGCGTGACCTTCCTGGAGGACGTCTACCGCCTCGGCGACACCCGCGCGATCATGATCGAGGGTCCGAGCAAGGAGGCGCTGGAACTGGTCGAGGTGCGTTAGCGCGCTGCCAGCCGGCTGAAACTCACGGCGGCCGCCACGCCGGCGGCCGCAGCCGAAACCGCCAGAGCCGTCACCGGCCCCGTCTCTGGCAGCATCGCGAACACCAACGCCACCAGCGCCGCACCCGTCGTCTGCCCAAACAGCCGCGCGGTGGCCTGCATCCCGCTCGCCCCCCCTGCCCTGTGCGGCGGTGCCGAACCGATGATGGCTCGGTTGTTCGGGGTGTTGAAGAAGCCGAAGCCGATGCCGGAGATCGTCATCCGCCACGCGATATCGAACATCGTGGGATCGTGCGGCAGGAACACCATCAGCCCGGTGCCGAGGGTCATCAGCGTCATGCCACAGCCTCCGAGAAGGCCAGCGGGATAGCGATCCGCCATGCGCCCGGCGAAGGGGGCGATGACCGCGACACTCAACGGCCAGGGGGTCATCAGCAGACCGGTCGTCACTTGGTTCAGCCCCAGCGTGTGCTGGAACAGGAACGGCAGCGCCACCACCGCCATGCCTTGGGAGATGAAGGAGCAGATCGAACTGGCGACCGACAGCGCGAACAGCGGAATGCGCAGCAGATCGACCGGCAGCAGCGGGGAGGAGCGGCTGAGCTGGTGCACCACCAGATATGCCCCGATCCCCAGCCCGGCGGCGATGACCAAAGCGACGACGAACGGTGCCTCGCCGTGCCCCATCTCGGAGATGCCGATCAGCAGCAGCCCGAACGCCAAGGCCTGTAGCACGGCGCTGCCGATGTCGAATTTCGTTCGTGTCCGCGGCGTGTTGGGCAGATGGTGCCAGGCGATGACGACGGCCAGGATGCCCAGCGGCACGTTCACCGCGAACAGCCAGGGCCAATGGGCGACGGACAGAATGGCGGAGGCGACGGACGGCCCGATGGCCGAGGCCGTCGATCCGATCGTCGCGTTCAGCCCCACCCCGCGGCCCAACCACGCTCGGGGGTAGATGAAGCGAACCAGGGCGCCGTTGACGCTCATGATTCCGGCGGCGCCGACGCCCTGGACGATGCGGGCGACGATCAGGACCGGCAGGGTGGACGACAGGGCGCAGAACAGGGAGGCGATGGTGAACAGGATCAGCCCGCCTTTGTAGACGCGCTTGTAGCCGTAGATTTCCCCCAAGGATGCCAAGGGCAGCAACGATACGGTGACCGCGAGCTGGAACGCGTTCACCACCCAGATCGAGCCGGACGGCGTTGTGCCGACGTCGCGGGCGATGGTCGGCAGCGCGACGTTGGCGATGGCGCCGTTCAACACCGCCAGGATCAGGCCGAGCGCGATGGTGAGGATGGCCCAGTATCGCTGCGGGAGGGGGACACCGTCGGGTGGGGGAAGCGTCGCCGACATCAGGCGGGCTTGCGGGCGATGTAGACCCACTCGTCCCGAAGCAGGCCGTAGCGGACTTCTTCCTCGGGTGTCATGCGGAAGGTTTCGACCTGAAATCCGGCTTCCATCAGGCGGTCGGCGAAGTCGAGTCCGTAGTAGCGGAGGTGATCGTGGGCGCTGAAATGGGCCCATCGCTCGGCTTTGCCGGTGATGGCCGGGTTTTCGTAGGTAGTCTGGCGGGTGGCGTTGATGGGCACGCTGAACAGGCCAATCCCGCCGGGTTTCAACAGGCGAAACAGTTCCCGCATGGCTTTGCGGTCGTCGGGAATGTGTTCGAGCACATGGTTGGCCATGACGACGTCGTAGGACGCGTCGGGCAGGTGGACATCGGTAATGTCGGTGCCGGGATGGGTGACGCCGGCTTGCATGAGGTCGGCGGTCTCATACAGAGGGTTGCCGGCCATGCGGCGCATGACGACTTTCTCGGGCGCGAAGTGCAGGATGCGTTTGCCTTTGAGCTTGTCGCCGCCGCCCTCGGTGACCCAGAGGTGCTGTAGCCGGTGCCGCTCCCGGGAGCCGCAGCTCAGGCAGCGCGCGTCCCAGCGTCCGGGGTGTCCGACGCTGATGAATACGCCGTGGTAGCCGCAAATCGGGCATGTGCGGTCCAGCCGGCCCGCGCGGAACTGGCGGCGGTCGTTCAGCCACGCGCCAATCAGGCGACGGAGGCGCGTCCAGCGGCCGAGGCCTCCGCTGCTCATGGTGTTTTGCTGCGCTGCGGCATGGCGGTTGGCCTTATCAGCGGCGGGGGGCCACCGCAAGCGGCGTGTGTCAAAGCGACGATACGGGGGTTGCAGGAGGAGAGAGGAGGCGCGCCATGTGTTGGTAAAGCCGTTCGAAGGACGGCATTGTGCGCGCCATATCCATTGCCATGGCACGCGTTAGCGGCGCCTGATGACGGATCGGATCGTAACCGGATGGCATGCGCGCGCCCAACCATCCCTTCGCGTCCCGAATGCGATCGATATCGGCCGGCGCCGTCAGGTCGGGCGGCAATCCGAGCTTTCCCCCGAGCGAAGGTGCGGCGGCCAACAACCAGCTCTCGTATTCGCGGTAGGCAAGAGCGACGAAGGTCCGCACGCGGCTATCGATCGCCATCGCGTCGTGCAGCAACCGCGGCCCCAACGTCGCGGGGCAGTCGTCTTCGCAATCCAACAGGATCAACACCGAACCGTGCGGCGCGACGGCGGCGCGCGCCACGGCTTGCGCGACGTAGCGACGAAACTCGTCGGACCGGTTCAGGAAGGACCCCGATTTGACCCGAATGGGCCGGTTGATCGTCAGCGGTTCGTCTGTGCCCAGCGAGTCGCGAATGCGGTGCAGAAGTGCCGGCAGGGCATCGATCTCCCCATGCCCCTCGACGATGGATACGATGAATGCCATCAGGTATGGCCGTCGGCGCTAAACATGTGCAATTGTCGTAGATGACGCACATCGCTCAACACGTCATCCGCAGGACGAATCTGGTCCTGACGCAGCAATTCGCCGGGGGTGAAAAGCCGGTTGCGGATCATTTCCCGGCTGACGGTGTCGATCGATCCGATCCTTGTCATGCCTTGTTGGCTATCCACCGCCAGCAGGGCGCTGTCGGGAATGTCGGGGACATCCAGCAGGTCCGGGCTGTGGCTGGTGACCAGGATCTGGCAATCGCGCGATCCCTCGCGCAGAGCAGCGAGTAGCACCCGGGCGGCGGCGGGATGCAGGGCACTTTCGGGTTCTTCCAATCCGATGGTCAGCGGGCGCGGTTGGTCGCTCGACACGATCGACCCCTGATAGACCGCAAGCAGAACACCCAACGCCCGTAAAGTTCCGTCGGACATTGAATCCGCGAGGAATTTCCACGGATATTCCTGTCCGGGTACCGCCTGCGAAAACTCGATGGTTTCCTGCGATCCAAGGGTCCGATATTTCAAATCGGAAATCCCGGGAACGATGCGGCGCAGATCGTCCAGCACGCGGGCATGCATTTCGCGGGGAAACCGCTGTAGGACGCTGGCGGCATTGCTTCCATCGCGTCGCAGAATGTCACCGGGATCCGGTTTTTGCATGGCGGCGATGGCGCGTGGATTTAAATTATACACCTCGATACGCGACAACGCGTCGAATACCGGACGAAATTCTGGAATGCCGGACGCCGCGACCAAATAAAGGCGATCGCTCACCGATGCGGGCCGTGGTGTAAAGGATGCCGATACGACCTGTCCATCTTCGATGTTAAAATGCGCTTCCGGCTGTCCCATGAAGCTGCCGATCCGGCATTCTTCTGTTTGAACCTTGAACCCGTTGGAGTCGGTCGCGCCAACCTTGAACGTGTAAAATCCCTGCTGTTCCGTGGGGAGTGTGAAATCCAGACGCAGCGAAAATTGCGTTGGATGGCCCCCCGACCGCCGCCGCACTTCCCGTATCGAACCCCGATCCCGCAGCGCGTAGTCCAGCGAGTTACGCAGTGCGTCGGCGACGAACCGCAGCGCGTCCAAAAAATTGCTCTTGCCGGCGCCATTCGGCCCGACAAGGAACATCAGTGGGCCAAGATCCACCTTACAAGCGGCAATGCTCTTGTAGTTGCGTAGCGTCACGCGGCGGATGAAAGGATTACCCACGTGACAGCCCCCGTTGCCGGCCCAAATTCCTGTCAGCGGGGACATCCTGGGGAAGATCTCGGTGGTATCGCATAAGCTGAGGCTATCACGGCGTCGGTCGGAGTTCGAGTCATTCACCCCCCGCCCGTAACCGGCGCCGGATGCGTGGCAGCCCAATGCTGGGCGATATCCAGCCGGCGGGTGACCCAAACGCCGGAGAAGCCGGCGATATGGTCCATCAGCCGCTGCAACCCGGCCGCTCGGCCCGGGTGTCCGATCAGCCGCTGGTGCAGCCCGATCGACATCATCTTCGGCTGCGTGGCGCCTTCCCGGTACAGCATGTCGAACGCGTCCCGGCAGAAATGGAAAAAATCGTCGCCGGTCGAAAACGTGCCGCGCCCGAACTTGGTGTCGTTGTTCGTCAGGCTGTAGGGCACGACCAGATGCTGCTTGCCGGACACCGTCGTCCAGTACGGCAGTTCGTCGTCATAGGCGTCGGAGTCGTAAAGGAACCCGCCTTCCTCCACCAACAGCCGCCGCGTGTTGACCCCTGGTCCGCTGCGGCAATACCAACCGACGGGCCGCTCCCCCATCGTCGTCTGGATCGACGCGACCGCGCGCGCGATCCGCGCCCGTTCGGTCGCTTCGTCCATGAGGTAATGCTTCTCCCACCGCCAGCCGTGGCAGCAGACGTCCCAGCCGGCGGCCTTGATCGCGGCGACCGCGGGCGGGTGCCGTTCCAGCGCCAGCGCGCACCCGAACACCGTCAGCGGCCATCCCCGCTCGGCGAACAGCCGATGGATGCGCCAGAAGCCGACGCGGACCCCGAATGCGAACATTCCCTCCGCGGCGAGATCGCGGCCGGGAACGCCGGGGTTCACCGCCCCGTATTCCGTTAGCCCCCACTCCGATTCCGCGTCGCCATCGGGGATGGACGCTTCCGAGCCTTCCTCGAAATTCACCACGAAGTTGACGGCAATACGAGCGCCGCCCGGCCATTTGGGGTCTGGAGGGTTGGCGCCGTAGCCGATCAGATCGCGATCCATGGTGTCGGTCTCCGCTGGTTGCAACGTTACAATACGGCGGGTCTGCGTCGTATG
>Ga0214180_1000544_pt1 | contig 13401 bp, 13 predicted proteins | sample TroBogEpilimnion_22_FD_153018 | JGI IMG/M metagenome (GOLD analysis project Ga0214180, IMG submission 153018) | Freshwater microbial communities from Trout Bog Lake, WI - 16OCT2007 epilimnion | ecosystem: Environmental > Aquatic > Freshwater > Lake > Epilimnion/Euphotic zone | place: Trout Bog... | reverse complement strand
GGGGAACCGCTTTCACGGAACACAGGCTTTATAGACGAGGTTCATCAGACAATTGCGAGCGGAGCGAAGCAATCCAGTGTGCCGGTGGCTCTGGTTTGCTTCGCTCCGCTCGCAATGACGAATGGGGGGCGTAATCGCGCTGCTTGAAAACCGCATGCTTGTCCCGCCGGGGCTGCTGCGCTAAAGCGCCGCGTTCGCGGTTAAGGCAGGCACTCTGGTAGCGTCGGCGGAGACCGCTTAGGGTCATAGAGGCGACGGCCTGACGGCGCGGGCGTGGTGAAATTGGTAGACACGCCAGATTTAGGTTCTGGTGGCGCAAGCCATGGGGGTTCAAGTCCCTTCGCCCGCACCACACGCCGCCGGGGAACATCGCTGTTTTGAGGATTGAGACGGGCATATGCAGGTTACCGAGACACTCTCCGACGGTCTGAAGCGCGCGTACACGGTCGTCGTGCCGGCCGCGGACATCGAAAGCCGCCGAGCGGCGCGCTTGGCGGGGCTGAGCAAGTCCGTGCGTCTGCCGGGGTTCCGCCCAGGCAAGATTCCCATGCCCGTGATCCGGCAGCGCTATGCCTCGGCCGTCACCGCCGAGGTGTTGGACCAGACGGTCAACGAATCCACGCGCCAAATGTTGGAAGACAAGGGCTTGCGCCCGGTCGGCCAGCCGAAGGTCGATCTGGCCGACGAAACGGCCGCGATCGCCAGCCCGGCCGTCGATCTCGAATTCAAGCTCGAGATGGAGCTGCTGCCCGAGATCGCGCTGCCCGATTTCGCCGCGCTGAAGCTGACGCGCCTGAAGGCCGAGGTTCCCGCCGAGGAAATCGACAAGGTTCTGAACGACCTCGCGACCCGCATGCGCGATCTGGTGGACCTGACGGATGAGGAAAAAGCCGCGCGCGGCGAGACCCTGGCGGCCATCGAAGGCGACGTGCTGACGGTCGATTTCCTTGGCAAGCTGGACGGCGAACCGTTCGAAGGCGGTGCCGCGACCGATGCCGATGTGGAAATCGGCGGCGGCAACTTCATCCCCGGCTTCGCCGAACAACTGGTCGGCGCCACGGTCGGGGAAGCCCGCACGATCACGGTGACATTCCCGGCCGATTACAACGCCCCGAACCTCGCCGGTAAGGAAGCGACCTTCGACATCACCGTGAAGCAGCTGCGCAAGCCGGTGCCCGCGGCGCTGGACGACGCCCTGGCGCAGAAGATCGGGATGGAAACGCTGGAGGAGCTGCGCACCGCGATCGCCGAACGCAATCAGGGCGAACTCGACCGGCAGTCCCGCTTCCGTTTGAAGCGCCAGCTGCTCGATGTGCTGGCCGACATGACCGATTTCCCGTCGCCGGAGAGCATCGCGAACCAGGAGTTCGATCAGATCTGGGCGCAGTTCACCCGCGCGAAGGAAACCGGCGAGATCGAGGAAGCCGACAAGGGTAAGGACGAGGACACGCTGCGGGCGGAATACCGCGCGATCGCCGAACGGCGCGTGCGTCTGGGCCTGCTGCTGTCGGAAATCGGCCGGATCAACGGGCTGAGCGTGACTCAGGACGAGATGAACCGAGCGATGCGCCAGCAGCTGTCGCAGTATCCCGGCCAGGAAGCCCAGATGATGGAGTTCTTCCAGAAATACCCGCAGATGACCGAATCGCTGCGCGGCCCGATCATGGAAGACAAGATCGTCGATTTCGTCCTGGAGCTGGCCTCGATCACCGATGAGATCGTCAGTCCCGAGGAACTGGCGAAGGAGCCGCCCGATCCGCGCGCGGTGTCCCAGGCCGGCGCTTCCGTGTCCGCCGAGACCGCGGCGCCCGAGGCTGAATAAATCTGGACGGGGCGTCTGGCATGGGGTGACATCCTCCGCCGGCGCCCCCACTTCTTGGCGCCGGCCCCGTCTTCCGGGGCAATAGCCCTGTTCGTCAAAGGTGAGATCATGATCGACCGCAGTCCCGTGGAAGTCTACGCCAACAACCTGGTCCCGATGGTGGTCGAGCAGTCCGCCCGCGGCGAACGCGCCTACGACATCTATTCGCGCCTTTTGAAGGAGCGGATCATCTTTCTGACCGGCGCCGTTTACGATCAGGTCAGCGCCTTGATCTGCGCCCAGCTGCTGTTCCTGGAGTCGGAGAACCCGGCGAAGGACATCTCCTTCTATATCAACAGTCCGGGCGGCGTGGTTTCGGCCGGCCTCGCGATCTACGACACCATGCAGTACATCCGCAGCCCCGTCAGCACGGTGTGCATCGGCCAAGCCGCGTCGATGGGCAGCCTGCTGCTGACCGCCGGTGCCAAGGGCAAGCGTTACGCGCTGCCGAACGCCCGCGTGATGGTGCATCAGCCGTCGGGCGGTGCGCAGGGTCAGGCGACCGATATCGAGATTCAGGCCCGCGAGATCCTGCTGCTGCGCAAGCGGCTGAACGAGATCTACGTCAAGCACACCGGCCAGCCGATCGAGGCGATCGAGCGCAAGCTGGAGCGCGACAGCTACATGTCGGCCGAGGAAAGCCGCGATTTCGGTTTGGTCGATGAGGTCGTGGAAGCCCGTCCGCCGACCGCCGACGACGCCGCCAAGGGCTAAGCCGCCGATTCCCCGCGCTGCCGGATCGAGTCCCGATATCCGGCAGCACGACCGTTTATCCCGTGATTTCAATACAATACGTCTAATCCGGTCATCGCTCGGTCATATAAGCGCAATATCGGCGCGGTGATCGGCTTGTCCCAGAACGCGAGTGATGGGTAGAATTCCCCATTGTGCCCCCGGTGTTCGGGGGAGGAGTCAGCATGAGCAAGTCCCCCGACTCGAAGAACACCCTCTACTGCTCGTTCTGCGGTAAGTCGCAGCACGAGGTCCGCAAGCTGATCGCCGGTCCGACGGTGTTCATCTGCGATGAGTGCGTGGAGCTCTGCATGGATATCATCCGTGAAGAGCATAAGACCCATATGGTGAAGTCGCGCGATGGCGTGCCGACGCCGCGCGAGATATGCAAGGTGCTGGACGATTACGTGATCGGCCAGGATCACGCCAAGAAGGTCCTGTCTGTCGCGGTGCACAACCATTACAAACGGTTGGCGCACGGGGCGAAGAACAACGACGTCGAGATCGCGAAGTCCAACATCCTGCTCCTGGGCCCCACCGGGTCGGGCAAGACGCTGCTGGCGCAGACTTTGGCGCGCATCCTCGATGTGCCGTTCACGATGGCGGATGCGACGACGCTGACCGAAGCCGGTTATGTGGGCGAGGATGTGGAGAACATCATCCTCAAGCTGCTGCAATCCGCCGATTACAATGTGGAGCGGGCGCAGCGCGGTATCGTGTACATCGACGAAGTGGATAAAATTTCGCGGAAGTCCGACAATCCGTCGATCACCCGGGATGTCTCCGGCGAGGGTGTGCAGCAGGCGCTGTTGAAGATCATGGAAGGGACCGTGGCTTCGGTGCCGCCCCAAGGCGGGCGCAAGCATCCGCAGCAGGAGTTCCTGCAGGTCGATACCACCAACATCCTGTTCATCTGCGGCGGTGCGTTCTCCGGGCTGGAGCGGATCATCGGCAATCGCGGCAAGGGCTCTGGAATCGGCTACGGCGCCGAGGTCCGATCACCCGACGAACGCCGGATGGGCACGATCCTGCGCGAAGTGGAGCCCGAGGATCTGCTGAAATTCGGCCTGATCCCGGAATTCATCGGCCGTCTGCCGGTGGTCGCGACGCTGGAAGACCTGGACGAAAAGGCCCTGGTCGAAATCCTGTCCAAGCCGAAGAACGCGCTGGTGAAGCAGTACGGCCGGTTGTTCGAGATGGAAGGCGTCAAGCTGACCTTCACCGAAGAGGCGTTGAAATCGGTCGCGACTCGGGCCATCGGCCGCAAAACCGGTGCGCGCGGGCTGCGGTCCATCATGGAACAAATCCTGCTGACCACGATGTACGATCTCCCAGGCCTGGATAACGTCGAGGAAGTCGTCATCAACGGGGAGGCCGCGGAGTCGCGGGCCGCTCCGGTCTACGTGCACGGCAAGGAGCGGGCGGAACACAGCGCGTGACCTCTTGCCGCCCGTCATCTTCAGGCGCTTCCCCGTCATCCTCGGGCGCGTCTCCGTCATCCTCGGGCTTGACCCGAGGATCGCCCCCGGCACACCATCGCAGATGCGTGCCGCTCGGGGTCCTCGGGTCAAGCCCGAGGATGACGGGTTGAAAAAGGGGATTGCGGGTTGAAAGCGCGGCGTTTGTCGATCACGGTTGTGACAGGCAGATTTCAAGGTCTTGTGCCATGATGTGCGTCAACCGATATGGGATGTTAGCCGGCGGGCGTGAAAAACCCGCCAAGGCGCGATCCGTGCCGCTGTTGGGCGGATTGGGCGCCGACTGTCCATTAGGAGGTCAATTATGACGGAAACCGAGCGTTCTGGGCCGGAGAAGGTTCAGCGTAGTACGGCGAAGGGCGATTTGCTCGCGGTGCTGCCGCTGCGCGATATCGTGGTCTTCCCGCACATGATCGTGCCGCTGTTCGTCGGGCGGGAGAAATCCGTCCGCGCGCTGGAAGCGGTGATGAAGGACGACAAGCAGATTCTGCTGGTCGCGCAGAAGAATGCCACGCAGGACGACCCGTCGGTCGACGACATCTATCGCGTCGGCACGGTGTCCACGATTCTGCAGCTGCTGAAGCTGCCGGACGGAACGGTGAAGGTGCTGGTCGAAGGCGGCAAGCGCGCCAAGATCACCGGATTCAAGGAAACCGAGTCCTATTTCGAAGCCATCGTCGAACCGATGCCCGACACCGGCACCGACCGTAAGGACATGGAAACCCTCAGCCGGAGCGTGGTCACGCAGTTCGAGCAGTACATCAAGCTGAACAAGAAGATCGCGCCGGAGGTGCTGGTTTCGCTGAACCAGATTTCGGAGCCCTCGAAGCTCGCCGACACGGTGGCGAGCCATCTGAACCTGAAGATTCCCGAAAAGCAGGAGATTCTGGAAGTCGCCAAGGTCGGCGACCGGCTGGAGAAGGTCTTCGGCCACATGGAATCCGAAATGGGCGTGATGCAGGTCGAGAAGAAGATCCGCAACCGCGTCAAAAAGCAGATGGAGAAGACCCAGCGCGAGTACTATCTGAATGAGCAGCTGAAGGCGATTCAGAAGGAACTCGGCGAGGGCGAAGACGGCAAGGACGAAAACGCCGAGCTGGAAGAGCGGATCAAGAAGACCCGCTTCACCAAGGAAGCGCGCGAAAAGGCGTTGCAGGAGCTGAAAAAGCTCAAGACCATGAGCCCGATGAGCGCCGAGGCCACGGTGGTGCGCAACTACCTGGATTGGATGCTGTCGATCCCCTGGAAGAAGCGCTCCAAAATCCAGAACGACGTGGTCGCCGCCGAAGCGGTGCTGGAAGCCGATCACTACGGGCTGGAGAAGGTCAAGGAACGGATCATCGAGTATTTGGCCGTGCAGGCGCGCAGCCCGAAGGTACGCGGTGCGATCCTGTGTCTGGTGGGCCCGCCCGGCGTTGGTAAGACGTCCTTGGGCAAGTCCATCGCCAAGGCGACCGGCCGTAATTTCGTGCGGATGTCGCTGGGCGGCGTGCGGGACGAAGCGGAAGTTCGCGGCCACCGGCGCACCTATATCGGGTCCATGCCCGGCAAGGTGATCCAGGGCATGAAGAAGGCCAAGACCTCCAACCCGTTGTTCCTGCTGGACGAGATCGACAAACTCGGCTCCGACTGGCGCGGCGATCCGTCTTCGGCGCTGCTGGAGGTGCTGGATCCCGAACAGAATTCGACCTTCGCCGATCACTATCTGGAGGTCGATTACGATCTGTCCGACGTGATGTTCGTCACGACGGCCAACAGCCTGCGTATGCCGCAGCCACTGCTGGACCGCATGGAGATCATCCGCATTCCCGGCTACACCGAGGATGAAAAGGTCGAGATCGCCAAGCGCCATCTGATCGAAAAGCAGGGCGAGGCGCACGGGTTGAAGAAGGAAGAGTGGTCGTTGTCGGAAGACGCGCTGCGCGACCTGATCCGCTACTACACCCGCGAAGCCGGCGTCCGAAATCTGGAACGCGAGATCGCCAACCTCGCCCGCAAGGCGGTGAAGGAAATCGTCACCCTCAAGACGAAGAAGGTCGCGATCACCCGCAAGAATTTGGAAAAATTCGCGGGGGTGAAGAAGCACCGCTTCGGCGAGACGGAAGCCGAGGACATGGTCGGTGTCGTCACCGGTCTGGCGTGGACCGAAGTCGGCGGCGAAATCCTGACCATCGAGTCGGTGCTGCTGCCCGGCAAGGGCAACATCAAGTCGTCCGGCAAGCTGGGCGACGTGATGCAGGAAAGCGTCTCGGCGGCACTGAGCTACGTGCGCAGCCGCTCGATCAAGTTCGGCATCAAGCCGACGTTGTTCGAAAAGCGCGACATCCACGTGCACGTGCCGGAAGGCGCGACTCCGAAGGATGGGCCGTCCGCCGGCGTGGCGATGGCGACATCTTTGGTGTCGATCCTGACGGGTATCCCGGTGCGCCGCGACATCGCCATGACCGGGGAGATCACGCTCCGCGGCCGGGTGCTGCCGATCGGCGGTCTGAAGGAGAAGTTGCTGGCGGCCCTGCGCGCGGGGATCACCACGGTGTTCATCCCGAAGGACAATGAGAAAGATCTCGCGGAAATCCCGGACAACGTGAAGAAGGGCCTGAAGATCATCGCCGTCGCCGACGTGGACGAGGTGATTGCCCAGGCGCTCGCGCGCAGGCCGGAAGCGATCGAGTGGGAGGAACCGGCGGAGCCGGTGGCACCCATCCCGGTGCAGCCTCCGACGGCGTCTCTGCCGCACTGAACGAAGAACGGCCCTCGGGAACGATCCCGTGGGCCGTTTCCATGTGCGCGGTTCGCGGCTGGCGCGACAAAATGTTACCGGCCGGCGCATACCTTCGATTGACGCGGCCCCAACCCCGCCCTTAGTAACCCGGCCCGCCGATCCCCTTCGGCGGATCGCATCCGACTCTGAATGAGGAATATGTCGCAGTGAATAAAGTGGACCTGATCTCGGCGGTTGCCGACGAAACCGAACTCCCGCGCACGAAGGCCGCGCAGGTGGTCGACGCCGTGCTGGCGAAAATCGCTTCCGGTCTGACGGCCGATAAGGAAGTCCGCCTGGTTGGCTTCGGCACCTTCTCCGCCGCGACCCGCAAGGCCAGCGTCGGCCGCAACCCGCGCACGGGTGAGGAAATGCAGATTCCCGAGTCGACCTCGGTGAAGTTCAAGGCCGGCAAGCAGCTGAAGGACGCGGTGGCCTAACGGCTGCCCACGGGCGGTTAGCTCAGCGGTAGAGCGTCTCGTTTACACCGAGAGGGCCGGCGGTTCGAATCCGTCACCGCCCACCAGTTGTTTAAAGTCGATTCCATGCCTTGACGCTTTGGGGCGCGCGGCCTACACGCCGCGCTCCGCTCTGCGGGAGTAGCTCAGTTGGTTAGAGCGCCGGCCTGTCACGCCGGAGGTCGCGGGTTCGAGCCCCGTCTCTCGCGCCACCCCCTTTTGGGGGAGGGTGTACGATCCTTGACGCAGACGTACGCCACGCCTAAACGCCGTCAGCCTTGCTGCGGGAGTAGCTCAGTTGGTTAGAGCGCCGGCCTGTCACGCCGGAGGTCGCGGGTTCGAGCCCCGTCTCTCGCGCCAGCAGCAAGTTTCGGGACCGACCGTCCCCTGTTTCCCCATTCGATTGCGGTCGCTCAAAGCGCCATTGCTCTTTTAGACCTGTTTAGGTATAACGCCGGAGGCTAGGACCGATGGCCGTCAAGCCGCTTGTATGGATCGGCAGCAGCAAAAGAGATTTGCTCGCGATGCCTGACGACGTGCAGGACACCTTCGGCTACGCCCTTCACCTCGTGCAAACCGGTTCGAAGCACGCGCAAGCAAAGCCGCTGAAGGGCCAGGGTTCGGCCGGGGTGCTGAAGGTGGTGGAAAATTGGAAGGGCGACACCTATCGAGCGGCTTACACCGTCAGGTTCAGCGACGCGGTATACGTGCTGCATTGTTTTCAGAAGAAGGCAACGCGCGGCATCGCGACTCCGAAGCCGGATCTCATGCTGATCGACAGCCGCTTGCAGATCGCCGACACTCTCTCGAAACGGGCCGAATCATGATCGAATTCGAACAAGGTACCGAGAATGTCTACGCCGACCTCGGCCGTCCCGACGCCGAGGAGATGCTGATCAAAGCGCAGCTCGCCACGAAAATCGGAGAGATTGTCAAACGGCGCAAACTGACGCAGGCGCAGGCCGCCGAGATCGTCGGTATGCCGCAACCGAAGCTGTCGGGGATGCTGCGCGGCCAATTCCGCGGGATCAGCGAAACCAAGATGCTGAACTGTCTCACTCGTTTGGGACGGGACGTCCAAATCGTGGTTGGGCCGCCTCGTTCGGCCGCTGGCCTCGGCCATATCGAGGTTTTGTCGGCGGTGTCTTGACCCATGGAGGACGAAAAGCGCCGAATTCGTCCTTCCGCCCCTATGGCGGTCCTGACGGGATCGGTCTAATATCCCGCCAACGCTTCCTGTTGCCCGTGCGAACCCCAATAAGGGCGGTGCGGTCGGCAGGGCGCGCCACGACTCCGGACCATGCGCAACGGCGCGCGAACGAGGATGAGAGCACCGACGATGCAGCCTGTTTTGTATGGCTACCTGCCCATTCTCGTCTTTTTGGTCATTGCCGGCGGCATCGCGGTGGCCATGATCGGCGGCTCGCTGCTGCTGGCGCGTCAGAAGCCCTACGCGGAAAAACTATCCGCCTACGAATGCGGGTTCGAGGCGTTCGACGACGCCCGCCGCCGTTTCGACGTGCGGTACTACCTTGTCGCCATTCTGTTCATCATCTTCGACCTGGAAGTGGCCTTCCTGTTCCCCTGGGCCGTGGCGCTCAAAGGCATCGGCGCATTCGGTTTCTGGTCGATGATCGCCTTCCTGGGCGTGCTCACCGTGGGTTTTGTCTATGAGTGGTGCAAGGGCGCCTTGGATTGGGAGTGACGGGCACATGAGCACGACATTGGCCTGGAATGGCACAGCGCTGCCCCCCGGCCCAGAACAGGACGCCGTCCTGAAGGGCATCACGGGTGAGATCGAGAATAAGGGCTTCATCGTCGCCAACCTGGATAAGGTGGTGAACTGGGCCCGGACCGGCAGCCTGTGGCCGATGACGTTCGGTCTGGCGTGCTGCGCGGTGGAGATGATCCACGCGTATATGCCGCGCTACGACCTCGACCGTCTGGGCATTATTCCGCGCGCCTCACCCCGGCAGTCCGACGTGATGATCGTGGCGGGCACGCTGACAAACAAAATGGCGCCGGCGCTGCGGAAGGTTTACGACCAGATGCCGGAGCCACGCTGGGTGATCAGCATGGGCAGCTGCGCCAATGGCGGCGGCTACTACCATTATTCCTATTCGGTGGTGCGCGGCTGCGACCGGGTGGTGCCGGTCGATATCTACGTCCCCGGCTGCCCGCCGACGGCCGAGGCTTTGGTCTACGGGATTATGCAATTGCAGAAGAAAATCCGCCGCACGGGGACGATTCTCCGTGGCTGAGGAAACCGCCCCCGAAGCCGCTCCGCCGCCGCCGGAACCGACGGAAGCCGAGATTTTCGCGGCCGCCGTGGCATCCGTGCCGGGCGTGACCGGGACACGTTGGCAGCATGGCGAACTGACCGCCCATGCCGCGCGCGACTCCATCTTGGCGACCATGACCGCTTTGCGCGACGATCCGCGTTTCGCGTTCGAACAGCTGATGGACCTTTGCGGCGTCGATTGGCCGGAACGAGCCGAGCGGTTCGAGGTTGTGTATAATCTGCTGTCGGTGTCGCTGAATCAGCGGATCCGGGTGGTCGTGACCACGGACGAAACCGCCCCGGTGCCGTCGGTTCTGACCGTATGGCCGGCCGCGACGTGGTGGGAACGCGAGGCCTGGGACCTGTTCGGGATCGTGTTCTCCGGTCAGCCCGATCTGCGCCGTATCCTCACGGATTACGGGTTCGAGGGGCATCCGCTCCGCAAGGACTTCCCGCTGACCGGATACGTGGAACTGCGCTACGACGAGGACCGCAAGTCGGTGGTCTACGAGCCCGTGAAGCTGACGCAGGACTTTCGTAGCTTCGACTTCCTCTCCCCTTGGGAGGCGATTACGACGCTGCCAGGCGACGAGAAGGTCTTTACCGACCGAGCGAAGGGCTGAGGCGATGGACGAAATTGTCACGACCCGTCAGGTGGAGATCGACAGCCACTCCATCAATTTCGGCCCGCAGCATCCCGCGGCGCATGGCGTGCTGCGCCTGATTCTGGAGCTGGACGGCGAAATCGTCGAACGCGCCGATCCGCATATCGGGCTGCTGCATCGCGGCACCGAGAAGCTGATCGAGTACAAGACCTATATGCAGGCGGTGCCGTATTTCGATCGCCTCGATTACGTGTCCCCGATGTGCGAGGAGCATGCGTTCGCGCTGGCGGTGGAGAAACTGCTGGGCATCCAGGCGCCGGATCGGGCGCAGTGGATCAGGGTGCTGTTCGCCGAAATCACCCGCGTGCTGAACCATCTTCTTAATTTGACCACCTACGCGCTGGACGTCGGCGCGATCACGCCGGCGCTTTGGGGGTTCGAGGAACGCGAGAAACTCATGGAATTCCATGAGGCTGCTTCGGGCGCCCGCCTGCATGCGAACTATTTCCGTCCCGGCGGGGTGGCGAAGGATCTGCCGGCCGGGCTGACCGACAAGATCGCCGAATGGGCCGAGACGTTCCCGAAATTCCTCGACGATCTCGAACATCTTCTGACCGGCAATCGCATTTGGCGCCAGCGGACGGTGGATATCGGGGTGTTCTCGGCGGAACAGGCTTTGGCTTGGGGCTTCTCCGGCCCGCCGCTGCGCGCGTCCGGCGTGCCGTGGGATCTGCGGCGCTCGCAGCCCTACGACAAATACGCGGAAGTGGATTTCCAGGTGCCCGTCGGGCGCAACGGCGACTGCTTCGACCGTTATCTGGTGCGGTTGGCAGAAACCCGTGAGTCCGTGAAGATCGTCAAGCAGGCACTGGCGAAGATGAAGCCAGGGCCGATCAAGGTGCAGGACCGCAAGTTCACGCCGCCAACCCGGGGCGAAATGAAGCGGTCGATGGAAGCGCTGATCCATCATTTCAAGCTCTATACCGAGGGCTATCACGTCCCGGCGGGCGAGACCTATACGGCGGTCGAATCCCCGAAAGGAGAATTCGGCGTCTATCTGGTCTCCGACGGCACCAACAAGCCGTACCGGTGCAAGATACGCTCGACCGGATTCGCGTTTTTGCAGGCCGTGGATGTCATGTCCAAGCGGCACATGCTGGCCGACGTCTGCGCGATCATCGGATCGCTGGATGTCGTGTTCGGCGAGATCGACAGGTAGACCATGGCCGACGTTGAATCCTTCGCCTTCGACGCGCAATCGGACGCCGAACTCACTGTGTTGGTCGGGCGCTACCCCGCCGGCAAGCAGGCCAGCGCGGTCATTCCGGGCCTGTATGTCGTGCAGCACCAGATGAAGCGCCAGACCGGCAGCGCCTGGGTGCCGGTGAAGGGCATGGATGCGCTCGCCGAACGCCTGGGCATGGCGCCGATCCGCGTCTACGAGGTCGCGACCTTCTATTACATGTTCAACATGGCACCGATCGGCAAATACCATTTGCAGCTCTGCACCACGACGCCGTGCTGGCTGCGCGGGTCCGACGATGTGGTCGCCGCCTGCCGCGAGGCCACGGGCATCAAGGGCTGGAAGGAAACCAGCGCCGACGGGTTGTTCACCATGACCGAGGTCGAATGCGTCGGCGCCTGCGTCAACGCCCCGATCCTGCAGGTGGACGACGACTTCTACGAGGACATGGACCGCGAGAAGACTCTTGCGCTCATCGCGGCGCTGCGGGAGGGCACACCGCCGCCGCGAGGGTCGATGATCGGGCGGCAGAACTCGGCCCCGATCGGCGGCCCCACCACCTTGCAATTCGCGCCGGAGGCCTGAGCGATGCTGCAAGATAAAGACCGCATTTTCACCAATCTCTACGGCATCCACGATCCGCTGCTGAAAGGCGCGCGTGCCCGTGGGGATTGGGACAACACGGCGGCGATCCTGGCGCGCGGGCGCGATGCCATCATCGATGAGATGAAGAAATCCGGCCTGCGCGGCCGTGGCGGCGCGGGATTCCCGACCGGGTTGAAATGGTCGTTCATGCCCAAGCAGTCCACGCTGCCGGGCTATCTGGTGGTCAACGCCGACGAATCCGAACCCGGCACCTGCAAAGACCGCGAAATCTTGCGCCACGACCCGCACAAGCTGGTCGAAGGCTGCCTGATCGCCGGCTTCGCCATGGGTGCGTGTGCGGCCTACATCTATGTGCGCGGTGAGTTCTACAACGAAGGCCGCATGCTCCAGGCCGCCGTCGACGAAGCCTACGAAGCCGGGTTGATCGGCAAAAATGCCTGCGGTTCGGGTTACGATTACGATGTGTTCGTGCATCGCGGCGCCGGGGCCTACATCTGCGGCGAGGAAACCGCGCTGATCGAGAGCCTCGAAGGCAAGAAGGGCATGCCGCGGATGAAGCCGCCGTTCCCGGCCGGCGTCGGGCTGTACGGCTGCCCCTCCACGGTGAACAACGTCGAATCCATCGCGGTGGCGCCGACCATCCTGCGTCGTGGCGCCGACTGGTTCCTGTCGATCGGCCGTCCGAACAACGCGGGGCCGAAGCTGTTCTGTATCTCCGGCCACGTGAACAAGCCCTGCAATGTCGAGGAAGAACTCGGCATTCCCATGCGCGAGCTGATCGAGCGTCATGCCGGCGGCGTGCGCGGCGGCTGGGACAATCTGCTGGCAGTGATCCCCGGCGGCGCCTCGGTGCCGATGATCCCGAAATCGATCTGCGACGATATCCCGATGGATTTCGACAGTCTGCGCGGGGTGCGGTCCGGCCTGGGCACCGCCGCCGTCATCGTCATGGACAAATCCACCGACCTGATCAAAGCCATTGCTCGGTTGTCCAAATTCTACATGCATGAGAGCTGCGGCCAGTGCACCCCGTGCCGCGAAGGCACCGGCTGGATGTGGCGCACCATGAACCGCATGGTCGAAGGCAAGGCCGACATCGCCGAGATCGACACGCTGGAACAGGTCACCAAACAGGTCGAAGGCCACACCATCTGCGCGTTGGGCGATGCGGCGGCGTGGCCGATCCAGGGCCTGATCCGGCATTTCCGGCCGGTGATGGAGGAGCGGATTTCTGCCTACAAGGCGCGGATTTCGAGCCCCTCGCGCATGGCGGCGGAGTGATGGGCATGACGCAGCGCGCTATCGTCACCTTTATCGTCATGGCGGGCGAAGGCCCGCCACCCACGACTGTGCCGCCCCAAGTCGTGGGTGGCGGG
>Ga0214180_1000537_pt1 | contig 13468 bp, 14 predicted proteins | sample TroBogEpilimnion_22_FD_153018 | JGI IMG/M metagenome (GOLD analysis project Ga0214180, IMG submission 153018) | Freshwater microbial communities from Trout Bog Lake, WI - 16OCT2007 epilimnion | ecosystem: Environmental > Aquatic > Freshwater > Lake > Epilimnion/Euphotic zone | place: Trout Bog... | reverse complement strand
GCAGCGGGCGGGTTGCGCCGCCGTATTCGAGTTCGCCTTTCAGCAAAGCGGCGCCTCGGCCGGGATCGCCGGGCCAGGGGTCGCGGACGGGGAGCGCGGGGGCGTCCGGGACGCGGCCCATGCTGAGGCTGGGCAGGCGCGCGATGACGCGCCGGGCGTCGCGGAGCCAGCGGCGGGGATCGGCTGGGTTCACGCGGCGGCCTCCGTGCGCAGGCCGGCGATGGCGGCGGCGTAGTCGGGGGCGCCGAATACGGCGGTTCCGGCGATCAAGGTGTCGGCTCCGGCCCGCAGCACCGAAGGCGCGGTGTCCGGCGTGATGCCGCCATCGACCGCGAGGGCAATCGGACGGCCGGCCGCATCGATCATCCGCCGCAGGGCCGCGATCTTATCCAGTTGCGAGGGCAAAAACCGTTGTCCGCCAAATCCAGGGTTCACCGACATGACCAACACGATGTCGGTCAAATCGAGCAACCATGCAATAGAGTCGGGCGGGGTTCCAGGGTTCAGCACGACTCCGGCTTTTTTGCCGAGCGAACGAATCAGTTGCAGCGTTCGATGCGGATGCGGCCCGGCCTCGGGGTGGATGGCGATATGATCGGCTCCCGCGTCGGCGAATGCCTGGATGTAAGGATCGGCGGGCGTAATCATCAGATGCACGTCGAACGGCAACTTGGAGTGCTTACGCAGCGCCGCGAGGACAACGGGACCGAAACTGATGTTGGGCACGAAATGCCCGTCCATGATGTCCAGATGCAGCCAGTCGGCGCCGGCGGTTTCGATGGCCGCGACCTCTTCCCTCAGCCGGCCGAAATCGGCGGCGAGCAGGCTGGGCGCGATGGTGGGACGCCGAACGTGCGCTTGGGACATGATTGCGTTCTAGACATCCGCGCCGATGCCATACAAGGCCGGATCAGGTCTTTATGAGCCGAGCGGCGAAGAAACCGTCCATGCCGCCGCGTTCGGGCCAGAGGGCGGGGTGGGTGCGGAGGTGGCCGTCCGGGGTGCGGGCTTGCGGCAGCGCGGCGAGTTCGTCGGGGGTGAAGGGGTCTGGCCGCAGGCCCGAAGCGGCGAGGCGGGGGGCGCCTTCCTCGGGTTGCAGCGAACACACGGCGTAGATCAGGCGTCCGCCCGGTTTCAGCATCGCCGCGGCTGCTGCCAGCAGACGGTCCTGCGCGCCGGTCAGGGTTTTGATGTCGTTCGGGCGTTTCAGATACGGGACATCCGGGTGGCGGCGGATGGTGCCAGTGGCGCTGCAGGGGGCGTCCAGCAGGATGGCGTCGAATTTTTCCGCCGGGGTCCAGGTTGTGGCGTCAGCCTGGATCAGGTCGGCGTGCAGGCCCCAGCGGCGTAAATTACCGGCGAGGCGTTCGATCCGGCCGGGATCGCGCTCCAACGCGGTGACATGGGCGCCGGCGGCGGCGAGTTGGCCGGTTTTGCCGCCGGGGGCGGCGCAGAGATCGGCGACGCGCTCTCCGGGTCGGGCGTTCAGCAGGCGTGCGGGCAATGCGGCGGCGGCGTCCTGGACCCAGAGAGCACCGTCGGCGAAACCGGGAATATCGGCGACCAGCGTGCCGGCGGGGAAGCGGATGGAGCCGGTGGGCAGCAGTTCCGCGCCCTCGGGGACCGGTGTGCCGGGTTTCAGCGTCAGGTCGAGCGGGGCTTCGTCCCGATGCGCCGTCGCGATGGCGCGGGCGTTCGCGCCCCAGGACGCCCAGAGCCAGTTCGGCGTGTCCAAGCGCGGGGCGTCCAGAGTTTCCAGCGCGTCCGTCCCCCCGGTCGCGACCTTACGCAGCACCGCGTTGACCAGCCCGGCGAACGGCGTGAGGCCCTTGCGTTTGGCCAGCGCCACGGCGGTGCCCACGGCGGCATGGACGGGGGTTTCCAGCAGCAGCAGGCCGGCGGCACCGATCCGCAGCACAGTGCGCACTGGGGGCGGCGGTTCCTTGCGCAGATAAGGCTCCAGCACCGCGTCCAGCGTTCCGGCCCGGCGCAGCACGGACGCGGCAAGGCGATGGCCGGCGGATCGGTCGCGGGCGTCCATTTGCGGGAGCGCTGTCAGCGCTTCCTCCAATGGGCGGCCGCGTTCGAGGACGGCGGTCAGAAGATCGAAAGCGGCTTCGCGTGTGGGATCGGGCATAGGCTGCTTATGCCGTGGCGGCGGGGCGAGAGCGAGATACCCCGATATACTCGTTCCCGATTCATGCGCCGCCGTTTTGGGAACCACATCGCACGGGACGTTTCACAAGCTTGCCGCGGGCGCCAGATCGCCGATTGACTTGCCCTTTGCCGCCTGCCTAGTCTTCGCCCACGGAAGAAGAAAGCCCGCATATGGGCACGAGGGAGGAATAACGATGCCGAAGATCGCACGTCTGCTAGCCGTCGCTGCACTGACCGTCATGGCTTACGTCCTGCCCGCCGCGGCCGAGGACACCATCAAGATCGGCCTGATCGATCCGCTGTCCGGCGCCTTCGCTCAGCAGGGCGATGCCAATCTGAAGCACTTCAACTACCTGTTCTCCCGCATCAACGCCGAGGGCGGGCCGCTGGGCAAGAAGATCGAGGTCGTTCCCGTCGACGACAAGCTGCAACCGGCGGAGGCGCTGATCGCGCTGCAAACCATCATCGATCAGAACATCAACTTCGTGATGTCCTGCACGGGATCGAACATCGGCGCGGCGTTGCTGGACGGCGTGGCGAAACATAACGCCCGCAACCCGGATCATCGCGTTCTGTATTTGAACTGCGGCGCGCTGGCGTCCGATCTGACCAACGACAAATGCGATTTCTGGCATTTCCGCTTCGACTCCAACACCGGGCAGCGGGCGGAAACTCTGGTGCGCGGCCTGCCGAAGGACCTGAAAACGGTTTACATCCTGAACCAGGATTACCTGTTCGGGCAGACGCTGCATCGCGAAACCAAGGAAAATCTGGCCAAGCTGCGCCCCGATATCAAAATCGTGGGCGAGGACATGATCCCCCTCGGCAAGGTCAAGGACTTCACGCCCTACATCACCAAGATCCAGGGTTCCGGGGCCGAGGCGCTGCTGACCGGCAACTGGGGTCCCGACCTGAACCTGATGATGAAAGCCGGCGTCGATGCCGGGCTGAAACTGCAATATTACACCTATCTGTCGCACGTCGTGGGCGGCCCGACCTCGGTCGGAGAAACCGGCGACAAGCGGCTGCATACCGTCGTGGAATTCCATCCCAACGTGCCGGCCGAACAGAACTCGGCGGCGGGCGAGGAATTCGTGGCCACCTGGCGCAAGGACCACGATTTCGACCTGTTCCAGATGAATAACTACATGATGTTGAAGATGCTGACGGCGGCGATCAACAAGGCTGGCAGCACCGATCCGCTGAAGGTTGCCTTGGCGCTGGAAGACAGCACCGCCAAGGACATGATGGGGCACACCTACACGATGCGGAAATCCGATCATCAGCTGCTGGAGCCGCTGTACGTCGCCCAATTCGTCAAGGGCGCGCGCTATGATTCGGAAAAGACGGGCCTGGGCTGGAAGACCGACGCGGTGGTGGAATCGGCCGATCTGAACCAACCGACCACCTGCAAAATGAAGCGGCCGGCGTCGTAATCGTCGTCATGGAAGTCCTTATCGTCTCGCTGCTGAACGGGCTTGTTTACGGCATGCTGCTGTTCATGCTCGCCAGCGGCCTGACGCTGATCTTCAGCATGATGGGCGTGCTGAATTTCGCCCACGCCAGCATCTACATGCTGGGCGCGTACTTCGCGTTCGAGGTCAGCCGGTGGGTGGGTTTCATCCCCGCGCTGATTATCGCGCCGATAGCGTGCGGGGCGATCGGCGCGGCCATCGAGATCTTCGGCCTGCGGCGTGTCCATCACAACGGGCACATCGCGGAGCTGTTGTTCACCTTCGGTCTGGTGTTCATCATCCAGCGCGGGTTGCAGATGATCTGGGGCATGCTGCCGATGCCCTACCGGGTGCCGGCGTTCCTGGATTTTCCGTTGTTCGTGCTCTACGGCGCCAACTTCCCGGCCTATCGCGGCTTCATGCTGTTGATCTCCGCCGTCATGCTGCTGTCGATCTTTTTGCTGCTGAAGAAGACCCGCATCGGGCTGATCATTCAGGCGGCGTTGACGCATCCGCAGATGGTGTCGGCGCTGGGGCATAACGTGCCGGTGGTGTTCACGACCGTGTTCGCCGGGGGCTGTTTGCTGGCCGGCCTCGCGGGGGTGATCGGCGGGAATTACCTCACGACCGAGTCCAGCATGGCCGACGCCATGGGACCCATCGTTTTCGTGGTGGTGGTGTTCGGCGGTTTGGGGTCTCTGGCAGGGTGCTTCATCGCGTCGATCCTGATGGGCATGATCCAGACTTTCGCCGTCGTGTTCGACGTGACATTGGGGGATTTGCTGGCGCCGTTCGGGGTGAACGCCAATTGGGACAATCTGCTGGGGGAAATCTTCACCGTGCCGATGGCCCGCATCGGCCCGCTGCTGCCCTACGCGATGATGATTTTGATACTCTTGTTCCGCCCACGGGGCCTCATGGGGACGCGCGATACATGAGCGGATCGTCGGCGAAATGGTGGATCGCGCTGCTTTTGCTGGCGCTCCTACTACCCTGGGGATTCTACGACTGGGCGCATGCTCGGCACTCCGGCTTCATGATCTCCATGCTGAGCCAGTGCGGCATGATGATTATCTTCGCACTGTCGTACAACATGCTGATGGGGCAAGCGGGTCTGCTGTCGTTCTGTCACGCGGTGTTCTTCGGCATCGGCGGTTACACCGTGGCGCATGTGCTCAGCACCATCGGGCATGGCGATCTTGCCATACCGATGGAGGCTGTGCCGCTGTTCGGCGGTCTGGCCGGTTTGGCGATGGCCATCGTGTTCGGCTACATGGCCACCAAGCAGCGCGCCACCGCCTTCGCCATGATCACGATGGGAATCGGCGAACTGGTTGCCACCGCATCCGTCATGTTCCGCCATTTCTTCGGCGGCGAGGGCGGCATCACCACCGACCGCATGATCGAAAACAGTGTGTTCGGCCTGACGTATTCGCAGGGCATCCAGGTTTATTACCTGATCGTCGCCTGGACCGTCATTGCCGTCATGGGCATGTATTTCCTGACGCAAACACCGTTGGGCCGCATGGCCAACGCCTGCCGCGATAATTTCGAGCGTGCCCAATTCGTCGGCTACGACCCCAAGATCGTGCGCTTCGTGCAGTTCGCTCTGTCCGGGTTCTTTGCCGGCATCGGCGGGGCTTTGTACGCGGTCACCTATGAGATCATGACCTTCGACGCGTTGTCGGCGCCGCTGTCGGCCAATGCGCTGCTGATGGCCTATATCGGCGGCACTACCGTCTTCGCCGGCCCCATCCTCGGCGCGGTGCTGATCACCGTGTTGCAGAGCTACATCAGCCTGCTGTCGAACTCCTGGCTGGTTTATGTCGGCGTGCTGTTCATCGCGATGGTGACCTTCGTGCCGGCCGGTCTGGCCGGGATTATTCTGGCGCACAAACCGATCCAGCAGGCCGGCCAGATGAGGCGCCTGACGGTGCCGTATCTGCGGCTGGTCATACCCGGCGTGGCCGTGGTGTTCGGGTTCATCGGGATGGTGGAGCTGCTGTCCTTCCTGACGATCGGTGCCGCGCAGGGGAAGAAGCTGGTACTGGCCGGTTCCACGATCGATGTCGCGGCGTTCATGCCCTGGGCCGTGTCAGTCGCGTGCCTGTTCGGCGGGGGTGTTTGGCTGCGGCTTGAATCGCGGGTGTTCAACCGGGTGTGGGAGCAGGTGACGCTGGAGATCAAGGCGCGGGAGGCCGTGCGATGAATATCCGCTACCCACACCCGTCATGGTCGGGCTCGACCCGACCATCTCGTTCCATTGGGCCTGAGATGGTCAGGTCAAGCCCGACCATGACGAATAGCGGGAATACCCGCCGATGACTGCCCTAATTCTCCGCGATGTCCGCAAGAACTTCGGGCCGACGGAAATCATCCGCGGCGTCAATCTGTCCATCGCACCCGGCGAACGGCACTGCATCATCGGGCCCAACGGCGCCGGAAAGACAACGTTGTTCAACCTGATCAGCGGGCGGTTCCCCATATCCTCGGGTGAGATCGCGTTGAACGGCGCGCGCATCGATCAGCTGCCGCCGCACAAGATCAACCGCATGGGGCTGTCGCGCAGCTTCCAGATCACTTCCATTTTCCACCGCCTGTCGGTGTTCGAAAATCTGCGTTGTGCTCTGCTGTGGAGCACGGGCTACCGCTATTCCTTCTGGTCCCCGCTCTGGCGGCAAAAATCGTTGAACGAACGGGCGGAACGTCTGCTGGAAGACCTGAACCTGAGCAGCCGCCGCGATATTCCCGCCGGGCTGCTGTCCTATGCCGAACAGCGCGCGCTGGAGATCGGCATGACGATCGCCGGCGGTGCCTCGGTCATTCTGCTGGACGAGCCGACAGCGGGCATGAGCAACACCGAAACCGACTATGCCATGGCGCTGATCCGCCGCGTCACCGAGGGCAAGACCCTGTTGATGGTGGAGCACGACATGAAAGTGGTGTTCGACCTCGCCGATACGATCACGGTGCTGGTGTACGGTCAGATCATCGCGTCCGGTCCCCCCGCCGAAGTCAGGGCGAGCAAAGCCGTGCAGGAAGCCTATTTGGGAGCGCTGGAAGAATGATTCTGTCCATTCGCGACCTACATGCTTTTTACGGGCAGAGCCATATTCTGCACGGCGTCGATCTCGATGTGAACGAGGGCGAAATCGTCAGCCTGCTGGGGCGCAACGGCGTCGGCCGTTCGACCCTGTGCAAAGCGATCATGGGGCTGCTGCCGCCGCAGGGATCGGTGCGCTACCGCGACAAGGAAATGGTGGGGTTGCGCGCCGATCTGATCGCGCGGGCCGGCATCGGCTACGTGCCGGAGGACCGGCAGGTTTTTCCGACATTGTCCGTGCGGCAGAACCTGGAACTCGGCCTGAAACGCGCCGGCAAATTCGGGCGTTGGACGTTCGACGACGTATTCCGGCTGTTCCCGAATCTGGCGGCCCGGCAGAACAACCCCGCCGGCGTGCTGTCGGGCGGGGAGCAGCAGATGCTGACCATGTGCCGCACCTTGATGGGCGACCCCGATCTGGTACTGATCGACGAACCGACCGAGGGGCTGGCTCCGTTACTGGTGGAACAGGTCGGTGTGCTGCTAGCCGAAATCGCCAGTCGCGGCGTGGCGATTTTGCTGGTGGAACAGAAGCTGACGATCGCGCTGAAAATCTCCCACCGGTTGTACGTGATGGGGCATGGGAAAATCGTGTTCGAGGGCACGCCCGACGATCTGCACGCCAATGCCGATGTGCGGCGGGAGTGGTTGGAGGTCTGAGCGGCGTTCAGCGCTGCCGCCACGCCGCGAGCATCGCCGCCATCGACGGCGGCGTGACGCGCGCTGCCGCGTCCACGCGTTCCCATACAATCGACTGGGCGATTGGGCGTGTGCGGCGGCTATCCATGTGGTGTTCCGCCCCATTCGTCTCCGGTATGATATAGTCCGGGTGGACAATACCGTTCGCGCCCAGGAATGGCGTCATGGCATCGACGAAGCCGATCCCCAACGAATTGGCCGCGTTGCGCAGCCGAGCGTTGAAATGTGCGTGAATTGCTGTGCGTTCGGCGATATTGGCCATTTCGAACGTGCGCAGACGCATGGACAGATCGTGCGACGACAGGTCGCTTTCGCGCCAGACGATGTCGTCGGTGACATACCCTCCGCGCAGGGCATCGTCCGACAAGACCGGTGGAAACACCGATATCAGCGACATGCGCGGCCGGCCCCGTAGGTTGGCCAGAAAGCCCGCGTAACGTGCCACGGTGTCGTCGCAGAAGCTCCGGTAATCGCCGAGGTCCAGCCGCGGGCGGTTTTCCCGGACACGGTTGTAATTGTAAACGAATTCGAGATCGACCTGCCCGAATTGCAGGAGGAACGGGACTTGTTCGATACCGGGCAAGGTCTGGATCGCCGAAGCGATATCCTTCAGCATGGTGCCGTAGCCGGACACGGATTTGGGATTGGCCAATCCGCGCGCCGAGCCGGCCGAACAGGGGATATGGACCGGCAACAGCCACGCATCCTCGCGTGCGGCGTTATGAACGAACCACCCGGCATGACTGTCGCCGGTTATGAAATACGGACGCGCCCCGATCTCCCGCAGCGCCACGACCGCGGGCCAGCGTTCGGCGATATAGGTGCCCGACATGGTTTTCTTGCTGTCGAATAACTGCCTGGCAAGCGCGGACAGCAAATTTGTCCGTAGCCATTGGCTGTCGATTGGGAGACGGGCCAATGCCAGGAAGGCCGTGGGGTCGAGATCCATCGACATCGACCGGCCTTCCTGCAAGCCATGGCTTAAAAAATGCGCGAGCGCCTGCGTGGGGTCGAACCCCTGTTCGGCGAGATCGCCGAAACTGTCTCGATAGGCGCTGGGCGAAAAGCCGCTGCGCAAGAGCAGATCGATGAAGTCCGTCGCCGAGGCCGGGGCGCAAACCCCGGCGAAAACCGATGCGTCGATCAGGGCCCGTTCAGCGTTCATGCGTCATCTTGCGGCCAGAGGCGTTGTTTTCAGGCTGCGACGACCGCCCGCCCGAACTCAGGTTACCCCGAACACCGTCTTTGCGTTGTTCAGGAATACCGCCCGCCGCTGCTCCTCGGTCATTTTCATCGGCAGCGCGTGCTGGGGATCGTCGAAATCCCAATGCGGGTAGTCGGTGGCGAACAGGATGCGGTCCCAGCCGATCCAGTCGAAGATTTCGCTGAGCTGGCTACGCGGCTCCGGTTCCTCGATCGGCTGGGTGGTGAACCAGATGTTGGAGCGGAGGTATTCCGACGGCAGGCGCTTCAGATGCGGCAGTTCCTGCTTCAGCTTCTTGTATTGCGCGTCCATCCGCCATCCAAGCGCGGCAGCCCAGGAGACGCCGCCTTCGATAAGGACGACTTTCAGGGTGGGGAAGCGTTCGAACACGCCTTCCAGGATCAGGCTGACGGTCAGGGCCTGCTGGGCCTGGGAATGGCCGACCATTTCCTCCAGGTAGTAGGACCCCCAGCCGGAGGACGTGATCGCGTTGCCGCCGTAGCCGAAGGCATGGATGCCGACGGGCAGGTTTGCGGCGACTGCGGCTTCGTAGATTGGCCAGTACTGGCGCTGCCCGAGCGGCGCGGCGGTGCGGGAAAGCATGAGGATTTGGGCGAAATTCTTGTCGCCGGCGCGGAGTTCGATTTCCTTCACCGATGCCGCCGCGTCCTCGTATGGGATCACGACGGAGCCCTTCAGGCGGGCATCCACGGACGTCCATTCCGCCTTCTGCCACTCATTCGTGGCGTGGGTGATGGCGTTGGACAGGTCCAGGTTCATCGCGCCCTGGCCGGAGGTTAGCGGGTTCAGAATGCCCAAAGTGACGTTGTTGGGGTCCAGATGCTGTTGCGCCATGAACTCCAGATCGCTGCCGGGTTGCTTGCCGGGCGGCCATGCGTCGATGCGCGACGCCTGCGGCTGGCCTTTGGGGTACGCCGAACCTTTCTCCCACGGCTGGCGGTAGGTCATGCCGAACGCTTCCACATGTTCCTGCCACTGCTTGGACAGGTATGGGTAAAGCGATTTGGAAATACCGCCGATGCCGGCACCGGCCGGGCGCGGATGGATGTCGCAATCGGCGATCGCCAGCCGGGACGCGGCGGCGGGTTGCGCGGTCGGGCGGATCAGGGTGTCGGCGGTCATGGCTCGGGTTCCCTATGTGTAGACCGTCATCGTTGGGTTACTCGTCCCCTCGTCAACGGGTTTCTTATTTCATCATCCTCGGGCTTGACCCGAGGATCGCCCACTGCACTCACTCGCGAACGTGTGCCGCTTGGGGTCCTCGGGTCAAGCCCGAGGATGACGAAAGGGTAGCGAATGTTTCTTGTAGCCGAGGATAGGTACGCAGCGGGTTCTCCGCCATGATTTTGTGCGCCAGGGCCTTGTCGAAGCCGTCGGGCATCGCGCCTTGGCCGTCGAACTGCCAGTGCGGGTAGTCGGTGGAGAACAGGATCATCTCATCCGACCCCATATGCTCCATCAGGCGCATGACGCCGCCTTCGTCGGGCGGGCCGTCGAAGGGCTGCAGGGTCAGGCGCACGCGGTCGCGCACGATGGAGGCCGGGGGATCGCTGACCCAGGGGATTTCGCTCCGCAGGCCTTTCCAGAATTTCGTCAGGCGCCAGAGATAGGCGGGCAGCCAGCTCACGCCCGATTCCATCAGGACGACGGTCAAATCGGGGAATTTGGCGAACACGCCCTCGGCCATCAGGCTGGTCAACTGCGACTGAAAGCCGGGCGCCTGATTGACGTAATCTTCGGTGTAGTAGGACGGCCAGCCGACCGGGGTGACCGGGTGGCGGTACGTGCTGCCGGCATGGATGCCGATGGGCAGCCCGTGCTTCTCCGCCGCCGCGTAAATCGGCCAGTTCTGCCGGCGCCCGAGCGGGATTTCGCCGCCGACCAACAGCAGGACCTGGACGAAGCGCTTGTCGGGGGCGCAACGCTCGATCTCCTCGACCGCGCGTTCGGGGTTTTGGGTGGGGACGACGATGGACGCCCTTAGCCTTTTATCCTTATCCAGCCACTCCTTCGCGATCCAATCGTTGATCGCTCGGCTGAACGCGGCGCCGAGGTCCTCGCTGAATAAAGCCTGCGCGCCATAGAGGCAGTTCAGGATCGCGAGGCGGGACCCGAACGGGTCCAGCGCCTCGGCCGCCATGGTCTCGACCGAGGTGCCGGCCTTGCCCGTTTGGTCCCGCCAATCGGCGCGGGATGTCAACGGGTTGGTGGTGGGGTAGCTGATGGTGACCAGCTCATCGAAGCCGCGGCGGATCACCGTGTCGCGCCACATGTCCGGCAAATACGGCAGCAACGCCGCCAGCTTGGGGACAGTGGGGTGAATGTCGCAGTCGATGGTGCCGGTCATGTTGGGCTTACAGCTTCACCAGCAGGTCGGCGCCTTCGGCTTTGATCTCGTAAACGCGGAGATCGGTGTCGGCGGGGGCGGACAGGGCCTTGCCGGTCTTGATGTCGAACTGCGCGGCGTGCAGCGGGCATTCGATGCAGCCCTTCTCCATCCAGCCTTCGGACAGCAGCGCGTATTCGTGCGAGCAGATGTTGTCGGTGGCGTAGAAGGCGCCGTCCATGTGGTAGATCGCGATGTCGCGTTTGCCGGCCTTCACGCCGATGCACTTGCCTTCTTCAACGTCCGCTACCGCAGCCACGCGTGTCCAGTTGTCCGCCATTGGTGTCTCCTTGGGTTCGATGGGCGGAGTTTGGCAGGAAGGCGGGGTTTGGGGAAGGGTTGGGGGAGCAGTCTCAATCGTCGAACAGGTCCGCATGCGTACCAGTGCGGGCGAATTGAATCTCATCCCCGTCGATACGGTACAGCAGCAACCAGTCCGGTTCGATATGGAGGTCCCTGAACCCTTTCCAGGTACCCCTGAGCGGATGGTCGTTATAACGGCTCGGCAGCGATTGCTCTTCCGCCAACAGCGCCATGACCGCCTTGAGCTTATCCATGTCCTTGCCGCGCTTTTCGGCCCGTTTAACGTCTCGCCGGAAGCGTCCGGACCAGACCGGGGTCAGCATGTTAAATGCCGAGGTCTTCGAACATCGCGGCCACCGAGGCAGATCGTTTGCCCTTGCCGTCCATCAGCTCCTTCATGGCGGCGCGGCTTGCCGCATTAGGGACCTGCACTTCGAACGGAAGACGCTTTTCGTCGGCGACCCGCAACAGCAGCAAGCGAATCGCGTCGGAGATCGTCAGTCCCATCGCCCCCAAGGCGGCGGCAGCCCGGTCCTTGGTGTCCGTGTCGATCCGCGCGCGGACAACGGTGTCTGCGGTCATGTATCGCTCCTGAGCCGAACAGCGTGAGCCTGATGTGGCTACAAATAGCCCGACTATCAAGCGAAGGTTATCCCAAATTCGCACTTTGGGTATAACCTGTCGCTTGGTGAGCCTCCGACAGAGATTCAATCGCGATGCAAAGCGCCAGTTGGATCGTGCCTGACGTATGCTTGTCGCTTCTGCCAACCGAAAACCTAAATTACCTTCCCCGCTCGGAATCCCGCGATCTCCGCCGCCGAATACCCCAGTTCCCCTAAAATCTCCTCATTATGCTGCCCGAACATCGGCGGCGGCCGGTCCACTTTCGGGCCGTCGTGATTGAACTTGAACGCGGCCACCGGCACCGTGAACGATCCCGGCACGCCCGGTGCGTTCTCATGCTTGTGCAAAATCCCGCGCGAGGCGATCTGCGGATCGGCTAAAGCCTCCCCCATCGTCCGGACCCGCGACGCCGGCACATGGCGCGCCTGGAACCATTCCTCCCACTCCGCGGCGGTGCGCCCGAGCATGAGTTCTTTCAGGGTGGCTTCTTCGCGTGCGTGGTCGGCGTCGCGTTCGTCGTTGGTGCGTTTGACCATGTCCGGGCGTTCCAGCGCGATCCACAGGCGTTTTTGCTGCCGCAGGTTGGACGCGCCGATCATCACGTGCGAGCCGTCCTTGGTCACGTAGGCCATGGAGGTCGCGTGTCCGGTGCGGTTGCCCGAGGGTTTGGGGTGCTTGCCGTTGCGCATGTAGCCCGTAACGTGGGACGCCATCAGGATCATCGCGACATCGAGCATCGCCATGTCGATCCGCTGGCCCTGGCCGGTGCGTTCACGTTGGAACAGCGCCGCCGACAGCGCGTAGGCGCCCATGGTGCCGGTCGCGTAGTCGATCGCGGGGGCGCCGATCTTGATCGGGTTGACCTCCGGCGTGCCGGTCATCGCCATGATGCCGGATGTGGACTGGATGACGTGATCGTAGGCCGTCCGCTCCCGCTTCGGGCCGCCCTGTCCGAAGGCGGAGAAGCTCGCGTAGATCAGCTTCGGGTTGATCTTGCGCAGGTCCTCGTAGCCGAGCCCCAGAGCCTCGAACGCACCCGGCCGGTAGTTCTCCACCAGCACGTCGGCGGTGGCGACCAGCTTCTTCAGGATCGCCTGACCCTCAGGCGATTTCAGGTTCAGCGTGATCGCGCGCTTGTTCGACCCCTGGGTCAGAAACCCGGTCCCCATCAGCGCGTGGTTCAGATCGTTGTCCGACCCGGAATCGCGGCTTTGATCGGGGTCCGAAGGGTCCTCGACCTTGATCACGTCGGCGCCCATCAGACCCAACTGATAGGCCGCGAACGGCCCGGCGAGGACGTGGGTGATGTCGATAATGCGTATGCCTTCGAACGGGCGCGCCATGGGGGCTTCCTCCTGGAGAAATGTTGCCGCCAGCGTGCGGCCTTGCCGTCCCGGCGTCAACACGGTTGGATAGAAGTGTGGCAAGCTCGTGATCTGTCCGGTTTTCGTAGCTCGTGAAGTGTCCGGTGCCATGTTTCTCCTTGAACGGGGGATTGCATGGATCGGGCACGAGTA
>Ga0214180_1000536_pt1 | contig 13488 bp, 14 predicted proteins | sample TroBogEpilimnion_22_FD_153018 | JGI IMG/M metagenome (GOLD analysis project Ga0214180, IMG submission 153018) | Freshwater microbial communities from Trout Bog Lake, WI - 16OCT2007 epilimnion | ecosystem: Environmental > Aquatic > Freshwater > Lake > Epilimnion/Euphotic zone | place: Trout Bog... | reverse complement strand
AAGCGGCCGAGGACAGGAACGCCACCCGCAGCACCCGCATGGTGCGCACCCGCAGTTCGTCTGCCGCGTCCGACAGGCGCTTTGCCTCGTCCTCCGCCCGCCCGTACAGAACGATGGTGGCGATGCCCCGGATACGGTCGATGAAGCGCGATTGCAGCCGCTCCATCGCCAGGAACTGGTTGCGCGCGGCGGCGGCGGCTCCGAGGCCCGAAGCCGCCATCGCGACCGGCACCAACAGGCCGCATCCCAGCAGCACCAGCGCCGACCAGCGATCCGCCCACAGCACCGCGCACAGCACCACGGCCGGTCCGGCGATCGCGAACACCGAGGCCGGGACATAGCGGCCGAAGAATCCGTCCAGCGCCTCCACCCGGTCCACCACAACCGACATCAGCTCCGCCGAGTGCCGCGTGCGCAGTACGGACGGTCCCGCCGCCAGCAGGCGGCTCAGCAGATCGGTCCGCAGCCGTCGCCGAGCAGCGGCACCCGCATCGAACGCCCAGCGCTCGGCGAGGTATGTCAGGCCGGCACGCGCCAGGGCCAAAGCGGCGAACACGACGATGTAGACGTCCGATACACCGGTCAGCAGCGCGGCGACGGCATAGACCTGTCCCACGGCCAGCACGGTGCCGAGCAGGTTCAGCAGCAGGATGGGACGAGCGGCGCGGAGGCCAAGGCGCTGTTCCGCGCCAATCCAGGCTCGCGCGGCTGCCTTGGTGGGATCGGCGGTCGGCATGCGGCGCGGATTAGCCTGGAACGGCCGTCTTGGACAGGCTCAATACAAGGGTCACCGCAGTTCCCCCACGGTCATTGCGAGCGCAGCGAAGCAACCCAGAGCCACCGGTACCCTGGGTTGCTTCGCTGCGCTCGCAATGACGGCGGGCCACGTGGCGTACCTGGCTCAATACATCACGTCCCCGCCGTTGGGGGACAGCGTGGCGCCGACGTAGAACGCGCCCTCGGGGCTGGCGAGCAGCAGGGCGGTCGCCGCGATCTCCTCCGGTTTGCCGAAACGGCCGATGGGCAGGGCGTCGATGAAGGCCTGCCGGTCGGCCGGGTCCATGGTCGCGGTCAGGTCGGTCTCGATCGGGCCGGGGGCGATGGCGTTGATGCGGATGCCCTTGGGCGTCGCCTCCCACGCCAGCGCCCGTGTCAGCCCCATGATGCCGGCTTTGGCGGCGGAGTAGACGGCGGAATTGACCGCGCCTTTCAGGCCGCGCTGCGATGCCACGTTGATGATGATCCCGCGCCCGCGCGCGACCATGGCCGGGTAGAGCGCCTGTGCCATGAAGAACATGCCCTTCAGATGCACGCCGACGATCGCGTCGAAATCGGCCTCTGTATAGGCCTCGAACGGTTTGCGGATGTTCATGCCGGCGTTGTTGAACAGGATGTCGACCGGGCCGAATGAGGCCGCCACTTCCGCCGCGAACGCTTTGCTCGCCGCGATGTCCGAAACATCCACGGATCGGTGCATCGCGCGGCGGCCGAGTGCCGCGATTTCGGCGGCGGTTTCGTCGGCTTTGGCGCCGTCGTTCAGGTGGCAGAAAGCGATGTCAGCGCCCTCCTTGGCAAAAGCCAACGCCGTGGCGCGCCCGATCCCGCGGGAGCCGCCGGTGATCAACGCGATTTGTCCTTGCAGCTTCATGCGCATGCCTCCTGTTCGCCCGGCGTATGTTGCCTTGAATGGTCGCCCGCACCAAGGTCCCGCGCATGCAGATCGCACGCACCTTGCCTGAGCTTCGCGCTGCCTGCGCATCCCTCCGCGCCCGGCATGGGGGGCTGACGTTCGTCCCCACGATGGGGGCGCTGCATGAGGGTCATTGCACCTTGGTCCGCGCCGCCGTGGCATCGGGCGCACCCGCTGTGGCGTCCATCTTCGTCAACCCGCTGCAATTCGCCGCCAATGAGGACCTGTCCCGCTATCCCCGCGACGAGGCCGGCGATCTGGCGGCGCTGGAGGCCGAGGGTTGCTCCCTGGTCTGGCTGCCGGACGTGGCGACCATGTATCCGGCCGGCGAGGCCACCACGATTTCCCTGACCGGCCCCGCCGAACGGTGGGAAGGCGATGCCCGCCCCGGCCATTTCCGCGGCGTCGCGACCGTCTGCGCCAAGCTGTTCGGCCAAGTACGCCCGGATCGCGCCTACTTCGGGGAGAAGGACTGGCAGCAGTTGCAGGTGATGAAGCGCATGGTCGCCGACCTGCTGCTGCCGCTGGAGATCGTCGGGATCGAGACCGTCAGGGAACCCGACGGACTGGCAATGTCGTCCCGCAACCGCTTCCTGTCCGCCGCCGAACGCGCGACGGCGCCGGTGCTGAACCGGGTGTTGAGGGACACTGCCAAGGGCTTGCCGGCGGGCGACATGTCCGTGCTGGACGGTGCCCGCGATGTCCTGGTCGTTGCGGGGTTCGGGGTCGATTACTTCGCCCTGGTGGATGGGCCCACCCTGGCACCCCTCGATGCCCCGACGCCCGGTGCACGCCTGATCGCGGCGGCGCGCCTGGGTTCGGTGCGGCTGCTGGACAATATCGCGGCGGTGTAAGCCAAAACCCTGGACCGCCCGCCCGCCGATCCCTCATACTCCCGCCATGTCCAAGACCATCCCCCAGAACGGCCTCATCGCCGTCGTCAAGCGCGATTGCCCCACCTGCGTGCTCGCCGCCCCCGTGCTGGCGGAGCTGGCCTCGCTCGAAGGCATCGTCGTCTACACCCAGGACGACCCGACCTTCCCCGAGGAAATCGCCGGCCGCGTGGACGACACCGGCCTCGACATCTCGCACCGGCTGGGCATCGAGATCGTCCCCACGCTAATCCGCTTCCAGGACGGCAAGGACGTCGGCCGCACCTACGGCTGGGACCGAGCGGAGTGGGAACGCATCAGCGGCTTCCAGGGCATCGGCGCAGGGTTGCCGGATAGCCGCCCCGGCTGCGGCGCCAAGAACGTCGAACCCGGCGTGATCGAGCGGTTGAAGGTCAAGTTCGGCGAAACCGGCCTGGACTCCCGCCGCGTCTCCATCGGCGACGACGAAGACGAGTTCGAAGCCATGTTCGAACGCGGCTGGTCCGACGGACTGCCCGTCGTCCCGCCGACCGAGGAACGCGTCCTGCGCATGCTCAGCGGCACCAGCCGCGATCCGAAGGAAGTCCTCGGCCTCTGCCCGCCGAACCTGATCCCGGCGACGGTGGAAAAGATCGCCATCAACGCCGTCATGGCCGGCTGCAAGCCGGAATACCTGCCGGTGGTGCTGGCGGCGGTCGAGGCGATCCTCGATCCGGCCTTCACCATGCATGGGGTCCTGGCGACCACCATGTTCGTCGGCCCGGTGCTGGTCGTGAACGGCCCTATCCGCCGCCAGATCGGCATGAACGCCAAAGGCAACGCGCTCGGACAGGGCAACCGCGCGAACGCGACCATCGGGCGGGCGGTGCAGCTGGTGGTGCGCAATATTGGCGGCGGGCGACCACGGGAGGTGGATCGCGCCACCCTCGGCAACCCCGGCAAATACACCTACTGCTTCGCGGAGGACGAGGAAGGGTCCTGCTGGGAACCGCTGTCCACCGATTTCGGCATACCGCGCGGCACATCGGCCGTGACGGTGTTCGCCGGCTTCGGGCTGCAAGGCATCGTGGACCAGAAGTCCCGCACGCCGGAATCGCTGGCCCGCTCCATGGCCGGCTCGCTGAAAGCGATCCACAACCCCAAGCTCTACCCCGCCTGCGACGCCATGATGGTTGTCTGCCCCGAGCACGAGCGGACGTTCCGCAATGCCGGGTGGAGCAAGGCCCGACTGCTCGAAGAACTCCACACACTCTGCGAGATGCCGGCCGACCCGCTGATCGCGGGCGTGGACGGCATCGCGGAAGGCCTGAACCCCAAAATGGCCGGCCGCACGGTCAACAAATTCCGCCCCGAGGGACTGATGATCGTCCGCGCGGGCGGCGGCGCCGGGATGTTCTCCGGCATTATCGGCGGTTGGGCCATGCCCGGCCCCGCCGGATCGTTACCTGTTTGCAGGGAGGTGAAGTCATGACTGTCTTACTCGACCCGACGTCGGAGCAAAGTCCGGCGTCGCGGGAACGGCTGGCCAGGCCCGACAGGCTGGAAGGCCTGACGGTGGGGCTGCTGGATATCTCTAAGCCGCGCGGGGATGTGTTCCTCGACCGGCTGGACGAACGGCTGACCCAGCGCGGCATCGTGGTGAAGCGCTACATGAAACCGACCGTGGCGAAGCCGGCCCCCGTGCCGCTGAGCCAGCAGATCGGCATGGAAGTGAACCTGGTGATCGAAGGGCTGGCGGACTGAGGCTCCTGCACATCGTGCTGTACGCATGATCTGGCGGATCTTGAGTCCCGCGGCATTCCCGCCGTCGGCGTTGCCACCACCGAGTTCATCGAAGCCGCCGCCGTGCAATCCAAGGCGCTCGGCACCGACCCGGCCTATGTCTTTGTGCCGCATCCCGTGCAGGACCGCACGGACGCGGAACTGCGGCAGTTGGCCGACGACCATCTGGAATCCATTCTGGCGCTGCTGGTGAAGCAGGCCTGACACGAAAAAGGGGCGGTATCGCAACGGATACCGCCCCTTATCAAGGTGTAAATTTTTCCGACAGATTGTCAGGCGCGGCGGCGGCGCGCCCAACCGAGCGCTGCCATGCCGAACCCGAACAGCGTGAGGGACGCCGGTTCCGGGATCGCATTCGGGGCATAGACCAGCAGGTCGACACCGTCGCCGCCCGAGTCGGTGCCATTGGTAGATACCTGCTGATAGTTGGAGACGTCCGTCATTCCGGACCAATTCAGGTAGAAGCTGACATCGTACGTCTGGCCCGCCGTCGTCGCGAAGGTCTGGGACAGGAAGTCGTACCCGCCGGTGGAGCCGGATTCGAACGTGTAGCTCCCCCCGTATGGGGCAATGCTCCCGAAGGTCGTCGAGTCGGCGACACCGCTGAAGCCCTGTCCGAAGACCTCCGTCGTTTGATTGTAGCTCCAATTGGTCGGCGTAGCCCCGGTAGACCCAAGCTCGAACCCGGAATTCTTGATCAGGTTGATGGGTGTTCCCACTGCCTGCACGACAGAGACATTATCCAAAGCGAAATAGCCGGGATCGCTGCGGAACGCGAACGTCACCGACGAATTGACGGTACCGGCCTTCGCCACGAAGGACGTCGTATACTGCGTCCATGTTTGATGGATCATCGTGCCGGCAAGATCCAAAACGACTTGGCCCTGCGGCGCCGGGGCGTTCTGAGCGTGGGCCGTGCCCGCGACCGCGGCGGCCATCGCAATTCCCGCAACCCAATTTAAAGACTGTCGCATAAAGAAGACCCTCATTTGTCCGACCCCGAACCCGACGATGTTTCCGTTGTCACCGCGAAGCACGCGTATGCTCGATTAGCAAGCAGCTTGTAGCAAACAGCATGCCAATCTGTAAGGCATTGACATATAGCGACATTGAAAACCCACCTACGGCGCGATGTAAAGTCCGCCGACAAAACCCCACGGTCAGCCGGCGTCGCCAGCCAGGAACTCCGTCTGCCAGCGCATCTCCTCCACGGACAACGGGAACCCACCGCCCGGTCCCGCCGGCAGCGCCTCACCCGGCGGCAATAACCCCAGCAACCCCTGGACCGCGACCCCGGCCCGCATCGAAAACCCCGCTTGCCACACCAAGCTGACCAACCCCTTGGCGCTGCGCAGCGCGGCGGCCCGATCGACCACTGCCACCGGCACCTCTGCCGCCACCGCTAGCAGGGCGCTGGCCATCGGCGTTTCGCCGCGCCGCACCGCCCCCAGCAGACTTTGTTCGGTCAGCAGGCCCGATTTCGCCAAACGCCGAGCCTCGGCCAGGGCGGCGGCCGCGGTCATCTCCGGTCGTGGCTCCGGTGGTTTCGATGCCAACTGCGTCGCCAACCGCGCTGCCAGCGCCCGGTCGAGATCGGTGCGCTCGGCCAGGGTCGCCAGCAGATGCGACGCCACGATGTCGGCCAAAGCCCGCGCGGCGCGGGGCGGCAGAACGGGCCGACGGACCAGAGGTTCCTGCCAATCGGTATGCTGCGCCGAAGCGGCGATCAGGGCATCCAGCGTAGCCTCCCGGACCTGGGCCGACGGATTGGACAGCAGCACCTGGATGGCCCCGGCATCGGCCGAGGCGGCAACCGCGTCCGATACCGATTCGCCGATCGACGGACGGCGCGCCACCGCCGCGACCGTTCCCGGGGAGGGCGCGGCCCCGACCAGAGCGATCAGGTCCTCATCGGTCAGCAGCGGAGAAAGCAGGATGACCGGCTCCGCCACCATCACGGCCGTGTCTCGGGCCAGCGCCAGGATCAGCGCGCGCGGCGCATCCGGCAGGTCCTTGACGGCGTCGGCGATCGCCGCCCGCACGCGTACCGCCTCGTCGGCGGCCAGCCGCATCAGCGTTTCGCAGGCTTGCGCATGCATGCGGGTTTGGGCGTCGTCCGACAACCCCTGCGTCACCCCGGCGAGTTTGCGCGCCAGCAAAACCCGCACCCGTTCGTCGGGATCGGCCGCCAGGACGCGATCGGCATCGGGCGGCGTGGCCGGGTTCAACGCCAGGGTCGCGCGCACCCGTACCGATTCGTCGCTGGCGAGCACCCGCAGGCGATCGGGCGCCGTCGCGGCGCTGGCACCCTGGCGGACGCGCGTGGCTTCGTCTTCGAGCACCATGTCCATCAGTGCTCCTCCACCAGCGAGACCCGCCAATGGCCCCGGCCGTTCCGTTTGGCCTCGTACATCGCCTCATCGGCGCGACGGATCAGCCCGTCGATGTCTTCGTCGCTGCCGGTACGCCGTGTCGCGATGCCCATGGACAGGGTGATGCGCGGCGGCACGCCTCCGACGATCTCATCCAAGGCGTTGGGCAGATTGACGCGCAGCGATTCCGCCCGCTCCGCCGCCGTCATGTGATCCGCCCCGCTGAGCCACAGCGCGAATTCGTCGCCCCCCAAGCGAGCAACCAGATCGGCCGGGCGCACGGTGTCGCGCAGAATTTCTGCGGTGCGCACCAGCACCCGGTCCCCGGCCTCATGCCCCAACCGGTCGTTCACCGCCTTGAAGTGATCCAAATCCACGAACATCAGTGTGCTCGGCACGCCCTCCCGGTCGGCACGGTCGGTGTGGCGCAGCACTTCCTCCCGGAACGCGCGCCGATTGAGCAGGCCGGTCAGCGGATCGGTCCGAGCCTGACGCATCATCTCCCGCTGGATCGCCTCGTGTTCCAGCGCCATGCGGACGATCTTGCCGGAGGCGGCGATCAGCCGGGTATCGTCGGTGTCCCAGGGGCGGCCCTCCGGCGCCCGCCACGCCGCCAGCGCCGTCTGCTCCCCGTATCGAGTCAGGCAGATGGACACGAGAACGTGCCGTCCGTCCGGTGCATCGCCCTGCATGGGGCCCGCGGTATGCTGTGCCACCAACTGGATGGCGGTGGCGGCGATCGTGTCGGCGCCGGAGCCGGCCTGATGCGCGACCAGCGGCCCTTCGCCATCGGCCGGCAGCATGATCGCGGCGGCGCCTTCGGCTCCCAGGATTTGGGCCAATGCTTCCAACGCGGCGCGCAGCATGCGCGGGGCCAGAACCTCCCGCCCCATCCGCGACAGGACATGGTCCAATGCATCGCCCAACCGCAATGCCCCAGCCATTTGGGCGGCGGGGGCGTCCAGCGCGGTCATGTCCAGCCCAACGCCGCGCGTGCCGGCGATACGCCCCAGCGAGTCCAGGATCGGTTCGGCGGAGAAGGCGAGACTAACGGTTCCCCCATCCGCCCGCCGCAGCCAGGCGCGCCGCTGCCGCACGCGGACAGTTGCGCGGAAGGGATCGAAACCCGAACCGTCGCCGCCGTCGGCCAGCAACGCCGATGCATCGGCCCCGACCATGGTCGCGCTCGTCCAGCCGAAAGCCGGATCGGGGCTGATGAAGGTCAGCCGGCCCAAATGATCGGTCTCGAATGCCAGATCGGCGGCCAATCCCACCAGATCGCGCCAGCGTTGGCGGGAATCGAGCAGCGCCCCGCGCAGCCGGTCGGTGGCGGATGGGAAGAAGGAAGCGGGTCGGGTCTGGGTGTCGGTGTATGTCATGGCGCGCCTGTCCTGTCGGGTTCGGCGCACAGCTTGACGGCAAAGGGTTAACGAAAGGTTTACGGCGGCGAAAAAATTTGCGGAAAAGCCCGTCTGGACGTGCCGCGGCCGATCCGCTTGAAGAAGGCCGCCAACGCGGGGAACCCACACACATGAGCCGCCAACCGCCGGGACGCCGGTCTGACTACCGCTATTTCCACGCCATCACGACACGGTGGATGGACAACGACGTGTTCCAGCATGTGAACAACGTCAATTACTTCTCGTATTTCGACACCGCCGTCACATACTATGAGATGACGGAGAAAGTGGTCGGCCTGATGGACGGCCCCACCCATTGCGTCGTGGCTGAAGTCGCCTGCCGCTACCATTCGTCGCTGGCGTTCCCCGACCGCGTCCTGGTCGGCATCCGCGTCGCCCATATCGGGCGAAGCTCCGTCCGGTACGAGATCGCGATCTTCCGCAATGACGACGACACGGCCGCCGCCGAGGGCCACTTCATCCACGTATTCGTCGAACGCGGCTCGCAAAAGCCGGTGCCGATCCCCGACGCGTCGCGGGCGATACTGGAGGGGATACGGGTGGCGTAGGCGGCGGCTACACCTCCGCCGCCGCGGCCTCCAGCAACGCGACGATTGTTGCGTTCATCGGGGTCGCGATGCCGTGCCGCCGGCCGATCCGTACGATCGCACCATTTCGCGCGTCGATCTCGATCGGACGCCCGGCCGCTCGGTCCGCATGCAGGGAATTCATGGCGTCCGGCGGGCCGTCGCGGTAGCTGGCGACGATGGTCTCGACCAGGTTCTCCTCGAACACCGCGCCCTCGGCTTGGCCGACCGCGATACATTCGCGGGCGAGGTCGCGCATGATGGCGGCGATCTCCGGCCGTTTGGCGATGCCGGCCGGTTTCAGCACCACCGCCGAGACCGCACCGGCCGCGTTCAGCGCCAGCTTGCGCCACGCTTGGGAACGGAGGTCGTTCACCAGAACTGTCCGCGGTCCGCCCGCCGGAAACAGCGCCGCGAAGGCGCGTCCGCCGGCGTCGTCCGCCACCGTCAGCGTGCCGTCCCGTCGCTGCCAGATATGTCCGGGGCCGCGCCGCTGGGCCGGGATATCGACGATCACGGGAACCAGTCGCGCGGGATCGGCGTGGCCGGCGAAACGCTCCCGATGCTCCACCCCGTTCTGCAAAATCGCGATCCGCGTGTGCGGCCCGGTCAGGCGGGGCAGCCAAAGCGCGGCGCCGGCGACATCGTAGGCCTTGGTCGCGACCAGCACCCAATCCACCGGTTCCGCTGCCTCCGGCGACAGCACGATCTTGGGGGAGGCTGTCAACGTGCCGCTGGGCGCGTCGATGGTCAGGCGTTCGATTGGGGAGCGGGCGCAGACCGTGACGCGGTTTGCCGGTACCTGGCAAAGCCAAGCCGCGACGGTGGCACCGATCGCACCGGGACCGATAACGGCGATGCGGTTCAAGCCGCCAGATCCCGCTGCCGCGCCGGATCGTAGTTGGCGTTCGTCCACTGCGTGATCCAGGCCTCGTACGTCGTATCCTCCCACCGCGGCGGATTGTCCGGCCCGGTGCAGGTCGGCAGGCAGGCGATCGGGGTATCGAGATGCGGCGCCAGGAAGAACGGGATCGCGTAGCGGTGCTGCCCAACCGGCGGCAGAGCGCGATGCGGCGTCGACATGATGCGCCCGTTGCTCCAGCGTTTCAGCGTATCGCCCGCGTTCACCGCGAAGGAACCGGGGACATGCGGCACATCTACCCATTCGCCGGATTTCATGCGCACCTGCAACCCCGGAACCTCCGACTGCGCCAGGAAGGTCATGAAATTGGCATCGGTGTGCGGGGCGATGCCGAACTGATTGGGTTCGGCCTGGGCCGGCGGATAATGGGACAGCCGCAGATTGGCCTGATTGTCCCGGAAATACGGCAGGAAAAACCCGGGATCGAGGTCCAGCGCCACCGCCACCGCCGACAACAGCCGATCGGTGAAGGCGTCCATTGCTCGGAAATACGCCAGGATACGGTCTCGGAAATCTGGCATGTCGGGCCAGACGTTCGGCCCGGCGAACCGCCGGCCGGACAGGCGCAACGGACTGTCCGGCGCCCGTTCCCGCTTGACGAAAAACGCTTCATTCAGGTCCGGCTTGTCGTTCTGATTCACATCCGACGTCCAGACGGCGTAGCGCCCGCTCGCCATGTAGCCGTTGTTGTGCTCATTCAGCCGGAGCGCCAGCTTGGTTTCCATGGGCAGTTCGTGCAGCCGTTTGGCCTCGGCGAATGTCTGGGCGATCAGGCTGTCCGGCACGCCGTGACCGACGATGACGAAGAATCCGACCTCGGTCAGCGCGTCGTGGATCGCACGCCCGGTCGCGGCCAGCGAGCCGGCATCGCCGGCCATGAAAGATGTCAGATCGATAACCGGAATCATCGTCTTCGCCCCCATCGTAAGAAGGCGAAGACAATCATAATCCGGGGACACGCACCAGCTTCAGATGCTGTAGTTCCAGCCGTCGAGGAAGTTCTCGCCCAACCGCACCGGCCGGCCGCGCAACTGCGGCGTTTGGGTGCTGGTGGTCAGGGCAATCGCCTGGCGCACCTTATCCAGCAGTTCCGGGTGCGTCGCCTGGAAGCTGGACGCGTTGATGACATCCAGCAATGCCTGGGTGAATTTGCCATGGCGGCCGTTGCCCGCCGACAACTGGTCGTAGCGGCAGGCCGCCAGCAAGGTCGCCTTCGCGCCGTCGGAGAAATTCAGGTTCTCGTCGATCGTCATCCGCAGAGCACCGTTTTCGTCGGTGGATACCGAGACGTTGCTCTTTAACACCGATGAATCGGTCAGGCAGATATGCGGATAGATTCCGGTGCAACTGGCGGCAATCGCCGCCTTCTCGTCATCGGTCCAGGCCACCGACCGCATCGGCAGCGACGGGTCCGGCGGATCGAACACGCCGCCGGAATGGCAGCTGTCGAGCACGATGGTGAAATTGACATAGGATGGCCGCAGTGCCGCCGCGAGCGCATCGATCTCACTGTCGCGAATATCGCCTCGGTCGTCGGCGCAACAGATGGTTTCGTAGTATCCGCCGTTGCCGTCCGAGGAACGGCCACCATGGCCGGCATGAAAATAGCAAACCACGTCGCCCGCGTCGGACTGATTGAGCATCGTCGTCAACGCCGCCAGGACCGCCAGTCGGGTGGCATTCCGGTCGGTTAACAATGTGATATTCGCGGCATCGAACCCGAACGCATCCGGCAGCAAGGCGGCCCAGGCTTCGCCATCCTGACGCGCATCCGGCAGACTGTTGAAATTCGGACGCAGGCCGTAGTCGTTGATACCGACGCAAAGGGCTCGCTTGACCATGATGCTTTCCTGTCTCACTGGGTTCGGCACCGCTCCGCGAGAGCAATGCCGAACCCAATCATGTTGTCAGTCCGATCATATGGTCAAATCAAAATAATGTGACGCGGCAGCACCCTCGTTGCTACTTCATGCCGGTAATGGACGCCACCAACGCCCGAGCGTCCCGCACCGGCCAACGCCCGCAATCCACCTGCACCACGAACTCGCCGACGAGGCGGTTGAACTGATCGGGGTCCTCGATATTGATCGTGTGCCCGCAGTTCGGCATCACCGACAGCGCCGCGCTCGGGATGGTCTGCTTCATCAGCAGCGCCGGTTGCAGGCAGGGCCAGTCCTCATCGCCGGTCAGCACCAAGGTCGGCACGGTCAGCGCCTTCATCTGGTCGATCAGGTCGTACAGCGACGGCCGCTCCTTCTGCACGCCCAACTGAGTCAAACGCGCGCCGACCGCCGAATGTTCGGACAGCTGCTGCTTGAATTCCGCGAAACCGCGCGGGTCCTTATTCTCGAACTGCACCCGCGTCGGGCCGTAGGCGTAGCGTTCGGCGAAGGCGCGAATGCCGTCGTTCTCCAGCGACGCCGCGACGGCATCGACCTCGGACCGGAATTTGTCGCGGGCGCCCTTTTCGGCCCCGTAGCCGCAGCCGGCGACGACCAGAGACAGCGCACGATCCGCGTGCCGGAACCCGAAATGCAGCGTCGCGAACCCGCCCATCGACAGTCCCACGATATGCGCCTTGGCGATCCCCAGACCGTCCAGCACCGCCGCGATATCGTCCGCCGCGCGCGCCTGCGAATACATCGCGAGGTCGTTCGGCACATCCGACGGCGGATATCCGCGCGCCCCGTACGTAATCGCTCGGTAACGTTGCCCGAAATGCCGCATCTGGGTTTCCCAGGCACGGTGATCTCCAGCGAATTCATGCACGAAGACAATCGGCGTGCCGGAGCCGCATTCCTCGTAATAGAGTTTTACGCCGTCGTTCGTGGTGACGTAGGGCATGGGAAACCTCCTTGCTTATGAGCCGGTCAGAACCGCCTCGGCCAAACTGTTGTCCACCGCTGTTTCATAGGGCGTACCGGGATCGACGAAATGGCCGGACACCAGGCTGGCCCGCAGCCGGTCGTAGCCTTCTCGCGGCAGCACCGGCGTCGCACCCCAAATCCCCAGCGCCTTGTAGCGGCGGCACGCGTCGGTCAGAATTTCGGGCGCCACCGCCGAAAAATACGAAGCGACCGTCGCCGCGATCTCCGCCCCGTCGGCGCCGACGACCCATTGCTGGGTCCGGTAGATCGCCCGCACCATCCGCAGCAACTCGTCCCGCCGAGCGGTCAGGACACCGCGGCGGGCGTAGAAGGTGGTGTAGCTGCAAAGGCCTCGGCTGGCGCCGGCGTACCAGATGTGGCCGACGCCGGAGGCCACCAGAGAAGACACGAACGGTTCAAACACCTGCACCACGTCCAGCGTCCCCGCTTCCAACGCCGCGCAATTGTCCACCATGGACCGATCTGACACCCGGTTCACCCGGTCGGGATCGACCCCGGCGCGCCGCAGATCCTCTTGCAAACACATCCAGGGCGTCGGCACTTCGCTGACCGTGCCGACCCGCAAGCGCAACAAATCGCCGACCGTGAAATCCGGCCGAGGCGTCCGACCGACCAACAAAAACGGATCGCGCGTGACCACTTCCCCGAAGCACACCAGATCGCAGTCCGGCACTTGGTGATACGTCTGCATCACCCGCATCGGTCCGCCCCAGCAGACATCGGCGGCCCCGCCCATCACGTTGGTGGCGGCATCGCCGGGCTTGGGCGCGGAGACGAATTCGACCTCCACGCCCTCTTGCGCATACGCATCGCGCGCAAGGGCCGCGTAAAAGGGGGCGTAGAATAACCCGCGAAGCGACTCCTGCAGCACGATGGCCATGCTCTACCCTTTCTCGTCGCGCTCGAACGCCAGGTCCGGGATATCGGCCGGCGGCAGCTCACCGGGAAGGTCGGGCGGAATGCTCAGCGGCGTCA
>Ga0214180_1000534_pt1 | contig 13530 bp, 9 predicted proteins | sample TroBogEpilimnion_22_FD_153018 | JGI IMG/M metagenome (GOLD analysis project Ga0214180, IMG submission 153018) | Freshwater microbial communities from Trout Bog Lake, WI - 16OCT2007 epilimnion | ecosystem: Environmental > Aquatic > Freshwater > Lake > Epilimnion/Euphotic zone | place: Trout Bog... | reverse complement strand
ATCTTGGAATGCGTGCGATTCGATATTGGCTTCGCCTACAACGTAGAAGCCCAGCTCATCAGCCAGATCAAGAAGCGCTGGATCATTCGGATAGTGAGATGTTCTAATTGCATTGAAGTTAAATTTCTTTAACTCAAGAAGATCAGCCTTCATGTCGTTGTAACTCAATACTCTGCCGGTCTTGCGATTGAAATCGTGGCGATTCATGCCATAAATAATGATCCGCTTGCCATTGACCAAGAGGTCTCGACCGACAATTTTTACGCTTCTAAAGCCAACTTTCTGAGTGAAGCTCTCAATGACGTTACCTTCTGGGTCCTTGAGCTCGATCTTTAGCCAATAAAGATGAGGCGTCTCAGCTGACCAGGCTTTGATATTAGGGAACTCCATCGAAATATTTACTAAACCTGGGGTTGGCGGTTCAACCTTTTCCATAATTTGAGCTACATCCGCAGGTACTTTTCCATTCCAGTAATCGCCGTGGAAGAAAGCGCTAGAAATATTTCGAAGCTCGGGAATCATCTCAGTCCAATTAGGACGTTCGACCGTCTGAACTTTCACCTCACTTCGCTTTGGCTTGGTTGTGCCTTCTAGCGTTATGGCTAATGAATAACCGTTAAATGAAGTTCCTTGGTGTGCGGCAATAAATGCACGCAGATCGAGTGTGCCGGTCTTGCCATCACTCTTGAGTCCAAGAGTTGGGTAGAAGCGAGCGAGGTGAACTTTTGGTGTTGCAAATATTTTTACACTGCGAGTGATACCACCATGCCACCACTGGTCTTGATCTTCTATATATGTAGCATCGGACCATTTAACAACTTTGATCTGCACTCGATTTTTGCCTGGCTTCACATGTGCGCTGATATCAAAATCTGCTGCTAATCGTGAGTCCTTAGCCATTCCAACTTCTACGCCATTGATCGAAAGGATTGCGCACGACTCAAAACCACCAATTTGTAGAACAACTCGCTTGTTCATCCAACTATCAATGACGGTGAAATCGCGCTCATAAATTCCAGTGGGATTTTCTGCAGGTACAAATGGTGGCAATTCATCAAATGGCATTTGCACATTTGTGTAAATAGGCTTATCAAAAAAGATCTCTGATTCTGGTTGCATTGTCCAAAGACCTGGTACTGGAATTGTTGTCCATTTTCTACCCGAGCTATGTGCTTCTTCATCTGGTGAGCGAAGCAAGGTGAAATCCCATGTGCCATCAAGGCTCACAACATCTTCATGAACAAGATTGAGCATAGGTTCGCGATTGACCGATGTAGTCTCCGGACTATTCCAATACTTCATGATCATTTACTCCTAAGCTCGTTGGTAATAGTCTAAACGCATGGAACATTCGCTCGTACATCTTTCATCTCCGGATGTATCAATCATCTTTGAAATCTCCGACAGCACTGTTGGAATCAGGTACTGGGGTAGCGCTATACCCCACGTCGAGACGCATAATGACCTGCTTGCGGCTGTGAGCAATTCAATCGCGAATAGCAATTTTGATATACCCCTTTATCCAGGAGTCCTCCGCGAGCATTCTCGCGGTTTTTTGGGGCATCCTGCGATCAGTGGTCACCGACTTGGTAAAAGTTGGTCAACCCATTTTTCACTTACTTCGATTCAACAGAGTGCATCATCGCTAGCCCTCACTTTGATAGATAGCCATGTCGGTTTAACACTAGAACTCACATACGTTCTCAATGAATTTGGCATTCTCTCTATCAACGCAGCGCTGACAAACACCGGCGAAAGTTCCTACAACCTAGAAGAGTTCAACTACTGGCTTCCACTCCCCGATCGAGCAAGTGAAGTCATGGATTTCACCGGTCGCTGGTCGCATGAACGGTACCCGCAACGTCGAGCAATCTCCTATGGCGTCAGCACGCGCGAAATTCGCGAAGGTCGCTCAGGACATGACTACACCATCGCCCAACTTGCGCTTGCCGGCCAACCAGATTTTAGAAGCGGTGAAGTATGGGCTCTCTCGATGGCGTGGAGTGGTAACTCGCAACACTTCGTTGAAAAATTACCTTCGGGTGAGACTTCTATCGGCGCCGGAGAATTGCTCGAACCAGGTGAAGCAATGATCGAAGCTGGGGCTCGTTATGTGATCCCTGGAGTGATTGCCAACTATTCCAACGAGGGCTTTGATGGACTCTCCCACAATTATTATCGCTGGCTTCGCTCGCGGCCGCACCACCCAACAAATATTCGTCCACGTCCGGTAACCCTCAATGTCTGGGAAGCTGTCTACTTCGACCACGACGAAGCAAAAATCAAAGCAATCGTGGATAAAGCGGCAGAAGTCGGGGTCGAGCGAATCGTGCTCGATGATGGCTGGTTTAACCTGCGTCGCCACGACCGTGCTGGCTTAGGTGACTGGGTGGTTGACCCCGCTGTATGGCCACAAGGTTTGGCGCCAGTGATCGCCTATATCAATGAAAAAGGCCTTGAATTTGGCTTGTGGTTTGAGGGTGAAATGGTCAACCCGGATTCTGATCTCTATCGCGCGCATCCAGAATGGATCTTGCACGAAGGCGATCGCACGCCGCCGCCCTGGCGCCATCAGCAGGTTCTCGATCTCACGCACCCTGGTGCCTTCGAACATGTCTTTAGCCAAGTTGATGCAGTATTAAGTGAGTACAACATTGCTTACATCAAGTGGGACCACAATCGCGTCTTGGTGGATGCTGGCCACCTTGGCCAAGCAGCAGTGCACAATCAAACTGCTGCAATTTATCGGCTCTTCGATCAACTCAAAGAGCGCCACCCTGGGCTAGAGATCGAGAGCTGTGCATCTGGCGCAGCCCGTATCGACTTAGGCGTCATCGATCATGTCGACCGATTCTGGACGAGTGATAACAACGATGCGCTCGAACGACAGACAATTCAACGCTGGACTGGGCTAGTCATCCCACCAGAGATGCTTGGTACGCATATCGGACCAACCCACAGTCATCAGACGGGGCGAACCCAAGAGATCTCATTCCGCGCAGTCAATGCATTCTTTGGTCACGCTGGCATCGAGTGGAATATCACCGAAGCAAGTGACGAAGAGTTACGCACTCTCAAACATTGGATTGCTCTCTACAAGAAAAACCGCGCGCTTTTGCATAGCGGCAAAGCTATCCGTGTAGACCATCCTGATAACGCAGCATTTCTTTATGGAGTTGTTGCGCATGATCAATCAGAGGCAATTTTTGCTTATGTCCAACACCGCATGAATACCTCGACCTTCCCAGCCATGGCAACATTCCCTGGGCTTGACCCGCTAAGAAATTATCGAGTGAAGGTTCTGCATGAAGCAGGAGCGCCGAAAAAGATGCAGGTGAGTGATCCGCTCTGGGTGAGCAATCCCGATGGCATTGTGCAGAGTGGTGCGCTACTTGCACAACTTGGAGTTCGACCACCGATTCTCTCACCCGAAAATGGGATCCTGATCTCGATAGCAGCGATTTAAATCGCTGCTATCGACTCCTTTTAACTCCTACTTCCTACTTCCTACTTCCTATTATCCCTTTGTAGCGCCAAGCGTCAGTCCAGCCACAAAGTGCTTACGCATTGCGAAGAAGACCAAGAGGGTTGGCACAAAGGCGATTACCGCACCTGCAGCGAGCAAGTCATAGTCAGTGTTGAATTCACCTTGCAAGTTTGAGAGCGCTGCTGTGATCGGGCGCTTATCGCCCGACTTCAGAAGCACAATCGACCAGAAGAAGTCGTTGTAGATCCAGGTAGTCAGCAACACACCGAGTGACGCAAGTGCAGGGCGAAGTAGCGGCAAGATGATTCGGTAGTAGTGATTCCATACATTCGCACCATCAACAAGCGCTGACTCTGAAATCTCCTTTGGAATCGTGCGCAGATAGTTGGTCAACATAAATGTTGCAAAACCAATCTGAATAGCTACGTGAACCAAAATCAATCCGAGCTGCGTGTCGTAAAGCACGTGGTTGTTATTAATAAATCCTGGTACAGGAATCTTTAAGTACAACCGGAAGAGTGGAATAAAGAGAAGTTGAGGTGGGAGCAGATTGCCGGCTGTAAAGAGCATTAATAGCGGCACGGTGAATCGTGAACGATATCGGCTCAGCACAAAGGCGATCATTGAAGAGAGCAGGAGCGTGAGGAATACCGCTGGAACTGCCACCTCTACCGAGTTGAAAAAGAAGAGCCACATATGCGACTCGACGAGCGCGTTGTAGTAGTTATGGAAGCTCAGGTGAGTTGGGAAGGACATGATGCCGTACTTCAAAACATCCTGATAAGGGCGCAATGACTGAAGAATTGTGAAGATGATCGGCAAGACCCAGACCACTGAGAAGAATGCGAGAACGCCAATTGCTATTCTGGCGCCGACTTTGCTCTTTTTACCAGTAACCATGATTAATCTTCCCTACTAAAGTTTTGATAGAGATACACAGTGATTGGGCCTAGGCAGATCAAGAAGAGCAGAGTTGCGTATGCCGCTCCCCAGCCGATTCTCATCGATGAGCCCAAAATATTGTCATAGACCAGCACGCCGAGAGTCTGAAGTCCGTTAGTTCCTTGGTTGATGATGTAGACCAAGTCGAAAGCACGGAGCGATTCAATGATGGTGACAACTACGATAATGACGTTTACTGGACGCAGTGTTGGGACAACAACCTTGCGGAAGGTGTACCACTCTGTGCAGCCGTCGATTGCAGCAGCTTCTCGTAGTGATCCATCAAATGACTTCATACCTGCTAAATAAAGCAACATGATGTAACCGATGTGACGCCACGATGCAATTAAGAGAACAACCCAAATATTCTTGCTTGGGTCACCGAACCAGTCAATCGCCGTATTGGGATTGGTATTTCCAAGGAGTGAGTTGACTACGCCATCAGTAAAGAAAACGTTATCCCAGATAATGCCGGTAACGGCCAGGGAGATAACAAGTGGCATATAAAAAGCGGTCTGATAGAACTTAGTTCCTTTGAGGTTCTTGTCGATGTAATAGGCGAGCAAGATTCCAAGAGGTGTTGCGATAAATGCAAAGACCAACAACCATAGAACGTTGTTGCGAACAGCTGGTCCAAAATTTTGATCCAGATGATAAATCTGGCGATAGTTGGTAAATCCAACCCATTTAATGTTTTTTAATCCGCCGATACCATCCCAGAATGTAAAGGAGAGCAGGATGGTGCAGATAGCTGGAACCCAGACAAGAAGAATATGAATGAGGGTAGGAATGCCTACGAAACCTGCGATGGTGAGGCGATCACCCTTTGTAAAGTTATTGGAGCCGTTTCGCCCGCGTGCTTTCAGAGGCTTTTTCGACTTCGTCTGATCTTTCTCGAGGAGGCTCAAGGGTTCTGTCCTTTGCATAAATAGACATATGAAAATCTGAAAGACAGTTTATCTGCAGTGATACCGAATCAGATATAAATTTCTTAAAAGATGTCCCGGTGCCCCACTCTGATTTGAGAGTAGGAACACCGGGCATCTCACTTACTTATTTTTGGATGATGTTCCAGTGAACTTCTTAGACTGGAGGTAGGGCATCCCATTGCTGTGCAAGGTTGCTTGCGATCGACTTTGGATCTCCGCCGGTAAGGAACTTCTGAATCGCATCCGAGAAGATCGGATACGCGAAGTCTGGGCGTGAGTCGCGGTCGAAGAACTGTGCAACGTGCTTGGTGCTCTGAACCAACTTAACCTGAGATTGGATAAATGGATCAGCAGGCACTGCAGAGTTCTTGTTTGCGTATAGTCCTGGAGAGATTGCTTGCATTGTTGCAGAGAAGGTTGTGCTTCCGATGAACTCCATCAAAGCTTCTGAACCAGCGAGGTTCTGAGTAGCTGTGTTAGACATCAAGACACCATCGATAGGAGCATCGATTGAATCGGTTCCATACATTGGGTTGATGACTGGGAATGGGATCAAAGCAAGATCGTTGTAATCTGCCTTATCTGTGTAGAGACCAGATGTGAATGAGCCCATGATGATCATGGCAGCCTTCTTCTGGAGAACGAGAGTTCCTGCTGTCTGGTCTGATTGTGAAAGAACATCCTTATTTGTGTAAGGAATCAAGCCCTTCCAGTTAGCAAATGTCTTCTGAACGCGTGGGTCTGTGAACTTTGCGCGACCAGCTGTGAGATCTGCGTGGAATTGGTAGCCGTTGGTACGCATGTTAATGATGTCGAAGACACCCATCGCTTCCCAACCACCCTTGTCAGCTTGTGCGATTGGAATCAAGCCCTTTGACTTGAATGTCTTACAAGCGTTGATGAGGTCGGCCATTGTCTTGATTGATGCTGGGTTAACGCCAGCAGCCTTCCAGACTGACTTGCGGTAATGGATAGCCCATGGATACCAGTCAGTTGGAACAAGATACTTCTTGCCATCGAGACCAGTTGATGCGCCTGCGAAACCAGCAGTGAAATCCATGCCGATCTTCTTCCAGACATCGTCTGCTGGTGTGAGCAAGCCCTTCGCTGCGAAGAACTGCATGCGATATCCAGCGAACCAGTCGAATACGTTATCTGGAGTTCCTTGGAGATAAGTATTGATTTGGTTTTGGAATGTGTTGTGATCGACGACGTTCAACTTAACGTTAATTCCGGCAGCGGCAGCTGCAGCAGTCCATGCTGCATCTTCCTTTGGTCCTGGAGGATTTGAGTTGTTTGAACCGAAGCTCACGGTGTAGCTATCAGCATTGGCTGCTGCTGCACCGAGAGTGGATGCGCCTGCGATTCCGCCAGCAGCGATTGCTGCGGCACCTGCAGCGGCACCCTTAAGTACGGAGCGACGAGAAACTTCGCTCTCGGTAATGATTTCCTTCATTGTTGCCTAACCCTTCTATAGAAGTAGACCTAAGACAATCTAGAACAGCCACGTGTTCTAGGGAGAAGGACATCAGTAACACTGGGCAGAGTCAACAAGTTTCAACGAAAATAAACACTTTTCTTGATAACAGTTTCGTTATTATGCGTAAACCTGACGATTCAACAATGAATTACGTGAAATACACGTAAAAATTTGTTGACTTTTGTTTGATTCTTGGAGATGGTTGACCCCTCGCAACCCCGAATGGAGCCTGCCATGCTCGCCAATCAGCGCCACGCCTACATCATGAAGTACCTCAACGAGAATGGCGCTGCCCGCGTGGTGGACTTGGTGAGCGAGTTAGGCGTCTCGGATATGACCATACGCCGCGATCTCGACCTGTTGGCTAGGGATGGGGTGCTCCTAAAAGTCCATGGCGGGGCCACTATCGCCCACGACTCTTCTGCGTTAGAGCCTGCCTTCTTGGTCAAATCAGGGCTCTCCAAGAGTGCCAAGGACGCGATTGGCTCTTACGCCGCCTCGCTTGTTTATCCCGGTGCATCGGTTGCTCTCAATGGCGGTTCAACAACTCACGCGGTTGCCAATTACTTAGTCTCTATCCCAAATATTACGGTTGTCACCAACTCGCTTAAAGTCGCGGAAAAATTTTGGAGCGTGAAAGATTCAACTCACACTCTGATTCTTGTTGGCGGTATGCGCACACCTACGGAAGCACTAGTGGGACCAGTTGCACTTGAATCGATCCGTGGACTGCACGTTGATGTGATGTTTATGGGTGTTCATGGAATGAGCGATACCGCAGGTTTCACTTCTCCGAATTTGCAAGAGGCAGAAACCAACAGAGCATTTATGCGCTCTGCTTCAGAAGTTGTCGCCGTCGCCGACTCTAGCAAGTGGGGTCAGGTGGCTCTTGCTAAATTTGCGACACTCAATCAAGCGCACAAGATAATTACTGACTCTGAACTTACTCAGGAAGCTTCTGAGGCAGTTGCACAAAATCGAGTTGCGCTCGTTAAAGTGGCAATTTAATTCAGATTAATTCACAATAATTCACAGTAATGTGAGTGCGTTTAATTAAGGAACGAGCGAGTCGAGTTTTCCACTAACAATCAATTGATTTTTGCTATTAGTCAACTGCACCAGAACAATTGTGCTGCCATGCGGTGCACCTTGTACGCAGATTCCAATATATTTTTTCGAAGCGCTTGGTGCGAGAGTGAGATCAATATGCGGCTGGCAATAAATACTGCCAGTACCTAAGAGCGTTGGATCCGAAGCGACAAAGTGTGCGCCAGTTGAGCTGATAAAACTAGGAGTGCCGCTAAGACTCTGGTTCTGTTGAGTTTTATTTTTAATATTAATCAAGATGTGGCAGACCGGTCCATTGCACTCCAATGGCTTTGTAGGCGCATCGACGATCATCTGAAAAATAGAGCTTGAGTGATTGTCACTAGCGACCGACAGATAGTGGTGGCCCATTTGAACCCCAGTGATGATAAAAATTATTAAACAGAGGAGGCCAGAAGCGTTGCGAAAGAGGTGTTGGCGGTTGGCGGCGATCAACCGAGAGAGTAGCCGGGTATCCTCGAGTTTCATGCCTGGGGCGACGGTGGCGTCGACTACAGCCTCACACTTTTTGCAGTAATAAGCGTCGCGGGCAACTTTGGCGCCACAGCGAGCGCAAAGCACGTGTGGAAGTGGCTTGCGCGATATCGCCTTGCGCTTCATGGCTCCAGTCTAGCCCTCAGAATGCGCCCCCCAATCGGCTTGGTTATCCTTGAGACAGTCAGTGCCGAGGAGCAATAGCGTTCACGAGCAAGATCACGAGCAATAATTGAGGAGCAAGAATGTCTGAAGAACAAAAGTGTCCCTACACCGGAGCTAAGCAGCAGAGCGAGGCAACTCTTAATCAAGACTGGTGGCCAAACCAACTCAACCTCAAAGTTCTCGCAGCTAACTCCCCTGCCAATGATCCTATGGATCCAGATTTTGACTACGCAGCTGAGTTTGAGTCACTCGATCTCAAGGCTGTAAAGAAAGATCTCTATGCCTTGATGACAGATTCACAAGAATGGTGGCCAGCAGATTACGGTCACTACGGTCCGTTCTTTATTCGCATGGCTTGGCACAGCGCTGGCACGTATCGCACATACGACGGTCGTGGTGGTGCGGGTGCAGGTATGCAACGCTTTGCACCTCTTAATAGCTGGCCAGATAACGTCAACCTCGATAAAGCTCGTCGCCTGCTCTGGCCTATCAAGCAAAAGTATGGCAAGAAGATTTCATGGGCAGACCTCATGATCCTTGCCGGTAACTGCGCTCTTGAATCAATGGGCTTTAAGACTTTTGGATTTGCTGGTGGTCGCGCAGATGTATGGGAACCAGATGAGACCTACTGGGGCAAGGAACAAGAATGGTTGGCGAACAATCGCTATAGCGGTGATCGCGAACTAGAAAATCCACTCGCTGCAGTTCAGATGGGTCTGATCTACGTTAACCCAGAGGGCCCAGATGGCAACCCAGATATCTTGGCTTCGGCAAAAGATATTCGCGAGACATTCGGTCGCATGGCTATGAACGATGAAGAGACTGTTGCTCTGATTGCCGGCGGACATACATTTGGTAAGGCGCACGGTGCAGCCGATCCAAGCAAGTATGTTGGCGCAGAACCTGAAGGCGCTTCTCTCGAAGAGATGGGTCTTGGCTGGAAGAACACATTTGGTAGTGGCAATGGTGCACAGACCATCTCCAGTGGTTTAGAGGGAGCATGGAAAGCGACTCCTACACAGTGGGATAACTTGTATCTCCAGACCCTTTACGCACACGAGTGGGAACAGACAAAGAGCCCAGCTGGTGCAACTCAATGGATTCCAAAGGATGGCAAAGGTGCCAACTCTGTGCCTGATGCTCACGATCCTTCAAAGAAGCATGCGCCTATCATGTTCACCTCAGACCTAGCACTTCGTTTTGATCCAATCTATGGACCGATCTCTAAGCGCTTCATGGAGAATTTTGACGAGTTCGCAGATGCTTTCGCTCGCGCCTGGTTCAAACTCACACACCGTGACATGGGACCTCGCGCTCGTTACCTCGGCGCAGAAGTCCCTGCCGAAGCTCTCATTTGGCAAGATCCACTTCCTGCTGCGAAGAACGTCATCACTTCAAAGCAAGTTACTGAACTCAAGGAACTTATTCTGAAGTCTTCACTCACATCGGCTCAATTGATTGAGACCGCATGGGCAGCTGCAAGCACCTACCGCGACACCGATAAGCGTGGTGGTGCCAATGGCGCACGCATTGCGTTGCAACCTCAGATCTCTTGGGAAGCAAATAAGCCCGAGCAACTGAAGAAAGTTCTCGATGGCCTCAAGAAGATTCAGACCAAGTTCAACAAGGCAAACAAGAAGCAGGTTTCACTTGCTGACCTCATTGTGCTTGGTGGAGTTGCTGCAATTGAAGAAGCTGCGCAGCGCGCCGGCGTGAAGGTGAAAGTTCCATTCACTCCAGGACGGACGGATGCATCACAAGCAGAGACAGATATCGAGTCTTTCTCAGTGCTTGAACCGCATGCCGATGGCTTCCGCAATTTTGCAAAGAAGAGTCACTCACATGGCGCTGAGTTCTTGCTCGTCGACAAAGCTGCGCTCCTTGGAGTCACTGCTCCAGAGATGACAGTTCTCGTTGCCGGACTTCGCACACTTGGAGTGACTGTCGATGGACATGGCATCTTGACCAAGAAGCCAGGTTCCCTCACAAATGATTTCTTCGTCAATCTCCTTGATATCGACACCGTCTGGACTCCAACTTCACGCGATGCCAATATCTTCGAAGGCCGCGATCGCAAGACCGGCAAGACCAAGTGGAGCGCAACTCGTGCTGATCTGGTCTTTGGATCAAACTCCCAGCTCCGTGCGCTTGCTGAGGTTTATGCAGCGAGCGATGCCAAGAAGAAGTTCGTGGCTGACTTTGTCGCAGCATGGACAAAGGTGATGGAAGCAGATCGCTTCGATATCTAATACGTACTCCTCAAAACAAAAAAGCCACCTGATCAACTGGGTGGCTTTTTTTGTTGGAAGCTAGTACTGGAGATTTAATGCAAGCTTGCTATGAATATTGACGAGCGAGTCCTGATAACTTTGAATATAAATCCTCTAGCAGCACTCTGTTATCTAGCCGACGAAAAACTCGAATTGTGCGACCATTTGGATTTTGTTCATATAGTCCGGAATCGGTGATCAGCGGCGCTTTAACTTCAAAAAATTCACTTGAACTCGCATCGGGTTCAAAAGTTGTTTGCAAGGCTGTAAGCAGCACCAGCGGGCTATCTCCTAAGACATAGGTTTCACCTGGGTTGTATCCCTCAGCCATCAACCGCTTTGCTACTGATGAAAGAGCACCAAATAAATGAGCGCCTAGTTCACCGGCAAGAGACATTCGTTCGTGCAATTCTGCAAAGCTCGCAATAACTGAGCGATAAGAGTCTCTTGGGACTTGCCACAGTTTTAGATTGGAGTCATTGAAAAGAACTTGGCCCGCGATTGGATCTACATGGAGGTTATATTCCATGTCACTACCGCCTGGTGGAGGCACAGCAAGTCCCTCGTGTTCGTGACCACCGATCCACACCACAGTCAGTCGATCAGCAATTCGTGGTTCAAGCAACCAAGCGCTAGCTATCTCTGTCAGACTCGCTCCGCAGACAATATAAAGCGGTAGATCGGTGTCATCTCTCATCGCTTCACGAATGATTTCTCGTGCACCTTCAGATTCAATCGGAGTGGAGCGATCTGGCAATGAGTGTGAAGCTCCGCGAAAAATCTTCGGATTAGTCGGTAAATGACAGAGTTCAACAATTCGTTCGGCACATTCAACTGCTTCTTCGATTGAATCTCGTGAACTCCCCCACCCATCGTTTGGCCTTAACCGTGTAGCAATAATTGCCGTGGTTAAAACACTTGGACTGAGCAAGTGATGCGCCAACTGCACGAGGCCATCTGGGTCGCCCGAGTAGTCATTGTCGCTAATCACACGAACGCGTGGAGAAGGAGAAATCTGCTGCCATAAGTTGCTTTGTCTCATTGGGTACCGATCAATTCCGCACATTCGACCTCGAGCGAGGCACGTTAGTGATTGTGGATGATGTTATCTCGGAAGAATAGTGACCTTTCTGGTGGCGGGTGAAGGATTTGAACCTTCGAAGGCAGAGCCGGGGGATTTACAGTCCCCTCCCATTGGCCGCTCGGGCAACCCGCCAGGGCTAACTGATGAAGCAGCGAGCGAAGATTACCTCAGATTTGAGCCCAAAAGTAATCGAGAAAATCTCGTATAAGTGAGTCAGGTTACTGATCTGGCGTTAGCGTAGGAACATGAGCGTGTTGGACCAAGGAAGGCTGATTCAAGCCAAGTGGTCGCTTCGAGCAACCTTCTTCTTTATGGGCGTTGCTGTCTCAGCGACATCGGCTCGCATGGCCGAGGTTCAACACCACGTAGGGGCTAGCGACACACTCTTTGGCTATGCCATCATGGTTGGAAATATTGGCTCAATCGTGGGCAATTTATTTGGAAATAAAATCCTCAATCACATCGGTACCAAACATTTGGCGCAGTTGGTGATGTTTGGAATAGTTGCATCGCAAATCAGTTATGGATTTTCGCGGTATCTCTGGCAAATCCCATTGATTGCATTCTTCGCTGGTGCTACATATTCACTGATGAACGTTGCGTGTAACTCGCAAGGCACCATGATTCAGAAGAATATTGGGCGTTCACTGATGCCTTCATTCCACGGTTCGTGGTCTGTCGGTGCCTTCTCCGCCTCCTTGCTTGCGGGATTCCTTGCAAAACATGTTGCACTTGAATGGCATCTACTTGCAAATGGATTGATCGCACTCTTTGGTTGCATGGCGGTCTCGCAGGCACTACTTCCTACCGCCGTTGATAAACTGAATAAAAGTGAGAATGCGGAAGTCGCTAGTCATGACCCACTTCCAGATCACATCAAGAAATTTATATTCTGGGTTGCTCTAGGCTCATTACTTGCCACCATCACCGAGACTTCAGTTTCGGATTGGTCATCTATTTTTCTTAACAACAACCTGAAAATACCCATTGGTTTAAATACTTTGGGATACACATCCTTTGTGCTCCCTCAAATCGCTGGTCGTTTAACCATGGGTAAATTGATCGATAAACATGGAATTCCAAAAGTGATCAAGTTCGGGGGAATAATTGGCGGAGTTGGTTATATCGCTGGCCTATTAATTGCTGACTCTATTCATCTGCATCATAAATATGGTGCTCTTATCGCTATGTGTCTTGCCTATGGAATTCTGGGGTACGGCATTTCACCGATGCCACCTTCTTATGCGTCGGTTGCAGGAAGCATTCCGGGCATTCCCACATCGCGAGGAATTGCACGGATGGCAGTTATTGCTTCCACTGGATTTTTTATCGGACGATTTATTATCTCTAGCTTGGCTGGACTCATTGGCTTGCAATATGCACTTTTATTTCCAGCCAGTACGTTGATTGTCAGCGGCTTTATTTCGTATCGACTCAATCACGATCGCATTAAAAATCCGGTTCTGATAGACCGGTAGTAACTGCCTCAACACGACGCGAATCAGCGGCCTCCGTTAGAGTTACGCCTGTGAATATCCTTAATTCTTTGGAACTCAATAGCGCCAACGTGATCTCTGAGCATGAACGCGGCG
>Ga0214180_1000530_pt1 | contig 13640 bp, 19 predicted proteins | sample TroBogEpilimnion_22_FD_153018 | JGI IMG/M metagenome (GOLD analysis project Ga0214180, IMG submission 153018) | Freshwater microbial communities from Trout Bog Lake, WI - 16OCT2007 epilimnion | ecosystem: Environmental > Aquatic > Freshwater > Lake > Epilimnion/Euphotic zone | place: Trout Bog... | reverse complement strand
ATAAATCAATCGAAGGAACTATGCTCATGTATCCTGGATATATGAAGAATATTATGTATCCATTTTATACTTCTGACGATTATAGAGTATTTTTGACTGGTAAGATATGGACTCTTAACCAAGAAAACAAATATGTCATCGGTAGACAAAAGGATATTTGGTAATGCAATGTGACTTATTATTTCCACAACCAGTATGGATGGAACAATTAAAGATTAATAATGATCTTCTTTATAGATTGTGCGATAAGATTACTAAAATGGATCCAAAAGGAAGACAAAGAAGTAATCGTGGTGGTTGGCAAAGTGGTGACATTAAATCTGGTGAACATCCAGAAATGGCAGCTTTGGAAAGTGCGATAATAAAAATGTCAGCTCAATGTTTTGCTGATCTTGGTTGTAATAAAAAAGTTGAATTACATAACTTTTGGATAAACATAAACGATAAATACAATTACAATGATGTTCATGTACACCCGAATGCGCTTTTATCTGGTGTATATTATTTGAAATGCTCTGATAAGAGCGGCGATATAGTCTTTCCTAGAAACTTCTCTGATGGTTTTATCTTAGCTAAGATGGAAGAAGAAGGTAACAGAGAGACTATTTTAACACAGATGTTTGCAAAATATAAACCTGTTGTTGGAACAGCATATATTTTCATGGCTCATGCTCCACACTATGTTGAACCTAATATAGAAGAAGATAATAGAATATCAATCGCTTTTAACGTTGGTTGTAAGTAATTGATTTTATTAGGTTTTTTTTCACTTTACTTTTACATAAGTTTACTATATAATAGTTCTTATAAGTTGCCCATATAGCACAGCGGTAGTGCAATCGCCTTGTAAGCGATAGGTCGGGAGTTCAAATCTCTCTGTGGGCACCAAGTTTCATGGACCCATCGTCTAACGGTTAGGACACCATCCTTTCACGGTGGTAATCGGGATTCGAATTCCCGTGGGTTCACCAATTCTTGTAGCGATGGCTGAGAGGTCAAAAGCAACAGTCTGCAAAACTGTAAAGTCGTGGGTTCAAATCCCACTCGCTACTCCAAAGGTATGTAATGGCTAAACCGAAGATTGCTTTGTTCCGTCATCATCCTGAGGCATCGAGAGAATGCGTCGAAGGTATGGTCAAAGCATTGTCTTCTGATTTTAAGATTAAAGTCTTTTCTGAAAAAGAATGTAATCCTAAAACTTTTAAGAAAATTGATATTATAGCATTTCCTGGAGGTCATGGCGACTCGGATGCTTATAATAAACTGCTCAAACCAAACTTTGAAGCAGTAACTGAATTTGTTGATAATGGTGGGCGTTATCTTGGTATCTGTATGGGTGCTTATTGGGCAGGTCCACACTATTTCAATATATTGAATGAGATAAAAGTTGTTCAGTATATTAAACGTCGTAAGAGTGAGATCAAAAGATCATTTCCTACGATTGCTCCTGTGTTTTGGGAGAACAAATATTATAATATGTTTTTTTATGATGGTCCAACTTTTATTGCTGAAAAACAAAATTACAAGACTATCGCGACATATTATAGCGGTGAGCCAATGGCAATTATGCAAAAGCGAATTGGTCTGATTGGTTGTCACCCTGAAAGTTTGAAGTCATGGTATCGTGCGAATTATATGCAACAGCATTGGCACGAATATGAGCATCATAATCTATTGTTAGATTTTGTTGATCAATTGATGGAAAGATAATGCACGATTAACTCAATGGCAGAGTGTCTCTTTTACACGGAGAAGGTTGGGAGTTCGAGTCTCTCATCGTGCACCAAATTATGTCACCTTAGCTCAGTTGGTAGAGCACTTGCCTGAAGAGCAAGGTGTCCTCGGTTCAATTCCGAGAGGTGGCACCAATTTGCGAGTGTGGCGTAATTGGTAGCCGCATCAGACTTAAAATCTGACGCCGAAAGGTATGGAGGTTCAAGTCCTCTCACTCGCACCATTCGCGACGGTTCTACCATCGTTAATCGGTAGCGCAGTGCTTGGCTGCGAGAAAAGCCCCTTTACGGCAACCAAGCAAGATTTTGCCCGATTAGCTCAAAAGTAGAGCACACGACTGATAATCGTAAGACAAAGGAGCGTTACCTTTATCGGGCACCAATTTAGATACAACCAAAGGAGGTCGTATGTCTAAAACATTTTTGATTGGCGACACGCACTTTGGTCATGAAAAGACTTGTACAACGTTCAAGAGACCTGATGGTTCTCCATTGCGTCCTTTCGCTAATGCGGAAGAAATGAATGTTGAAATGATCAAGCGATGGAACGCAACAGTAAAGCCTGAAGATAAAGTTTATCATTTGGGTGACGTTGTGATGAACAGAAAATTCTTACACATCGTTAAAGAATTGAATGGTAGAAAAGTTTTGATTCGTGGCAATCACGATATTCTGAAAACACAAGAATATATTGATGTAGGATTTACAGAAATATATGGTATTTGGGAATTGAACAGTTTTATATTGTCACATGTCCCATTACATCCACAAAACTTAGAATATCGTTGGAAGTATAATATTCACGGACATCTTCATGCTCATGTTATGGATGATGATCGATATATCAACGTTTCAGTTGAACAGATCGATTATACTCCAATTGACTTTGAAGTTATTCGTAAAAAAGTTGAGGCTCGTTAGTCGAGTGGTTAAGACGCATGCCTGTCACGCATGAAACCATGGGTTCGATCCCCATACGGGTCGCCATTTTATGTTGGGTATGGCATAGTTGCTTTCAGAGGGATTTCTAGACCCCGAGAAGAATGGAGAAAATGCTTAACCGCAGGGTGCAATAACCCCCGCCCGACGCCAATTTGCATCACTAGCTCAATGGCAGAGCACTCGGCTCTTAACCGATTGGTTGAAGGTTCAAGTCCTTCGTGGTGCACCAGTTCGCCGCCATAGTACAAAAGCAGTACAATGCTTTGGTAAAGCATAGACGATGGAGCATTACCATCTGGTGGCATATATAGAGTGATGCGGAAATAGCTCAGTTGGTAGAGCACTTCCTTGCCAAGGAAGATGTCGCGAGTTCGAGTCTCGTTTTCCGCTCCAATGGTGATTGTAGCTCAATGGTAGAGTCCAGGATTGTGATTCCTGTCGCTGTGGGTTCGAGTCCCATCAATCACCCCAATTTATATTAGGATAAATAATGGCTACGAAAAACGATGTTACTGGTGATAGTATTAGATCAAAATTAGGAAACCAAAAAGCATACGCTGCTAATTGGGATAAGATTTTTGGTAAGAAGAAAAAAGTAACAAAAAAGAAATCAGAAAAAATGTCACTCAACCTTTCGGTGTAGAGTAATTTGGTAAGACCAAGGACATTAGTAGGATCCAGCTAAGGTGTACAACTTAGCACTCTGTTGGCCACAGAGGGAAAAGATAAACCGAACATTTTATGCCCCTATAGCTCAATGGATTAGAGCGCAACGCTACGGACGTTGAGGTTAGGAGTTCGAGTCTCTTTAGGGGTGCCAAGGTAATGTAGCATAGTGGCTAATGCAACTGCTTCATACGCAGTCTATCGTCAGTTCGAGTCTGACCATTACCTCCAGATTTGCCCAGGTGATGGAATTGGTATACTTACTTGTCTTAGAAACAAGGTTTTGCGAGTTCGAGTCTCGCCCTGGGCACCATCCTCAATATATAAGAATAACGAATGAGGATTAGATTATGGAAATAGTTAAAGATCTTGGACAAATCTTAAACCAAGAAGAGATACAATCAATATCAAACTCCATAAAAGAAAATAAAAACCTTTGGACTCACGAGTCAGTTTATTGGGGTAAAAAAAGAATAAACGAACCAATAAACTTTTTAGGTTCTCCAGTCTATCCAGCAAAACAACGTCCTGGATTATATCGAAAATTAAGACCATTATCTCAACAGTATCTTATTGACACATCATCAACAATGCTGTCAAGAGTGTTGAAACTTCTTACAGAACTACATAATGTTTCAACAGCTGAACAACTAACAGATACTTCTTTGCCTGGATATCATGTAATGACTAGTCCACAAAAGTGGCACAGAGTCTATTCATACCACATAGATCGCGATTATCTAGAATATTATGAAGAGTTTAATGAAACTGTTCCATATAACTTTGACGACTTCTATTCTTTTACAGTGGTGGTAGAAGTACCAAAAGCTGGCGCTACAGTTGACTTTAAAATTGACGATCAAGAAATTAAATATCCTTATACTGTCGGTCACGCTTATACTTGGAAATCTGACATATTCCATAAAATAGGAGATGTCATTTTAGATGATGACACTGACTATAGAATAACATTCCAAGGGCATTTTATTCTACAGCCTGATAAACTTTTATATTATTGGTGACACATGGCTGATTTAATTATATGGAATACCAATTAAATTTATGAAATCGATAACTCTAACTATAACTGCTGCAAGATCAGGAACAAGACTTCTAAGTAAGCTCTTAGCTGAAGTTCCAGAAATGCATGCAGATCACGAAGAGACGCCAACAGCTGAACCAAGTTTCTGTTATCTTAGAAGAGCAAACTTAAAAGACCCATCAGTCGGCAGAGATTTTGTTGAAAATTATTTTACCAATTATGTCAACAATCTTTCTTGTGAATATTATGCATGTACAGCACAATCAACATCAAAAGGTTTTATAGAGCATTTTCTAGATCTTGGAATAGAACCTAATTTCATTATAATAAGAAGAGACCCAAGACTAATAGCTAAAAGTCTATGGGAGTTGGAATGGATTCCTGGAAAACATCCACTCCATAGAATATGGTATCCAGGACCACAAGAACCAAATGTACTCCCTCTAGAAGATTGGAAAAATTCTCACCCATATCAGTTATGTTATTGGTATGTTGCAGATTGCGAAAGAAGAGCCCAACAGTATGAATTAATGTTCAAAGAACAGAACATTCCCTTTTGGAATACGACAATTGAACAAATGTTAGAAGTTGACCATTTCAATAATATGATGGATCATTTTAAACTTCCTAATGTGAAAGAACTTCCACAGAAAAAAGTAAACACTCTAAAGTCTTGGAGAATAAGAGAATCTCTGCCTCCTAATGACAGCTTTTTCCATAAGTTAGAATTAGACGTATTAAATAGAATACCGATTGAGTTTAAAAATAATTTAATGGATAGAGGATGGGGAAAGCCATGAAGTTTGATTCTGAAGATACTTTCTTTTGGCAAACAGAAGGAATAAATCATACTAGATTTTATCATCACAATGAATGGTACGAAGGTGAAGACACTGTAGAGAAAATTGCTGAGATTGTTGGATTTGACTGCACGATTAGAGATGTTGGCAGTGGATATGGACGTCTCGCAAGTTTCTTTAAACCTGAAAATTATATCGGTTATGATATTTGCCAAGCTGTAGTTAGAAAGGCTTCTAGACTTAGACCAAATTATAAAATTGTCCATTGGGATTTTTCAGAAATGACATATGCTGATGTGACATTATTTGTTAATGGTCCACATCTTGTTAACAATGATGAAATTCTTCCTCTTGTTGAATTGATGTGCAAAGACACTAAAGCAGTCGTGTTTGGTGAGATGATGGATCCTGCTTGGATTGGTCCATTTGAGTTTAAAGAGTATCGCCGAGAAGTCACAACATATGATGAGATGTTCTCTAAATACAATTTTAAAAGAGTTAGAACAGAAATAACAAATCATGCATATTGGAATAAGCCATTCACAATTGCTAGATGGGAGAGTGAGTTATGTGGTTAGTTGACACATTTGATGATTTTAAACAATATCTTCCGATGTTTGATGGCGCTGAGATTATTGGTGAGTATAAGTCTTTAACTTTTAAAAAGAAGTCAGAAGCTCTTTCAGCCTATTATGGATTGTTTGATGGTGAAGAACTTGTGGCATATTATTGGCTTATTAAGTTTACAAGTCAATATGATATGCTTCATGGATTTGAATTGAGAGTTAGAGAAGACTATCAAAGAAAAGGTATATCGATGTTCTTCTATTATCATATTATTATAACAGAAGGCAATACTATAATTTCGGACTACTCGCATAATATCTCATCAAGTAATATTTGGGATAAGATGGCTTCTATTCCTGAGATGAAAATTGGAACCTATGATAGAACCAAAGACTCAATCGAATGGGAAGGTTTGAATAAAGAAAAAGTTTATGGTAATGGCCATATGCATTTTGTTGTTGCTCCAAAAACCATAAGAGATATTGACGTCGACAACGTTGAAGAGTTCTCGACTGAAATTGCATACAACACGTGTTTGCAATTACAATACAAAAATATAGATAATAAAGAAAATAGTTTTGCAGGCAGAATAAAACCTTTGAGTCTTGATGTATGAAAAAATTAGTCAATCTACATATGAGGTACTCTGGGTTTGACGTCACTTTGACATCTCAGAACGATCCTGATCATATTCGGAAATGGATTCCAGGCGAGGGCGAATATGAGAAGAATTTGTTTTGTACATATATGTTTAAAGGTTATATTGATGAATATAGAACAGAAGGTAATGTCTTCAATAATAGATTCCAAGCGGAAATGTTTTTAAATACAAGTATAATTTTAGAATATCCAACATATGAAGTTATGCCAGAAGACACAGCTTGGTTATGTTTCTCCAGTTATAAACCATATAAAGGCGAATACTTGAGATTGAAAGAAAAAACAGTGTTGCCTGCAGGTGTTGGCGCTTTTTGTGTTGTTGGGACTTTTAGTGGAGATGGTGCGACTGCAAAGGCACTAAATTATCTCAAACCGAGAGAATATGATATTGAGCTGTCAGGAAATGCTAAAATTATATTAATTAAGTATGGAGAATACTTGAACGTTCCGTTAGGGAATTCCTAACGTATTAGATCTCTGTGTTTAAATATATTGCTATTTTTTAGTTTTTCTAAATCGTCAGCAACATCAATCCATCTTTCATAATCATCATAATATTCCCTCCAAGTCACAATAGGGAATTTATTAAAAGTATACTCTTCGAAATCTTCTCCATATGTCATAGAACTTAACATATCTAAAATACCTTTTTTATGTTCTTCTGTGGTAGATTGTATTATTTCATATGGTATATTTTGACTGTCTAATTCTTTTTTAAAATAATAAGAATCTAGACTATCAAAGTTTAAATAAAGAGATATACTGTTAATTTTTAATAAATTTGCCACAACTAAGCTTCCGAAGTTATAAGATCTTTGTGTAGTATGAGATTGCTACTTTCTAATTCTTTACAGTTTGTTGCATATTCCATATAAACGAACTCTCCATTAGTCACTCTCCATTTTATAAATGGTAATCTTTCAATATTTAATGTCTCGCCAGTAATCCCAAATTTCCAAGTTTTAAGGTGATCTAGTATTTCTCTTTCTTGATCTTTATTTAAAACGATATTGAAGATTTCTATCTTAATATTTTGACTGTCTAGGAACTGTTTGCAGTAATACGACTCTATTTCGTCATAAGAACCATAGAAGAAAACAGTATCAATTTTAGAAATATTATTCATAAGTTTTAAAAAAAATTAACGCAATTCTCATAATATATATGATGATTTTAGATAAATATTTTCGCCGCCTATACCCAAATCTGGTATCATTATGTCCAAATTATTATTCATCCTCAAGCGCAGAGAAGATTACAGCGCAATCATCCACAACAATGTTGGTCTAAGTACAGGATTATACAATTCTGCCAAATTCATGGATGACATGATGAAAGGTATGGGAATTGATTCTGAATTAGAAGTCGCAATTGATAACAATTGTATAGACCGTCTAGTCAATAAACACAAACCAACTCATGTCATTATAGAAGCTCTTTGGGTTGTTCCTTCTAAATTTTCAGTTTTACAAAAACTTCACCCTAATGTTACTTGGATTGTTCGCCTACACAGCGAAATGCCATTTATGTCAGGCGAAGGTATTGCGATGGATTGGATTGTTGAATATTCTAAATTTAAGAATGTTCTTGTTGCATGTAATGCTCCAAGAATGACTAGAGAAGTTGCAATGATCATTGGTGATGCTAAGACAATTTATCTACCGAATTACTACCCACAAGATTATGTAACTAAAGAATTTGATAAAAATAAAGAATACATCGATGTTGGTTGTTTCGGTGCAATTCGTCCATTGAAGAACCAACTACTTCAAGCTTTTGCAGCTTTGCATTTTGCAGAAAGAATCGGTAAGAAATTAAGATTCCATGTCAATGTTGGTAGAATTGAAATGAACGGCGACCCTGTTAAGAATAATATTAGAACATTATTTGAGCAGTTAGCGGATACTGGTCATCAATTAATCAATCACCAATGGACGCCAAGAGAAGAATTTTTAAAATTATGTGCGACAATGGATATTGGTTTACAATGTAACTTCTCAGAGACATTTAATATTGTTAGTGCAGATTTGATTAGTCAAGGTGTGCCGATTGTTGGATCTAAAGAAATTCCATGGTCATCTTTTATATCAAACGCTGACCCTAATGATAGTGCAGATATTTCAGACATGTTAGTGTTCGCTTATTGTTTTCCACAATTGAATGTTAAGTTGAATCAGCGTAACTTAAGAAAATATACAGATAAAACAAAGAAGATCTGGTATAAATATTTCAATTAGGAGAACACAATGAGCCATCATCCAAAACATCATACAGTAAGATTCCACAAGTGGATCAATGGGATTCTAGGAACATCAGATCACCATTTCGAAACTTTGGAAGAAGCAATGGCATTCTCATCATCTATGAGTGCAGATACTGTAAAAGTTTATGACGATCAAGGACAACTCGTCCATCAAGCAGAACAGCAACCTCAAGAAACATACGCCTAAGTTATTGTTTTCATTTGATATTATTATACTTTACTTTTACAATTATAACAAGTATAATAGATCTTATATTGAGGGATCGTCTAACTGGCAGGACCGCTGACTTTGACTCAGCTAATCGTGGTTCGAATCCACGTCCCTCAACCACAATGGCCACGTAGCTCAGTTGGATAGAGCATGGAGCTTCTACCTCCATGGTCGGGAGTTCGAATCTCTCCGTGGTCGCCAATTCCCAAACATCATTTAATAAATAAACTGTAGCCCAGAAGGAAATTAATGATGTCTGAAAAAAAGTTAGCTGTTGAATATCACAAAACTTTAAACCCTAAAGTCTGGGGTGGAAAGGACGGCAAAACACTTAAGCCAGAAGTGCGTCAAAAGTGTCTAGAGATCGCAAAAGAATTCGAAAAGTTCTGCGAAACTCCGCTTAACGTTGACGAAGTTGTTTTAATTGGTTCAAATGCCAATTATAACTGGAATCCAACATCTGACTTAGATATCCATATTCTTTGCGATATTAAAGCATTAAGCAATTGTAAAGAATTAACAAAAGAGTTCTTCGACGTTAAGAACAAAAAGTTCAAAGAACAGTACGACATTCGCATTTATGGGTTAACAATCGAAGTCACTGTTCAAGACGAGAAGGCAGGATTTGAATCTGATGGTGTGTACTCTCTAACAAAAGGCAAATGGTTACATGAGCCAAAGTATTCAGTACCACAATATGATAAAGATGAAGCAAAAAGTATTTCTAATGAGTGGAAAGACAAAATTCTAAAGGCGATCAAAAAGCCAAGCGCCACTCATAAGTCGTTGCAGAAAGTAAAAGATGACTTGAAGAAATTACGTCAGAGCGGCTTGAATCGTAAAGGCGAGTTCGATGAAAAGAATATCGCATTTAAGGATTTGCGCAGAACTGGCGTTGTTGAGAAGTTGAAGAAAGAAAGAGACAAGAAGTTAAAAGACGAATTGTCGTTGAAGTAAAAAATGTGAGGTTTACATGTCATTAATTTTGGTTACCGACAGTGCGGGAACACCAAGAGAATGGGCAGACTTAGAAACTGCCTGTGCATATTATGCTAAAGGAAAAGTTCTTTGGGAAGTTGGAACAAACGTCAAAGAATTTGTTGGTGGAAAGAATAAAAAAGGCGAAACATCAAAAATTGCCATCTCATCAATTATTGGCGTCACTGGTCCAATCTTCGGAAAAGAATTTTACGATAAAGAAAGCATTTTCACAGATCGTGCGATTTTATACGCTCGCGATCATTACCTGTGCGCATATTGTGGAGAACAATACAGTTTTGGTGTATTGACGATCGATCACGTATTGCCAAAATCTCGTGGCGGCAAAAACATCTGGATGAACACAGTTACAGCTTGTAGAGATTGTAACCACAAGAAAGGAAATAAGACTCCAGAAGAGGCAAGAATGCATCTTCTATATGTTCCTTATGTTCCAACAAGACATGAAAAGATCCTCCTAAAGAACCGTAAAATCCTTGCAGACCAAATGCAGTTCCTACTGGCTAGGATACCTAAGACCTCTAGGGTTTGGTCCAACAGGAGCCTTATGGGAGGTCTTGCGTAAGTCATTGATTTTATTTGAAAAATAATGTTTGCCTTTTTCAATTGAATAAGGTATAATAGTTGTAATGCTAAGAAATTAGTGTTTTGTTTATATTATGAAGGAGCGAATATGTCTAAAAACACACAAGGGTACATTCTGTACAATATGATGAAAGCTGCTGGCGATAAGGGTATAACTAAGACCCAAATTGCTCAAAAGCTCGGAGTCAAAGAAAGTTCAATCGGTATCTATCTGTTCGGTCTTCGAAAATTCTTTAATGCTGAGTTTGACACCGTCAAGCAAGGTCGTAAAGTTATTTCTTACAAGTTGGTAAATGCTGACAAAATCCAAGTCCGCGCCACTCGTAAAGGTTCAAAGGCTGCTACAGTTAAGACTGCTGCACCTATGGTTAAGTCAGTTAAGAGTGCCAAAGTCGATAAGGCTGTTGCTCCCGATGCGGATCTGCATGTTGCAGAGATCTCTGATCGTGAGTTCTCAGATATTAAATCCTCATTGGGTTTAATGTGATCTCGGGGGGATTATTCCCCCCATTTTTTTGTCTCCATTGTGAGACGCAATTTTTGTCACCATTTGTGTGACGCAGGAGTTGTTATGAAAATTGAATATCGTGTTAAATCTATTAAAGAAATTATTGAATTGACTCTTAATGGAAGATTAAATCCCGATCCAATCGGTCAACGTCCACCAACCTCTCAATCATATAATAAGAGCGAACAGATTGTTAAATCTGCGCTTTATGGTAGTGGTATTGGTCTTATCACTCTGCGAGATATTTCGCAAGATTCTGAAATGCAAAAAACATATCCAGGTGTTGATTATCTGGTTATTGATGGCGGTCACCGCATTCGCGCTCTTACTGACTTCTACAATAATAAATTTAGTGTGGCTGGTAAAAAAATTAAAGATATGAAAGAATTAAATCTTTCAGATTATCCAATCTGTTTAGATATTACTGTTTGCACTTCGCAAGAAGCTATCACTAAATTTCGCAATTTAAATCAAACTACTCCTGTTAATCCTATGGAGATGTTGATGTGTGACGATCAGTCTAAAATTTGTAAAGCTGTTCGTTCTGTTACTCGTCAATATGCGGAATATAAAAATGAACGACATTACTTATTTGAGACTAAATTTGACAAACAGGGACTAGAGAAATCAGAATACTTCGACATGGCTCCGAATCATCGTCGTAAGTGGGATGAATATGTGTTCTTAGCATTCATTAAAGCTGCTGGTGGCGGCAATGTCGACGCAGGTTTGTCTGAGTTCCAAAAAGCAATCGATGACGAATATAAAGGTAAAAACTTTCTCACAAAAACTGCGCAAGAACGAGCTATGCGGTTTTTAGATGATATCTACGGACTTGCTAAAGAACGTAAACCCTACAAATTCAATACCGATATTTTTGCCGCATTGCAAGTTGTATGGTTTGGTCTCTATGAAAGAAACAAAGAATTTAGTATTAATGATTATGAAAAGTTCTACAAATCTTTTATGAGAGCTTATTCTCTCTTTACAGGTAATTCTGATAAGACTTATAATGATAAGACTCACGTTTTTGATGGTGAGACTTATCTGATTAAAGAATTTGTTCGTAAAAATATTACGAATTTTTCAAATCATAAAGTTCAAAAAGAATGTGCTAATTTATTAATTAATGAAATGTTGTCTGATGATAATGATGTTGATTCTATTGGCGTCATATTCTGTGACACTAAACGTAGTCTAACAACTGCTGAACGTGAACAACATTTGGCAATACAAGGATATGTTTGCGCTATTGATGGTTTGCCATTGCGATTAGAAGATTCTGTATGGGGTCATGACACTCCTTGGGCTAAAGGTGGCTCTTTACATGATGGCGCTGTAATTCGCCGCACTCATAATACTGATATGGGATCAACAACTCTTGACGAATATCGTATGATTCTTGAAATACGAAAGAAGAAGACTGCATAATGAATATTTTTTACTTAGATAAAGATCCGCGTATTGCTGCCGAGTATCACTGCGACAAACATGTCGTTAAGATGATACTCGAGTCAGCCCAGCTTCTGTCAACTGCTCATCGTCTACTTGATGGTCAGCAATACATTGAACAAAAAGCGACCACTGGTCGCAATGTGAAGCGATGGCGTTTGCCTGATGCTCGTGAGCAAGTCCTTTATGGTGTTACTCATGTTAATCATCCAAGCGCAATCTGGTGTCGCAGCAATATTGACCATTACCGTTATCTGTATGACTTGTTCTGTTATCTAATGGACGAGTACACTTACAGGTACGGTAAGGTTCATAAATGTGATAACATGCGAGGTGCATTGTTTAGTTGTCCAATGAATATTGACTACGAAGCACCGTGGCAAGATCCTCCACAGGCGATGCCTGACGATAGTAAAGTTCTTGGTAATTCTGCACAAGCTTACAGGAACTACTATATAAATCATAAGGCATATATGGCTAAATGGACTAAACGCCCTATGCCTGACTGGTGGACAATTTAAAGGAAAATAAAATGGCTAATAATACTCACTGGGGTTATCACCTCATGGTTGACTGTCACGATTGTGATCGCAATACAGTAACAAATCCTGAAAGAATTAAAAAATTCTGTAAAGAATTAGTTAAGAAAATTGACATGGTTGCATATGGCGAACCTCAAGTCGTACATTTTGCTGAACATGATCCAGAAAAAGCTGGTTATACTCTACTTCAATTAATTGAAACTTCAAATATCTGCGCTCACATGATGGATGAATCAGGTGACGTTTATCTTGATGTTTTCTCTTGTAAGACTTTCGATCAAGAAACAGTTCTTAAAGTTGTTAAGAAATATTTCAAACCAAAAAACTATAAAGTCATGTTCTTAACAAGAGATGCGACACCAAGTCGATTGAAATAAGAGAATATTATGGAATACACTTTTCTAAATAAAAAAACTAAAAAGATTGAAACTCATGAGATGAAAATCTCTGAGTATGATGACTTCGTTAAGAAGCATCCCAATCTTGAACGTTATCATGATGCTCCTCCAATAATTGCTGGTTCTCGTGGCGGTGAACATTTAGACGCTAAGACCGATAATACTTGGAAAGAAGTATTGGCTAAGATTGGTGAGCAAAACCCTCGCTCGCCTCTCGCAGATAAATATCGTAAGAACAAGTCGGTCAAAGAAGTCAAGACTAATCAAATTAT
>Ga0214180_1000522_pt1 | contig 13734 bp, 14 predicted proteins | sample TroBogEpilimnion_22_FD_153018 | JGI IMG/M metagenome (GOLD analysis project Ga0214180, IMG submission 153018) | Freshwater microbial communities from Trout Bog Lake, WI - 16OCT2007 epilimnion | ecosystem: Environmental > Aquatic > Freshwater > Lake > Epilimnion/Euphotic zone | place: Trout Bog... | reverse complement strand
TCCGAGGCGCGCAAGCCGCTTGCCGGTATTGTCCACGATCGTGATCCGCGGCCCGAGGTTCGGCAGATGCCGGTTCACCGGCTGCACCGGCCCCAGCTCCCCAATGTAGCAGACGGGGCACTTTCCCGGCGTCATGAACAGCCCGCAGGGACGGTGCAGATTGTTCCACTGCGTCTCGTATTTGCCGTTGCCGTCGAACACCTGCACCCGGTGATTCTCCCGGTCCGCGACATAAACCCAGCCGTCCGCGTCGCAGGTGATGTTGTGGGTGATGTTGAACTCTCCGGGATCGCTGCCCGGCCCGCCCCAGGACAGCAGCAGCTTGCCGTCCGGCGAATACTTGTGCACCCGCGAATTGCCGTAGCCGTCGGCCACGTAAATATCCCCGTTCGGCGCCATCGCGGTATGGGTGCAGCGGTGGAACGGCTCCCCGCTCATATACGGTGCCGGTTTGCCGGAAACGCCAAGTTGCAGCAGGATCTTGCCGTCCAGCGTGCATTGGCGGACGGTGTGATCGCCGTCGTCGGTCAGCCAGATCGTATCGTCGGGTGCCATGAACACGCCGTGCGCACGGGGATACTGGCCCTCGCCCCACGACCGGAGGAAATTGCCGTCGCGATCGAACACCATCATCGGGTGTTCGCCGCGATTGAAGACATAGACGTTGTCGTTTTTGTCGACGCCGACGCTGCCGATTTCCTTGAACGACCAGCCCGGCGGCAGTTTCGCCCAGTTTTCAACCGGCTCGTAGGTGTATTCGCCCGTTCCTTGCGTCGGCATGATCGCTCCCTCCTTGTTCGCTGACCCGAAGCTTGTCATGAAGCAATCGGTTCGGCAAAGGGGGCTTGGCCGGGAGGGGACGCATGAGCGAAACGGAGCCGCCGGCATCGCGACAGCGGGGCTGGTTCGCACGACTGGAACGCATGGTGGCGGCCGTCGTTGCATGGGCGGAGATCAGTCCTGTTACGAAACTGCCCAAGGTCCTTGGACAGTTGTCCGTTTTGGTGGTCGCGATTACCTATGTGACCGACGCCCCGAAACGCCGCCAGATCGTCATCGACGAAGCGCTCAAATCCATCCAATCCGCCGAGACCGAACCGTTCAGCGATGCGCGCCGGCGCGGCTTATTGCTGCTGAAAGATTATTGCGTCAGCGCAGCCGGCCTGCGCATGAAACACGCGGACTTGCCGGGGATCGACCTGAGCCCCTGCGATACGGGCAGCTACCGGCTGACATTCGATTGGAAGCCTTACCGGTCGGAGACGGTGCCGTTCGACCTGTCGCACGCGGTCATGGCACACGCGAACCTGCGCGGTGCCGATTTCACCCGGGTCCGGCTGGACGGGGCCGATTTGCAAGGCGCCGATCTGCGTGACACCAACTTGCAGGGCGCTTCCTTGGACAACGCCGACCTCACCGGGGCGGACCTGCGGGGCGCCGACCTGACCGGTGCCTCGCTTCGTGCCACGCGCTTGGCGAAAGCCAATCTCGATGGCGCGAACCTCACGCGCTCGGACGCGTCGCACTGCGAGCTGACGGACGCGCATGCCGTTCATACGAACTTCGAAGATGCCAATCTCAGCAACGCGGCTCTGGTGAACGCCGATCTCGCCGGGGCCGACCTGGACCATGCCATCCTCTACCGAGCGGACTTGACCGGCATACGGCTGAACCATTCGAGCTTGGAGGGAACCATGGTCCTGGGCTCGACGCCCGAGGGTACCGCCGTCCGCACCAATGGGTCGCAGAGGACATTTCGGATCGCTTTGCTGACGATCGACCCGAACGACGGGTTTTTCGCCGATGTGGAAGCCGGATTTCGGGACTATCTGGCGAAACCGTCGATCCAAGGGGGCAAGCAGGGAACGCTCGCGGCTGTGCGCGCCACCTACCACCGACTGGATTTGGAGAAGCAGGAAGTTGCCAGCCTGTTGCAGGACGATATCGATGCCATCGTGCTTTCGCCGGTGTACGACAAATTGTCGCGCCCAACGATCCAAGAGGTCTACGATGCTGGCATCGTTGTGGTTTGTTACAACAGCTGCGGCGAACGGTCCGACTTGAACTCCTATTACGCCGGCCGGTTCGAGAGCGATCAGGTTGCATTGGGACATTTGACCGGCGCGCACCTCGCCGCCGCGATGGCACACGACGCGCGCGGCAAGGTGTTGGATCTGGGTATTCTGCATTGCGGCGCGAATGAGGAATCCTGCTACCGGCGTTATCTCGGGTTTCAAACCGCACTGAACGAAGCGGGGATCGTCTCGCGCCTCACCGGCAGCCGCGAAGGCTGGAACAGCCTGAATGCGCCACGCGCGGCCGAACGGTTGCTCGCCGACGATCCCGATGTCGATATATTATGGGCCGCGAACAATGCCGGGACGGAGGCCATTGCCCGTGTCGCGGCGGCCGTGCATCGGAACATCTACGTCGCCGGCACCGATATAACGCCGGAGATTCAACAATTGCTGCAAAAACCAGGGCCGAACCCGCTGCGCGCCGTGGCTGGGCAGTCGCCCCGGATCATGGGCTACTGCGCCGCGGCGGCGGCTTTGGCCGACCTGCACCGCCTCAGCGCCGCGACACTACCGGAACAGTGCCGCGGTGCGATACCCGTGCGACTCCATACCCATTCGTGAAGGATTACTCTGCGGCTTTGCGCACCTCCGGCTCCCGGAATTTCGTGCGGAACACATCCCATTCGCGCGCGCCGACACGGTTGAACGCCTCCCGCACCGTCATCCCCCGGCGCGGGGCCGGGTGTACATGGGACGATTTCAGTTCCGCCAGCACATCGTCGCAAGCGCCGATCGCGGCCTTGAGCAGCAAGCCCGGAACGATCGCCAGCTTGTAGCCGAATTTATCGGCCTCCCGCAGGTCGATATCGGGGGTTTTGCCGCCCCACACCACGTTCAGCAGGCACGGGCCGCGCACCAGTTTCGGCACGGCCGCGATTTCCTCCATCGTCTGCGGCGCTTCCAGGAAGGCCATGTCGGCCCCGGCGTCCAACGCGGCGTTGGACCGGCTGACCGCTTCCTCGAACCCGATCACGGCCCGCGAGTCGGTGCGCGCGATCACCACGAAATCCGGATCCCGCCGAGCACTGGCGGCCGCGCGGATTTTCGCGAGCCAATCCTCGCGGGAGACGAGTTCCTTGTCGTCGAGATGGCCGCAGCGCTTGGGCGAAACCTGATCCTCGATATGAATGCCGGCGACGCCCGCACGTTCGTAATCCTGGACGGTGCGGACGACATTCAGTTCGTTGCCGTATCCGGTATCGGCATCGGCGACCACGGGCACGTCCACCGCGCGCACCATGCGGGCGGCATTGGCCACCATTTCGGTTTCTGTCAGCAGCCCGAAATCGGGGTAGCCATGGGAGACGGAGGTTCCGGCCCCGGTCATGTAGACAGCCGGAAAACCGGCCTGAGCCACCAGCATCGCGGTCAGCCCGTCGTAAGCACCGGGCGCGATGGTCATGCCGGGGGCACGCAACAGCGCGCGCAGTTTTGTCGATTGGTTCATGGTGGCGGTCCTTTATTTGCGTGCGGGATCGGAATCCCAGGGGCCGGGGAATTTGCCGCGCTGATCCGGGGGCACGCCGAACACCTGTTCCTTCGAAGGCCACTGGTCGGGCGGCAGTTCGTAGGAAACCTCCAGCCCATTGCCGTCGGGATCGCGGAAATAGATGCCCAGGGAAATGCCGTGATCGACAATGGCTTCGATCTTCACGTCGTTGTCTTTCAGGCGTTGGTAGGAGTCTTTCAGCGCGTCGAGATTTTCGACCATCCAGGCCATATGGTTCAGCCCGACCTGACCTTTTTGCTGCAAGGGCGCATCGGGGCCGACCTGCATCAACGCGACCTCATGCGACTGGTCCAAATCGGCGGACAGAAACGCCGCTGCACCGGGGCGATGGTGATAGGTGTGCAGGCCCAGCACCTTCTTGTACCATTCATGCGCTTTGTCGGCATCCCGCACGTAGATGTTGACGTGGCCGAGGTACATCTTGCGATTGCTCATGGTGAGTCCTCCTGATTGAGAAACGCCAGCACGCGGTCCGTGATTTCCTTCTTCTGGAAAATGGCCGCCAGCGCCCGAGCACGGGTCAGCGGGTCGCTGGCGAAGAACCGTTCGTACAGAACCTGCCGTTGCCCAAACGAGCTGCATGCGATGTCCCATGCCAAATGGAACAGTGTCACACGGCTGCGGGCATCGCTGGTTTCGGTGGCCAGATATTGCTCGATATGGCCGCCGAGGGGGCCGGACATATCGGCCTCGGTCGGCAGGATCATCAGGCTGGACGATCCCAGCAATTGCAGAATTTCCGCCATCCGGGGATAGGCCGTCATGAACAGATTGCGCGTCGTTTCCGCAGGGAGCGACGCCGGACACATCACCCCGAATTGGTTCATGGTCGCATCGGCTTCCGCCGCCCGCATGCAGGCGCGCATCAGTTCCGTATACATCATCAGCTCGCCGATACGTTCCTGCGAGTGCGGCAGATGGGCGTTCCCCAGGGTTTCGGTCATTAGCAGCGCGGTGCCCAGCACCAGCTCGCATTTCGCGAGGTTTTTCGCGACGCCCTGATGAGATGTATGGGCGGACGAAAACGTCGCGTAGGCCGTGTTGTTCAGCCGGTCGACATCGCCGTAGATGAACACACGCTCCCACGGAACCAGAACGTCGTCGAAAAACACGATCGTGTCCATTTCCTCGAACCGGGATCCCAACGGATGGTCGAAATGGGATTTGCCGTAGTCGAAGGAATCGCGGCACAAAAAGCGCAGTCCGGGCGCGCCGCAGGGGATGGCGAAGCTCAACGCGAACGGGCTGTGTTCGGAGGTATGCTGGCCCAGACGCGGGGAATAGACCGCTATTTCGTCCGCCAACGGCCCGAGGGTCGCCAGCACGCGAGCCCCGCGCACGATCAAACCGGCGGAGGTTTCCTTCACCGCCTGCAGTGCCGTCCCTTCCTCCAGATTGAACGCGCCGGAAACCGTGCGGCTGCGTTGCAGGTTGATCAGCGAATGCGTCAGAACCAGATCGTTTTCGGAAATATACTCGTAGTAACGGCGCATATTGGTGCCGTATTCGGGCTTCTTCTCTCCGAAGTAATCGGAAGCACCTGCCCAGGCGGCATAGGTCACGTTCATGAAATCGGGGGATCGCCCCATCATGCCGCAGGTCGTGCGTGCCCAGTTCAGCATCATGACCCGCCGGCGTTCCAGATCGGACTGGGTGCGCGGCACGATGAAGGACAAGCCGAGCGGATCGCCGGACAATGGCGAGGCGAAGGTCATGCTGTCGCGCAACGCCATCTGCTGGTCGTAGAGGGAGGCAATGGCGCGCGCCCCGCCGCTCAGCCCGGGATGCGCGGTCACGTCGGCGACGCGTTCCCCGCGCAGCCAGACCTCCCGCGGCTGGTCGCGCAGGCCTTGCAGATAGTCCTTACCCGAACGCGCTGGCATCCATGTCCTCCCGTGATTGGGGGCATGATCGGCTGTTGCGGCCCGGCGTCAAGAGTGGGGGGAAAGGGCAAAAAAATGCCCAGCGTTAACCTTTAATTTACTTTTGGGGCGTAAGAGATTTTGGCCGGCAAGATTTCCCTGCCGGCCAATCGCAAGGAGATTCGCGATGTCACCACATCTCGTTCTCCTGCTGGCACTTATAGCGATTTTTGTCCTTCGGGTCAATATCGATATCGGGTGCAAGTAGGGGAGGGCCGGTCCCGGAAACGGGCCGGCCTGCCCCTTGCGAGCCCTTAATTGGCGGCCACGAAGTCCGTCACCAGCCGAGCGACCTCGGCCGGTTTTTCCATCTCCGCGAAATGGCCGCAATCGGCGATGGTGGTCATGGTCGCATTGCGCAGCGCCTTGATATAGGCGTGGCCGGCGCTGATTGGCACGATGCGGTTGTCGTCGCCCCACAGGACCAGCGTCGGTGTGCGCACGCCGCCCAGCAGATGCGGCAGGGTCTGGCTATACATGTAAGGCTTCCACGCCGTGCGGAAGCACATCTCCCGGCAGACGTCCCATTGCTCCAGCTGTTCGATGCTGATGCCGCCGTAAACGGCTTCGAACGCTTTCAGATCGTGGAAACCGGATTGCGGATATTCGATGTAGGACACGATCGCCTGATCGGCGATGTCGCCCTCCGGCGGCTTGATGCCCATCGGCGCCAGCAGCACCATTCGGCGGAAGCTCTCAGGCGACTGGCTGGCCATTTCCGCGGCGATCCAGCCGCCGAAGCCCAGCCCCACCAGCGAAACGTCGGTCACGCCGAGATCGGCGAGCAGCCAGGCCGCCATGGCGGCGATATCGCGCGGGTGGCGCATCCACTCGGCCCGTTCGGACTTACCCCAGCCGGGGTGGTGCGGCACGATGACGTCGTAATGCGCGGCCAGCGCGTCGTAGAAGGGCAGCCGGTCGGGCGTGCCGATGTCGTGATGCAGGACCAGAATCGTCGGGCCGGCTCCGGCGCGCGAAAAATGAATTTTGCATCCGGCGATTTCTTTGACCGAGTCGGTCCAGGCGACACTCATCCGCTTTCTCCCCCAAAGATGGTTTGGCTGGGGGAGAAGATACTCACGGGTAGCCGGAATTGTCCAATCGGCGGGGCGCCTACTGCCCCATCGCGTGGAAGAAGTAGTGTATCGCCTGCGCCATGATTCCCGGCGTCTGGACGGATGCGAAGTGCCCCGAATTCAGCTCCAGGAACTGCGCGCCGGGGACTTGGCGCGACAGCGGCTCGATCGCGGACGGCGGACGCAGCGGGTCGTGCCGTCCGGCGGTGACCAGCGTCGGGCAAGCCACGCGCGGCAGTTCGCCGGTGATGTCCTCATTCGCCAGCATGCGGTTGATCGCCGCGAAGCTCTCCGGATCGTTGCCGAGCCAGCGGGCGCGAAAGTTGCGGTAATCGCTTTTGTTGAACTGAACGGCCGGTGGGTACGACAGCGCCAGGCTGGTTTCCACCACGCTCGCCATCCCGCCCGCTTCGACGTTGGCGGCACGATCCAGGCTGGCTTGGCGGCGGTCTGGCGACGCGCCGGTGGCCGGGCCGTGCAGCACCAGACCGGCGACGCGATCGGGGTTCTTGACGGCGAAATGCATGGCGATGGCCGCGCCCACGGCGATACCGGCGAGGCAGACTTTCCCTTGAATCCCGACGGCATCCAGCAGAGCGCCGACATCGCCCGCCATCTGGTCCCAGGTGACGGCGCCTTTAATCTTTTGCGACAGTCCCGCGCCGCGGGTGTCGTAGCGCAGCACGCGGCGCGAATTGATCAGCGCCGGCATCACCGCGTCCCAGCTGTCCAGCGTGCCGCCCATTTCGTGCACCAGCACCAGCGTCGTCGGCCCCTCGCCGGACAGCTCGTAGCGCAGGCTGGTGCCGTTGACTTCGACAAAGTTCATGGCAAACGTCCCTCTCCTTGTTGGCGCGAGGTTAGTGCGCGCCGTCCGCCTCGTGAAGGGTGCTTTCCCATGTCGATGACGCTGCACTGGTCTCCGCGTTCGCCGTACGTCCGTAAGGTGATGATCGCTTTGCATGAAATGGGGTTGCAGGATCGGGTGAAGATCGTCCGCACCGTGGCCGGCGGGACGACGCCGCACTGGGAACTGATGAAGGTGAACCCGGTCGGGAAGATCCCGACGCTGGAGCTGGAGGACGGCACCGCGATCTACGATTCTCCGGTGATTATCGAGTATTTGGACACGCTGCACAGCGGCCCGAAGCTGTATCCGGCGGCATGGCCCGCGCGCCTGACGGCGCTGCGGCGGCATGCGCTGGGCCAGGGCATGCTGGACAACGCACTGCCGCTGCTGGGCGAGGGGTTCCGCCCGGCCGACAAGCAGAGCGAGCCGCATAAGGAGCTGTGGCGCGCCAAGCTGCGGGCGTGCGTGGATGCGCTGGAGGGGGAAGCAGACGCATTGGCGTCCAGCGGTTTCACGGTGGGGCATTTGGCCATCGGCGTGGCGCTGGGGTACCTGGATTTCCGGTTCGATGCACTGCAATGGCGGAACGGGCACCCGAAGCTGGCGGCCTGGTTCGCGACCTTCAACACGCGTCCGGCGGTCGTGGCGAACATGCCGGTGGACGATCGGTGATTTTCCCTCCCCCCGTCATGGTCGGGCCTGACCCGACCATCTCAGGCCAGCGAGGCACCACCGTCGGTGCCCCTGGTCGCCGGGGATGGTCGGGTCAGGCCCGACCATGACGGGTGGTGGTGGGATGACAGTCGACCTCCAGGATCGCGCCCGCGCCCTGGTTCCGGCCCTGGCCGAACGCGCGGCGGCGACCGAGGCCGCGCGGTCCGTGCCGGCTGAAACAGTCGCCGCCTACCATCGCGCCGGCCTCTACCGCGTGCTGCAACCGAAGCGCTTCGGCGGCTTGCAGGTAAGTTTTTCGGTCTTCTCCGAAATCGGCGAAATCCTCGCCCAGGGCTGCGCCTCCAGCGCCTGGGTTTACACCGTGCTGGCCGAGCACCAATGGATTCTGGCGTGCATGCCGGAGCGGGCGCAGATCGACGTTTGGGGCGATGATCCGGCCGCACTCGCGTCGTCCTCGCTGGCACCGCGCAACAACGGCACGCCGGTCGATGGCGGCTGGCGGGTCTCGGGCAGTTTTCCGTTTTCCTCGGGCTGCGAACACGCCCAATGGGCGATTCTGGGCGTGCGGGCCGAGGACGCGGCGGGCAACAAGCCGACGCGTTACATGCTGGTGCCGATGGCTGAGATCGAGATTCTCGACGACTGGCATGTGCTGGGGCTGCGCGGCACCGGCAGCCGGACATTGGTGCTGAATGATGTATTCGTGCCGGCGCACCGGACGGTGCTGCTGAAGGACTTGCTCGACGGCACGACGCCGGGCGCGGCGCTGTATCCCGATTATCCCGTGGTGCGGGCGCCGCGGGCGTTTCTGGTCCCGTTTTCGCTGCCGGTCGTGATGTTCTCATTGGCACGCAAGGCGCTGGCGATGGTGCCCGCGTCGCTCCGGTCCCGCCTGTCGCGCGGCACCCGCGATCTGGGCGAGTCCGAGGTCGTGCAGATGCGGTTGGCAGAGGCCGGGGCCGACATCGACCTCGGCAATCTGATCATGCGCACCCGCCGCGCGGAAAGCGTCGCGTTGCTAGAATCCGGCGGCCCCATCGCGCCCGAGGACGCGATGCGCAACCGCCGCGACGTGTCCTACGCCGCCGAGATGGTGCGGCGCGGGGTGGAGGCGCTGGTGGAACTCAGCGGCTCCCGCGTGGTGCAGGACGGCGATCCTTTGCAGCCGAGTTTGCGCGATGTGCTGACGATTGCCACGCATACCGTGGTGTTGCGGCATGGGAACTACGTGCCTTACGGGCGCGCGATGTTGGGGTTGCCGCCGCCGGTGGGGGAGATTTAGGCGTGTCCGCAAAAGGTCTTCATGGCGGGCGCAGGCCGAGGACCCACGCCTTGGGACCGACCACACGGAAAAGGCCTGGGTCCTCGGCCTTCGCCCAGGATGACAGGGTATGACCCTCCCCCCGGAATTCTCTCTCATCGCCCGCCATTTCCGCCCGCTTGCCGGACCCGGTTCCCTCGACCTGCGCGACGACGCCGCGCTGCTCACCCCACCACCCGGCAAACAGCTCGTGCTAACCGCCGACGCCATGGTCGCGGGCGTGCATTTCCTGCCGGACGATCCGCCGGACCAAATCGGCCAAAAACTCATCCGCGTGAACCTCTCCGACCTCGCCGCCAAAGGCGCCACGCCCCTCGGCTACCTCATGACGGTCTCTACCCCGAAAGCCACGACCGACGCCTGGTTCGCCGGTTTCGCCGCCGGCCTCGCCCGCGACCAAGCCACCTACGGCTGCACCCTGCTCGGCGGCGACACCACTTCCACCCCCGGCCCGACCTCCCTGTCGCTGACCATTATCGGCACCGTCACCCCCGGCCTGTCCGTCCACCGCTTCGGCGCATTCGCCGGAGACGGCATCTGGGTCACCGGCACCATCGGCGACGGCGCGCTCGGCCTCCAGGTCGCGCTCGGCAAACTAACCGACCCCACCGGCTTCCTGCTGGACCGCTACCGCCTGCCGCAACCCCGAATCGGCCTCGCCATCGGCGGCATCGCCTCCGCCGGCATGGATATCTCCGACGGGTTGGTCCAGGACCTCGGGCACATGTGCCGTGCCTCCGCGCTGGCGGCGGAAATAGACGCGGAGGATGTCCCCGCATCCGACGCGGCCCGCGCCGCCGGTCCCGACTGGCTGACCACCCGCCTGACCGGCGGCGACGATTACGAGCTGCTGCTGGCCGTGCCCCCCGACCAGGAAACCGCCCTGCAAGCCGCCGCCGCCAGCGCCGGCATCCCGGTCACCCGCATCGGCACCTTCCATTCCGGCGCGCCCGAGGTCATGGTACACGGGCCCGGCGGGAAACCCCTTGCTCTGGATAAGGGGGGCTGGAGCCACTTTTAACCTCGAAGGACGCGGCCAAGAGATGAACAAGAACGTATGGCTCCTGTTCTGCTGTCAGGCGCTGATGAACGCCATCATGTCCGGCCAAACCATCATGGCCACGCTCACCGGGCATAACCTGTCGGGATCGTCGCTGAACACGCTACCGATGGCGATCCAGATGGTCTCGGTCATGAGCGCCTCGGTCCTCGCCAGCCAGGTCTTTTCCCGCTTCGGACGCAAAGCCGGGTTCTGGCTGGGCTGCGCCATCGCCCTAAGCGGCAGCCTGATCTTCGCCGCCGGCATCTATAACCACAGCTTTGTGCTCTACTGCATCGGCGCCATCCCGGCCGGAGTCGGCTTCGGCATCGCCCAGCATCTGCGCTTCGCCGCCGCCGAGGTCGCGGACGCCGAGTCCAAAGCCCGAGCGATTTCGCTGGTGCTGGCAGGGGGCGTGCTGGCGGCGATCGTCGGGCCGGAGATGGTGAAGCGCACGCACGATCTGCTGCCGAATTATCCGTTCATGGCGACGTATCTGTATCTGCCGGTGCTGCCGCTGATCACCGCGACGCTGCTGTATTTCGTGCAACTGCCGCCGGCCCCGCCGCGCGTCAGCGTGCCGATCCCGTTCAGCACCATCCTCGCGCGCCCCAACTTCGTCGCGGCCGTCTGCGCGTCTTTGGCCGGCTACGCGTCGATGAATTTGGTCATGGTTTCCACCCCGTTGCAGATGGTGCTGTGCGGCTTCACCGTGGGGGCGACCGCCGACGTGATCCGATCGCACTCCGTATCGATGTACGCGCCGGGGTTCTTCAGCGGACGGCTGATCCAAAAGTTCGGCGTCCACCAGATCATTGGGATCGGGTCTTTGATCACGCTGACCTGCGTCGGCATCAACCTGTATTTCCCGCCTTTGTGGGGCGTGTTCATGATCTCCCTCGCGCTGCTGGGCATCGGCTGGAACTTCATGTTCGTCGGCGGCACCACGATGTTGACGACCGCCTATACGCAGCAGGAGCGGGTGCGCGTGCAGGCCACCCACGATTTCATCGTCTTCGGTAGCGTCGCCGGCACGGCGTTGACCTCCGGGATGATCGAATCGCTGGCGGGTTGGACCGCGCTGAACCTGACGGTGGTGCCCCCGGTCGCGATCGCGATGGGCGTGGTCGCGTGGCACTACATCGCCAAGCGGCAAGTCGCGGTGGCGGCATGAGGCTCCTGGTATTCGCTCTGGCCTGCTGCCTCGCGGGCGGGGCGCGCGCGGCGGAAAAGGACCCCATCGACCGCGCTTTGGATGCTTGTCTGGCGGTGGAGAAAAACCAAACCACGATGGGCATGGCCGAATGCACCGACATCGCCATCAAAGCCTGGGACGGGCGTCTGAACGCTGCTTACAAAGATGCGATGCGGACGCTCGATCCCAAATCGGCCGACGCTCTCCGCACCGCGCAACGCCAATGGCTGGCGTTCCGGGAGGCTGAACATAAAGCCTGGCAAGCGCCCTGGCAGGCGGACCGGGGCACGATGGTGCGGCTGGAAATTCTCTCGGCCGAGCTGGGCGCGATCAAGGAACGCACGGAAGAATTGCAACTTTACGTCAGCCGCCCATAATCCCGGCGACCGAGCGAAGGACAACGACATGAGTGGCGACCATCACCACCACCACGATCACGACCATGACGGCCAGGAAATTCCCTCCGCCACCGCTTTGCGCGTCAAGGCGTTGGAGTCGCTTCTGGTGGAGAAAGGCCTCGTGGACCCGGCGGCCGTCGACGCCATCGTCGACGCCTATGAAACCAAGATCGGCCCGCGCAACGGCGCCCGCGTGGTGGCGAAAGCCTGGACCGACCCCGCCTACAAGGCGCGGCTCATGCAGGACGCCTCCGCCGCGATCGCCGAGATCGGCTTCATGGGGTCCGAAAGGCCGCACATGATCGTGGTGGAGAACACCCCTACGACCCATAACCTCGTCGTCTGCACCTTGTGTTCCTGCTATCCCTGGCTGGTGCTCGGTCTGCCGCCGGTGTGGTATAAATCCACCGCCTACCGGTCGCGCGCGGTGATCGATCCGCGCGGCGTGCTGGCCGATTTCGGGCTGACATTGGGCGACGACATCGCCGTCCGGGTTTGGGATTCCACCGCCGAAACGCGCTACCTCGTGCTGCCCGAACGTCCGGCCGGCACCGAAGGCATGGACGAGGACGCATTGGCGGCCATCGTTACCCGAGACTCCATGGTCGGCGTCGCCAAGGTGGCGGCACCATGAACGGCGTCCATGACCTCGGCGGCATGCACGGCTTCGGCCCCGTCCGCCCGGAAACCAATGAACCGGTTTTCCACGCCCCATGGGAAGGCCGCGTCATCGGCATCCGCCGCCTGATGGGCGCTTGGCTCGGCAACAACATCGACGCCGGCCGCCATGCCATCGAGCGTCTGCCGCCCGCCGACTACCTGCGGTTCAGCTACTACGAGAAATGGTTCCAGTCGCTGATCCACCAACTGGTCGACTCCGGCAAAATCGCGCCCGAGGAACTGGCGACCGGCCGCAAAGCACCGGACGCCCCCGTCGCGACCCCGCCAGTCACGGTCGCCACCGTGGGTGCCTACATCGCGCCCACCGGTTCCTACCAGCGCGACACCGGCGCCAACCCCCGCTACGCCCCTGGCGCCACTGTCCGCGCCCGCAACATCCACCCCGAGGGCCATACCCGCCTGCCCCGCTACGTCCGCGGCCATGTCGGCACCATCGAGCGCGATCACGGCGCCCATGTCCTGCCCGACACCCACGCCCACGGCGCCGGGGAAGCGCCGGAGACGTTGTACACCGTCCGCTTCACCGCCCGCGAACTCTGGGGCGAGGCGCGCAACGAAGGCGACGCCGTCTACCTCGATCTCTGGGAATCCTACCTTGATCCCGCGTGAGGCCACGCTCGGCCAGCCGACCGATGCCGATGGGCCGGTGTTCGCCGAACCGTGGATGGCGCAGGCTTTTGCGTTGGTTGTGCAGCTCCAACGCGCCGGGTACTTCACGTGGCCGGAATGGGCGGAAACGCTCGGTGCCGAACTGCGGGCGGCCGGGGACGACGACGGGTCGCACTACTACGAAACGTGGCTGAAGGCGCTGGAACGGCTCAGTCTGGCGAAGGGGTTGACCGATCTAACAGCATTGGATGAGCGGACGGAGGCGTGGGAACATGCCTACGAACACACGCCGCATGGGCAGCCGGTGGTGCTTTAACCCTACCATTTCATGGTCGGGCTTGACCCGACCACCTCAGACAAACGGGGCACCGAAATATGCG
>Ga0214180_1000502_pt1 | contig 13961 bp, 23 predicted proteins | sample TroBogEpilimnion_22_FD_153018 | JGI IMG/M metagenome (GOLD analysis project Ga0214180, IMG submission 153018) | Freshwater microbial communities from Trout Bog Lake, WI - 16OCT2007 epilimnion | ecosystem: Environmental > Aquatic > Freshwater > Lake > Epilimnion/Euphotic zone | place: Trout Bog... | reverse complement strand
ACTTTACGCACGCTGGTAGAGGCTAATAGGCCCGTTATTGCGCCTATTTTGCGCTATGCAGTGGCAGAAGGTGAAGAAAATCATGCTGGCTACAGCAACTATCATCACCCAGTAACAGCTACTGGCTACTTTCAGAATAGTGACAAGTACTTTGCTCTACTTAATGGCGTAGTGCGGGGTATTAAAGAGGTTGACCTGGTTCACTGTACCTATCTGATCGATAACAAGGTGCTAGACAAGACCAGTTATTTTGATGGTACTGATGACTACGAATATGTCCGCGTGGCGCGTAACTGGCGCAAGAATAATGTGCCACAATATCTCGATAACCGCCAGATCTATGGCTATCTCACGTTGCACGAAAATGTCGATGCGTGTAAGTATTGGATGGGGAAACTAACTAAATGACTTACGATATTGAAGCTGGTGAATGGTATGGCAACTGCGGGGCATGCAGGAAAGAACTGTTTGCCCCAACTAGAACTATGTACGCCTTGCAATACCGGCGGCATACCAAGTCTAAGAATTGCCTAGGTGGCTACTGATGACCCACGATGAATTGCTAGAAAAGATAAATAGTTTTATTTGTTTAGGTTCACACGAAATAGGCCTTCGCGCAGTAGTGGAATTGCATAAGCCTGATTCGACAGGGGGTTGTAATGCTTGCGAACAATGGACAAACGAAGGTGCTTATCAACTTCCTTATCCCTGCCCCACGATCCAAGCGATTGAGAAGAGTTGGCGTGAAAGCTAAGCCAAGCGAGATTAAGAAGATGGCTGCCCTGCTTGAAGAGGATGCAGAGTCAAGCGAGGATATGGCTAAGCGCGTTTGGGAGCTGGTTGAGGAATTAACCGCCAAGCGTGAGCAGTACATGGCCGTCGTTGTACATCCAAGTGTGCAGGTTGCTATCGCCATTGGGCCATACAACACTGTCAATCAACTTCGCAAGGACTACGAGAAGCATTGCTCGCGCATAGCGGACGATGACTATGGTATAATTGCGACGGTGCGTGATCCTATCCACGCATAACGATAAGCCTCGCGTTCCTATCCGCGGGGCTTATTCTTTATCTAATAGCTCTGATGTAGCCGTAAGTGGCGTATAACTATTGCCATTCTTATAGTAGCCATACGCTCCGCGTACCAAAGTAAATGGCTTTGTAGGCACATTCATCTGTGAATATGGTGCAGGACTATTGACATTGTAAAAGGCTGGCCAAGTAAAGTCCGGAGCGATGATGTTGGCGTTGTAGCCATCTGGCGAAATGAGATAGTTACCTACAGTGTGATCGCATATCTCGCATAGCCATTGCTTTCCATCTGGTGCTAACTTGTACGCATTGATCTGCGGATCAACAAGCATTTCAGCAAGTTCATGCATGGCTACAGCTGCAATACCAGGTGTATAAAACGCCTTAGTGATCTGCCTACCAAGCACTGTCAGTGGCTTAATATATGTTCCGTATGGATTACGTGAGCCATAAGCATTGACTCTGATATAGGCAATAGGATTGTTATTGCTATCAAGTTCATGGTAGCCGTAGGCTACATTAGCAAGTGAAGGGTTAGGAAACTGCGGGACAAAGCAGACGTTCCATGTGCCATTACCGCGGGCACTGCCCATGACTACTGGTTGAGGTGGCAAACCCCACGCTGTCGTTACTTGCTTAGAAAAGATATTAAGCGCTTGTGTGATAGCAGGCAACTTTGTGCCAAGAGTCTTCGACTCATCTACCACTGTGATTGTTGATGGCATGTTAACTCCTTGGGTTGGCATTGTCGGTGGAATAAAAGCCAGACCCATTAAACTTTACAGTTGGGCTGGAATAGGTGCGGCGCATTGCAATACCGCAACACTGCGGATCGATAGCCTCTTCAAACATTGATCGCTCAACATCCATTTCGATATTGCAGATCTGACAACGATATTCATAGGTAGCCATCAGTCTTCTACTTTCTTTCTTGTCCATGGATCTTCCCCGCCAAGTTCGCGGGTAATTCTGCGAAGCGCGGCCTTAACTTTGCGCTCTGATGATGAGCGAGAGATAGCCAGTGACTCAGAGATTTGTTCATAGGTCATTGCTTCAACATATTTCATATGCAAAAGCAACTGATCATCTGGTTCTAGCTTATCTTTAGCCTTGCGTACATCAAAGAGTGAGATGATGTAGTTACCGCCTTCAGCGGGATTGCCACCACCACCAACCTTTTCACCCGTTGGGTTACTGGTAGGCACAACATCTCTCCAGGCAAATGGCAGTAGTTGTTCTAGCATCTCTGCTGAGTAAAAAAATTCATCTCTTACTTCATAGCCCGCCGCTTGCGCTTTAGCTCTGCGACAATACTTCTCAGCATGGCGTTGCAAAGTTTTGGCAAGCATGCGCACACCAGTCCGATAATCTTCAGTATCTTTATCATGCTCAAGCCACTCTTTGACCTTCGTCTCGCGGCGCAGCACCCACACGATAAGTTCATTCTTGACATCACTTGCATCAAAGTAAGTGTTGTATTTACGGTGCACTTGCCGAGCGACTGTATGGGCAATTTCTTGTGCTTCATCTAACCAAGTCAATCTAATTCCTCTGGATCGTGGAGTAAGTTCTGCGGAACTGCGTAGCATGGCACTGGCATTTTCTCATCCCAGAAGTGATCTTGTATGCCTTCCCAACCCCAAATCCAGCCTAGAATACTGGCTTTATAGTGACCGTCGACAGTAACAAGAAAGTATCTACGATTCTTATTGTCATCTGGTTGTAGCAGTAACTTGCCATATGGATAAGCAGTTGATCGCACTTCGTAATGACCAACGTCGCCATCTTTGCGATCTTCAAAGAGCGAGAATGGAAACTTATCAAGCCATCTACCCATGGCTAGTTCTGCGATCACACCGCATATGTCACGAGCAATAGCCTCTGGCCATGTCTTGCTTACCTTGCCAACATCTGCGCCATTGTCACGATTAAAGTTGTAACGCTCCACCGCTTCGATGGTTGCATAAGTGACATCAGCTACGCTAAGGCCAATTTTAATTACTCCCATCGCGCTCATCCTCTTCAAAAAAACAACCGCACCCGGAAATATCATATTCATCAATAAGCATCGGAGAGTCTTCTGCTCTACGGCGTAACTCAATTAATGGCAATGCTCGTTTTTTGCCTTTAACCATTTCAGTAAGAATAGAAACATCTTTGCCGAGATACTCACGCATCTCTTGTTCTTTTTGTTCCCAGACTGCAAAACGGTCTGGCATAATATCTAACAATTTTTTAAATTGTCCTTGGCCAGCCTTAACACAACCACCACCACAATTATTATGGGAAAAACCAAGATCATATAAGCGTGGGGTAACAAGACCTTCTGCTTTAGCAGCCGCAATCATCTGCTCTTTATCCATATATGGCGGTTCTGTTAATGGCGCTTCTGCTTTATATGGCAAATAGTTTTTAACAATTGCTGGTAAGCGATGAGTTTCAGTCCAGTCAATTCCAACATAAACAACCGTATCTTCTGGATTGCAATTTTCCTCTAACCAAGCCCTTGCAGGTTTTTGTTTAAGCACATGAGAGCAATGAGCAAGCCGACTATTTCCTAAAAATTTTTTGTCCTTAAATACTTCCCAAATATCTCGACCTTCATTAAGGTACACATAAGTGCCACCAACATTTTTGGCTGCATCTTCAATAAAACGGTAGGTATCTTCGTCTTCTCCCACATGGGGAGAAGGATTATTACCTTTAACGTCACTAAAAACCAAGTAAAGGTTTTCGGTTCCATATTTATTAGCCACGCATTTAGCGGCATACCAAGAACCAATGCCACCAGAAAACATGACTACGCGCTTTACCACCGCCATGTTTTACCATCCACAGTAAATGACTTGTCGATGATCGGCACTAGATGCGGCGTAACGGTCTTACCATCGACATAGAGGATCGCAAAGCCCTGCTGCCAAGTGAACAGCCCAGCCTTGATGTAACGAGCATGCTTGAGGTTCATTAGATGGCCAACTTCTAAGCCCCACACTGTCTTAGATTTGCCACCCCACGATTGTGTCCAGTGGGTTAAACCCATCCTGTGCGTATGTCCGCAGACGACACTTGCACCAGCCCGCTTTGCAAGTCCGAGAGCAGTAGATCCAGCAGTTGGTTGAACGTTTCCTTCGTCCCCATGAACAAGTATCCAATTTGGTGCCAACTCGTAGGGTTGCTTGTGATATTCAATTCCAAGTTGATCAAGTTTGAGGAACTTTTCAATCTCAAGTTCAGGCAGGCCAAGAAAGCCTGGGGCTGAGTGTCTGATTTTATTGTAAAGCCTATCACTGTGGTTTGACCTTGAGATATGCTTGATTTTAAGAGACTCAAGTAGGCGTACAGTAATGTCTCTGTGCTTGCCAATGTCATAAGTCCACTCTCCTGGACCGCCTTGCTCCCACCTGCTGATTTGCGGAAAGTCAATTTCATCTCCTACACTCACCACCTCGTCTGGTTTGTATGCTTTAATAAATGCTGCTAAAGCTGTCGTTGCACCTACATCATGATATGGTGCTTGTAGATCGCTAACGACCACTATGGTCTTCACTCTTTAGGCCATGTCCCGTCCAGCACCATCAAAGCAATAGCGCTATAGTTGAGTAGATCTAAGAAACTGTCTCTAAGAGACTCGTTTTCTGGTGTTGCCCCACTGTCCGTGAGGTGATTGATGCGTGCCAACTTGTCCCACATGCGCACACGTAAGCCATTAAGTGGACCGCCAGGAGCTTGGGCGATGTTCTTGGGTCCGTAATCTTTGTGCTTTTTGAGCAAGAGATTACCCGCCCCGTCATACACTTCCCACATTGAAGATGCAAAGTCTTTGCCATCACTCTTGATCACTTGCACTCTCTCGCTCATTTGGTCTTCCCTTCGGAATTACGCGTTGGCCTTTGTAAATATAATCCTTGGTTTTGTCATCTATATCATACACCACATATACGACATTTGTATCAAGATACTCATATGGTACTTCAATCGTGTCGAGTACCCAATAAGCCAGGGCTACACGCCCACCATCAAAAGGTCCGCCTTGAAATGTTGGGTTGTATTCGCTCATTTGCTTTCCTGAATGAGAGTGGTTGTGATCTTGCCACCAGTAAAAGCATCGTACTTGCTGGCTATTTGCAAGGCTTTGGTGATGATCTTGCGGGCTTTGACATGATCGTCAACCAGTGAGCCATTAGCCAGTGCTGCGATAGCGCCCAAAGCAAAGCGTTCCCCGCTGCCTGCGGTGTAGATATTGTCAATGGTGCGTTCCCATGAGTAATCTTCGTTGAGCCTATAAACTCTACCCTTGATCACAATGATCATGATGTTGTCTTGCTCAACAGCAGACTCAGCCTTGCTAAATTCATAGCCACCATCGACAAAAGCCCTGCGTATAGCAGGGACTAATTGCCGAGTGACATACTTGTCAATATCTTTAGAGTTGATTGCAGGTGGGATAAAGTCATGCTCAAGGATGTTAATGCCCCGCACTGAACCAGCTAGCGCAAATACAATGTTAGTATTTTTAAATACTTTTCCGTTAGGAATGTTGATAGCAAAGCCATCCGAGTCAGACGATTGCGAGTCTGCTCCGATCATAACCCAGTCTGGGCCTTCGATGGCTGCTATGGTTGTCATGCAGAAATTCTATCATAAAACCATTCTGCTCCATGGTTCAAGAACAGATCATTCACGTCCTCGTTACCTGGCAGACCCACCACGATGGCAGCTGGCAAATCCTCTTTGATTCGCTTTGCCAATTCTTGTCCTGGATTACGACCATCTTCCTTCACGTCGTTATCCGCAAAGATTAAGACTTTGTTATACGGTTCAAAAAGTTTAGGAAAGTGCGCTTTCCACTGGCTAACACCAGCCACGCCCACGCTAGGAAGGCCAACGCAACCAGAAAGAACAATTGTGTCAAGCTCGCCTTCGCAGATGGCAATTGTGTCCGATTCTTTGTGTAAATCTTTGACATTAAATAACCCTATCTTCTGCCCAGTAGGCCATAAATACTTTGGCGTGCCATCATCTAATCTGCGGAACTTTATTCCAACCACTCCAGAAGGAGTGCAATAAGGAATACTAAGCATACCCACAGCATGCTCATGCCCAACACTAGGCTCCACGACGCTTCCAAGAAGGTAAGTACTTGCCACTTGCGGGCTTATGCCGCGATCCTGTAGGTAGGACTGAGCCTGGGGACTTATGTTGTCCGCGTAGCGTTTTGCTGCTTCCGTTAGCAAGGCTTTCTGCTCTGCGTTTAACATCTTTAAACTCCTTAATATTCTCTTTGCGAGATACTAGGTCATATACATCACCTAGCAACTGACAAACTAGACAGTTATATACCTGCTTGTCGAGGTTATAAGCTGCGCTTGCGTGGCTATCATCATGCACTACACACTTGCAAGCAACCCAACCATAACGCTCTTGGACATGTAATCCGTATGCTTCAAGCACCGCGCCAAGATCGGGTTTGCTAGTCATGAATGTTTGCCCACTGATCTAATGTCTGGATAACCCAAGCATCTTCAATGCCTGCGCTGCGACGCTTAACAATGACATATGATGGTGGCACTGTGTCAAGGTTGCGTGCCTTTGCGTAATTCTGCGCTTCGACTACAGCCTCACGCCAAAATTGTGGAAGATCGAGCTTGGTTCTAGCCTTTAGCTCTAAGACATAGGGCTTGCCCGCGACGATTAAGACTAAATCCCCCTCGTCATTAGCCCCCGCAAGGGCAAGCCTTTCTGTCATTGCCTTGGGTAGTCTTCCCCTTAACCACCCAAGAACATCTGTTTCGAACTTAGAACCTTTACGTTTGCCATAACTACTCATCGTCATCCTCATCACTCCAACTTGTAGTCGGCGTTTGTTTGTAGTTCCAGATCGACATTCGTGACGCGTCAGTCCACAATGATACATATTGTCTACCACTGGCACTGTTCTTTGCAAACCGATTCTTTACGGCGGCGATTCTAAATTCGCCAGTCCAAGGAAGTAAAGCAACGGTAACAATCATTTCAGGCAATTGACTGATCTTGCCCTGGATGGATTTACGACTAGGCGGCATATCTGGCTGACCTTCACCTTCACTGGTGTGGTGTAGCAAGAATACTGCTGCATCAGTCTCTCTAGCTATATGGTGCATGGCTTTGGCAATTTCACGAAGACCAGACCATTCGTTTTCATGCATAGACACTACGTTCATAGCGTTATCAACAATAAGCAAATGAGGGTATTCGCCGTATGCTTCAGCATAGGCCTGTATAGATAAATCAATTTCATCAAGAGTGGGGGATGGAGCAAAGTCAAATTGAAGATGTTTAATGCCTGCCAGTTGTTGGGCGTAGAATGCTGCGCCTTCTTCGGTAGCAAATCCTTCTTCAACAGTAGATACTCTATGGCCACTAATCATGGCAGCAGCTCTTATCGCAGTCGTATAAGCGTCAGTATCAGCACTGATATACAGCGTTGGTACTTGCATATGAACAGCAAAGTGCAGACCTAGCAATGACTTACCAGCATTGGGTGCGCCAGCAATCATTGTTAGTTGACCACGCCTGAACCTAATCCCCTCATTTTGTAATGTGGGGAATAGGTCGGGCAGAATTGCATGGTCATAACTTGACTTTACTGCTGCCTGAGACAGCGATAGCATCTATTTATGCAGACTGTGCTTTACATTGGGTAGCGCGGTCATTACTTGGGCACGCGTAGAAAGCGTTGTAAGGCTTGCCTGTTGACTTAGATACGCCAGCTGGCTTAAGAACCATTGGTCCATGTAGACATGCTGGTGCAGATCCTGCTGGTGCGCTAGCAGCTGGTGCTGCCTTTGCAGCCCACACTGGCTCATCGATAACAGTTGCGCCAAGTGATTTAACTGCATATGCAATATTTGCATTGTTCTCAAGCACGCCACCTGTTGAAAGGATGAGTTGTGCTAGATCGCTGAGAGATTGAAGTTGACCTTCAAGCTCGTGCGCGGTTGCTGCATATAGGTTGATCAAGTTGCCATTGGACAACTTAAAGTTCACTTGGAACTTTGTCTCTTCTGGTGCTGCCATTTTTTCTCCTTTGTTTGTATGTTTGTTATGTAAACTTATTTGATTTGCGCTAATGGGTCAACGGTATGGGCAAGGTTACCACCATATGCATAGCAATAATCCTTAACGCCACACGAACCGCACATCATATTTAAATTGGGTAAAAAAATTTCGGCCTGAATACCCCGCTCAAACTGAGCAAAAAGGTCGGTAAGGACAGGTATGGTCCACAGTTCTAGACCAGGGCTTGGCTCAAGAACCGCATCACGTGCCTTGTAATATGCCCCGTGCTGAGGACGCACGTTATACTGCATCTCGATACAAGATGCATATACACCCAGCTGCATGGCAGAGTCTGGAGTATACGCGCCAGTCTTTAGATCTACTACAGTCAGCGACCCATCCTTATTGATGAGTACCAAGTCGGCGTATGCCTTAATGCGCACATCGCCAAAGTGTAGATCAAAGCCTAATTCAATACCTGGCTTGCCATCTGGAGCAGTCCAGACTTTCCAATTGTTGTTCTTAAAAGATGTAACAAAATTCTCGAACATCTTAAGGCCGTTCTCATCCCACCAAGCCTTGTTTTCTTTATCAGGGTTGGCTTTGGATGCACGTCCACCGACGCGCCAATCCACTGGGTTGGTGCCAGTACGTTGTTCGACTACACCAATCTCGGAGAGGAACGCGTGGTCCCAAATCTCTTTAAGATTCATCGACTTTCTTTCCTATCACTATTTCTTGCGCTCTTTTCAGTCCAACAATAGTGGCTGGATTTGTTTCAGTCAATATCTCCTTGGCAATCAAATCGCCAAGCGCCTTGCGCATGAGAATTTCTGTCTCAACAAAAGCCTTTTCAAAGGCCGCGCGACTGATTACCTTAGCTCGCTTCTGTCCCATTATGCACAATCCTCACATTCATCATCCCAGTCAATATCGTTTACATCCCATTCAAAAATTTCATTTAACTTGCGGGATGACCAAGAGTTAATTCGCGTTAAAAAATTTACCCATAAAGCAAACATTATTTTCCCCATTCTGGTGTAGGTGCTGTAGCGAGGGATGAGCATAGCACGCATTGCATGTCTGTAAAGTACATTCCAATCGTGTTGTCTTCATCAAACTTGACCTTCAAGTGCCAAGTATCAGAACCGCATGGGCATACGCGAATAGGTCCAAGCGATGAATAGTCAGCCTTTTCGCCGTGAATTACAACCAAACTCTTAATGTCTTTAGGCTTGGCCATCATGCACTTCCAAAAGGTAGCGTTCAACTGCGCTGTGGAATGCAGATCCTGCTACAAACCACCATGCTGGCTCTGTCTGAATAGCAAAGCCACGCTCTAATTGCCATGCTTTACCGCATCGTACCCATGAAGCAAAGGACGAAAACGATCTGTGATTTACTGTTGTCTCTGTTGTGTTTGTTTCCATGGCACGATTCTAGCACGGCGCGAATTGTCTGTCGCCTATGGGTTGAAATGAGACACGCCAGTGGCTCAATTTGACAAAAAAATTTACCTATGGTTATACTACGAGCGTAAGCTATGAAGCGAGTTAATGGATAGGGCGCAGAGCGCCCATAATAGATAACGAGCGGCAAGCATGATAGCGAGTATATAAAGCAAAATTGCAAAAAAAATAAGCCCCCGCGTTAGCGAGGGCCTTTAATCTTATTAAGTTTTATTTTGTTGGTGTTGCTGCTTGAGTCTTGAAGTGCTCATAAGCACCAATAACTACTGGTCCAAGAACTGCAACCAATGCTCCCCAAGCAACTGTCTTGAGGTGGTGGTTACCTGTCTGCCAGATAGAAACAGAAGCAACTAACAAAGCAGCTAGGTAATGTTCTACGATTTTCTTACTGATCTTCATAACGTCTCCTATAGTGAGAAGCAGGCTTATGCCTGCGACGTTATTTTAGCATAAGCATCTTTGGCTGCCAGCAGGAATGCTGGCCATGGGAAGTTTACGCCTGGATCCGTGTGACCACCTGCGATCTTGTAGGCGTTGGTAATGTCAACATGGCCACATAGGCCAGACTGGCCAGCAAGGATCTGTGCAGGGGTTAACCTGACCAGGGGAATGCCATGGCGATGGGCTAAATCGGCCGTTAAAGCCCCGCTGAGGGCTATTTGAGCCGTGGCATATGTATCTGCCCACACTTGAGGTGTTTGAGCCGCGTAGCCAGCATGTTCGATAGAGATGGACTGCTCGTTCAAATCAAACTGGTCAACTGCCCAAGCAGTATCTTCCTCGTTAACCGTCTGGATAATGTCCTTGTCATCCACCATGTAATGGGCAGAGGCTTGCGGAGCGTTATCGCCAGCGAACCAGAGAGCTACCTGCTTGGCACGGCCTTCGGTCTGTGGTGTTTCCATGGTGTGTATGACGATGAGCTTGATGGGTTTGCCATCACGCCCTGGCGTGTAATGCTTTGCTTGTATGAATGGGTAAGTCATTGCCAGATAAGTCTTTCTGCTAAGTCTCCTGGGTTACACAGGTCCGCCTCTTGGCAGATGGGAAAGCCTGCTTCTGCGTAGCATTCAGCTACCAGTTCAGAGCAGATGTAACCTTCATGTCGTGCAAGATAATTGATGAGCACATGCGGAAAGATCTTTACGCCTAAGGCACGGAATGCCAGCATGATAATAATACCGAAATTGTATGGCCGTCCGACTGCTGACTTGGCGTGATCAACAATTTTTGCTCGTTGGTCATCGGATAGTTCTTCATGCATGTTCCATGCGATGCGTGGGTAGTTAGCAACTGGGCTAACAGTAACGCCAGTAGGATTAGCTTCAACGATCTGACCATTACCAATATAGATAAACGCATGGTTCCAGCGTGACACCGTTCCTAGTTTAATAAGTTTGGCAAAAAAACCATTGCTGCTGACTACCCCGTAGTCACCAATGCGTGGTTGGTAGGTCATTTCTTATCCTCAATCAAATCTTCCAAATGCTCAATCTCTTGTTTTTCTAATTTAAGAATGTGGCGGATGATAAGAGCATCACGCTTAGTCTGACCAATCATGGCAATACCGATGATAAGTTCTACTGTTACTGCTAGCCATGAGGCTAGGTTCATCCACTTAATGTAGGCATGAGTATCGGTGAACCATGTTGGTTGCCACCACCATACAAAAGTAACAGCAGACCAAAAGCATACAAAGAACCAGTTACGGATAATGCTTTGGACTTTCCAGGATGCTTGCTCAGCAAAAGTTAGAAAATCGCCTGTATCTGGGTGCACATATTTTTTCTTAAAAAATTTTTTAAGCATTATGCTCCCTAATGTGCTGTTCAAATTTGCCATTAAGGGTTGCTACATCAACCGCTATATTCTGCTGCTTTTCAATCAAGGTCTGAACCATTGGAATGACCTGCTTGCGGATAGCGTCATTAAGAGAACTGCCCGTGTTGGGTGTTACCTCATGTTTGATTGATTTAATATCTTCAAACTCTTCACGCATGACATTTTTTACGCCATGCTTAAACACATACCAAACTCCAGTTGCCGTAGCACCAAGGGTAAATACCGTGTTGTAGAGAATTGTTGTTAGATCTGAGCCTGTCACGTTACATCCTTATGAGTTAACTGTACGGAACTGGATCATGCACACACCGCCAAAGCCCGAGAAGCGTTTATCTGGTGGGGACATGCGAACAAATGAAAGAGATTCGATTACGCCCTGAACTTGTTCGTTGGTCGTAAAGTCTTGAAGAATGACAACGTCACCGTTTGATTCGATTGACTCAAGCGCAGCTAGGCGCTCAAAGGCATAACCTTCATACCCAGTGGTCATGTTATAGCGGTCCATGTCAAAGTCGAAGACAAGGATTGGTACGCCAATCTCACGCTCACGAGCAACGGCTGGAAGGGACTTGAGCTGGTAGCCATTGAGCGTTGTGGATGAAAGCGTATCGCTTGTTGGGTAAAGGGTAAATCTAAATCCAACAGATTCGATTGGGCTGCTTAGGCCAGTGGCAATGTCTTGGGTTAGATCGCTGGTGCTTGTCAAGACATAAATGTCATTGATGTTGAGGGCTGGATCTACTGTAGAGATTTTGATATTGCCAGTAACGGGTGCAGTTACGCGTGGCTTGATAAGTTTGAAGTGCTTATCTTCCAAGGTAAGGTAACGGATCTGACCTGTTTGGATGTAGCCAGATGCGCAGAGCGCACCGCTGGAATGAGTATTAGTTGGATCTGTTTGAATGTATACGCCGTGGCCATTGATAGCAAACATCAAGCGGCTAGTCTTGCCATACACCGCTACGCTAGTAGCAGTTGAGTTGAGATAGGCATTGCTGACCAGCGGGCTACGAAGGTTGGTTGCGTAGGCAACCTGGTTGGTAGCAACTTCCTTGCCAAGATCTAGCTTGATCAAACCAGATGATTTGGTGCCATCACCGTTGTCGATGTAGTTAGAGACTGTGCAGTAGGCATAGCGATCATTGAACGCAATGTCGTAGACATAACCATCGGTTCCCGAAGGGGTAAGGTATGTACCGCTAGCTGGGTCATAGCCTTGAGTGATGGTTGTGAATGGGCCATAGGTAACATAGCCAGAAGATACAAAGCCTGATGTATCGATGGTGCCGATACGAATACCCTTGTTGGTTCCAAATACCATGTACTTGCCAACATAAGCACCAAGCGCAAGGATAATCTCACCCTTTGGCATATCAGCTGCGGTCAACGCCTTGTTGAGTAGGGGCACTGCGCCAGTTGTATCAAGGGAAAGACGATACACGCTGGATGAGTCTGAGTTGTAGCCACTGACATAGATAGCGTTTGGACCTTCGCAAATGCCTGTCCATTTCCATGCTGGGTTAACGTGAGCATAGATAGGAGTTGTGTTGTTAGAAGCAAGAACGATGGTTCCAGATGCTGAATTGTTTGGTGCAACGTTAGTATTTTGGATGTTCAGCGCTACGCTGGTTGGCGTAGGAACATCGATTACTTCCCATGTGCCGTTGTATGGTGAGCCGACTGAGGCTACGGTAACAAGAGAACCGATGGTGAAGTTGTGAGCCACTGGGCCAGTACCGATAATAGCCACGTTGCCAGTGTAGGAATTGCCATTTTGGCTGTAAGCGCCAAGTACTGTAGTGGTGACGTTATAGCTAACGATAGGTGTAATCTCAAAGAGGTAGTTGTTTACGCCAGCGATCAAGCGCTGCTTAACCCAGTTCATCTTGACACGATTGACTGTGCCAGTGGCAGATGTTGGATGGGTAAATACTGATGTGCCATTGATGCCTAGTGTTAGCGGGCCTTGATAAATGCCTGTGGCGTTAGCAACATAGTAGTTTGTGCCATCAAGGGTAAGGTCTAGAATGGTGCCAGATCCGCCCCATGTGACAGTGACAGGCGATCCGCCTTGAACTACCTTGGTCAAAGTTGAGCCATCTGCTATCAAGGCAAAGTCGTTGGTGCCATCATTGCCACCCTTGACGATCATGCCTGTGCCAGTAGATGAGTAAAGCTGCTCAGTATCTGGTAGCAGGTCTACACGGCCAAGGTTAAATACCTCAACACCAGCTGACTTGTTAAAGCGTAGGTTGACCGTATCGCCTTCTACTGGCTCTTCGTAGCGAATGCCAGCGCCGTAGTGGAACGAGGACTGGCTGCGTAGCCACCAGCCTGTGAGCGTCTGCTCACCTGGTTCCTTTTGCTGATCGATCTGTTGCTTGCGGTACTGAGCTGTCTCACGCTTGTATGGGTACTTATCGTTGACGGCAAAAAAGAATGGCAGGCCAGCAATGGCACAGTCATAAGTGTTGGAAGTATTAACAAAAGTACTTCCTGAGAGCAGTGGTACACCAATCGCGTCTGTTGGCCGTTCGGCAATATGTTCAAAGCCGTCTAGTGTTGCCACCGTATCTCCTT
>Ga0214180_1000500_pt1 | contig 13963 bp, 16 predicted proteins | sample TroBogEpilimnion_22_FD_153018 | JGI IMG/M metagenome (GOLD analysis project Ga0214180, IMG submission 153018) | Freshwater microbial communities from Trout Bog Lake, WI - 16OCT2007 epilimnion | ecosystem: Environmental > Aquatic > Freshwater > Lake > Epilimnion/Euphotic zone | place: Trout Bog... | reverse complement strand
CCTTCCACGCCGGCGGAGGTGCTGCAAACGAGATGTAACGGTGTCCAGCCGATATTGTGGCGTGCGCGTATCTGTGCGGCGCCGGCCCTCTGCGTGCCGGCGAAAAAGAACACGTTGGCGCCGGAGGCCTGCGCCGCGACGACCTGCGAATCGACCGTGGGGTCGGTGATTTCGAAGGTCTGCTCGCTGACGATCAGCGACGCCGCCTTGTCGCCCAGGCCGGCGCGAAATCCGCCGCGAAAATCTTTCCCCAGATCGTCGTTCTGATACAGGATCGCGATTTTCGGGGCCGTCACGCTGGACAGCACGTAGCGCGCCATCGCCTTGCCCTCGGCCGCGTAGCCGGGAATGAACGCCATGGTCCAGGGGAAGTTTTTCGGGTCCCGGAACCGGCTGCCGCCCGTCGTAATGAACAGCTGCGGCACTTTTTTCCCGTTCAAGTATTTCTGCACCGCTGCGTTGGTGGGGGTTCCGACCGAACCGAACAGCATCAGGACGTTTTCGTCCTCCACCAGCCGGCGCGTTGCCTCGACCGTTTTCGGCGGGCTGTAGCCATCGTCCAGCGATATCAGATTGACTTGCCTTCCGTTGATCCCGCCGGCCTTGTTCAGCGCCGCGAAATAGGCGGCCGACGCCCGACCGACCGCGCCGGCGACGGACACGGGCCCGCTGAACGGCATTGTCTGCCCGAGCCGGATTTCGGTGTCGGAGACGCCGGGGCCGAAGGGCTGGGCCGAGGCCGCGCCAGCCGCGACCAATAAAACCGCGCCGAACAGTTTGCCGAACATGCGCCTGACTCCCCCTATTGTTGGGACAACCATCGGGGGGCCGCGCGCGGTGGTCAATCCCGGCCGTGGCGCAGCGCTTGCCGGCTGTTCCACCCCCTGGCAGGCTATCGCCAACGACAACACCGAAGGGGATACGCTCATGACCGTAGGACCGATCTCGGCCGACTCGCACATCACCGAACCGCCGGATTGCTACATCGCGCATATCGATCCGAAATTCCGCGACACGGCGCCCCGGATCGTCAACGACCCGCGCCGCGGCGATATCTACGTGGTGGAGGGCATGAAGCAGACCATCCCCATGGGTCTGGTCGCCGCCGCCGGCATCGATCCGTCCAAGCTCAGCATGAAGGGCGGCAAGTTCGCCGATCTGCACCGGGGCGGCTGGGACCCGACGGTGCGCTTGGCCGATCAGGACCGCGACGGGGTCGGTGGGGAAATCATCTATCCGACCGTTGGCATGGTTTTGTGCAATCACCACGATCTGGACTACCAGCATGCGTGTCTGGAGGCGTATAATCGCTGGCTGGCGGAATACGTGTCGCATGCGCCGGACCGGTTGATCGGGCTGGGACAGACCGCCATGCGCACCGTCGCCGACGGGATCGCCGATCTGGAACGCATCAAGGCCATGGGGTTCAAGGGCGTGATGATGCCGGGGATGCCGGGCGTGTCCGACTACGACGACCCCATCTACGATCCGTTCTGGGAAGCGGCGGTGGCGCTGGAACTGCCGCTGTCGTTCCATATCCTAACCACCGAGGCGCAGCGCCCGCGCGGGCCGAAGCTGAATGCGTTTCTGTCCATTATTCGCGGCTGCCAGGATATCCTGTCCACGCTGATTTTCGGCGGCGTGTTCGCGCGTCATCCGACTTTGAAAGTTGCGTGCGTGGAGGCCGATGCCGGCTGGGCGCCGCATTTCATGTATCGGATGGACCACGCCTACAAGCGGCACCGCTACTGGCTGGAAGGCAACGCGCTGCCGCGTTTGCCGTCGGAATATTTCCGCGACAACATCCGCCTGACCTTCCAGGACGATTACGTCGCCTTCCAGCTCGCCGAAATGCTCGGGCCGCACCAACTGATGTGGGCGAACGATTTCCCGCACAGCGATTCGACGTGGCCCTGGAGCCAGCAGGTTCTGGCGGAGCAAACGCGCGAACTATCGCCGGAGTTGCGGGAGCGGATCGTACGCGGCAACGTCGCCGAATTTTATGGGATCGCCTGACCATGCGTCTGAAGGATAAAGTCGCTGTCATTATCGGTGCCGGCCAAAGCCCAGGGGAAACCTTGGGCAATGGGCGCGCAACGGTTTTACGGTTCGCGCAGGAAGGCGCGAAAATATTCGCGGTGGATCGCGATTTGGACTCCGCCAACGAAACCGCGGCCATGGCGCGGGCCGAGGGCGCCGAGTGCGAAACGGCACGTGCCGATGTCGTGAAAGAAGCGGAGTTGAAGGCGGCGATCGAAGCGGCGCATAAACGGTTCGGCCGGATCGATATTCTGCACTACAATGTCGGCATTTCCGTCGCCGGCGGGGACGCGCCCGTCACCGAAATCACCGAAGACGCGTTCGATCTGATCAGCGCCGTCAATATCCGCGGCGCCGTCATGGCGTGCAAGCACGCGCTGCCGATCATGCGGGCGCAGAAATCGGGCGTGATCCTGATGATTTCGTCCATTTCCGCGTGGGAGAATTATCCCAATGTTGCCTACAAGGTGACCAAGGCCGGCATGATCGCGTTCACGCAACAACTGGCGATCCGCAACGCCGAGTTCGGCATTCGCGCCAACGCCATTCTGCCGGGCTTGATGGCGACGCCGATGGCGGTGGACGTACGGTCGCGGGTGATCAACAAACCGCGCGAGGACATCATGCGCGAGCGCGACAGCCGGGTGCCGTTGCGGGGCCAGCAGGGCACCGCCTGGGATGTGGCGAACGCGGCTTTGTTCCTCGCTTCCGACGAAGCCAATTTCATCACCGGCGTATCGTTGCCGGTGGATGGCGGCATGTTGATCGATATCGCACCGGGGCGGAAAAACTGATGTCGCAATTGATGAGCGACGCGCAGGTGATCCAGCGCGTCTTGGACCACGCGGACGCGAAAACCACCGATCTGAGCGATACGATCTGGCGGGAACCGGTCGAAAACTACCGATCCCAGGCTCGGTTCGATCAGGAGATGGAACTGTTTAAGCGCCTGCCGCTGGTCTACTGCCCCTCGGCCGCGCTGCCGGACGCCGGGTCCTACGTCGCTCGGACGCTGGCCGGCGTGCCGCTGGTGGCGGTGCGGGGCGAGGACGGGGTGGTGCGCGCCTTCCACAACGCCTGCCGCCATCGCGGCATGATCCTGGCGGAAGGCGACGGCAATGCGCGATCGTTGATCTGCCGCTACCACGCCTGGGCCTACGGGCTGGACGGCAGCCTGCGCTACGTGCCGGGCGAGGAAGGGTTTCCCGGCCTGGACAAGGATGCGCACGGCCTGATGCCTGTCCATGTGCAGGAGCGTGGCGGTCTGATCTTCGTCACGATCAAGGACCCGATTTCTACCGGTGCGCTGGAAGGCATGCCCGACCTGATCGCGCCCGGGCAAACGGTGTTCGAATACAGTAGTTTCGAAGACGACGCGAACTGGAAGCTGCTGCTGGAAACATCCATGGAGGGCTATCACATCAAAGCCCTGCACAATAAAACCTTCTACCCCTACGGCTTCGATAATCTGAACGTCGTCGAAACCTACGGCACCAATTCCCGGATCGTGTTTCCGTTCCGCCGGATCGAGAAACTGCGTGACAAACCCAAAGAGGAATGGCGCGCCGACGGCATGCTGACCCATGTCTATCAGCTTTTCCCGAACACCCGTCTGGCGATTCTGTCGAACCATTATCTGCTGGTGATCCTGGAGCCGGTCTCGGTCCGCCGGTCCCGCTGGGTGATTTATCGCCTGCGCACCCCCGCCGCGAACGAAACGGACGACGATATCGAGAAATCCAAACGCGATGCGGCCTTCGTCCGCGACAACGGCGTGGTCGAAGACCGGGAAGCCGCCTGCGGCATCCAGCAGGGGCTGGCGGGCGACGGCAATACGCATTTCGTATTCGGCCGGTTCGAAAAGGCGGCGGTGCATTTCCACCAAAATCTGCGTGCCCATCTGGACATGCTGGCTCAGCGATAAAGGTTTCCCGCCATGCGTTACGGTTTCTATCTGCCGACCCGGGGCCCCACCGCCACGCGGGAGGGTGTTCTGGCACTGGCGCGCGAAGGCGAACGGCTGGGCCTTCACTCCGCCATGATCGCCGATCACATCGTGTTCCCGGTCGAAAGCGAGTCCGCTTATCCCTACACCGTCGACCGCAAGCATCCCGGTGGCGGCGACGCGCTGGAAACGTTTTCCATCCTCGGCGTCGTGGCCGGTGCGACGGAGAAGCTGCGGCTTGTGACGTCGGTGTTGGTGTTGCCCTATCGCAACCCGGTCTTGACGGCGAAAATGGTGGCGTCGTTGGACGTGCTGTCGGGCGGCCGGGTCACGTTGGGCGTCGGCGTCGGCTGGCTGAAGGAAGAGTTCGAGGCGCTCGACAGTCCCGATTTCGACAAACGCGGCGCGGTGACCGACGAGTGGCTCGCGATCTTCAAGCAGCTCTGGACCGAATCGCCAGCAACCTTCGCGGGCCAGTTCTACCAATACGCCAATATCCGCTGCGAGCCGTTTCCGTTGCAGAATCCGCACCCGCCGATCTGGGTCGGCGGCCATTCCCGTGCCGCGCTGCGCCGCACGGCCCGTTATGGTGACGGGTGGCACCCGGTGGGGGCGATTGCCGCGTCGCCTTTGCCGCCGCAGGAAATGCGGGCGCATCTGAACACGCTGAAACAGATGACCGAGGCCGAGGGACGGGATTTTTCCGCCATCCAGGTGTCCTACAAGGCGCCGCTGTACGATACGTCCATTCCGGATCGCGACGGAACCCGGCGCAGTTTCTCGGGCAGTGCCGAGGATATCGCGGGCGATATCCGCAGCTTCGCCGCCATCGGGGTGCATGAGCTGATCTTCGATTTCCGCGGCAGTTCCATCGCCGAGAGCATCGAAAGGTTGCAGCGTTTCGCGGCCGAGGTGATGCCGTTGGTCGGCACGTAGCCGCTTGCGTTCGCGGCGGCGCCTGCCATAGGTTCCAGCTTATGAGCACGTCGCGACACACCGTTTCCGGTTGGCTCAGGCTCTGCGCCACTCTGGTGGCGGCGCTCGGCCTGATGGCCCGCATCGCGGCACCGCTCCCGGCCGAGGCCTCCGACCCGCGTTCCGATCTTATGGCGATCGGCGCGGCGCTGTGTCATTCCGGCGATGGCTCGACCGACCGATCGCCGGCCGATCCGGCGACCTGCGATCATTGCCCGATGTGCGCAGTCGCACATGGTGCGGTATTCTTGCCGCCACCCGTCGGCGCGGGCTTGCCCGAACGGTCGATGGCCGGCGTAGAGCAACCGAGGTGGGTCACCGTCGCGGCTCTGTCCCGCGCGCAGCCGGAACGGGCGAACCCGCCACGCGCGCCTCCGATCGTTTGAGACTGTCAACTGTCGCAAACTCGGCCGTTCGTCATCGGTCACCCTCCGAAGCTCGCTTGAAAATATCTCCCAGGAGATTGCTATGCGTCGTCTGCTTATTCCCGCCCTGTTTTTGCTGGCCGCCGCCGGCGATCCGTCGTCCGTCGACATCGGCCACCCCTGGGCGCGTGCCACGCCGGGTACCGCCAAAAACGGTGTCATGTTCGTCACGTTCACCGATCGCGGCCAGCCGGATCGCGTCGTCGGCGTTAGCACCCCCGCCGCCGAACATGCCGAACTGCATGAAACCATCGACGACAACGGCATCATGAAAATGCGTCCGGTCGATGGGATCCCGCTGGAACCGAACGCAGCGGTGACGCTGGCGCCCGGGGGGAAACACATCATGCTGAAGGGGCTGAAGGCGCCGCTAAAACTGGGCGACACCTTTCCGGTCACGTTTTCTTTTGCTCATGCCGCGCCGGTGACCGTCACGGTGGCCGTGGAACCGCCCGGAGGGGGCGGTATGCCGGACATGCACGGGCATTGATATCGGGCGTTCTTCGGCAAAAAGGGCTGCCTAAAGCGTCTCCAGCACGTCCCGCACCGCCCGTTGGGTGATCCGTCCGCCGGTGGTCAACAGCTCCCGGTCCAGGCGGGCCACCATCTCCCGCAATTGCGCGGGCGTGCGCGGCAGGCGGGGCAGCAACCATTGCTGAAAATCCTCGTCCAGCCGCCATTGGTGTTCGGCCAGCATGCGCGCCAGCAGCTCGCGCAGCAGGTCGTCCTCAGCCAGCCCGATCCCCACCGCCGTGATGGCGCGCAGCCGGGACGTTAGATCCGGCAATCGCACGGGATAGGCCGAGGGCGGCACGCGTCCGGTCAGCAGGACCGGCACCGCCGCATCCCGCGCCGCGTTCAGCCAATGCAGCAGCGTTTCCTGATCCGGCACCGCGTCGGCGTCATCGATGGCCAATCCGCCGGGTGGCAGCCGGTTCGGTAAGCCGCGCAACGACATTCCGGCCCGAGCATCGGCGCCGTGGCGGGTTGCCCAGGCGCGGATCAGGTGGGTTTTGCCGCAGCCTTCGTCCCCCCAAATCGCCAGCCGCCGGTCGGGCCAGTCGCCGACGCGGCCCAACCATGCCAGCGCGGCGGCGTTGGATGGGGCCTCCACGAAGGCGGCGGCGGGCGCGGTGGGTTCGTCCCCGAAGGGCAGCAGCAATTGCCGGGGCAATGCTCAGGCCTCGGCCGGCGGATCGCGGTACAGCGGGCTCGCCAAATAGCGCCGCAGCCAGAAGCGGCACAGGACACCGATGGTCGCGGCGACGGGGACGGCCAACATCACGCCCAGGAACCCGAACGCGGCGCCGCCGGCCAGCAACGCGAAGATGACCCAGATCGCCGGCAGTTCCACCCGGTCGCCCAGGATACGCGGGTAGATCACGTAGCCTTCCAGGATTTGCCCGGCGAACAACACCGCGCCGACCATGGCGACGCCGCGCCAATCCGGGAACTGGGCCATTGCCAACCCCAGCGCGGTCGCGCCGCCGAGGATCGAACCGACATAGGGAATGAAGGACAGCAGGCCGGCGGACAATCCGACGATCAGCCCAAGGTCCAGGCCCACGACGGTCAGGCCCATCGTGTAATAAGCGGCCAGGAACAGACAACACAGCGCCTGCCCGCGCACCCAGGCGGACAGGATGCGGTCGATCTCGGCCGCCTGGGCGCGTATCGACCCGACATAGCGCAGCGGCAGCCACGAATCGATCATGCCGATCATGCGTTTCCAGTCGCGCAGGAGGTAGAAGCCGACGACGGGCGTTACGACGATCAGGCTCAGCAGGTTGAAGATCGCGAATCCGCCGCCGATCAGGCTGGTGATCGTGGACAGCACGATGCTGAGCATGCTGCCGGCCTGCCCGCTGGCGAGGTCCCGCAGTTTGTCGTTCACAACGTCGGACCCGAAGGAGTCCTGCAGATTGGTCAGGACCTCCCGCGCCCAGCCCTGCACGAGGGTGGCATAATGCGGGCTGCGGGCGATCAGGAGCCCGATCTGCAAGCGCAGCATCGGATACAGCAGCAGCGCGAAGAGCAGGATGGCCGCGAAGATGGTCAGGATCATCGCCAGGGCGGCCAGACCGCGGGGGACTCCCAGCCGCTCCAGCCGCGTGACCGGCGGGTCCAGGGCGTAGGCCAGGACTCCGGCGGCGGCGAAGGGGGCCAGGACGGGGGCGAACCACTGCAATGCGAACCAGAACACGACCAGGACCGCGCCGGCGAACGCCAGACGCTGCACGCGCAAAGGCTGATCGGCGCTCATAGCCGGGGCGCGTGCGCGGCACGCCAGACATAGGCGCTGCCGGAGGCGAGGGTGGACAGCGCGACGACCCAGATCAGCACCGGCACGACATAGGGCACGCTCAGCGAGAAGCCGGTCAGGAACAAAGCGACGGCGACCAGCACGATTTGGACGGTCGTGTTCAGCTTGGAAATCCACAGCGGCCGGATCGAGACCTTCTGCCCGAGCACGCCAAGCAGGATGACTCCGCCGACGATGACGACGTCGCGGAACACCACCAAAATAGCGATCCAGTCGGGCAGGACCCGCACCACGGCGAGGGTCACATACATGGTCACCAGCAGCGCCTTGTCCGCCACGGGATCGAGAATCGCCCCGAGCGCGTTGCCGCCGTAACGGCGGGCGAGCCAGCCATCGACGGCATCGGACACACCGGCGCCGACGAACAGGAAGAAGGCGATGTCGAGTCGTTGCTCCAGCACCATCCAAAAGGCCAGGGGCACCGCGCACAGGCGTCCGAAGGTGACCACATTGGGCAATGTGATCATCCCGTAGGAGGCGTCCCGGCTGAATGGCGCACCGTCAGGCATTGTCCTATGAGGCCGGCTTATGGTTCTGTCGGCTGGTCCGAACGGATTAGCGTAAACAGGGCCGGCATGGCCAGTGGAGCATGAAGCGTGGCGCAAGGATTGGATTACCGGGGTGCCGGCGTCGACATCGACGCGGGAGAAGCGCTGGTCGAAGCGATTAAACCGCTGGCGCGCGCGACCTCCCGGTCCGGCGTGCTGGGCGGGCTGGGCGGTTTCGGCGCGTTGTTCGACCTGAAGGCGGCCGGGTTCGTCGATCCGGTGCTGGTGTCCACGACCGACGGGGTCGGCACCAAGCTGAAGATCGCCATCGACACCGGCATCCACGACACGGTGGGCATCGATCTGGTGGCGATGTGCGTCAACGATCTGATTGTGCAGGGCGCCGAACCGCTATTTTTCCTAGATTATTTCGCGACCGGGAAGCTGGATGTGACGCAGGCGAAGGCCGTGATCGCGGGCATCGCCGAGGGCTGCCGGCAGGCGGGGTGCGCGCTGGTGGGCGGCGAGACGGCCGAGATGCCGGGGATGTACGGGGCCGGGGACTACGATCTGGCCGGATTTTCCGTCGGCGCGGCGGAGCGCGGATCGCTGTTGCCGGGTGTCGTGGCGCCGGGGGACGCGATTCTGGCGCTGGGCAGTGCCGGGGTGCATTCGAACGGGTTTTCGCTGGTGCGGCGGATCGTGGAGGCCAGCGGGTTGGGTTGGGATTCCCCCGCACCGTTCGCGTCCGGGCTGTCGCTGGGCGCCGCGCTGATGGCGCCGACCCGCATTTACGTAAAGTCGGTCCTGGCGCTGCATCGCGCCGGGCTGCTGAAAGCGGCGGCGCATATCACCGGCGGCGGACTGCCCGGCAACCTGCCGCGCGTGCTGCCGAATGGTACCGCGGCCGTTCTGGATTCGCGTTGGCCTGTCCCCGCCGTGTTTCCCTGGCTCGCCCAGGCGGGAGGCGTCGCGGCGGCGGAGATGCTGCGGGTGTTCAACTGCGGCGTCGGCATGGCGCTGGTGGTGGCCGACGCGGACGCCGCGACGGCGCTGCTGCGCGAACAGGGGGAAACGGTCAGCCGCATCGGGTCCATCGTGGCGAGCGCCGAGGCGGCTTCAGTGCGAATCGACCTGCCGGAGGGGTGGCTGGCGTGAGGTTTCTCCCATTCGTCATCCTCGGGCTTGACCCGAGGACCGCCCCTGGCACCGGCGGTGGTTTGTCGTCCGCCGGTCGCGGTTTTCGTGCCGTTGGCGATCCTCGGGTCACGCCCGAGGATGACGGGTGGTACTGGCCAAATGCTGCGTCTTTTGCGCCTGGGGTGCGTACCCCAGGTCGAACGTCATGAAACGCCGCACCGCCATCCTGATCAGCGGCCGTGGCTCCAATATGACCGCGCTGCTGGCGGCGGCGCGCGATCCCGCGTACCCGGCGGAGATCGTGCTGGTGCTGTCGAACAATCCCGGCGCCGCCGGGCTGGCCACAGCGGCCGCGGCCGGTATTCCGACGCTGGCCATCGATCATCGCCCGTTCAAAGGCGACCGATCGGCACATGAGGCCGCGATCGATGCCGCCTTGCGTGCTGCTGGGGCGGAACTGGTGTGCCTCGCGGGTTACATGCGTATTCTGACGCCGGTTTTGGTGAATGCCTGGGCCGGCCGGATGCTGAACATTCATCCGAGCCTGCTGCCCGCCTTCCCCGGGTTGCACACTCATGCCCGCGCGCTGGAGGCCGGTGCGAAGGCGCATGGCTGCACCGTGCATCTGGTGACGCCGGGGATGGACGAAGGCCCGATCCTGGGCCAAGCCGTTGTGCCGGTATTGCCGGACGATACCGAGGACACATTAGCCGCGCGTGTTCTGGCGGAGGAACACCGTCTGTATCCAGCCATCCTGGCCGAGGTCGCGCGCGGCCTCTTGCCGGTACCCGCACCGCTGCCATAAAAGACCGCGACATCACCGCAACCGACACCGGGGCACCCCATGGCCGAACAAAGCACGCGATTTCACGGACCCGAGACGCAGGACGCCTTTCTGGCCGATCGTCAGCGGTTCTGGGGCGGTTTTACCAGCGCGGCCGTCGGTACGACGGTGTTTCTGATCCTGCTGCTGATCGCGATGGGCGTGTTCCTGCTCTAACGCCGGTCGAGGCTGAACCGGCCGGCTCCCAGCGCGAAGAGCTGCAGGAAGCCGCCGGCCATGCAGATATTCTTCATGAAGTGGATCATCTGGCCTCTGTCGCCGGGATGATAATGCGCGGCCATGGCGGTCGCGATACACCAGATTGCCATGATGACCGCGGCCCAGCGGATTTTCCACCCGACCAGAATGGCCACGCCGCCCAGAATTTCCACCGCCAGCGTCACCGCGTACGCCAGCGGCGGGTTGGGCAGCGACAATTTCGCGAACATCGCCAAAGTGGCGTCCGGGGCCATCGCCTTACTGATGCCGCCATTGATGAAAATGGCGCTCATCATCGCACGCCCAATCAGGGAAGCGATGTTGTTCATGGCGATGACCCCGGTCGTTGTGCGTCAGCCGACGATTTCGGTGCCGGCGAAGAAGTAGGCGATCTCGGTGGCCGCGTTCTCCAGGCTGTCGGAGCCGTGCACGGAATTGGCTTCGATGCTCTCGGCGAACAGCTTGCGGATCGTGCCCTCGGCGGCATTCGCCGGGTTGGTGGCGCCCATGACTTCGCGATTGCGGGCCACGGCATTCTCCCCTTCCAGTACCTGCACGACGACGGGGCCGGAGGTCATGAAGGTCACGAGATCGCGGAAGAACGGGCGTTCCTTGTGCACACCGTAGAAGGATTCGGCCTGCGCGGTGGTCATGTGGATGCGCTTCTGCGCGACGATCCGCAGCCCGGCCGCTTCGAGGCAGGCATTGACCTTGCCGGTCAGGTTACGGCGCGTGGCATCGGGTTTGACGATGGAAAAGGTGCGTTCGGTCGCCATGGCGGCCTCCTGTGAACAAATGGGGGAACGGTTGCGGCCGGGGCTTTAGACGCTCGGGTCCACGGGAGCAAGCCAGGGGTCGGTGGCAGGTACTTGGCTGGCGCGGCGCTGGCGCACGGCGTTCTTCGGACGGCTCAGGGGGTGGGCCGTGTTCTGCCAGCCCTGGAACGCGGTCTCCGATACCAGTACGATATCTTCCTTGTCGCCCTGGCGGGTGACGACCAACGGATCGTGGTCCTGCGTCACGCGATCGAAGTAGCGGGTCATGTGCCGACGGAGCTCGGATGCGGAGATGTGGCCCATGCTTTAAGTCCTTTCAAAATCCGTCAGCGAGCGAGCGTTCTGGAGACGCCCAAGGATTACCGCTCCATGTAGGGCGCCGCCACCCAATATCGTCATGGCGCGATTGGCGAACGAGCCGATGACCGTTTTAAGGGGCCGATATCTACCCCGCCTTGAACAGCGCCGAAGCTAGCCGCGCCTGTCGCGCCTGCCTCGGGCCGCGCGCGATGCCCAGCACGGCCCCGATGTCAGACAGCATAGTTTCGGTCGCTTCGTCCGGCGCCAGCGCGAATTGCCCGATATGCGCCTGGATGCGCGCGGCGATATCGGTGGCCAGGACGCGAAGGCCGACCAGGGCCGCGTTGGTATGGTTCAATCGGCCGACGTCCAGGGATGTCACGACGGCCGCCGATGCCTCGGCGAATACCGCGACCAGCGCGACGATGCCGCCCAGGGACAAGGCTTCCTCGTCCGCCGGCGACCGGCCAAGCCCCAGCCGCGGCAGCAGGAAGCGGAAGGCGCCGAGCAGGGGGACGGTGCCGACGGCGTCCTCGGTGTCGCGGAAGGGGAGGGCCATGCGTTCGTAGGCGCTGCTGTTGGGGCCGAGTTGCGCGGATTTCGGCACCACGCACCCGTGCAACGTCAACCCGCAATGGCGCGATGGGCGGAGGGCGTGGAACCCCGGCATGTCCTTGAACGCCAGACCGGGCGTGTCCTTCGGTACCAGGAAGGCGCCGTACCGCTTGCGCCCGGCGTCCTCGGCGACGATGGCGAACACGATGATGGCGTCGGCCGAGGGGCCGTTGCTGACCCAGGCCTTCTCGCCGTCGATGCGGATGCTGTCGCCTTCGGCCGTGGCGCGGGTGGTCAAAAGCTTCGGATGCGCGCCGACTTTGGGTTCGGAGATCGCGACCGACATGCCCTTGCCCGCCCAGTCCCGCTGCTGTTCGGGTGTGCCGAAGCCTTGGACAAAATGCCGGTAGACCAGCTGCCGTCCACCCCAGGCTCCGCCGATCCCCAGCAGCCCAGTGCGCTCCACCAGTGCGGCCTTGGTCGCGGCGATGGCGGCGTAGCTCGGTTCGGGCGCGAACAGGCCGGCTTCCGCCATGCCGGGGAACGGATCGGCCGCGGGGGCGGGGTTCAGCGCGAGCCAGTTGTCGATGCGGGGGTCTGTCATGTCTCAGTGCCACCCCTCGTCATTGCGAGAAGCGAAGCGACGAAGCAATCCAGTGCCACGTCCCCTGGATTGCTTCGTCGCCGAGGCTCCTCGCAACGACAATTGTGTATGGTCGGCTGCTGTCATACCGCCAAATCCCGCATTTCCTTGTACAGATCGGCCTTCCCCTCGAACCCGATCCCCGGCAGATCCGGCAGCCGCACGATGCTGTTCTCCACGCGCGTGCCATCGGGGAAGCCGCCGTAGGGCTGGAACACATCCGGGTAACTCTCGTTCCCGCCCAGCCCCAGCCCGGCCGCGATGTTCAGCGACATCTGATGCCCGCCGTGCGGAATGCAACGCTTCCACGACCAGCCGGCGTCCTTCAGCATCGCCAGAGTCCGCTGATACTCGCAAAGCCCGTACGACAGAGCGCAATCGAATTGCAGCCAGTCCCGGTCCGGCCGCATGCCGCCGTGGCGGATCAGGTTGCGGGCGTCCTGATGGCTGAACAGGTTTTCGCCGGTCGCCATCGGCGCCGGGTAGAACTCCGCCAGCGCCGCCTGCAACTGGTAGTCCAGGGGATCGCCGGCTTCCTCGTACCAGAACAACGGGTATTGCCGCAGCATTTTGGCGTAGGCGATGGCGGTTTCCAGGTCGAACCGGCCGTTCGCGTCCACCGCCAACTGCGCCTTGCCGTCGAGTTCGGCCAGCACCGCCTCGATCCGGCGCGCGTCGTCGGTCAGGCTCTCGCCGCCGATCTTCATTTTCACGACAGTGTAACCGCGGTCGAGGTAGCTGCGCATTTCGCCGCGCAACGCCGAGTCGTCCTTGCCCGGGTAATAATACCCGCCGGCCGCGTAGACGAAGATGTTGGGATCGGCCGTCGTCCCATGCCGTTCCGCCAGCAGCCGAAACAGCGGTTTGCCGGCGATCTTCGCCACCGCGTCCCACACCGCCATGTCGATCGTGCCCACGGCCACCGAACGGTCCCCGTGGCCGCCCGGTTTCTCGTTGGTCATCATCGCTTTCCAAACGCGATCCGGGTCGAGGTTCTCCCCCGTCGCGTCCAGCAGCGAGGCCGGATCGGCCTCCAAAATGCGCGGCGCGAAACGCTCCCTGATCAACCCGCCCTGGCCGTAGCGGCCGTTGGAGTTGAATCCGTAACCGACCACGCGCTTCCCGTCGCGCACGACATTCGTGACCACCGCCACCAGCGACGACGTCATCTTGCTGAAGTCGATATAGGCGTTCCGGATGGGGGAGCTGATCGGCTTGGTCGTCTCGCGCACGTCGAGGATACGGATGGGCATGGGCTTGTGTCCTATTGACATACAACCGTCATGGTCGGGCTTGACCCGACCAACTCAG
>Ga0214180_1000497_pt1 | contig 13973 bp, 11 predicted proteins | sample TroBogEpilimnion_22_FD_153018 | JGI IMG/M metagenome (GOLD analysis project Ga0214180, IMG submission 153018) | Freshwater microbial communities from Trout Bog Lake, WI - 16OCT2007 epilimnion | ecosystem: Environmental > Aquatic > Freshwater > Lake > Epilimnion/Euphotic zone | place: Trout Bog... | reverse complement strand
CTCACCGCGACCCCACCCGCCGGGCCGGCAGCCCAAGCCGCACCCGCCGCCGTGACAATCCGCACCTTCTCCATGCGGGACATCACGCCCGAACACGAAAAGGTCCTGTCGATCATCCCAACCCGGACGTTGCAGGCAGTCGCAGCTCTATGGGAACGCCAGCCGAACGCCGGCCGGTTCAGCGCCCTGAACGCCGCGCAAAAACTGAACTTCATCGCCGAGGCCTCCGAAATTCCCTACAAAACCATGCGGTTGCACATTGGAGAGCCGAGCCATCTGGGCTTGCTGATGGCGCGCGGCCTCGCCGACCGGGCGGCGGCCACCAAAAAGCGATAACCTCTGCCCAGGTGGCGCGGGCGGCAACGTCCCGTTAAGCTCCTGCGAAACCCCAGGAGGACCCTATGCCAGTCATCGACGTCCAGGTTCACCCGTTCGAGCGTAACCACCCCGGCCGCCCTTGGGCTGGGCCGTCGCACGGGTTGCTGTCGGCCTCGGGCGAGGAAATGGTCGCGGCGATGGACAGCGTCGGCGTCGATGGCGCCGTCATGGTATCCTCCTTCAGCGCCTACCGCTTCGACCCGAGCTACGCGTTGGAGGTTTATAGCAAGTATCCCGAGAAGTTCCGGGTGGTGACGCCGGTCGATGCCTCCGATCCCGGTATCGAGGATATTGTCGCCCGATGGGCCGTCACCCCTGGCGCGCGGGGTATCCGCATCATTCTGCGCGACAACATGCCGCACGATCCCGATCATCCCGGGCTGATCAAGGCGTTCAAGGCCGCGGCCAGGCATAACCTGCCGGTGAATATGCTGTGCTGGGGGGACCTCGATCTCGGCACGAAATTCGTACGGAAATTCAGCGATACGGTGATCGTGATCGACCATCTGGGGATGCTGCAGCCGGCGAAACCGCCGGTGCCGGCGGATGTTTGGGCCGATCTGCCGAAGCTGCTGGCGTTGGCGGATTGCCCGAACGTGCGCGTGAAAATCAGCGGCGCCTGCACGATGTCGCACGCGCCGTTCCCCTACGACGACATCTGGGACAACGTGCTACGGATCATCGGCGCGTTCGGGTTGGACCGGTGCATGTGGGGCACGGACTGGACCCGCACGATCGGGATGCTGACCTATGAGCAAGGCGTCGCCCCGTTCCGCCTGACGGACCGGCTCTCCGCGGACGACAAGGCCCAGTTGATGGGTGGGACATTGCAGAAGGTCTACAAGTGGTAGCGGACCGCTGCACTCCGTCCTTGCGAGCGCAGCGAAGCAATCCAGTGCCACATCCTCCTGGATTGCTTCGTCGCTTCGCTTCTCGCAATGACGATTGTTAGCGTTCTTCGTTCGGTCCCCCGAGGGAACGCCTACCCCAAATGATCCAACCCGATATCCAGCACCGCGGCGCTATGCGTCAGCCAGCCCACGGACATCAGATCGACGCCTGATTCCGCGATCGGCCGCGCCGTTTCCGGCCGGATTCGGCCCGAGGCCTCGGTGATCGCGCGTCCCGCGACCATGCCAACGGCCTCCCGCAGCATGTCCGGCCCCATGTTGTCCAGCAGGACGGCGTCCACCCCCAGGGCCATCGCCTCGGCGAGCTGCTCCAGCGTGTCCACTTCCAGCTCGATCTTCACCAGATGCCCGACGCCGGCACGAGCACGTTCGACGGCGTTTTTCACGCCCCCGGCGATAGCGACATGGTTGTCCTTGATCAGCACCGCGTCATCCAGGCCGAACCGGTGGTTCGATCCGCCGCCGACCCGCACCGCGTATTTCTGCGCCGCCCGCAGGCCCGGCATGGTCTTGCGGGTGCAGCAGACCTGCGCCCGCGTCCCCGCGATGGCGTCCGCGATCCCGCGCGTGGCGGAGGCAACCCCGGACAGATGACAAAGAAAATTCAGCGCCGTACGTTCCCCGGTCAGAATGCCGCGGGCCGGGCCGGACACGGTGGCGATCAGGTCGCCCGGTTTTAGCCGGCTGCCGTCGTGGCGCTCCACGTGGCACTCGATCCGCGGATCGATCAGCCGGAACGCCATCAGCACGAAATCCAGCCCCGCGACGACGCCGGGCTGGCGCGCCATCAGGGCGCAGCGTGTGGTCGCGTCCGCCGGCACGATGGAATCGCTGGTCAGATCGCCCGCTCGGCCGAGGTCTTCCAGCAGCGTGGCGCGCACCACCGGCTCGATCATGATGGCGGGCAGGGGGGGGATAGTGGACATGGTCGTGCTCCCGATTAGATCGCCACCATCCGCTCGACGGACCGGCGAGCGCGCTCCATCAGAGCGGGGTCGATGGTGACCTCGTGGGTCATGGTTTCCAGCGTGCGGCGGATTTTCGGCAGCGTGATGCGCTTCATGTGCGGGCACAGATTGCACGGGCGGACGAAATGCACATCGGGATGGTTGACCGACACATTGTCGGCCATCGAGCATTCCGTCAGCAGTACCACACGCGCGGGCTTTTCGCGGCCCACGTAAGCCGACATGTCGGCGGTGGAGCCGGCATAGTCGGCCTCGGCCACCACGTCGGGCGGGCATTCCGGGTGCGCCAGGATGATCACGCCGGGGTGGTCGGCCCGCAGCGCCCGCACTTCGGCGGGGGTAAAGCGCTGGTGCACCTCGCAATGCCCGGCCCAGGCGATGATTTTCACCTTGGTTTGTTTGGCGATGTTCTGCGCCAGGAACTCGTCCGGCAGCATGATCACTTCCGGCACGCCGAGGGATTCCACGATTTTCAGCGCGTTGCCCGACGTGCAGCAGATGTCGGACTCAGCCTTCACCTCGGCCGTCGAGTTCACGTACGTCACGACCGGACGGCCGGGGAAACGCTGGCGCATCAGCCGCACGTCGGCGGCGGTGATCGACGACGCCAGCGAACACCCGGCTTCCATGTCCGGAATCAAGACAGTCTTGCCGGGGTTCAGCATCTTCGCCGTCTCGGCCATGAAGTGCACACCGGCCAGGACGATCACCTTGGCATCCACCTTCATCGCCTCCCGCGCCAACGCCAGGCTGTCGCCCACGATGTCGGCCACGCAGTGGAAAATCTCGGGCGTCATGTAGTTATGCGCCAGAATCACCGCATCCCGCTGCTTTTTCAGCGCGAGGATGGCATCCACGTCGTCGGCGAATACCGGCCATTCGATGGCGGGGATAACCGAACGCACCTTGTCGTAAAGCGGGGCCGTGCGATCCAAAACGGTTGAGTCCAGCATGGGATGCTCCTCCTTGTAATGCTCTATATGAGCATTTCTGGAGCTTATGCTAGGGCCGAGTATAAGAATGTCAAGCGCCTGTCATATGCGCCGCACGCGGGACTCGCTATGCACCGCGCGGATAGGGAACCGCCTCCCTACGCCGCCATTCGAAAGTCCGCATGTCCCTGTTCCTAGCCCAAACGACCGCGGCCATGCCGGCCGCCCGCTGGCGCGCCTGCTGCCTCGCGCTGTGCCTGATGCTGCTGGCGCCGCTGCTGCTGACCGATGTGCCGCCGCTGCTGGATTATCCCAACCATCTGGCGCGCCTGACGGTGCTGGCGGCGAACGGGACCGACCCGGTCCTGGCTCGCTTTTACGCGCCGCGCTGGGACATTATCCCCGATCTCGCGATCGACGCGATTGGGCCGCTGCTACTCTGGGTGCTGCCGGTGCATGTCGCCGGGCGCATCGTGCTGGGCGTGGCGGTCCTGCTGCCGGTGTTCGGCACGCTGGCCTACAGCCGAACCGTGCTGGGGCAGCGGACGCTGTGGCCGTTCGGGTGCGCGCTGGTGGCGTGGAACGGGGCGTTGCTACAGGGGTTTCTGAATTATTCCATCGGTATCGGCGTGGCCCTGCTGCTCGCCGCCGGCTGGCTGCGCTGGCGGGAGCCTGTGCCGACGCGCGCTTTGCTGGTCGCGATCCCCGGAGCGGTCGTTCTGTTTTTTTGCCATCTGATGGCGCTGCTGTTCTTCGCGCTGCTGATCGCGGCGCACGATATCCTCTACTTGTGGCGGTTGCGCCGCTATCCCGCCGCGCTCGCCGTTTCCGCCGTGCAGCGACTGCTGTGTTCGGTCGCGGTATTCGCGCTGCCGGTGACGCTGTACGCGGTGTCGGATCTGCGGGCCGAGGGAGGGGACACGGTCTATCTGGCACCCACCGCCAAAGCGGCACAGCTGCTGACCCCCTTCGCCAATTACTGGCTGCCGCTGGATATCGCGACGGCGGTGCTGGTCGCGGTGGGAATGATCGCCGCCGCGTTGACGAAACACCTGCGGGTGCCGCCGCGGGCGGGTATCGCCTTGGGCCTGCTGGGGCTTCTCTATCTGGCGGCGCCGTTCGGGTTCAAAGGCACCTTCGCGTTGGACACGCGCTTTGTCGTGCTCGCCGGGTTTCTGCTGTTCGGCGGGATGGCACCGGTCGCCTTGCCGTCCTGGATCGGGCGCATCGCCGGCTTCGGGATCGCGGCCCTGCTTGTCGTCCGCATGGCGGTGCTCGGCGCTGCCTGGTGGGGACACAACGCCGACATCGCGGACTTCCGCACCGTGACGGCCAGCGTCCGGCCGGGGGAGACGGTGTTCGTGACCACCGTCACCCCCGCCGAAGCGCCGGAGTACTGGGATCGCGGCCCGCTCGCGCGACGGATGTCGAACGGGCTTCGAACCGACTCCCATCTGCCGGCACTGCTGGTGGTCGAGCATCGGGCGTGGTGGCCGTTCCTGTTCGATAACCCTTCCCAACAACCCGTCGAAACGCGGGAGCCATATCGCGATCTGGCGCTCCGCGTGGGTGGTATGCCGCCGCACCATGCGCTGGAGGTGCCAGGGCGGATCGATCTGTGCGGGTTCGGCCGGGTGCTGCTGCTGGAAGCCGGCGCCGAACCCAATCTCCCGTCCTATGCGGGTGACCGGCTGCGTCTGGTCGTCGCCGCCGATGCCGCGGCCTTGTTCGATGTCCGACCCGATCCGGCCTGTCCGGCGACAACACGATGATGTGCCCTTGCGGCTGCCGCCCCGTTCAATAATATCGCCCCGACACGCCGCCTTTCCCCCGATAACTGTGAAGCGCCCATGAAACAGCCAGGACCCGAGGTGCCCATACACCTCGACGCCATCGACCGCCGAATCCTGGCCGCGTTGCAGGAAGACGGACGGATGACGAACGTCGATTTGTCGAAATATGCCGGCGTCTCCGCGCCTCCCTGCCTGCGGCGGGTGCGGGTGCTGGAACAGGCCGGCGTCATCCGCGGCTACCACGCCGACACCGACCCCCAGAAGCTCGGCTGGGAAATCACCTTTTTCGCGATCGTCGGGCTGGACAGCCAGAAGGAAGCAGTGCTGTCGGCGTTCGAGCAAACAGCCGCCACATGGCCGGAAGTGCGGGAGTGCCACATGATCCGCGGCGGTGGGGACTTTCTGCTCCGTCTGGTCGCGCGCGACACAGCGCATGAGAACCAGTTGACCCAGCGCCTGACCGGGCTGCCAACCGTTAGCAAGGTGCAGACGCTGCAAACCATTCGCACCAGCCGGAGCCTGTCCGGCGTGCCATTCCAGGACGTACCGGCCCGCTCCGCATGACCGATCCTTCGCACGCCCCGACCCTCAGCGTCATCGTTCCCTGTTATAACGAACGACCGAACGTCGCCCCGATGATCGCCAAGCTGGATGCCGCACTGGCGGGCATCGCGTGGGAAGTGATCTATGTCGACGACGACTCCCCCGACGGCACCGCGGCCGAGGTTCGCCGCATCGCCCAAACCGATGCGCGCGTACGCTGCATCCGCCGTGTCGGCCGGCGCGGCTTGGCCTCGGCGGTGATCGAAGGGGCGTTGTCGTCCTCCGCCGCTTTCGTCGCGGTGATCGACGGCGATCTGCAGCACGATGAGACAAGGCTGCCGGTCATGCTCGATGCGCTGCAAACCGGCGATTACGACATGGCTGTCGCCAGCCGGCATGTGGAGGGTGGCGACAATGCCGGTCTGGCCGGCCGCTGGCGGCACATGCTGTCGGACGGTGGGATCGCGCTGTCGCAAGCGTTTCTGCCGGTCAAACTGACCGATCCGATGAGCGGCTTCTTCATGCTGCCGCGCCCGTTGTTCGAAGAACTGGCGCACGGGCTGAATGGCCAAGGTTTCAAAATCCTCCTGGATCTGGTTCTCAGTTCACCGGCGCCGTTGCGGGTGAAGGAAGTGCCGGCCACGTTCCGCGAACGCGTGGCGGGGGAGAGCAAGCTCGATCTGCTGGTGATGATCCAGTTCGGCGGGCTGCTGCTGGACAAGATTTGCGGCGGTGTGCTGCCGTTGCGGTTCATCTCTTTCGCGCTGGTCGGCGGGTTCGGCGTGTTGGTCCATCTGGCGGTCCTCGGCGGCCTGCGCCACTTCACCGGACTGGGGTTCGAGGTCGAACAAACCGCTGCGACAATCGTCGCTATGATATTCAATTTTAAACTTAATAACTCCATCACGTACCGCGATCAGCGGCTGCGCGGGCCGCGACTGTGGCGCGGCATGCTGCTGTTCATCATCGTCTGCGGCGTTGGCGCGATCGCCAATATCGGTATCGCCAACTCGCTGTATGAATCGCATGCGACCTGGACCGCGGCGGGGGCGATCGGCGCGGTGATCGGGGTCGTGTGGAATTACGCGATGTCCTCCACGCTGGTGTGGCGCGCGCGTTGAGGCGCGCCGCCGCCGGACTGGCGGTCCTGACCGCGATCCGGTTGCTGTTCGCCGCCGTCCTGCCGCTGAGCCCGGATGAGGCCTATTACTGGACGTGGTCGCACGCGTTGGCGGCGGGATATGTCGATCATCCGCCGATGGTGGCGCTGTGGATCCGCGCCGGCACGCTGCTTCTGGGAGAATCTCCGCTGGGCGTACGGCTCCTGGGGCCTCTGGCAGCGGCGCTCGGCACCTGTTTGCTGGCGGACGGCGCCGAGCGGTTGTTTCCGGGACGGCGCGTTGGGGTGGCAGCGGGGCTGTTGTGGAATGCGACACTCCTCGTCGGCGCGGGGTCGGTGCCGATGACGCCCGACGCGCCGCTGCTGTTGTTCTGGTGCGCGACGCTCTGGGCGATGGCGCGGATCGTCGCGGGCGGGGCCGGCTGGTGGTGGCTGGTGGCCGGGGGCTGCGCCGGGGCGGCGATGGCGAGCAAATATACCGCCGCGTTTTTGTGGTTCGGGATTGGCATTTGGTTGCTGACGGTGCCGGCAGGGCGGCTGTGGCTGCGCCGGGTGTGGCCTTGGGCGGGGGCATTGCTGGGGGGCGCGATGTTTCTGCCGGTCGTGCTGTGGAACGCCGGTCACGGGTGGATCAGTTTTCTGAAACAAGGCGGCCGTGTCGGGGACTGGCAGCCGACCCGAGCCGCGGGGTTCGTGGCGGAGCTGATCGGCGGGCAGATCGGGTTGGCGACGCCGTTGGTGTTTCTGCTGTGCGTCGCGGGGGTGGCGGGGGCGGTCCACATTGTCATGACCAGCACAGCCCGTAGGCCCGCCTCGACGCTCCTACTCGCGCTTTCCATTCCGCCGGCACTGATGTTTCTCCAACACGCGTTGGGGGATCGGGTCCAGGGGAACTGGCCGGCGATTATCTACCCGGCGGCGATCCTCGCCGCCGTGGGTTTGGCGGCGCCGCGCTGGGGGCGCTGGGTGCGGCCGGCCGTTGGCTTGGGGTTCGCCGTGACCGCCGTCGTGCTGATACACGCGGCGACCGGCTTCCTGCATTTACCCGCGAAGTCCGATCCGGCCGCGCGGCAGCTTGCCGGTTGGGGCTCGCTTGCCTCGGCCGCCGAGGCCCTGCGGACCCGGGAACAGGCCGAATACATCGTCGCCGAGGAATACGCGCTGATCGCCGAACTCGCCTGGACCGCGCCAGCCGGCGCCCCCATCGTCGGGATCGAGGCCCGGCTCCGCCCCATGGATCTTGCCTCCTTCGACATGTCCGGCCGGCGCGGCATTTTGGTTCGCGCCGAACATCGCGGGGAGGAGATCGACCCGGCGACCTGGACATCCGCCGAACCGCTGGGAACCATCGATCGGGACGGGGTTGAGCATTACCGCGTTTGGCTGGTGACCGGCCGGATCGCGGCGGCGGATGTGCCCACGCGCTTTGTTGCGGGCGGCCGATAGAACGGGTTAGGCTTCCCGCAACAAAACGGGAGTGCCGAAATGTCTGCCGCCTTGCTCGAAGACAAAGCCCTGGAAGCCGCCACGATGCGGCGCGTGTCCTGGCGCCTGATGCCGTTTCTGATCCTCGCCTACCTGCTGTGCTACATCGACCGAGTAAATGTCGGGTTCGCCTCGTTGCAGATGAACAAGGCGGTGGGGATCGACCCGAAGACCTACGGTCTCGGGGCTGGAATCTTCTTCATTGGCTACTTCATTCTCGAAGTACCCAGCAATCTCGGACTGGAGCGGTTCGGCGCGCGAAAATGGATCGCTCGGATCATGCTGACCTGGGGGATCGTATCGGGTGCCTTCGCGCTGATCGGCGGTCCGACATCGTTCCTGGTGCTGCGCTTCCTGCTGGGCGCGGCCGAAGCCGGGTTCTTCCCGGGCGTCATTCTGTATCTGACCTATTGGTTCCCGGCGGTTTACCGGGCGAAGATCGTGGGCATATTCATGGTGGCGATCCCGGTTGCCGGCCTCATCGGGTCGCCGATTTCCGGCGCCATTCTCGGGATGGACGGGGTCTGGGGCCTGGGCGGATGGCAGTGGATTTTCATCCTCGAGGCCGTTCCGACACTGCTTCTGGGCATTGCCTCGTTTTACTGGCTGACGGACCGCCCCGAACACGCGCCGTGGCTGCCGAGGGAGCAGCAACAATGGCTGATCGCCCGTTTGGCGGTCGAGGGACGGCGCCAGACCAAAGTGCCGCATCAGTCGGTGTGGAAGACCATGACCAATAAATACGTGCTGATCATGGCGCTGGTTTATGCTGGGGCGGCGGGAGCCTCCACGTCTCTCGCGTTGTTCATGCCGCAACTGGTGAAATCCTTCGGCCTGACGAATTTCGAGATCGGATGCGTGAATTCGATCCCCTTCGGTATCGCGGCAGTGTGGATGATCCTGTGGGGCCGCAGCTCCGACCGCAGCGGGGAGCGTGTGTGGCATAACGCTTTGCCGTTGGCCTGGATGGTGGTGGCGATGGTCGCGATGTTCTTCTTCATCAAGAACCTCTATGTCCTGATCCCGCTGCTGACGTTGGTCGCCGCCGGCACCTATGCCAGCAAAGGGCCGTTCTGGGCGTTGTCGTCCGAATGGCTAGGCGCATCCACCGCCGCGGCAGGGCTGGCGCAGATCAATGCGCTGGGGAATCTGTCCGGGTTCTTCTTCAACTACATGATCGGATGGATCCAGGCGGAGACCGGGAGCTACCCGTTATCGATCATGCCGATCGCAATCGTGGCGGCGACGGGCACGGTCTGCGTGCTGACGATCGGACGCAATCAGCCGCGCACGGTCGCGGCGCCGACGTAACGGTTTGGCCGAAGGGCGGTGGCCGGATCAGCCATCGCCCGTTTCGGCCGGACCGCAACGCCGCATCAGCAGGATCGTGGCGATCGTCAGGGCGCCGCCGGCCCAGACGTCCGCGAAATGATGGCCGCCGATCGCCGGCGTCGCCGCGATCACCGTCAGATCGATCGCCACCGCCAATGGAAACAGGATCGGCATGCCCCGGCAGACATAGGCGCACAATATGGCAAGTGCCGTATGGAAGGACGGGAACTGCACGACCCCTTGGATCTGCCACAGATCGATCGTGCCGAGCGTCCCGTCGCGCAGGGCCAGGAAGGTCCGAAGATAGGGGTGATAGGGAACGATGTTGAAATAGTAGAACGCGCCGCCCGTCGGCCAGGGGCCGGAGAGCAGGATGCAGGCCATGCCGGTGGCCGCGAACAGACGCACCAATTCCCGGCTGCGTGCTGTTCGTCCAAGAAAGTTCAGCACCAGCAACAGGATCGCGATCTGGGCGGTGACGCTGTTGTACGCCAATACGAATGCGATGTTCAAAGCCCGATGCAGTCGCAGCCAACGGTACATCGCCAGCCAATCCAACCCTAGCGCGCGATCCGCGGACACCAGATGTTCGTCGAGCAGAGGCTGGTTCAGGGTCGCGATCAGGTAGCTCAGAATACCGGCGGCAGTCGTGAACGCGATCAGTTCCGCCGCCGACCGGGTCAGCGACGCGATACGGGCGTCCCGCCGCACCGTGGCATAGAACCAAGCGAGCATGGCGGCGATCGTGCCGGCCGCGAGGGGAACCAGCAGGGATGAGGCCAGTAACGTCAGCCCCGACATCGGCAACCAGACAGCGTCAACCAAGGCGATAGCGGCGGTCAGCAGCCAAACCGGTCTCATGAATCTCGGCATCGACCCCCCGGCGCCACGCGATGTCGCGGCGTATAGGGGGCGCGGACGGCGTCGGCAACGCGGGTGGCCCGGCGCCGCGCCGCCGTGGTCAGTTCGTCACCGACTGAACAGCGCTGACAGGCAGCGTTAACGCGCCCACCATGACCTGTTGCGTGTTGTTCGCGGTGAGAATGCCGGTCGCGGTGCCGGTAACGGTGAAGGGGATCGCGACCGGCGTGGTGCCGACCGTGCCGCCCAGGATTGAGACCGTGTAGGCGCCGTCCGGCTGTTTCGCTCCACTGCTGTTGGCGCCGTCCCAGGTCCAGGTGTTTTGCCCGGCGACGCTGGTCAGCGACGCCTGCGCGACGGCGGCGCCCGAGGCATCCTTCACCGTGACCGTCACCGGTTCCGCCGCCGGGGTGGCGAACTGGATGCTGCCGGTGCCGTTTCGCAGCGATATCTGCGTCGAGGTCGCGGTGACCGTCTTGCCGACCAGGGCGGACGATTGCAGCACGTTATTGGACTGGGTCAGTTGGATCAGCGACTGGATGCCGCTGTTCATGTTGACCTGCTGCTCCACCCCCGCGAACTGCACCAACTGGGTGGTGAACTGGTTGGTATCCATGGGTGTCGTGGGATCCTGGTTCCGCAGCTGGGTCATCAGCAGCGTCAGGAAGTCGTTCATGTTCGATGTCAGGGATGCCAGCGGGTCGGTGGCTTTTGTCCCGGCGTTCGTCGGCGCGGTGACGGCGGCGATGGTCATGGCGGTTGGATCCCTCAGGCAGTGATGTCGAGGCCGGATCGCACATACGATGGCCGAACGACGGGTTCAGGGGTTGATTGGGTGTCCGTGGTCTCGCCCAGCGCAATCGCGGGCCGCTGGGGGCCGCGATCCGCGAAGCCCTGCGACGGGGTACCGGTGCCCATGAACTGGGTGCTGGATTGGCCGGCGTCTTGGGCTGTCGGGGTCGGTGCGACGATGGGTGCGGCATGGAAGCTGACGGTCATGCTGTCCCTCGGCACGCCGGCCTGGTCCAGGGCACGTTGCAACTGCGGGGTATCGCGTTGCAGCAGGGTCAGCGTTTCGGGCCGTTCGGCCTCGATCCGTACCTGGATGGGGGAGTCCGGGGTTCGGTCGATCTGAATACGCAGCTGTCCGAGCGCATCGGGTTGCAGTTGGAGCGTGACGTGTTCGGCGCCGTTGGGGGCATGGGCGATGGTCACGAGCACGGGGGCGAGCTGTTCGGCCGGTGCCGACGCGGCGGAACCGACGGGCGGCGGTTCGGATGCGCGGACGGCAGGCGCGATCGGGGCCGGGGGTGTCTGCGGATCCGTGAGCGTGACGGGTGCGGTAGGGGCGGCGGCCGCCTCACGCCGCGGCGGCGACACCGATGGCGGGGGTGTGACCGATGGGGCGGTTCGCACCGGTGGCTCGGCCGTGACGGAGAGCGGGTGAGGGGCAGTTTCGGTGCGTAACGGAACAGTTTTGGCGTTGGTGTCGGTATCGGTATTGGCGGGGGCCGCTTCCGCGTGCGGGGTATCGGCTTCCGCCGGCAACATCGGGGCGGAAGCCGGCGGTTGCGCCTGGGCCGTGGCAAGGCTTTCGGGGGTGGCCGGAGCGGTCGCGAGCGGCGAATCCGGCCGCGTTGGGGCGCTTACGGGTGGCGCCGCGATGATGTCGCTTCCCTGCGAAGGGGGGGGTGTCTCAGGCGGTGCGGATTGGCTCTGGGGAGCGATCTGGGCGAGTGGCTGTGCCACCGTGGGAAGGTTCGGAGCAAATGCCGTAGCTGCTGGCAGGGGGGCCGGAGCGGCGGCCGATCTCGCCTCATGACGCTGCGCGACCGCCTTGGGCGGGGACCGGGGCGCCGCGGCGTCGGTCGCCGCGGCCGTCGGGAAGGCGGGTGCGGCGCCTGCTGGCAGCGGCGCCGGCGCGGTGGGTCCTTGGGTCGGCGCGGCTGCTGGAGCGACCACCGCGACCGAGACCGTGGCGGGGAGAGCCGGCGCGGATGACGGAACAGCACCCACCCCACCGAACACCGGCACATTCGGGCGCGAACCGGCGGGGGCGGTTTTCGGCGAAGCGAGCGCGGTCGAGGCCTGCGTGCCGCCCTTGGCCGGGTTCGCGACCGGCTCGGCCCGCGGTTCGGGCGATAGGTTCACCAGCATCGTCAGCAGTCCGGCGAAGAGGCCGGCAGCACCCGCTGCCTCGGGTTCGGCTGTCGGGATGAGCGCGCGCGACGCTGTCAGCGCCGGCAACGGCGTCGGGACGGTCGGGTCGGGGAAGCTGGGCAGCAGTGGCATCGAGGCCCTCCGGCGTGGAATACGCAAAGGGTGGGCCAATAGCGGTGCGGCCGAAACCGGCGATTCCAGCCCTCGCCGACCCGCTGCCGTCGGGCAACTTCCGCCGTTCGGCGAAAAATGCCGGTCTTGCGGAGCGGTTCGGCGATCTCCTATCGTCGTACCACGGGAACACGGCACGATAAGCCGGCCCAAGGGAGAGACATCATGGACGCGTCCGTGGCCACCGAGATCGAAACACGCACCCTGCGCAAGGTCTACCTGCGCCTCGTGCCGTTCTGCTTCCTGCTTTACATTCTCTGCTACATCGACCGGATCAACGTCAGCTTCGCCTCCCTGACGATGAACAAGGATATCGGCCTGAGCGCCTATATCTACGGTCTCGCGGCCGGCGCGTTCTTCTGGGGCTACTGCCTGCTGGAAGTACCGTCCAACATCATCATGGAAAAGGTCGGCGCCCGCATCTGGATCACCCGGATCATGGTGACCTGGGGGCTGCTGTCGGCGGCCACGGCGTTCGTGACGGGACCATGGAGCTTCTTCGCCGTCCGCGTCCTGATCGGTGCCGCCGAGGCCGGTCTGTTCCCCGGCATCCTGCTGTATTTCCACCGCTGGTTCCCGCAGCACCATCGCGGCCGCGTCTCCGGCGCGTTCCTGTTGGGCCTGCCGCTCGCCACCGCCATCGGTGCGCCTTTGTCCACCGCCTTCCTGCAAATGGAGGGCATTATGGGCCTGCACGGCTGGCAGTGGATGTACTTGGGCGAAGGCGTTCCCACCGCGCTGATCGGCGTCACCGTCTGGTTCTATCTGACCGAACGCCCGTCCGTCGCCAAATGGCTGACGGACGAGGAGAAGACGTGGCTGGAGGGCGCGCTGTCGCAGGAAAAACAGCGGATCGAAAAACACCGCACCTATTCCATCTGGTCCGCGATGGCCGATCCGAAAGTCTGGATTCTGACCACGATCTTCGGCGGGATCGGCATGGCCGGCGTTGGGCTGGTGCTGTTCCTGCCGCAGATCCTCAAGGCACAGGGCATGAGCAACACGGCGGCCGGTTTGCTGACCGCGGTTCCCTACGTCGCCGGGACCATCGCGATGGGTGCGGCCGGGTGGATTTCCGACCGTACCAAGGACCGGTTCTGGATACTGACGATCACCTGCGGCTGCGCGGTCTCCGGTTTGGTTGCCGGGGCGATGCTGCGGGAAAGCCTGTGGGTGCTGGCCGCGTTCGCTCTGGCGACGGTCGGGTTCTACGGCATGAAGTCGCCGTTCTGGCCGCTGCCGTCCACCTTCCTGACCGGATCGGGTTTGGCGGCGGGGCTGGCCTTCATCAACTCGGTCGGCAACTTCGCGGGCTACCT